>Ga0180223_1000045_pt1 | contig 302224 bp, 280 predicted proteins | sample eDN5th30CKraftOP_FD_151337 | JGI IMG/M metagenome (GOLD analysis project Ga0180223, IMG submission 151337) | Enriched Organic Plus compost microbial communities from Emeryville, California, USA - eDNA 5th pass 30_C Kraft OP (version 2) (version 2) ...
CGTCAGTCGGGCATGCTTATGGGTGTTCATCCGGCCGGACTCCTTGAGTGAACTGGGGGTTTGGCGATTTCCAGTTTCTCAAATCCGGTTCGGATGAACCATGCATACAACCTATTGAATCTTCACAACTAGCCGGTAAATGTTTCAGGCGCGTGGCGCGCAACGTCCGCGGAGGTTACAATGCGCACTTATGCCGGTGATTTCATTGGTTTTTGGTGATACCGGTGCAACATACTCAGCCCATGTTCCGACAACGCAGCATTCAGAATCTCGTTCGCACGACCGGCGTCGGTGTCCATTCCGGCCGGCGGGTCGAGCTCACCCTGCGTCCGGCCGAGGCGAATACCGGTATCGTGTTCCACCGCATCGATCTGCCGCAGGTCGTGGACCTGCCCGCGCAGGCCGCGGCGGTGGGCGACACGCGCATGGCCTCCGTGCTGCAGCAGGGCGATGTGCGCGTGTCCACCGTCGAGCACCTGATGTCGGCCCTGGCCGGCCTGGGCATCGACAACCTGCATGTCGACCTGACCGCCGAAGAAGTCCCGATCATGGACGGCAGCGCCGCCACGTTCGTGTACCTGCTGCGCTCGGCCGGCATCGTCGAGCAGAACGCCCCCAAGCAATTCATCCGGGTGCTAAAGCCCGTCGAGATCCGCGAGGGCGAAGGCCGCAACCTCAAATGGGCCCGCCTGGAGCCCCATGAAGGCTTCGCGCTGGCATTCTCCATCGACTTCCGGCACCCGGCCATCGACTCCACCGCCAACTTCGCCGAGATCGACTTCGCCACGCATTCCTACGTGCGCGAGATCGCCCGCGCGCGCACCTTCGGCTTCGTCAACGAAGTGGAGGCCCTGCGCTCCATGGGCCTGGCCCGCGGCGGCAGCCTCGACAACGCCATCGTCATGGACGAGTACCGCGTGCTCAACAGCGACGGCCTGCGCTACGACGACGAGTTCGTCAAGCACAAGATCCTCGACGCCATCGGCGACCTCTACCTGCTGGGCAAGCCCCTGGTGGCGCGCTATGTGGCGTGCAAGTCCGGCCACGGGCTGAACAACCAGCTGGCCCGCGCGCTGCTGGCCCAGCGCGATGCCTGGGAACTGGTCACCTACGAATCGCAGGCCGACGCTCCCCAGGCCTTTCGCCACGAATGGAAGCTGGCCTGAGGCCGGCGCGCCCCTAGCGGGGCTTGTGGTGTGCCAGCAGCCTGGCCACCGCGTCGGCCAACGGGCCGGGCTGCAATTTTTCCCGCAGTGTCTCGAACGCATCCAGGGCGGTGGCGCCCAGCGGTTCCGCCTCTTTGGGCGGCCGGGGTGATTTTGCCCCGGGTTTGGGCATTCCCGCTTGAACCTTGACCGCAATTTCGTTAAGGTTCCAGCCTTGGGCACCGAGTGCCTGTGCGATCCGCGGGCCAAGCTGACGCAGCTTGGCGGCATGCGCGGCACTGGGTACGGCCAGTTGCAGCCGCTGGTTTTCCAGCTTGGCTACCACGCACACGGCGCCCAGCGCCGGCGGCAGCACCGCCGCCACGGCGCGTTGTATTTGCAGGTGCGCGCGCGCCGTCGCCAACACGCCGGCGCCGCGTGCATCGTGACCCAGCCATCCCAGCGCGGTGTTTTCTCCCCGCCGGCTGGCAGAAGAACGTGAGCGGTATGAGCCAGGTCTGTTCATGCCAGTTCGATAACAGGATACGTATCTTGAAGATCGTCATTATGCACGCCCGCGACGGGCAGCCCGGGCAGGTCGCCCTGGGCGGCGCGCGCCTGGGCCTGATGGTGGCCGCCCTGTTGGCCACCGCGGCGCTGATCGGCGCCACCGTACAACGCTACCTTACTCCGGTTGTTCCGGCCCCGTATTCTGTCGACTGGCCCGCCTACGCGCAGAGCACGCAACCCGAGCGCGATGCGGCGTTCCTGCGGGAAAACGTCGGCATGCTGGCCGCCAAGGTGGGCGAATTGCAGGCCAAGCTGGTCGGCATCGACGGCCTGGGCCGGCGCGTGGCCCAGGTGGCCGGCGTGGCCTATACCGACCCGGAACTGGCCGCCGAGCTCAAAGGCCCGACCGAGGCCGCCCACGTCATGGACGACCTGTTCACCGACCGCCAGCCGCCCTCGGCCGAATCGGCCGAGGAACTGGGCCGCCGGCTCGACGAACTGCAAGCCCGGCTGACCCAGCAGACCGACAACCTGCGCATGCTGGACGTGGCCCTGACGCGCCGCTCGGCCGACCAGGCGCGCCTGCCCAGCACCCTGCCGGTGACCGACTATCCCTTCCTCAGCTCTTCCTACGGCTGGCGGCGCAACCCCGTGACGCATCGCTATGCCATGCACGAGGGGCTGGATTTCGCCGCGCCCTCGGGCACGCCCATCCTGGCGGCGGCCGGCGGCGTCGTGCTCGAGGCCAGCTACCTGGCCGGCTACGGCAACACGGTCGAGGTCGACCATGGCGATGGCCTGATCACCCGCTACGCCCATGCTTCCAAGCTGCTGGTCAAGCCCGGCGACCTGGTCGGGCGCGGCCAGGAGATCGCCCGCGTGGGCTCCACCGGGCGGTCGACCGGCCCGCACCTGCATTTCGAAGTCCGGCTGGCCGGCCAGCCGCTCGACCCCCGGCTGTTCCTGCAGTCTCCCGAGGCCCGCCCGCCCGTCGTGGCGCAGGCCCCCGACACGGCCCCGGTCCAGTCCGTCACGCGCTGAGGCGCGTTTCGCATCCTGCGGCGCGCCGGGCGGGGCCGATGCCTTCCAGGTGCGTTACACTCGATTGTTTCCCAGCGGTATTCGCCGCTCAACCAGACAATAATCCGTCACCGGCGGAGTCGGGCCCATCCGGGGCCGGGCGTCGCCGGCGCCGCCACCGACACGCATGGTTTCTCTGCTCAAAAAACTCATAGGCAGCCGCAACGACCGGCTGCTTAAGCAGTATCGCAAGCTGGTTACCCAGATCAACGCCCTCGAATCCAAGACCGCGGCGCTATCCGATTCGGAACTGGCGGCCAAGACCGACGAATTCCGCAACCGCCACGCCCAGGGCACCTCGCTGGACGACCTGCTGCCCGAGGCCTTCGCCGTCGTGCGCGAAGCCGGCAAGCGGGTCTTCGGCATGCGCCATTTCGACGTCCAGCTGCTCGGCGGCATCGCGCTGCACAACGGCAAGATCGCCGAAATGCGCACCGGCGAGGGCAAGACCCTGATGGCGACCCTGCCGGTGTACCTGAACGCCATTGCCGGCAAGGGCGTGCATGTGGTCACGGTCAACGATTACCTGGCCCGCCGCGATGCCGAATGGATGGGGCGGCTATACCGCTTCCTGGGCATGAGCACCGGCGTGGTGGTGCCCCAGCAGCCGAATGACGAGAAGATCGCCGCCTACCGGGCCGACATCACCTACGGCACCAACAACGAATTCGGCTTCGACTACCTGCGCGACAACATGGAATACCGCGTCGAGGACCGGCGCCAGCGCGGGTTGTCGTACGCGATCGTCGACGAAGTCGACTCCATCCTGATCGACGAGGCCCGCACGCCGCTGATCATTTCGGGGCAGGCCGAGGATCACACCGAACTGTACGTGCGCATGAACGCGGTGCCGCCGCTGCTGAAGCGCATGGCCTCGGAACCCAAGCCGCACGAGCCGGAGCCCGAGGGCGACTACTGGGTCGATGAAAAGAGCCAGCAGGTGTTCCTGTCCGAGACCGGGCACGAGAACGCCGAGCGCATCCTGTCGCAGCAAGGGCTGCTGCCCGAGGGCGAATCGCTCTACGACCCGCGCCACATCGCGCTGATGCACCACCTGATGGTGGCGCTGCGCGCCAATACGCTGTTCTTCCGCGACCAGCAGTATGTGGTGCAGGACGGCGAGGTCGTCATCGTCGACGAGTTCACCGGCCGCCTGATGGTCGGCCGCCGCTGGTCCGACGGCCTGCACCAGGCGGTCGAGGCCAAGGAAGGCGTGAAGATCCAGCACGAGAACCAGACGCTGGCGTCGATCACCTTCCAGAACTACTTCCGCATGTACGACAAGCTGTCGGGCATGACCGGCACGGCCGACACGGAAGCGTACGAGTTCCAGGAGATCTACGGCCTGGAAACCGTCATCATCCCGACCAACAAGCCGATGGTCCGCAAGGATCAGAACGACCAGGTCTTCAAGACGGCGCAGGAAAAGTACAACGCCATCCTGGGCGACATCCGCGACTGCCACGAGCGCGGCCAGCCGGTGCTGGTGGGTACCACCAGCATCGAGAACTCCGAGCTGCTGTCGGGCCTGCTCAAGCAGGCCAAGCTGCCCCACGAAGTGCTCAACGCCAAGCAGCACGCGCGCGAGGCCGAGATCGTCGCCGAGGCCGGCAAGCCGGGCCATATCACCATCGCCACCAACATGGCCGGCCGCGGCACCGACATCGTGCTGGGCGGCAGCGTCGACAAGCAGGTCGACCTGATCCGCGCCGACGAATCGCTGTCCGACGCCGAGAAGGAAGCGCGCATCGAGAAGGTGCGCGCCGAATGGAAGCCGGCCAACGAACAGGTCAAGGCCGCGGGCGGGCTGCGCATCATCGGCACCGAGCGCCACGAATCGCGCCGTATCGACAACCAGCTGCGCGGCCGGGCCGGCCGCCAGGGCGACCCGGGTTCGTCGCGCTTCTACCTGTCGCTGGAAGATCCGTTGATGCGCATCTTCGCGGGCGACCGCGTGCGCGGCATCATGGAACGCCTGAAGCTGCCCGAGGGCGAGCCCATCGAGGCGGGCATGGTGACGCGTTCCATCGAGACGGCCCAGCGCAAGGTCGAAGGCCGCAACTTCGATATCCGCAAGCAATTGCTGGAATACGACGACGTCGCCAACGACCAGCGCAAGGTGCTGTACGCGCAGCGCAACGAGGTGCTCGAGGCCACGTCGATCCGCGCGTCCGTCGAGGGCCTGTGCGAAGCCGCGGCCACCGAGCTGGTGCGCCAGTACATCCCGGCGGATTCGGTCGAGGAACAATGGGACGTCGCCGGCCTGGAGAAGGCCCTGGCCGCCGACTGGCAGATCCAGCTTCCGCTGGCGGACATGCTGGAAAAGGAGTCCAGCCTGACCGACGAGGACGTGCTGGCGCGCGTGATCGAGGCGGTGCGCAACGTATACGAGGGCAAGATCGCCCTGGTGGGCGACGAGGCCTGGTCGCAGTTCGAACGTTCGATCATGCTGCAGGCCATCGATACGCACTGGCGCGAGCATTTGTCCGCGCTGGATTACCTGCGCCAGGGCATTCACCTGCGCGGCTATGCGCAGAAGAACCCCAAGCAGGAATACAAGCGCGAGGCGTTCGAGCTGTTTTCGGGCATGCTCGACCGCATCCGCGACGATGTGGTGCGCGTGCTGCTGACGGTGCGGGTGCAGTCGGCCGAGCAGGTCGAGCAGGCCGCCGAGGCCGAGGCCAGCCAGCCGCATGTGCAGAACGTGCAGTACCACCACTCCGACTACGACGAGGCGCTGGCCGGCACCGATGCCGACGCGCAGCCCGCGCAGCAGCCGGTGCGCAACTTCGTGCCCAAGGTCGGCCGCAACGACCCGTGCCCGTGCGGCAGCGGCAAGAAGTACAAGCACTGCCACGGCAAGCTGGCCTGAGCGTCCAGCCATGTTGCACAGCGCGGACCGCACCGAGTTCGACCATGCCGTGGTCATGGTGCGGGAGCGCCTGGAGGCGCTGGCGCCGCACTTCGAGCGCCAGGGCTTCCGCTTGAGCGAAACGGCGGTGCACAACCTGGGGTCGTGCAATCGCCTGATCGTGCTCGATGGCACTTACATCGAGCTGCTGGGCTGGCCGCCGGGCGCGCCGCCGGCGCGCAAGGAAATCGCCGATTCGCCGTTCGGCCTGGAGGCGCTGGTCTTCCGCACCCACGACGCGGAAGGCACTTACCGGCGCCTGTGCGATGCGGGGTTCGCCGTGAACCCGGTGCAGGAACTGACCCGTCCGGCCCGGGTCGATGGCCGCGAGATGCAGGCGCGTTTCCACACGGTGCGTTTCGCCGAGCAGCCCATACCGGGCATCCGCATGTATTTCTGCCGGCACCTGACGCCGGAGTGCGTCTGGGCGCCGGCCCTGATGGAGCACCCGAACGGCGCGCTGCGCATCCATCGCATCGAGGCGCGCGCCGCCGACCCGCGCGCCGTGGCGCAACGGCTGGCCACGGTGGCCGACGTGACGGCCGTACCGGCCGGGGCGGGTTGGGATGTGCCGTTGGGGAACCTGCGCCTGCATGTGACGCAGGATGCGGGTACGCCGGCGGCCCTGTCGTCCTTGACGCTCGAGAACCGCGACGGGTCCCACTACACGTTGGATACGGGCGTCTAGTTTTGTGCCGCAGGGCGCTGTCCACAGACGATTGGCCGGTTGCGGTTTCGAGGAGGGGGGTATCCCAGTAGGACGTCCAGGCCGGCGCCGGGGAAGGCGGACCGGCCACGTCGGTCGGCTCGGGCGCGCCACCAGGCGCCCTCGGCCCCCTGCGGGGGCTGCCCTCCCTCCAACTGGCCGGCCCGCCTTCCCCGGCGCCGGCCTGGACTCACAGCAATAGCATGCCTCACGTCGTTGGTGTCAGACACCCCTGCGCACTGTCTTGCTTAAGGAGACGATGTGCACGGGGTGTCTGACACCGATCGGCACAAGATGCCTGGCACCGCCATGAGACATTGCGAGCCCGCGCGTGCCGGCGGGGCCTGGGCGGCCAGTTGGAGCGAGGGGAGCCCCCGCAGGGGGCCGAGGGCGCCTGGTGGCGCGCCCGAGCCGAGCGACGTGGCCGACCGGGCCCCGCCGGCACGCGCGGGCGTCTCAAGAACTCAATACCGGCCCAACAGAACTGAAGACAACCCGCCTAGCCGCCGACACTCGCGACCACATGGTTGACGCCCGTCTGCGCCTCGGCCCGCGCCACCCCGTAGATGTGCAGCGAGATGGCGATATCGTCCCCGGCGTTGCGCAGCCGGTGGATACGCTCCAGCCCCGGCGTCGCCGTGACCGCATCGCCGGGCCGGCGCAGCGCTTCTCCCACGGGCCGCGCCAGCTCACTGTCCGCGTCCCACCGGTAATGGGTCTCGCTGAGCTCGCCCTGCAATACCCGGTAGGTGCACCAGGTCTTGTGGCCATGCACCGGAGTCGCCTGCCCGGGACGCCAGACCAGGTAGAAAATGGTGAAGCTGCCATGCGGGTCGCTGTAGGCCACGCGGCGCAGATAGGTGTCCGGGCTGCCCTGGCGCAGCGCCTCCGGCAGGTGGGCCAGCATGCCGTGCAGGTCGGCATCGGCAGAAGCCAGTTCGTCCAGCAGGCCGCGCGCTGCATTTTGCTGCGCCGCACGCACCGTGGCGCATAAAGAGTCCAGGCAGGAGTAGGCGAGCGTGGCAGCAGGCATGGCGACGCAATGGCAGAGTAGACGATACCTTCCATGCTAGGCCTTGCGCCTGGAATCATTTTGCGAAATCAGGGCCGTTCGACCCGGTCGCGGGAAAAATTTTTGCCTCCGCAACCCTGCCGGCTCCGCGGGCTTTATGACGCCCGCCGCAGCCGTCATAATGCGCGCTTGCAGGGGCCCGCGCTGTGCGGCACCCAAAGGAGCTTGCATGAAGGTCGCAGTATTGGGGGCGGGCGTGGCCGGCGTCGCCGCTGCCTATTACCTGTGGCGCGACGGGCATGAAGTCGTCGTGCTGGAGCGCCAGCCCGGGCCGGCGCGCGAAACCAGCTTCGGCAATGCCGGCGGCCTGTGTCCCAGCTTCGCCGGCCCCTGGGCGGCGCCCGGCATGATCGGCAAGGTACTGAAAATGGCCTTGCAGCGCCAGGCGCCGATCCGGTTCTCGCTGTCGCCCAATCCGCGCAAGCTGGCCTGGCTGGCGCGCTGGCTGGGCAACTGCAACGCCGAACGCTTCCGCGCCAACAAACTGCGCATGCAGCGCGTCGCCCACTATAGCGATGCCTGCCTGAAAGCCTTGGCCGGCGCGGGCCTGCCGGTTGCGTTCGACTACCACCAGGACGGCACCCTGCAGGTGTTCCGCAGCGAGGCCGACCTGAAGGCCGTGCCCGCCATCACCCAGGCGCTGGACGAATACGAAGTGCCCTGGCAGCGGCTGGACGAAGCCGGCGCGCGCCGCCTGGAGCCGGCCCTGGCCGCCACGCGCGCGCCCATTGCCGGTGCCCTGTACCTGCCGCGCGACGGCTCCGGCGACAGCCACAAATTCGCCACCGGCCTGGCCGATTACCTGGCGGGCCAGGGCGTGACGTTCCGCTACGGCGCGCGCATCCGCGCGCTGGCGCGCCAGGGCGACCGTATCGCAGGCGTGCAGGTCGAGGGCGATGCCGGCCTGTGCGCCGCCGACGCCTACGTAGTGGCGCTGGGCCCGCAGGCGCCGTTCCTGCTGCGGCCGCTGGGCATCGCGCTGCCCATCTATCCCCTGAAAGGCTATTCGATCACCGCGGCCATCGCCGATCCGGCGCGCGCGCCGCGGGCGGCGATCATGGACGAATACAACAAGGTCATGATCTCGCGCCTGGGCGACCGCCTGCGCGCGGCCGGCATGGCGGAACTGAAGGGCTACGGGCTGGCGGTGGACCCGGCGCGCGTGGCCTTCCTGAAAAGCGTGGTGCGCGAGTGGTTCCCGGCCGGCGTCGACATCGACGGGGCGCAATCATGGGCCGGCCTGCGGCCCATGACGCCGGACGGCCCGGCCATCCTCGGCAAGACCCGCTACGCCAACCTGTACCTGGACTGCGGCCATGGCTCCAATGGCTGGACGCAGGCCTGTGGAACAGGCAAGATTGTGGCCGACATCGTGGCCGGCCGCCGGCCCGAAGTCGACCTGGAAGGCCTCACCGCCGACCGCTATGCCTGAACGCTGCCCTGCCGCTGCCCGAGAGAACGCCATGGACCAGACGGACCTGAAGATCCTGAGCCTGCTGCAGAAGGATGCCACGCGCCCGGTGGCCGATATCGCCGAGCAGGTCAACCTGTCGGTCACGCCGTGCTGGCGCCGCATCCAGAAAATGAAGGAAGACGGCGTCATCGAGCGTACCGCCGTGCTGCTGGACCCGAAGGCGCTGGGCCTGAACCTGACCGTGTTCGTGTCCATCAAGACCAGCCAGCACAATGCCAAATGGACGCAGAACCTGATCGGCGCGGTCATGTCGCTGCCGAACGTCGTCGAGTTCCATCGCATGGCGGGCGACATCGACTACCTGTTGAAAGTCGTGGTCGAGGACATGGCCGCCTACGACCGCTTCTACCGCCGCCTGATCGAAGCCGTGGATCTGCTCGACGTGAGCGCGAGCTTTTCCATGGAAGTGATCAAGAGCACCACCGAACTGCCGCTGGACGGCCAGGGCTAGCCCCCGCCCGTCCGGCGCCTAGAACGACCAGCGGCCGAACATGAACAGCACGTTGCCGTTGCCTTTGCCGCCGGGAATATACGTGGCATACAGGGTCGCATCGCGATAGCCGGCCGAGACCAGCGGCAGCAGCCCCGGGAAGGGAATGCGGTTGAAGATGTCGGCGCGCGAAGTCAGGAACACCGTATACCCGGCCCCCAGCCGCCAGTTGTCGCCGACCCGGCCGATTTTCTGGAACGCATAGCCGGCCAGCGGCTCGATCTTGCTGTGCGAATCCAGGAACGCCATGGCGTAGAGCGCCTGCCAGTCGCCGTCCTCGTCGTACAGGCTCTTGCCCAGCCCGCCGCCCCAGGCCAGCTCGTTGAAGCTGTCGATCTTCTTCTTGCTATAGGTGGCGCGGTTGTGCCAGGAATAGCCCGTGAGATAGAGGTCGTTGCCGCCTTCGTTCCAGATCTGCCCGAGGCGCTGGCAGGCGGCCTGCGACCAGGAGGGCAGGTCCGCACATGCGGACGCGGCAAAGGCGGGTAGGCAGAGCAGGCAGAACACCGCTGCCCGGAGCTTGGCGATCATGGGGTCTCCGAAGGCGAGGGAAGCGGGCGCGGGCGCGCCCGGCGGTTGTTCCCAATGATGCCGCGTCCCGGCGCGTCGCGCGCTACGGGATGTTTCCCGATGTGGACCGGCTGTTTCAGCCTACAGCAGGAAGATCGTCGCCAGGCCCAGGAAAATGAAGAAGCCCAGCGAGTCGGTGGCGAAGGTGAGCAGCACCGACGAGCCGATGGCCGGGTCCTTGCCGAAGCGGGCCCGCACCATGGGCACCAGGACGCCGACCGACGCGCCCACCAGCATGTTGCAGATCATGGCGGCCATCATCACGATGGCGATCGACAGCGAGCCGGAGATGGTCCAGGCGAACAATGCCGCCACCACGCTGCCGCACAGGCCCACCAGCAGGGTGACCAGCATTTCCCGCTTGACCAGTTGCCACAGGTTGCGGCCGGTGATGCGGCCGACCGCCAGCGCGCGGATGATCATGGTCATGGTCTGGTTGCCCGAGTTGCCGCCGATGCCGGCCACGATGGACATCAGGAACGCCAGGATGACGATCTGGCTGACGGTGGCCTCGAAGCGCGAGGCCACGAACGAGGCGGTGGCCGCCGTGCACAGGTTGAACAGCAGCCAGGGCGCGCGGTTGCGCAGCGCCATCGCCACCGGCGCGAAGATGTCTTCTTCTTGCAGGCCGGCGCGCGAGAGTGCCTGTTCCTGCGAGTCTTCGCGCATGACGTCGACCACGTCGGCGATGGTGACGCGGCCGATCAGGCGGCCCTGGTCGTCCATGACCGGCGCGGAGACCAGGTCGTAGCGTTCGAAGGCGCCGGCGGCGTCGGCGTCGGAATCGAGCGGGTTGAGCGTGAGGAAGTCGGTGCTCATGACCGCGCGCACTTCGGTTTCCGGCTCGCTGACCAGCAGCCGCGACAGCGGCAGGATGCCCTGCAGTTTGTCCTGGCGGTCCACCACGAATACCTGGTCGGTGTGGTCCGGCAGCTCGTGCAGGCGGCGCAGGTAGCGCAGCACGACTTCGAGCGTGACGTCCTCGCGCACGCGCACCATTTCGAAGTCCATGATGGCGCCCACGCTGTCTTCGGGGTAGCCCATGGCCTCGAGCAGCTGCGCGCGCTCTTCGTCGGTGAGGCCCTTCTGCACTTCGGCCACCACGTCGGGCGGCAGGTCGGGCGCCAGGTCGGCCAGCTCGTCGGCATCCATGTTGCCGGTGGCGGCGACCAGGTCCTGGCGGTCCATGGCCTCGATGAGCGATTCCCGCACCCAGTCCTCGACCTCGAGCAGCACGTCGGCGTCGTGCTCGGGGCTGACCAGGCGCCAGACGTTCTGGCGCTCGTCCTTGGGCAGCGATTCGAGGATGAAGGCGATGTCGGCCGGATGCAGCGCATCGACCAGCGCCTTGAGTTCGGCCTCGTGCTGGCGATGCACCAGGTCTTCGACCAGCGAAGCCTTGTTGTCGCCCTGTTCCTGGCGATGGACGAGGTCCTCGACCAGTTGCTGGCGGCGCAGGCGTTCCTGGACCTCGGCCAGCGCGTGCTGGGCGTCTTCCGGGTCCAACCGGCGAGGCGTCTTGGTCGCGGCGTCGGGCTGCGTCATACGGATACGGCTCAGAGGGTGGGCAGGGGGCGGCTGCGCCGGGCTTCGTCGGTGGCGACGTAGGTCAGGGTCGCCTCGGTGACCTTGACCACTTCGGCGTCGAGGCGCTGGCGCTCGGCGTAGACTTCGACCGATACGGTAACCGATGTCGTGCCGGTCTTGATGATGGACGCGTAGAAACTGAGCAGGTCGCCGACGAATACCGGCTGCTTGAACTGGAAGGCGTTGACGGCCACCGTGGCAACGCGCCCGGCGGCGCGGCGGGCGGCCGGCACCGAGCCGGCGATGTCGACCTGGGACATGATCCAGCCGCCGAAGACGTCGCCATGGATGTTGGCGTCGGCCGGCATCGGCATGACGCGCAGGACGGGCTCCCGGCCGGCGGGCAGCGTGGCGGAGGTAGGGGTGGCGGAAGGCATGGCCGGCTCCTGTGTAGAGACCGGCCGATTATGCAGGAAAACGCCGCCGCGATGCGGCTCAGGTCGCGAGCTTGACGATGCCGTAGCCGCCCAGCAGCAGCCAGGCGTAGAGGATCAGGCCCAGCGCCATGACCCGGGGCCCCGCCTTGCGGATCTGGCCGAAGCGCGTTTCGATGCCCAGCGCGGTCATGGCCATGGTCAGGGCGAACACGTCGAGCCGGCGGATGGCGGTGACGACGTCGTCGGGCAGGATCGCCAGGGAATTGACGATGGCCAGCGCCAGGAAGCCGACCGCGAACCAGGGCACCGGCAGGCGCGCCTTGGCATGGCCGGGCTCGGCGTGCGCGGCCTGGCTGCGCAGCCACAGGCCCAGGACCAGCAGGACGGGCACCAGCAGGGCGACGCGGGTCATCTTGACGATGGTCGCGACTTCCGTGGTGGCGGGGTCGATGTTGCTGGCCGCGCCCACCACCTGGGCCACTTCGTGCACGGTGCCGCCGATGTAGATGCCGAGCGCCTGGGTGTCCAGCGACAGCCAGCCCGCGTGGTACAGCACCGGATACAGGAACATGGACAGCGTGCCGAACAGCACCACCGTGGCCACCGCGACCGCGCTCTTGTGGGGGGCGGCGCGCAGGGTCGGCTCGAAGGCCAGCACCGCGGCGGCGCCGCAGATGGCGCTGCCGGCCGCGGTCAGCATCGCGGTGTCGCGGTCCAGGCCCAGCAGGCGCTGGCCGAGGGCGGTGCCCAGCACCAGGGTGCCGACCACCACCGCGACCGAGACCGCCAGGCCGGGCAGGCCCACCGCGGCGATCTGCTGGATGCTGATATTCAGGCCATAGAATGCGACGGCGATGCGCAGCAGGCGCCGCGCCGTGAAATTGACGCCGACCGCCCAGTCCGCCGGCATGGTGCCGCGCAGGAAGTTGCCGTACAGCATGCCGCACACAATGCCGACCACCAGCGGCGAGAAGCCGAGCGCGCGGATGGCCGGCAAGTCGCTGAGCTGCATGACGGCGACCGTCATCAGCGCCACGAATAGCACCCCGTTGAGCTTGTCGCGCCAGGGCGTGGGCAGGGAAAGGGCGGAAGTGGAAGACATGTGTAATGCAATATCTAAATAACTAGAAGCAATATTAAATTCGCCCGTACTATTTGGGAAATTTTTAATTTTGATATTAAATATCGGAAATTACGATATCTAGCCGCGCATGACGCCAGACCAGCTACTGACCTTCGCCTATGTGGCCGATACCGGGAACATCAGCCGGGCCGCCGGCCTGCTGCATTTGTCGCAGCCGGCGGTGTCCGGGCAGTTGCGCCTGTTGCAGGACTGGTTCGGCGAGCCGCTGTACCGGCGCAGCGGCCACGGGGTGGCATTGACGGCGGCGGGCGAGCGCCTGGCCGAGCAGGCGCGCCAGCTGCGCCAGGTGTACAACCAGGCCCATGCCGCCCGGGAAGCCTGGCGCGGGCTGGAAACCGGCATCTTGCGCCTGGGCGCCAGCACCACTCCCGCCAGCTATCTCCTGCCGGCGCTGGTGGCGGATTTCCGCCGCCGCTTCCCGGCGGTCAGCCTGCATCTGTCGGACGGCAATACGCGCGACATCGTCGAGCGCCTGCCGGGCCTGGACCTGGCATTCATCGAAGGCGAAGTGCCGGCCGGGCTGCCGGCCGATACGGCGGTCCACCGCTGGCAGCAGGACGAAGTGGTGGCGATCGTGCGCGCCGATCATCCCCTGGCCGCCAAGGGGCAGGCGCGCCTGCGCGACCTGGCCGATTTGCCGCTGGTGATGCGCGAGCCCGGTTCCGGGGTGCGCCAGCTGGTCGAGCGCGCATTCGAGGCGGCCGCGCTGGCTCCCGCGGTGGGCTTGGAGCTGGCCGGGGTGGAGGGCGTCAAGCAGGCGGTGCGCGCGGGCCTGGGCGTCGGCTTCGTGTCGCGCATGTCGATGCAGCACGAAGACGGCTCGCTGGCCGTGCTGCGGCTCGCGCCGCGGCCATTGACGCGTACCCTGAGCATCCTGGTGCCGCACGCCAAGGCATCGGCGCGCGTGGCCGAACGCTTTCTGGAAGCATGCTTGGCGCTGCCGCCGGTCGAGTTGGCGCGTTAGGGGCCCGCCGATGCGGGCTTCTTTCTTTTAGGGCGGGCAGGCCCTAGTCGACCGGGCGCGCCAGCCACTGGCGCGCGAGCTCCACCCAATAGGTGCCGCCCAGCGGCAGCAGTTCGTCGTTGAAGTCGTAGCTGCCGTTGTGCAGCATGCACGGGCCCATGCCGTGGCCGGCCGCGCGGTGGGTGCCGTCGCCGTTGCCGATCCAGACGTAGCAGCCGGGCATTTCCTGCAGCATGAAGGCGAAGTCTTCGGCGCCCATGGTGGGCTGGACGTGGTCGTCGACGTTGTCGGCGCCGACGATGCCGCGCAGCACCTCGGCGCAGAAGGCCGCTTCGCGCGCGTGGTTGATGGTGGGCGGATAGTTGCGGAAGAACTCGAACTCGACTTCGCAATCGAGGGCGGCGCAGGTATGGCGGGCGATTTCCCGCATGCGGCGTTCGATCAGGTCGAGGGTTTCGAGCGTGAAGGTGCGCACCGTGCCACGCATGATGGCCTGGTTCGGCACCACGTTGTCGGCGCTGCCGGTGTGGATCTGCGTGATGCTGAGCACCGCGGCATCCAGCGGATTGCGGTTGCGCGTGATGATGGTCTGCAGCGATTGCGCCAACTGCACCGCCGTCATGACCGGGTCGATGCCCAGGTGCGGCATGCCGGCGTGCGAGCCCTTGCCCTGGATGGTGATGACGAACTCGTTGCTGGAAGCCATGATGGGGCCGGCCGTCAGCCCGAACTGGCCCACTTTCAGCCCCGGCCAGTTGTGCATGCCGAATACCGCCTCCATGGGGAAGCGGGTGAACAGGCCGTCGTCGATCATGCGCCGGGCGCCGCCGCCGCCTTCCTCGGCGGGCTGGAAAATGACATAGACCGTGCCGGCGAAATCGCGGTGCTGCGCCAGGTAGCGCGCGGCCGCCAGCAGCATGGCGGTATGGCCGTCATGGCCGCAGGCGTGCATCTTGCCGGGGTGCTGGCTGGCGTGGGCGAAGGTGTTGGCCTCTTGCATGGGGAGGGCATCCATGTCGGCGCGCAGGCCGACCGCGCGCGGGCTGTCGGTCTGGCCGCGGATGATGCCGACCACCCCTGTGCCGCCCAGCCCGCGGTCCACCTCGATGCCCCATTCCTGCAGGCGTGCGGCGACCAGGTCGGCGGTGCGGAATTCCTCGAAGGCCAGTTCGGGATGGGCGTGGATGTCGCGCCGGATGCCGGCGATGTCGTCGCGCCAGGCGACGATGGGTTCGATCAGGTTCATCGGTAGTCTCGCTGGAATGGGCCGCAGGCAACAAGGGTATTATCAGACAAAATTTCCTATAACGATGCACGGAGGCCCACCATGTCGCGTCCCTGGCTCGCTCACTACCCCGAGGGCGTTCCCGCCGAAATCTCGCTCGATTCCCATGCCTCGCTGACCGGCCTGCTGGACCAGGCGTGCAGCCGTCACGCGGCGCGCGTGGCCTGCACGGCCATGGGCACCGACCTCACCTACGCCGACCTGGACCGCCAGGCGCGCGCCTTCGCCGGCTGGCTGCAGGGCCTGGGCCTGGCGCACGGCGCGCGGGTGGCCCTGATGATGCCCAACGTGCCGGCCTACCTGGTCTGCCTGCTGGGCACGCTGCGCGCCGGCCATGTGGTGGTCAACGTGAACCCGTTGTACAAGTCCGACGAGCTGCAGCGCCAGTTGCTGGACAGCGGCGCCGAGGTCATTGTCATTCTCGAGAACTTCGCCCGCACCCTGCAGGACGTGGCCGACCGGGGCGCGTTGCGGCACGTGGTGGTGACCGGGCCCGGCGACTTGCTGGGCGGCCTGAAGGCGCCGCTGGTCAACCTGGCGGCCCGCTACGTCAAGCGCATGATCCCCGACTGGCGCATCGACGGCGCCCGGCGCCTGCCCGCCGTGCTGGCGGCGGGCGCGGCCGCGCCGTTCACGCCGCCGGCGCTCAAGCTGGATGACGTGGCAGTGCTGCAATACACCGGCGGCACCACCGGCGTGCCGAAGGGCGCCATGCTGTCGCACGGCAACCTGGTGGCCAACGTGCTGCAGCTCGAGGCGGTGGCGCGGCCGGCCCTGCGCGACCTGGAGCGCAGCCAGCTCACCATCATCAGCGCCTTGCCGCTGTACCACGTGTTCGCCATGACCGTCTGCGGCCTGTTCGGCATCTACGCGGGCATGCGCAACCTGCTCATCATCAACCCGCGCGACCAGGCCGCCCTGATCGCCGCCTGGCGGCGCGCCAATGTGAACATCTTCCCGGGCGTCAACACGCTGTTCAACGCGCTGGCCAACAACGCCGAGTTCGCCAAGCTGGATTTCTCCGGCCTGCGCCTGACGCTGGGCGGCGGCATGGCGGTGCAGCGCCACGTGGCCGAACGCTGGCTGAAGATCACCGGCCACCCGCTGATCGAAGGCTACGGCCTGTCCGAGACCTCGCCCGTGGCGACCGTGAACCCGACCAACACCAAGGAATATTCCGGCTCGATCGGGCTGCCGCTGCCGTCCACCGACGTGGCCATCCTGGACGACGACGGCAACGCCGTGCCGCTGGGCGAACGCGGCGAGGTCTGCATCCGCGGCCCGCAGGTCATGCTGGGGTATTGGCAGAAACCCGAAGAGACCCAGCGCTGCATGACGGCCGACGGCTTTTTCCGCAGCGGCGACATCGGCATCATGGACGAGCGCGGCTATACGCGCATCGTCGATCGCAAGAAAGACATGATCGCGGTGTCGGGCTTCAAGGTCTACCCCAACGAGGTCGAGGCGGTCATCGCCGCCCATCCGGGCGTGCTGGAGTGCGCGGTGGTGGGCGTGCCCGACGAGCATTCGGGCGAGGCCGTGAAGGCCTTCGTGGTCAGGAAGGACCCGGCCCTGACCGAGGCGCAGGTAATCGACTGGTGCAAGGAAAAACTGACCGGCTACAAGCGCCCGCACGCGGTCGAGTTCCGCGACGAGCTGCCCAAGAGCAACGTTGGCAAGATCCTGCGCCGCGAGCTGCGGCCGGACGCCCAGTAGGCGGCCGGGCGGGCTGGAGCGTCAGGGCGCCCGCAGGTGCGGGCCGATCAGTTCGTGCAGGGCTTCGACGATGGCCGGGTTGCCGGCCACCACCCGCCCGCCCACCGGCCATGGGTCGCGCCGGTGCATGTCGTGGCAGATGCCGCCGGCCTCGCGCAGGATCAGGGTGCCCGCCGCCACGTCCCAGGGCGCCAGGCCCATTTCCCAGTAGCCGTCGTAGCGGCCGCAGGCGGTCCAGGCTAGGTCGAGGGCGGCCGCGCCCATGCGCCGCACGCCGCGCGACGTGCAGATGGCGTCCTGCAGCATGGGCATGTACTGGCTGGCGAAGGAAAAATCGCGGAACGGGAAGCCGGTGGCCAGCACCGCGTCGGCCAGCGACTGGGTGCGCGAGCACGCGATGCGGCGGCCGTTGAGCCAGGCGCCGATGCCGTGCACCGCGGTGAAGAGCTCTTCGCGGCTGGGGTCGTACACCACGCCGATGACCGGCGTATCTTCGGCGACGGGGCCGCTGGCGGCCACCCGCGTGCCGGCGTGCGCGACCAGGGCGATCGACACGGCGTAGTGCGGGATGCCGTGCAGGAAGTTGGTGGTGCCGTCGAGCGGATCGATATACCAGGTGGCGGGGCCGCGCGCCGCGCCGCCGGTTTCCTCGGCGACGATGCCGAACTCGGGGGTGCGTTCCCGCAGGGATTCGAGGATGGCGGCCTCGGCCTCGCGGTCGGCCTGCGAGACCAGGTCGTTGCGGGCCTTGTGGTCGATGACCAGGTCGGCGCGGTGATGCGCGTACGATTGCAGGATGGCGGCGCCCGTGTGGGCCGCCGAGACGGCGGCATCGATGGCGGCGCCCAGGTCGAGCGGCGGGGCCTGTGTCGGGGTCGGTTGAGTCGTCGGCATGAAACCCAGTGTAAGCCTTTGACATGACGAGCCGGCTGCTTCGACGCAAATCGCGCCGGCCGGCGTGGCTTTCAACCAACGTAATGCCTGCCGCTTGGGTATGCTGGCGGCCGCAAGCGGCTATCGTCGCAAATTCGAATGTATTCATGTCCTCTTACGTTCCCCTGACGTCTCCCGAGGCCGATCTCGACGCCGACGGGCGCCTGCGCAGCGCGCGCTATGGCGATGTCTACCATTCCGCGGCCGGCCCGCTGGGCCAGGCCGAGCATGTGTTCCTGCGCGGCAATGGGCTGCCCGGGCGCTGGCGCGGCCGCGATGCTTTCACCGTGTGCGAGACCGGCTTCGGGCTGGGGCTGAATTTCCTGGCGCTATGGCGCGCCTGGCGCGACGATGCGGCGCGCGCGCGGCGGCTGCATGTGCTGTCGATCGAGGCCCATCCGTTCGCGCGCGAGCCGTTGCGCCGCTGGCTGGCGCAACTGGCGCCGCCGGCGCTGCGCGGCTTGGCGGAACAATTGGCGAGCCAGTGGCCGGCGCGCCTGCCCGGCCTGCACCGGCTGGAGTTCGAGGGCGGCGCCGTGACCCTGACGCTGGCCTTCGGCCAGGCGGCCTGCCTGGCGCCGCTGCTGCAGGCGCGCGTCGATGCGTATTTCCTGGATGGCTTCGCGCCCGACCGCAATCCGGCCATGTGGCAGCCGGAACTGCTGCGCGAGCTGGCCCGGCTGGCCGCCTCCGACGCCACGCTGGCCACCTGGGCCAGCGCCGGCTTCGTGCGCCGCGCGCTGGCCGAGGCCGGCTTCCAGGTACGCAAAGAAGCGGGTTATGGCGGCAAGCGGCACATGACCGTGGGCGTGCGGGCGGCGCCCGCGCCAGCCGGCTCCGCCATGGCAGCCGCGCTCGCGCAGGCCCGCGCGGCTGCCATGGCGGCGGGCGATGGCGCGGTGGCGGTCGTGGGTGGCGGGCTGGCGGGCGCCGGCATTGCGCAGGCGCTGGCGTTGCGTGGCCGGCCCGTGGTGGTGATCGATTCCGCCGCGCCGGCGGGCGCGGCCCATGCCGGGCATGCGGCCGCAGCGCTGACTCCCCTGATCGCCCGCGATGACAACGCCCGCGCGCGCCTGTCGCGGGCCGGCAGCCAGCGCGCCTGGGCCCGCTGGGCCGCCTTGCCGGGCGCCGCCGCGCCGCTGCGTTGCGGCACGCTGCAGCTCGAGCGGGACGGCGGGCGCGCCGCCGCCCTGGCCGATACCCTGCAGGGGCTGCAATTCCCGGCCGAGTGGGTGCGGGCGGTGGATCGCGACGAGGCCGCGGCGCTGGCCGGCTTGCCGGTGGCGCGCGGCGGCCTGTATTTCGCCGACGGCATGCTGGTGCGGCCGGACGCGCTGATTGCGGCCTTGCTCGACTCGCCGGGCATTCGCCGCGTGACCGGCCAGGCCGCGCGGGTGCAGCGCGTGGACGGGCAATGGCAGGTGCTCGACGGCCGCGCGCAGGTGCTGGCGCAGGCGGGCAGCCTGGTGTTGGCCAATGCCTATGGCGCGCAGGCCGTGCTGCGCGACAGCGGCTTACTGGAGCCACTGCCGCGCCTGGCGCAAATGCATGCCCTGGCCGGAGAGGTGACGCTGCTGCCGGCCGACAGCCTGGGCGGCGGGCCGCGCTGCATCGTCGGCGGCGAGGGCTACCTGTTGCCGGCCGTGGCCGGCCTGTGTGTGGCCGGCAGCACTTACGCGCATGGCGCCGCGGCGGCGCGGGTCAGCGCCGAGGGGCAGCAAGTCAACCTGGGCAAGGCCGCCGGCCTGCTGGGCCATGCACCGGCCGCCTGGGCGGGCTTCGCGGCGGGCCAGCTGGCGGGCTGGGCCGGCTGGCGGGCCGTGCTGCCGGGGCGCCTGCCGGCGATCGGCCCGCTGGCGAACGCGCCTGGCCTGTGGCTGGCGACCGGATATGCCTCGCGCGGGCTGAGCTGGTCGGCGCTGGCGGGTGATGTGGTGGCCGCCTGCCTGTGCGACGAGCCCATGCCCCTGGAGACCGATCTGCTGGCCGCGATTGCCCCGCGCTAGTGGGCGGCCGGGCGCAGAAGGCAGGGCGTTGCCGGACGATAGCCGTAGAACTGCGCCATAGCCGTCGATCCGCGCCCTCCGGCAGGCCGGAAAGTGAGTGGTTGCTTCGCTGGTTGGCATCGGCTCTGGCGGCTTCTGCGCGGCATGCCCGGCCGACTAAAAAAGGGACCGAGTTTATTTCGAGGGCCAAATCCGTCAAAATAGCGTCTTTTAATGGTTTTTTGGCTTAAGCCGGGGGAAGCTCTGTGCCGCCCAATTTCGACTTTGCCCATACTACCCAGCTCGAGTCCATCGAGTTGCTGTCGTCGCGATCCAGCCGTGTCGATTTCGACGCGGGCGACGGGCTGCACCTGGTAGTCGAGGCGCATGCGCCTGGTGTGTTCCGCCTGCGCTGCGGCGAGGCGAACCTCCTTACCGACGAGAAACCCGGAGCCCGTGCGCGGGCCGCTGCTGAAATGCTGCTCGCCCGCCAGGAGGCGGTGGGCGAGTGCACCATCGTGCCGCGCGACGACGGCAATGGCTGGCGCATCGCGCAGGGAGACATCGCGCTGGACATCCAGTCCAGTCCCGTGCGCATTGCGCTGTATCGCGGCGAGGCGCAGGTGCTGGCGTCGGACGTATCCGTGCACGAGCCGGCCTTCGGCCACAACGCGCTCGACGAAATCGAGCACGCCGTGTGGAATGCCGCGTTCGCGCTGGACGCGGGCGAACGCGTCTACGGCCTGGGCGAAACCCCCGGCGACCTCAACCGCCGCGACGAGGCGGTGGTGTCGGATGACCCCGAGCACCGCGCCCTGCCGCTGGCCTGGAGCCCGCGCGGCTGGGGCGTCTATGCCAACACGCTGCGCCGGGTGCAGCATGGCGTGGGCATGCCGCCCACCGAATCGGCCTACACGCTGACCATCGACGACCCGGTACTGGACCTGTTCCTGTTCGCCGGCGAGCCGGGCGAGATCCTGAACCAGTACACGGCGCTCACCGGGCGGGCAGGGCAGCCCGTGCTGTGGGCAATGGGCGCCTGGCTGCAGCAGGCCGAGGGCGAGATGCCCACCCAGACCGCCGCGCTGGTCGCGCAGATGCGCGAATTGCAGCTGCCGCTGGACGCCGTCAAGCTGGCCGGGCCGGCTGCCTGGGGCTTCCAGGCCGACAAGGCGGTGTTCGAATGGGACGCCCAGCGGTTCCCCGATGCGCGCCAGATGCTGGCGCTGTTCCACAAGCACCACGTCCACGTGGCGGCTGTCGGGTTTCCCGGCGTGATCCAGTCCACCCCGCTGTTCGAGGAACTGGAGGACCGCGGCTGGCTGCTGACCCGCGCCGACGGCAGCGCGCAGGTGTTCGACGGCAACGAGGCCACCGCCGGCCGTCCCTACGGCCTGCTCGACCTGACCTACCGCGACGTCTACAACCTGTGGATCGAGCGTCATCGCCAACTGATCGAAGACGGCCTGGACGCGCCGGTCTGCGACGCCCAGATCGCCATTCCCGATGATGTCAGCGCGCGCAACGGCGAAAGCGGCCCGGCGCTGCGCACCATGTATCCGCTGCTGGCGCGCCGCGCGCTGTTCGACGCCGTGGCGGGCCACAAGGTGCCGCCCGAAGGCGTGGTGCCCAGCACCGACCTGTTCCCGGCGGCCCAGCGCCTGCCATGGCAGCTCGGCCCGCGCGTCACCAACGACTGGCAGGGCCTGGAGCATACGCTGCGCACGGCGCTGTCCATCGGCGCCAGCGGCGTGCCGGTGCAGGTGCACGCCATCGGCTCGGCCACCGCGCCGCTCGACGGCATGACGCCCGAGCTGTACCTGCGCTGGCTCACCGCCGGCGTGTTTTCCGCCAATTTCTGCTTCCAGGGCATCCCTGCCTTGCTGCCGTGGTCGTTCGGCGACGCGGCGCTCGAGCAGGCGCGCACCTGGCTGCAATGGCGCTATCGCCTGATCCCGTACGTGCTGGGCGCCATCGAGGATTCCGTGCGCACCGGCCTGCCGGTGCAGCGCTCCATGGCGCTGAGCTTCCCGCACGACGCCCACGCCCACGAGTGGGACCTGCAATACCTGCTGGGCCCGGCCTTGCTGGTGGCGCCGGTGACGCGGCCGGGCAACAGCGTGCGCGTCTACCTGCCCAAGGGCGAGGCCTGGTGGGACATGAACACCGGCCATCGCTACGAGGGCGGCACCACCTGGACGGTGGAATGCGGGCTGGACAAGTTCCCCGTGTTCGGCCGCGAGGGGCACATGCTGTGCCTGGGCCCGGTGGCCCAGCATGCGGGCGAATTCAATTCGGCGCGCATCCTGGACGAGGTCTGGATGTTCGGCATGCCGGTGCACAACCCGGTAGTCATGCGCAATAAAATCCGCGTGATGCAGATGCAGGGCTCCAGCTACATCAAGGGGCTCGAAGGGCTGCGCATCCTGCCCTCCGAAGGGCTGGAGGTCAAGCGCCGCGGCGCCGAGGTGCGCATCTCGCGCGCCCGCTGAAGCCGCCCGACCGGGCGGCGTCCGCATGGCGCCGCCCGGTATGCTATGGTTCGGCGCGCCATGCCCGCCGGCATCGCCGTTTTCCTGGACCGCAGGGTGCCGCCGGGCATCCTGGCCGGCTTCTTTATATAACTATTAGTTATTAAAAAGAGAACAATCAGTCGTTCTCTTTAGAAGCACGGTCCGCCACAATCGCAACGTCATGATTCACATCGAGAACCTCTCAAAGACCTACGCGACCCCGCATGGGCGCTTTGAGGCATTGCGCGACATCAGCCTGCAGATCGAGCAGGGCGAGGTGTTCGGCATCATCGGGCCCAGCGGGGCCGGCAAGAGCACGCTGGTCCAGTGCATCAACCTGCTCGAGCGACCCGACCGCGGCGAGATCGTGATCGGCGGCACGCCGCTGACCGGCCTGGACGAGGCGCGCCTGCGCAGCCAGCGCCGCCGCATCGGCATGGTCTTCCAGGGGTTCAACCTGCTGGCGCGCCGCACCGTCTACGGCAACGTGGCGCTGCCGCTGGAAATCGCCGGCGTGCCGCGCGCGCAAATTCCCGCCAAGGTCGAGCGCCTGCTGGCCCTGGTGGGGCTGGAGCACCTGCGCGACCGCTATCCCAGCCAGATCAGCGGCGGCCAGAAGCAGCGCGTGGGCATCGCCCGCGCGCTGGCCAATGATCCCGACGTGCTGCTGAGCGACGAGGCCACCTCGGCGCTGGACCCGGAAACCACCCACAACATCCTGGCGCTGCTGCGCGACATCAACCGCCAGACCGGCGTGACGGTGGTGATGATCACCCACCAGATGGAGGTGGTGCGCGAGATCTGCGACCGCGTCGCCGTGCTGTCGCAGGGCCAGGTGGTCGAGCTGGGGCGCACCCAGGACATCTTCGCGTCGCCGCGCCATGAGGTCACCCGCGCCATGGTCTCGGCGGCCACCGCGTCCGACCTGACCGACGGCACGCTGGCCGCCACGCGCCAGCGCATCGCCGAGCTGGCGGCGGCGCGGCCCGGCAGCGCCGTGCGGCTGCTGCGCGTGCGGCTGGCCGGCGGCGCCTCGGCCGGCACCCTGCTGTCGGACCTGACGCGCCAGCACGCGCTCGACGTCAGCCTGGTGCAGGCCCGCGTCGAAGACATCCAGGGCGTGGCGGTCGGCACCTTGTTCGTGCTGGCGCAAGGCACGCCCGCCGCGCTGGCCCAGGCCCTGGCCGACCTGGCCGCGCAAGACATTCCCGTAGAAGAAATCGCCCATGAGTCCGCAACTGATCGACCTGCTCACCACCTCGCTGCTTGAGACGCTGCTGCTGGTGGGGGTGCCCAGCCTCATCGCGGTGCTGGTGGGCATTCCGCTGGGCGTGGTGCTGGTGGTGACCGCGCGCGGCGCCATGCTGCAGAACCTGCCCGTCAACCGCGTGCTGGGGGCGGTCGTCAATATCACCCGCTCGGTGCCGTTCATCATCCTGATGGTGGCCATCATCCCGTTCACGCGCCTGATCGCGCAGACCTCCATCGGCACTACCGCGGCCATCGTGCCGCTGTCGGTGGCCGCCATCCCGTTCATGGCGCGCATCGCCGAGAACGCCATGCGCGAAGTGGATGTCGGCCTGCTGACCGCCGCCCGCGCCATGGGCGCCAGCCCGCTGCAGATCATCGCCAAGGTGCTGCTGCCCGAATCGCTGCCCGGCCTGGTGGCCGCCACCATCGTCACCGTGATCAGCCTGATCGGCTATTCGGCCATGGCGGGCGCCATCGGCGGCGGCGGCCTGGGCGACCTGGGCATCCGCTACGGCTACCAGCGCTTCCAGCCGGAGGTCATGCTGGCCGTGGTGGTGGTGCTGGTCGTGCTGGTGCAGGTCGTGCAGGGCCTGGGCGACTGGCTGGTACGCCGCATGTCGCATCGCTGAAGATTTCCCCACTCGCAACTCACGCATCATGAACACCAAGTTTTTCAAGTCGCTGGCCGCGCTGGCCCTGGGCGCCACGTTTGTCGCGCAAGCCGCCCTGGCGCAGGACAAGCCGTTGAAAGTCGGCGTCACCGCCGGCCCGCACGCGCAGATCTTCGATGTGGTCAAGCAGGAGGCCGCCAAGCAGGGCCTGCAGGTCGAGGTCATCGAGTTCACCGACTATGTGCAGCCCAACGTGGCGCTGGCCGCCGGCGACCTGGACCTGAACAGCTACCAGCACCAGCCCTACCTGGACTCGGCCAACGCCGACCGCGGCTACAAGCTGGCCAGCATCGCCAAGACGGTGATCTTCCCCATCGGCATCTATAGCAAGAAGGTGAAGAGCCTGGACGAGCTGAAGCCGGGCGCGCAGATCGGCATCCCGAACGATCCGACCAACGGCGGCCGCGCCTTGCTGCTGCTGCAGGCGCAAGGCCTGATCAAGCTGAACCCCGAGGCCGGCCTGAAGGCCACGCCGATCGACGTGGTGGAGAACCCGCGCAAGCTGCGCTTCGTGGAGCTGGACGCCGCGCAACTGCCGCGCTCGCTGGACGACACCGACGCCTCCGCCGTGAACACCAACTTCGCGCTGGAAGCCGGCCTGGACCCCAACAAGGACGCCATCGCGCGCGAATCGGCCGAGTCGCCCTACGCCAACGTGCTGGTGGTGCGCGAACAGGACCAGGACAAGCCCGAGCTGCGCAAGCTGGTGGGCATCTACCAGAGCCCGGCGGTCAAGGCCTTCATCGCCGAGAAGTTCAAGGGCGCCGTGGTGGCGGCCTGGTAAGCTTCCTTGACGGAAAAGCGCGAATCGGTCATAATCTCGCGCTTCGGTCGGGTCGTTAGCTCAGTCGGTAGAGCAGCGGACTTTTAATCCGTTGGTCGCGCGTTCGAGTCGCGCACGACCCACCACGAATTCGCAGTGAAATCAAGCGACTAGCGCCACCCCCTTGCCGGTGGCGCTTTTTCTTGCGCGTTCGGTTGCGGCGCGGGTTCGCACGCCGGCGCCCGCGCGCAACGAATAAGCCTCATCCCGGCCCGCCGAACTTCTCGGCATACAGCTCGCACAGCCAGTCCACGAAGACGCGGACCCGCGGGGAAAGCTGGCGGTGCGACGGGTACAGTGCGCTGACAGGCAGGTCGGGGCACGCCCATTGCGACAGCACCTGGACCAGTCTGCCGGCCTGCAGATGTTCTTCCAGGCGGAAGCGCGGCACTTGGATCAGCCCGCAGCCGGCCAGGGCCGCGCTGGTATAGCACTCCGCGTCGCTGACCGACATCCAGCCGCTGGCCTCGAATTCCTGCCGCCTCCCGTCGACGATCACGGAAAAGGGATAGCGGTAGTCGTTGCCCCGCGAGAAGAATCCGATGCCCTGGTGCCGCTCCAGGTCGCTGGGGTGCTGCGGCGTGCCGTGCCGGGCCAGGTAGTCCGGGCTGGCGCAGATGATCTCCGGCATGTTCGCCAGTTTCCTGACGACCAATGACGAGTCGCGCGGCTGGCCCGCGCGCACGACGCAGTCGATGCCTTCCTTGACGAGGTCGACCAGGCGGTCTCCGCTGCTGAGCACCACGTTGATGTTGGGATAGCGCGCCCTGAATTCGCCGATGCGCGGCAGGATGATCGTCGTGGCGTGCGCGCCGTGCAGGTCCAGTCTCAAGGTGCCGTGGGGGTTGGCGACGTGCGTGCTGATGGAGGATTCGGCATCTTCCAGGTCGGCCAGTACGCGCCGGCTGCGCTCGTAGAAGGCCTGGCCGTCCAGGGTCGGCTTGACCTGGCGGGTGGTGCGGTCCAGCAGGCGCGCGCCCAGGCGGCTTTCCAGCTGCTTGATCGCATGGGTGGCCGTGGCGCGCGGAATATTCATCATCTCGGCGGCTTCCGTGAAGCTGCCGAGTTCAACGATCCGATTGAACAACTGCAACGCAACGAAGCGGTCCATGACGGGCTCTCTATTTGTCGCTATGGGGAATCCGCGCCCGTTCCAGCATGGCGCGCCGCGGCGGGCCGGCATGCCGGCGCCAGTCCGATTCTATGGCGAAAGGGCTGCCCGCGAGTCGAGCGCGGCATGGTCCAGCACCTGCCGCATGACGCCGCCCTGCCAATCGAAGTACGGGTTGAATGTCAGGCGGGCGTGCACTTTTCCTTCCTGGACGTAGCCCCAGTCGGAATACCACACCGGCGCGCCCCGCTGGCAATCGGCGCGCGCGGCATCGGGCTGGCCATTCCAGCACAGGCGCAGCCTGCCCGCGGCGCCATACAGCGCATTACCCGGCGCAAACAGCAGGCCCATATGAGAAAACTGGCTGATCCGCAGCTCGGGCAGGTAGTCGGTCCGCACCAGCACCCGCGGGTCGCGGTCGAAACCGTCGCGCTTGCTGCCATACCAGATCAGGCGGCTGGCCGGGTGGGGGAACTGGGCGCTGAAGCCTTGCGCCAGGTAGCCGGTGTCCAGCACGGAGTCGTGCTCGGCCACCACCATCAGCACGGGCTTGCCGTACGGCCCGCTGGCCAGGGCCTGGCGGGCCCGGCGGCTGCTGCGGTAGAACTGCGCGAAACCGTTGGTGGGCACGGTCATGTAGCGCACGGCGTTCTGCATCGGGCGGATGCCGTCGGGCTCGCGCAGCCAGGGCCGCGCCCAGGCGATCAGCGGGGCCAGCCAGTCGTAGGCGCTGTTGGACAGGAAGGCCGGCGAAAAAAGCAGCAAGCCCGCCACATCGGGATTGGCATAGGCATGCTCGACGACCAGATTGGCGCCGGTCGAGAACCCGCCCAGATAGACCTGCTCCACTTCGCGCCGCAGCGCGCGGGCCTGCTCGTCCACCACCCGGCGCCAATCTTCCAGGCTGACGTCCAGCAGGTCTTCCGGGCGCGTTCCATGGCCGGGCAGCAAGACGGTGCGGACCAGGAAGCCCGCCGCGGCCAGCTGTTCGCCAATGTCGCGGAAGGACCAGGGCGAGTCTCCCAGTCCGTGCACCAGCAAGACGCCGCGGCGCGGCTGGCCTTCGGGACGCCATTCGCGCGGGGCGTTCCAGTCGATTTCGAGCGCCGGGTCGGCGCCTTGGTAGACGCGCCGTTGCAGCAGGAGCTGGACAGTGTCCTGCCGATAGGCGTCGAAAGAGACCTGCCGGGCGCTGGGCGCGTCACGGCCCGTGCCGGTGCAGGCCGCGGTGGCCAGCAACACGGCCGCGCCCGCGGCGCAGCGGGACAGGAAGCGTCTGGAGCGGCGGAAGGCTTGCACGGTAGCGGGGGTGTGTCGATGCGCCAGGGGAGGCCGGCCGATGTTCCATGCGGAAAAGCCCGGCCCGCACGGTGAATGATGATACTGCGCCCGGGCCGGCGCCGGCCGCCGGCGCGGGCTCAGGCGCGCAGCAAGGCCTGTACGCGCTCCGGCGTGAAGGGCATGTCGCGTATCCGTCTGCCGGTCAGCGCATGGAAGGCGTTGGCGACCGCGCCGCCGGTCATGGGCACGCCGATTTCACCCGAGCCCGATGGCGCGGCGCCCGACTCGATGATGCGGACCTGCACTTCCGGCACCTCGTGCATGCGCAGGGGCTGGTAATCATAGAAATTGCTCTGGCGGATTTCGCCGGCGGCGATGTCGATCCGTTCTTTCAGCAGGCCGGACAGGCCGAAGATCACGCCGCCCTCGACCTGGGCCTCGAGGTTGCGCGGGTGGATGGCGATGCCGGGATCGACCGCTGCCCAGAAGCGATGAACCCGGATTTGTCCCGTTTCCGGGGCCAGGGATATCTCGGCCACGCCGGCTCCCAGCGTGGCCTTGTATCCCGCGAAGGCGAGGCCATGCGCCCGCCCGGCCGGCGCCTTGCCGAAGTCCGACATGGCGACCACGGCGTCCAGCACCGCGCGGCCGCGCGGGCTGTTGGCGAGCAGGCGCCGCCGGAAAGCAACCGGGTCGCTGTGGGCCGCCTCGGCGAGTTCGTCGATGAAACATTCGCGGGCGAAGCAGTTGGGCGCCCAGCCGATGCCGCGCCAGGCCGAGACGCGCGCGCCGCGTTCCAGGATGACATGCTCCGCCAGGTAATCGCCGATGTCGTAGTCCAGGCTTTCCGCGCCTTCCATGACCAGCAGGTCGCGGTTCTGCGCGCCCTGCCAGCGCGACGGCGCGGCGTACTCCAGGATCGACGGGCTGGCGACGCGATGGCGCAACGCCGCGACTGCGCCGCTTTCGTTCAGCGTGGCTTGCATGCGGTGCGCGGTAATCGGACGCAGCCAGCCGTTCTTGACATCGTCTTCGCGGGTCCAGATCAGCTTGACCGGCCGCTTCAGCTGGCGCGACAGCAGCAGGGTGTCGCGCAGGTTGTCGCGCGCGAAGAACGTGCGGCGGCCGAAGGCGCCGCCCATCTGCATGGCATGGAAGCGGATGCGGTCCGGGGTGGTCTGCAGTGTCTGCGCCGCCACGCCGATCGATATGGACTGGCTTTGTGTGCCCAGCCAGATTTCGGCGCCCTTGCCGTCGGCGTCGACCGCCGCCACGGCATTGAGCGGTTCCATTTGCCCGTGATAGAGATACTCCGTGGTGAAGCTGGCTTCGACCAGCCGGTGCCGCCGGTCGCCCAAGGCGGCCACGGCGTCCCCGTGCTGCTGCCAGGTGACCGCCGTGCGCTGCAGGTCGTCCGCGGCCTGCAGCGTGGCGGCGCGTTCGGCGGCGCTGTCCGCCGTGCGAAACGGCGACGTCCGGGTCCACTCCACCTTCAATGCGGCCCTTGCCTTGAGCGCCGTTTCCCAGCGCTCGGCGACCACCACCACCGAATGAGGCAAGGTGATCACATCGACCACGCCGTCCCAGGCCGCTACCCCGGCATGGTCCACCGACACGGGCGATTCGCCCTCCACGGGAGCCGGCAACTGCGCGGCGTAGACCATTCCCGGCAGCCGCACATCGATCGAATACACCGCCGCGCCCCGGACCTTGTCGGGAATATCGCGCCGCCCGACATTCGTGCCGAGCAATCGATACGCCGCGCGCGGCTTCAGGTCGGCATCGGCGATCTCGGGAACCTGGCTGATGATCCGCGGCAGGGCCGCGACTTCGCCGAAGGTCATGCGGCGTCCGCTGGGCGCATGCACCACGATGCCTGGCTCGGTCGTCACTTCGGCCGCCGGCGCGTTCCAGGCCGCGGCGGCGGAGTAGACCAGGATGCGGCGCGCGCCGGCGCCCGCGCGCCGCATGATGTTGAAGTAGCCCGCCACGGATGAACTGCCGGCGGTGAACAGCATGCCGCCGGTATCCGGGTTCCCGTAGACGCTGGCCGGCCCCTGGTCGAGCTGCTGCACGCGCACCCGGGCCCAGTCGGCGTCCAGCTCTTCGGCCAGGATCATGGGCAGGGATGTCATCACGCCCTGTCCCATCTCGGTCGATCCAAAGCGAATAGTGACGGTATTGTCGGGGCTGATCGTGACCCAGGCATTGGCCAGCGGCGCGGCGGCCTCCTGCGCCATGGCCTTGCCCACGAGCACCCGGACGGTTCCTTCCGCCATCACGGCGAAACTCAGCGCGCCCGTGGCGCGTAGAAAACCCCTGCGCGACACTTCCGCTGTCAGCGTCATGACGAGGTCTCCTGCGCGGCGCGTTCGACGGCGCGGACGATCCGCTGGTACGTGCCGCAACGGCACAGGTTGGCGGCCATGGCGTCGACGATCTCCTCGCGCGAGGGTTGGGGCCGCGCTTGCAACAGGGCGGCGGCCCGCATGATCTGCCCCGATTGGCAGTACCCGCATTGCGGTACTTGTTCGGCGATCCATGCCTTCTGCAAGGGATGGTCGCCGTTCGGCGACAGGCCTTCGATTGTCGTCACGGAGCGGCCCAGCGCGCTTTCCAGCGGTGTCAGGCAGGCGAACACCGCCGCGCCGTCGAGATGTACGGTGCAAGCGCCGCACAGGCCCGCGCCGCAGCCGAACTTCGTGCCGACCAGGCCGAGATGTTCGCGCAATATCCACAACAGTGCGGTGTCGGGAGCGGCTTGTACATCAAGCTCGCGCCCGTTGATCGTCAGGCTGGCCATGCTGTCTCTCCAGGATAGCGGCGATGCTGTGGTTGCATCGGGCGCGCCACCCGAGGGGTTGCGCGCTGTAGATTCCACGGGGCACAGACTAGCAGTCGCGGTCGACGAAAAAATCCCGCCAAACTTGGCAAGACTATTTAAGCTTGCTCAACAATGGCGGCGGCACGCGGCGGACGAGGGCGGCCGAACCCGGCCGCCGGCGCAGGGCCTGCCCGCGCCAGCAACCGGCGGCGTGGGGTCTAGCTGGCGCGTCTGCGCCACGCCAGGATCACCGCCGCGACCGGGGCCAGTATGGCCAGCCACGACAGCGCATCCCAGACGTCATCGCCCAGCAGCGCCGACACCAGGCCGATGCTGGAGGCTGCCCCCAGCCAGATCGGGATACGGAAAACCTCGCGCGCCGATTGCAGGTGGTCGGTGCGCGCCTGGCGCGAGTCATGGCGGGTCACGGCGCGGCCTCGTTGGCGTTGGTCTGGCGCAGGGCATGGGCGGGTTCCGGCGCGTTGTCGGCATGCGCCTTGGCGGCGGCCGCCTTGGGCTTGCGCAGCCACAAGTACACGCCACTGCTCAGGACGACGATGGCGAAGATGTCCAGCACCGCCCACAGCAGCTTCAGCGGCAGGCCGCCGTAGTCGCCGAAATGCAGCGGCTGCGACAGGAACAGGGTCTTCACGTACCAGGGCATGTCGCGCGTATCGGTCAGCTTGCCGGTGGACGCATCGACCAGGGCCGGCTTGAGCAGGCGCGCCGTGACCGGCGTGCTGCCCTTCAGGAAGAAGGTGTAGTGATGCGGGCTGGAGAACATCGTTCCCGGAAAGGCGACCAGGCTGACCGTCATGTCGGGCACCGCGGCGCGGGCGGCGCGGATGGATTGTTCCAGATGCGCGGGCTGGGTCACGGGCGGCAGGCCCCGGTAGGGCGCCGTCATTTCGGCCATCTGGTCCATCTGCCAGAGGCCCAGGATGACCCGGTTCAGCGTGTTGATGGTGCCCGTGAGGCCCACGACCGTCAGCCACACGACCGTGACGATGCCCAGCAGGTTGTGCCAGTCGAGCCACTTGACGCGGCGGCTGCGCCGCGTGCGCAGCGCGCCGAATTTCAGGCGGCGCATGAACGGGTAGTACAGCACCACCCCCGAGACGATGGCCACCACCATCAGCAGGCCCATGAAGCCCAGGAACAACATGCCCGGCAGGCCCGCGAACATGTCCGTGTGGAGCTTGAGCATGACATACATGAAGCCTTCATCGGTCTTGGGTTCGTCCAGCACCTGGGCGCTGCGCGAATCGACGATGACGGCATTGTTTTCCTCGGGCGGCGCGTCGATGGCGCTGGCCATCGACACGTACGTGATGTCCGGATGCTCGTCCTGCTCCCAGAACATGTAGCGGATCACCTCGCCCGGGCGGCGCTCCAGGGCGGCTTGCGCGATCCGGTCCAGGCTGGCGTTCGGCGTGCCGGCGGGCATGGGCGGGGCCTCGACCACGCCTGTGAGGTGCTCGATTTCCTCGTGGAAGATCAGCGGCAGCCCGGTCAGGCACAGCAGCAGCATGAAGACGGTGCAGACCAGGCTGCTCCATTTGTGGATCCACGACCATGTTCGGGTTGACATGCGAGCGTCCTCAGAAGCCGATGCTGGCCGACAGCGTGTAAGTGCGCGGCGAGCCCACGAACAGGTAGCCGGCGGTCGCGGTGCCCCAGTAGTCCCGGTCGAACAGGTTCTCCACGTTCAGGCGGAAGGTGACGGGCTTGCCGCTGATCTTCGTCTCGTAGCGCGCGCCGGCGTCGACCCGGGTCCAACTGGGAACCGACAGCGTGTTGGCGGCGTCGGCGTAGGTGCTGGCGGTGTAGATGACGCGCCCGGTCAGCGTCAGGCCCGGCACGAACGGGGTGTCCCATTCGGCTCCCAGGTTGAATTGCCAGTCGGGCACGCCGATCGCCTGCTTGTCTTCCAGGTCGGCCGTCGCGGCCTTGGTGATGACGCCGTCGATGTAGCTGATGCCGCCCAGCAGCCGCACGCCGCGCGCCACCTCGCCGGCGAAGGTCGCTTCGACGCCGCGGTTGCGCTGCTCGCCGAAGACGCCGAAGGTATTGCCGGAGATGCCGGAACTGGGCCTGGTCAGCTCGAACAGGCTGATCGTGGCCAGCATGTCGTCGTTCAGGTTGAACTTGGCGCCGAGCTCTTTCTGCTTGGACTTGAACGGCGGCAGGGACTCGCCGGGATTGCTGATGGCCGCGCTGGTGGGCGCGGTATCGCCGCGCGACAGGCCTTCGACGTAGCTGGCGTACAGCGAGATGTCCGGCCGCACCTTGAATACCACGCCGGCGAAAGGCGTGGTGGCGCGCTTGTCGTAGTAGGGCCCGCTGGGCTCGCCGTTCATGAAGTTGTAGTCCTGGCCGGCCACCTGCTGGCGGCGCACGCCCAGGGTCAGCTGCACCTGGTCCTGCATGAACGACATGGTGTCCGCCAGGGCGTAGCTGGTCAGCTTCGTGCGCAGGTAGCGCTGCAGCGGGTTGTCGATGCCGGCCGTGGAGGGGGTGTCGAACACATCCCCCGAGTAGATGTTGGAGCTGCCGCCCGGATAGCCCGTGTAGAAGCCCAGGCGCTGGTCCTGGTCCAGCCTGGTGTAGCTGAAGGCCACGTTGTGGCTCACCGGCCCGGTGGAGAACCTGCCGCGCAGCCCGGCTTCGGTCGACTTGCTGTCGACCGTCATCCGTTGCCAGCCCCCGAAGTAGGAATAATCGCCCTGGGTATTCAGCAGGACGGGGTTGGCGGCGATCGAATCCCAGTTCAGCTTGCGCTGGCCGTAGCCGGCGTAGGCGGTAATGTGCTCGTTCAGGTCGTATTCGACCTTGAAGACGCCCGAGCCATTGCGGCCGTCGCTCCAGCCCAGGCCCGGGTAGGGGTTGTTGTTGCTGGGCGCCTCGGGGATGGAGGTCAGCGTCGGGCCGAGCTGGAACTGGCGCACCACGTTGTCGATGCGTTCTTTCTGCCACAGCAGGTCCAGCGATGCGCGCAGCGCTTCCCCCCGGTAGTCCAGCGCCAGGGACGCCAGGCTTTCGCGGGTGGACTGGTCCTTGATCGGCGTGTCGCCGTCGCGGGTCATGGCGTTGATGCGTATGCCGAAAGCATTGTCGGGCCCGAAGCGGCGGCCGATGTCCGCATGCACGCCGAACACCGAGTCCGACGACACGCTGCCCGTGATGCGGGTGACCGGTTCGTCGGTCGCGCGTTTCGGCACGAGGTTGACGACGCCGCCCACGCTGCCGCCCGGCGTCATGCCGAACAGCGCCGCGGACGGGCCCTTGATGATCTCCACCCGCTCCAGCGTCTCGACCGGGGCGCGCCAGTAGGGCGCCAGCCCGAACATGCCGTTCAGCGCGAAGTCCGAAGTGGGCACGGTGAAGCCGCGGATGGTGAGGTCTTCGTTGATGTTGGAGCGGGCGCTGCCCATGCGCACCGACGGGTCGGTGGTGGCCACGTCGGCCACGGATCGCGCCTGCTGGTTCTCGATGGTCTGGGCGGTGTAGCTGGTGACGCTGAAGGGCGTGTCCATGACCGAGGTGTTGCCGAGAATGCCCATGCGGGCGCCGCTGCCGACCTGCCCGCCCGCGATCGGCGCGGGCGCCTCGTCCATGGCCGCGGCGGCCCCGGACACCGTGATGGCCGGCAGCAGGGTGGCGGCCGCCGCGTCCGGGTCCGGCGCCTGCGCCGCCGCGCCTGCCGCATAGAGCGCCGCCCCGCCGGCCAGCGCGCCCTTGATGACTGCGCTCCTGCGTCTTTGTGCGCCTGGACGGCCCGCGGTTGCCTGTTGCACCATGCTCTCCATGTTTCAGCAATAAAAACGCAGATGATAAGCATTATTGTTTAAAAATGATACTGGGGTTTGCCATGCCGGGGGAGACCGGGCCCCGCGGTCCGCTTCCCGATGGTTTTCCGCCTGCCGTTGATTTCTGGCAATGCCAGCGCCGGGCGGCAGGCCCATTTCGTTATATAGTTCACTACATAACGAAATTGGATCTTCGCTGCGCCGGAGCCCTCATGCGTCATCATCGCCTGCGTCTTGTCCTGTCCCTGGCCGCCATCTCCCTGGCGGCATCCGCCCCGGCCGCCGAAGTCCAGGTCGCCGTGGCCGCCAATTTCACCGCTCCCATGCAGGCGATCGCCAGGCAGTTCGAGCAGGCCACCGGCCACCGGGCGGTCGCTTCGTTCGGCGCGACCGGGCAGTTCTACGCGCAGATCAAGAACGGCGCGCCCTTCGACGTGTTCCTGGCGGCCGACGACGACCGGCCGGCCCGGCTCGAGGCCGAGGGCCAGGCCGTGCCGGGCTCGCGCTTCACCTACGCGGTGGGCACCCTGGCGCTGTGGTCGGCCAGGGAAGGCTATGTGGATGACCAGGGGGCGGTGCTGAAGCAGGGCGGGTTCAGGCACCTGTCGATCGCCAACCCCAAGGCCGCGCCCTACGGGCTGGCGGCCACCCAGGTGCTGGCCCGGCTGGGCCTGGCCGACGCCATCAAGCCCAAGATCGTCGAGGGCCAGAGCATCGCGCAGGCGTACCAGTTCGTGGCCAGCGGCAACGCCGAGCTGGGTTTCGTGGCGCTGTCGCAAGTCTATAAAGACGGCCGGCTGGCCGCCGGCTCGGCCTGGCTGGTGCCGGGGTCGATGCACGACCCCATCAGGCAGGACGCTGTTATCCTCGCGCAAGGCCGGGACAATCCCGCCGCCCAGGCCTTCGTCGACTACCTGAAAGGCCCCGAGGCGGCCCGCATCATCCAGTCGTACGGCTACGAGGTTTCCGCGCAATAGGGCACACGGACCACCCATGCACCTGGATTCATCGGACCTGGCGGCGATCTGGCTGACGATACAGCTGGCCTCGCTGACCACCGTCCTGCTGCTGATCATCGGCACGCCCATCGCCTGGTGGCTGGCGCGCACGCGCTCGCGCCTCAAAGGCCCGGTCGGGGCGGTGGTGGCCCTGCCGCTGGTGCTGCCGCCCACGGTGCTGGGCTTCTACCTGCTGGTGCTGATGGGGCCGCACGGCGCGGTCGGGCAGGTCACCCAGGCGCTCGGCCTGGGCGTATTGCCGTTCACCTTCGCCGGGCTGGTGGTCGGTTCGGTGGTGTATTCGCTGCCGTTCGTGGTGCAGCCGTTGCAGAACGCCTTCGAGGCGATCGGTACGCGTCCGCTGGAGGCCGCCGCCACGCTGCGCGCCAGCCCGCGCGATTGTTTTTTCTCGGTGGTGCTGCCGCTGGCCCGGCCGGGCTTCATCACGGCCGGCATCCTGGGGTTCGCGCATACAGTGGGCGAGTTCGGCGTGGTGCTGATGATCGGCGGCAACATCGAAGGCAGGACCCGCGTCGTGTCGGTGCAGATATTCGATCACGTCGAGGCGCTGGAATATGCCCGGGCGCACTGGCTGGCCGGCGGCATGGTGGTGTTCTCGTTCGTGGTCCTGCTGCTGCTGTACACGCGGCGCCGCGCCGTGGCCGCGCTGTAGCCCGCCATGGACCGGCCCATGCCTATCCGTCCGCCAGGCGCCGCGACTGCCGCCGCCATCGAGGCGCGTTTCCGCGTCGATTACGCGGGCTTTGCGCTGGATGTGGACCTGCGCCTGCCCGGCCGGGGCGTGACCGCGCTGTACGGGCATTCCGGCTCGGGCAAGACGACCTGCCTGCGCTGCCTGGCCGGCCTGGAGCCGGCCGCGCGCGGCTACCTGCGCGTCAATGACGAGGTCTGGCTGGACACGCAACACGGCCTGGCGGTGCCGACGCACCGGCGGCCGCTAGGCTATGTGTTCCAGGAAGCCAGCCTGTTCCCGCACCTGACGGTACTGCGCAACCTGCAGTTCGGGCTGGAACGGGTGCCGGCGGCGGCGCGCCGCGTCGAACTGGACCAGGCGGTCGAGTTGCTGGGCATCGGCCACCTGCTGGCGCGCATGCCGGCCAGGCTGTCGGGCGGCGAGCGCCAGCGGGTCGGCATTGCCCGCGCCCTGCTGACCAGCCCGCGGCTGCTGTTGATGGACGAGCCGCTGGCCTCGCTGGACCAGGCGCGCAAGCAGGAGATCCTGCCGTACCTGGAGCGCCTGCACGACGAACTGGATATTCCGGTGGTCTACGTCAGCCACTCGCCGCAGGAAGTGGCGCGGCTGGCCGACCACCTGGTGCTGCTGCATGAGGGGCGCGCCGTGGCCAGCGGGCCCATCGGGCAGACGCTGGCGCGGCTGGACCTGCCGCTGGCCATGGCCGAAGACGCCACGGTGGTGGTGGATGGCACGGTCGCGGAATTCGACCCCCAGTACCGCTTGATGTCGGTGCGCCTGCCCGGCAGCAGCGCCTGCCTGCGCGTCGTGCACGCCGGCCTGCCGCCGGGCAGCGTGGCGCGGCTGGCGGTCAAGGCGCGCGACGTGAGCGTCGCGCTGGCGCATCCCGAGGGCAGCAGCATCGTCAACGTCATTCCGGTGCGTGTGCTGGACATGGTGCCGGCCGACAATCCCGATCACATCCTGGTGCGCCTGGACGCCGGCGGCACGCCGCTGCTGGCGCGCATTACCCGCTATTCGCGCGACCAGCTGCGGCTGGCGCCCGGCACGCATGCCTGGGCGCAGATCAAGGCGGTATCGGTGCTCGGCTGACGGCCGCTCAGGCGAACAGCCGCTTCATGTCCAGCGCGCGGATGATCGCGGCGGCGGCCTCGACCACCGCCGGCAGCGGCCGGTCGGCCGGCGTGGCGAGGGTGAGGTTGTTCATGATGGTGGGGTCGACGATCTCCGAGCAGGTCAGGTAGGTCTGGCCCGGCATGTCGTTGAGCGCCGAGCGCGGCAGGATCGTGTAGATGTTGTCGTCCGTCATGGTCTCGAGAATCGTGTGCACTACGTCGACCTCGGCCACCACGTTGAGCGCCACGTTGAGCTCGCGGCAGGTCCGGTCCACCAGCATACGGATGGTGTTGGGGGCGCTGGGCAGCACCAGCGGGTAGCCGCCCAGGTCGCGGGCGCGCACGCGCGGCGGCGGCGCCGGGCGGCAGGCTTTGCCATAGGCCAGCACCAGGTCCTCGCGATAGACGGATTCGTAGCGCACCAGCGAGGAGGGCGGCGGGTCGTACAGCAGCGCCAGGTCGACGCGGTCCTTGGCCAGCCACTCGTTCATCTCGGAACTGAGGCCTTCGGCCAGCGCCAGGGCCGCGCCGGGATGCTGGCGCCGGAACGACTGCACGATGTGCGGGGCCAGCCGGCGCGCCACGCGGTGCGGCATGCCGAGCCGCACCTTGTGCTGGGTCGGCGGGGCAAAGGCGCGCATGTCCTGCCTGGCCTGCTGCGCCATGGCGTCGAGCGCCTTGGCATGCGCCAGGAACCGCAGCCCGGCCGGCGTGGGCTCCACCCCCCGGCCGGTGCGCACCAGCAAGTGGTGCCGCAATTCGGCTTCCAGCAGCTGGATCTGGCGGCTGAGCGATGGTTGCGACAGCCCCAGCACCTCGGCGGCGCGCGACAGGCTGCGCATTTCGCAGGCCATGATGAAGTAGCGGATTTGCTTGAGATCCATGGCGCCAATGGTATACGTTTTTTCTATATCAGAAGTCAGCCGGGACACATTGCCGGGGCCGCGCCGGCTGCGCATCATGCGGGATTCTCGTCAACCATACGGTTTCCCATGCCCGATTGCGCGCCTCCGCTCGCTGAAGTCACGCCGCCCAGCCATGCGCTGCCGGCGCATGCCTGCGACAGCCATTTCCATGTGTTCGGGCCGGCCGACGTTTTCCCCTATGCGGCGGACCGCCCGTATACGCCGCCCGATGCGCCGTTCGAGCAGGTGCGGGCGCTGCACCGGCGGCTGGGCTTTTCCCGCGGGGTCATCGTGCAGCCCGGCTGCCATGGCTACGACATGTCGGCCACCCTGGACGCGCTCGACCGGGGGGCGGGGCAGTACCGGGCGGTCGCCCTGCTGGCGCCCGACGCGGACGAGCGCCGCATCGCCGAGCTGGACCGCCGCGGCGTGCGCGGCGTGCGCTTCAACTTCGTGGCGCACCTGGCCAACGCCGGCTGGGACGAGCTGGCCCGGGTGGCGCCGCGCATCGCGCCGTTCGGCTGGCATGTCTGCATTCATTCGGACCACGCCTCGCTGATCGACCTGCTGCCGCGCCTGCGAACCCTGCCGGTGCCGTTCGTGATCGACCACATGGGGCGGGTGCCGGCGCAGCAGGGCGTCGACAGCGCGGCCTTCCGCGCGCTGCTCGCGCTGCGCGACCATGCGCACGCCTGGGTAAAGATCTCCGGGCTGGACCGCGTGTCGAGCAGCGGCGCGCGCCCGTTCCACGATGCCGAGCCGCTGGTGGCCGCGCTGCTGGAGGCGATGCCGGAACGCCTGCTGTGGGGCACCGACTGGCCGCATCCCAATGTGGCGGGCGACATGCCGGACGACGGCGAGTTGCTCAATACCTTCCTGCGGCTGTGTCCCGACGCGGCCCTGCGGTCGCGCATCCTGGTGGACAACCCGGACCGCCTGTATCGCTTCCAACCCTGATTCCGACCTCGCGAGCATTGGCCATGCACCACCTGTTGATCAAGATTCCGCAAGCGGCCGCTTCCCGCGCGGAGCTGCACGCCGCCCTGGCCGGCGTGGATCCGGCGCGACTGGCGCTGTACCACGCCGCCGATCACGCCGAGACCTACGCCATGCTGGCTGCGCCCGCCGATCCGGCGCCCTTGCTGGCGGCATTGCGCGCGTCCTATCCGGGGGCCGAAGCCGTCGCGCTGGACCTGACCACCGACCTGGCGGGACAGGCCGCCGGCCAGCCCGCGCCGTGGTTCTATGTGGTCGAGACCGACATCAAGCCGGCGGCCGAGGCCGATTTCGACCGCTGGTACGAGACCGAGCACCTGCCCGGCCTGGCGGCGGTGCCGGGCACCGTGCGCGCGCGCCGCTACCTGGCCCGCGCGGGCTCGCCGCGCTATTACGCCTGCTATGAACTGGCCAGCCGCGCGACCTTCGGCTCGCCGGCCTGGCTGGCCGTGCGCGCGACCGACTGGAGCAGCCGCGTGCGTCCCAACTTCATCAACACCAAGCGCACCATGTTCCGCCTGGTGCCGCCGAACCGCGAGGCTTGAACATGGCCAGACTCGACCCCCCCGAAGTGCACGATATGTCGGCGCACCAGCGCCGCGTCCACGATGCCATCGCCAGCGGCCCGCGCGGCAGGGTGCGCGGGCCGCTGGCGATCTGGCTGCACCGTCCCGGCCTGGCCGAGCACGCGCAGGCGCTGGGGCAGTATTGCCGCTACGACTCCAGCCTGCCGCCGCGCCTGTCCGAGCTGGCCATCCTGGTCATGGCGGCATGGTGGCGCGCGCCGTTCGAATGGTGGGCCCACCACCCCATCGCCCTGCGCGAGGGCCTGGACGCGGATGCCGCCGAGCAGATCCGCCTGGGCGCTGCGCCGCGCTTCGCGGCGCGCGACGAGGACGTGGTCTACCGCTTCGTGCGCGAGCTGCTGGAGACCCGCCGCGTCGGCGATGCGCTGTACCGCGCAGCCACCGAGGTGCTGGGCAGGGATGGCGTGGTCGACCTGGTCGGCATCGCCGGCTACTACACGCTGATCTCGATGACCATCAATGTATTCGACGTGCAGCCGCCCGACGGCAGCACGGTCGAGTTCGGCCGCTGAGCGCGGCGCACGCGCAACAGGAGCAGACCACATGACAGGACGCCTGCAAGGCAAGATCGCAATCGTGACCGGCGCGGGCAGCGTGGGCCCCGGCTGGGGCAATGGCCGCGCCATCGCCTATCGTTTCGCGCAGGAAGGCGCGCGCGTATTCGCCGTGGACCTGGACGAGGCCGCGATGGCGGAAACCGTGGCGCGGGTGCGCGAAGCCGGCGGCGAGATCGCCACCTGGCGCGCCGACGTCACGTCCTCGGACGCCGTGCGCGACTTGGTGCGCGCCTGCGTGGACCAATGGGGGCGGGTCGACATCCTGGTCAACAATGTCGGCGGCTCGCGCAAGGGCGGGCCGGTGGACCTGGACGAACAGGCCTGGGACCGCCAGATCGATTTCAACCTGAAGAGCGTCTACCTGGGCTGCCGCCACGTGCTGCCGCACATGGAGGCTCAGGGCGGCGGCGCCATCGTCAATGTGGCCTCGACCTCGGGCATCCGCTGGACCGGCTCGGCGCAGGTCGGCTATGCCAGCGCCAAGGCGGGCGTGATCCAGCTGTCGCGGGTGGTCGCGCTGGAATACGCCAAGAAGAATATCCGCTGCAACACCGTGATCCCGGGGCAGATGCACACGCCCATGGTCGAGGCGCGGCTGGCCGGCCAGCGCGCCGGCGGCGACGTCGGGCAGTTGCTCGCGCAGCGCCAGGCGCGCATCCCGCTGCCGTTCATGGGCGATGGTCTGGATACGGCCAATGCGGCGCTGTTCCTGGCCTCGGACGAGGCCCGCTTCATTACCGCCACGGAGCTCGTGGTCGACGGAGGCATGAGTGCGCGCTGCGACTGAGGCGCCCGGGCGCTATCCCGATCCGGCGGTCATCGCGCTGGACCCGCGCTTCGAGAAGCTGGTGCTGCCGCTGGCCGCGGTGGAGCGGCTGGCCTCGGGCTGCCGCTGGGCCGAGGGCCCGGTGTGGTTCGGCGACGGCCGCTACCTGCTGTGGAGCGATGTGCCCAACGACCGCATCATGCGCTGGGACGAGATCACCCAGCAAGCGCATGTGTGGCGGCCGGCCGCGGGCCACGCCAACGGTAATACGCGCGACCGCCAGGGGCGGCTGGTCACGTGCGAACACCTGGGCCGCCGCGTGACCCGCACCGAGCACGACGGGCGCATCACCGTGCTGGCCGACCACTATGGCGGCAAGCGGCTGAACTCGCCCAACGACGTGGTGGTGAAGTCCGACGGCTCGATCTGGTTCACCGACCCGCCGTTCGGCATTGTCGGGTACTACCAGGGTGAAAAGGCCGAGCAGGAGCTGCCCGCCGGCATCTATCGCATCGACCCGGACAGCGGCGAGGTCGCGCTCATGTGCGATACGGTCAACGGCCCCAACGGCCTGGCGTTCTCGCCCGACGAGCGGCGCTTGTACGTGATCGAGTCGCGCGCGCGGCCGCGCAACGTCCTGGTATTCGACGTGGCGGCCGACGGCCGCGCGCTGGGGCCGTCGCGCGTGCTGTTCGACGCCGCCGACGGCACGCCCGACGGGTTCCGCGTCGATGTCGAAGGCAACCTGTGGTGCGGCTGGGGCATGGGCAGCGCCGAGCTCGACGGCGTGCGCGTCTATTCGCCGGCCGGCGAACTGCTGGGACGCATTGCGCTGCCCGAACGCTGCGCCAACCTGTGCTTCGGCGGCAAGCATCGCAACCGCCTGTTTATGGCGTCGTGCACTTCGATTTATTCATTGTTCGTCAACACGCAAGGCGCCCCGGGCGGCTGAGCGTCGATCCAACTCCAATAATCCAGAGAGGAGAAAACCATGTTCCATTCCCGTCATACCCGCATGCTGATGCGGCTGGCCGCCGGCCTGCTGGCGCTGGCCGCCGCCGGCGCCCGGGCCGATTCGACCACCAGCCTGGTGGTGGCCTTCCCGGCCGGCGGACCGGCCGATTCGCTGGCGCGGGTGGTGGCCGCGCAGCTGGAAAAAGAACTGAAGCATCCCGTGCTGGTCGAGAACAAGCCGGGTGGCAACGGCGCCATCGCGGCCACCTACGTGGCGCGCGCGCGTCCCGACGGCCAGACGCTGTTCCTGAGTTCCGTGGGGGCGATCTCGATCAACCCGTCGCTGTATCCCAAGCTCATCTACGACCCCGCCAAGGACTTCGTGCCCGTGTCGCTGCTGGTGTCCGTGCCCGAAGTGCTGGTGGTGGGGCCGGGCAGCCCTGACCAGGACGCCAAGGCCTTCGTGGCGCGCGCCAAGGGCGACGGCCTGTCGATGGCTTCCTCCGGCGTGGGCAGCATGCCGCACATGGCCATCGTGCAGCTCAAGCTCGCCACCGGCTCGAACATCCTGCACGTCCCCTACAAGGGCGCGGCCCCGGCCATTACCGACACGATCGGCGGGCAGGTCGCCGGCTTCATCGGCGACGTGTCGGGGCTGATGTCGAACATCAAGGGCGGCAAGGTCAGGGCGCTGGCCATCGCCGCGCCGAAGCGCTCGGCGGTGCTGCCGGACGTGCCTACTTTCGATGAGCTGGGCGTGCCGAATGTCTATGCCAACAACTGGTATGGCGTGCTGGCGCCCAAAGACACGCCGGCCGACAAGGTGGCGGAAGTGAACGCCGTCTTGCAAAAGGTGCTGGCCTCGCCGGAACTGCGGGCCTATGCCGAATCCACCGGCGTGGAACTGTCGCCCACCACCCCGCAGGCGTTCGGCGACATCATTCGCGACGACACCAGGAAATGGGGCGACCTGATCCGCGCCGAGGGCATTACCGTCAACAACTGACGCCATTCTTCGCCCGCCAGCGGCCGGCTTGAAAACCGCCGCGCCGCTGGCTACACTGCCGGCGTTTCTCCCGCCCATTTCGCTGGCAGCTCCCCATGACCCGGCTCGAGCCGAACCCCGTCGACCTCGTGTCGCCCGCCATGCTGGGCGACGCCGCCGCCAACCCGTGCCTGAATTGCGGCGCGTGCTGCGCGCATTTCCGGGTGTCTTTCTACTGCGGCGAAGTCGCCGGCGAGAACGGCGGCACCGTGCCGGTCGAGCTGGTGCGGCCGATCAGCCCCCTGCGGGTCTGCATGGCCGGCACCGAACAGGGCGGCGGGCGCTGCGTGGCGCTGCGCGGCGAGCTGGGCCAGCCCGGCATCCACTGCGCCATCTATCCCCAGCGGCCCACCCCCTGCCGCGAGTTCGAAGTGTGGCAGCCCGACGGCTCGGTGAACCCCGACTGCCAGCGGCTGCGGGCGCGCCTGGGCCTGCCCGCGCTGGCGCCGCGCCCCGACGCCGAGAACGATCCGCAAGGCCCGCTGCACCCGGGACACCCTGCCGCGGCGTAGTAGCATCGGCGTATCGTTGATTGCCGAGGAAGCCGCATGACCGTGCGCACCGATTTCCAGGACGGCCTGCCGCGCTGCGCCTGGGTGGACCATTCGCAGGGCTACCGGGACTACCACGACCTTGAGTGGGGCCGGCCGGTCGGCGACGACCGCGACCTGTTCGAGCAACTGTGCCTGGAAGGCTTCCAGTCGGGCCTGAGCTGGCGCACCATCCTGGACAAGCGCGACGGGTTCCGCCGCGCTTTCGCCGATTTCGACATCGACAAGGTGGCGCGCTACGGCGCGGCGCGGGTCGAGGCGCTGGTGGCCGATGCCGGCATCGTGCGCCACCGCGGCAAGATCGAGGCGGTGATCAACAACGCCCGCCGCGCCCAGGAAATGCGCGCCGCGCACGGCTCGCTGGGCGCCTACTTGTGGCGCTACGAAGCGCCGGCCGGGCCGCGCGCCGCGCAGCCGGCGTCCGTGTCGGCGCAATCGCTGGCCTTGTCGAAAGACCTGAAGAAGCTCGGCTGGAAGTTCGTCGGCCCAACCACCGTGTACGCCTTCATGCAGGCGGTGGGCATGGTCAACGACCACAGCCCGGGCTGCCATCATCACGCCGAATGCGAGCAGGCCCGGGCACGCTTCGTGCGTCCCGCCTGAGATCGCGGCGCTATAGGCGGATTTGGAAAAATCCGCACACATTCTCTGGTAAAAATTCCAGTTTCCGCCTATACCCTGATAGCAAGGCCGGGCTGCATCGGGCGCGCCCGGCAAAGGAACAGCGGCCATGACGCGTACCAAGAAAGTACTGATCGGGCTGGGCGGCACCCTGGTCGTGCTGGTGGCGGCCCTGGTGCTGGTCGTCGCATTGTTCGACTGGAACCAGCTCAAACCCACCATCAACGAGCGCGTGTCGGCCGCTATCGGGCGGCCCTTCGCCATCAATGGCGAACTGACCGTGCAATGGCGGCGCCCGGCCGACGAGACCGGCTGGCGCAGCTGGGTGCCATGGCCGCGCATCGCCATGGAGGACGTGGCCATCGGCAACCCCGACTGGGCCGAAGATCCGCACATGGCCACGCTCCGGCGCGCCGAATTCAGCCTGTCGCCATTGCCGCTGCTGGCGCGGCGCGTGATGATCCGCCAGATCCAGCTGACCGGGCCGGCCGCCAGCCTGCAGCGCCTGAAGGACGGCCGCGCCAATTGGGTGTTCACGCTGCCGGAAAGCGGCGAGCCGTCGCCCTGGGTCATGGACATCGACAAGATCGGCTTCGACCAGGGCAAGGTGCGGTTTCGCGACGAGACCCTGCGCGCCGATGTCGAGGCGCAGATCGACCCGCTGGGCAAGCCCATTCCCTTCGCCGCCATCGCCGGCAAGCCGGCGGACGCGCAGCAGCAGCAGCCCGAAAGCAAGGCGGGCAAGCAGAAAGAGCAGGCGCAAGCCGGCGCCAGGGAACCGGACGCCCAGGCCGGGCAGCCGGACGCCAAGACGGAAGGCCCGCGACAGAGTGCGGCCGGGCAGGGGGCCGCGCCGCCCGATTACGTGTTCGGCTGGCGGGTAAAAGGGCGCTACAAGGGCCTGCCGCTGCGCGGCGAGGGCAAGATCGGCGGCATGCTGGCGATGCGCGACACGACCCTGCCGTTCCCGCTGCAGGCCGACGTGTCGGTGGGCGACACGCGCATTGCGCTGGCGGGCACGCTGACCGACCCGGCCAACCTGGGCGCGCTCGACCTGCGCCTGGAGCTGTCGGGCGCCACCATGTCCGACCTCTATCCCCTGACCGGCGTGACGCTGCCCGACACCCCGCGCTACGCCACCGACGGCCGGCTGGTCGCGCGCCTGCGCGAGCCGGGCGGCGCGGTGTTCCACTACCGCGACTTCAACGGCAAGGTGGGCGCCAGCGACCTGCACGGCGACCTGACCTTCACCGCCGGCGCGCCGCGTCCCAAGCTGGCGGGCAAGCTGAATTCGCGCCTGCTGCGCATGCGCGACCTGGGTCCGCTGGTGGGCGTGCAGCCGGACGCCAAGACCGGCAAGGTGGCCGGCGGCAAGCCGCGGCAGGCCTTCGGCAAAGTGCTGCCGACCCAGGAGTTCCGCACCGACCGCTGGCGCGTCATGGACGCCGACGTGACCCTGACGGCCGACCGCATCATCTACGACGAAGACCTGCCGATCACCAAGTTCGACGTCCACCTGGTCATGGACAACGGCCTGCTGACGCTCGACCCGCTGCGCTTCGGCATGGCGGGGGGCTCCATCGACACCAAGCTGCGCCTGGACGGCGGCCGTACGCCGATGGCGGGCAAGGCCGAGATCGCCGCGCGCGGCCTGCGCCTGAAGCAGCTGTTCCCGAAGGTGGAATCGATGCAGCGGGCGCTGGGCCAGCTCAACGGCAACGCGGCGCTCACCGGCACCGGCAATTCCGTGGCGGCGCTGCTGGGCAGCGCCAGCGGCGACACGCGGCTGCTGATCAACGACGGCGTCATCAGCCGCGCCTTGATGGAGATCGCCGGCTTGAACGTGGGCAACTACGTGGTCAGCAAGCTGTTCGGCGACGAAGAGGTCAAGATCAACTGCGGCGCGGCCGACCTGCAGATGCAGCGCGGCGTGATGACGCCGCGCGTGTTCGTGTTCGACACCGAGAACGCCCTGGTGCAGATCGAGGGCAACGCCAATTTCAAGGACGAGACCCTGGACCTGGACATCACGCCGCGCAGCAAGGGCGTGCGCGTATTCTCGCTGCGTTCGCCGCTGTATGTGCGCGGCACCTTCGGCGACCCGCAGGCCGGCGTCCAGGTGCTGCCGCTGGCCGCGCGCGGCGCGGGCGCCGTGGCGCTGGGCGTGCTGCTGACCCCGGTGGCCAGCCTGCTGGCGCTGGTGGCGCCCAGCGCCGGCGCGGAAGAAAACCAATGCGCCAAATTGCTGCAGGAAATGCGCCAGCCGCCCAAGGCGCCGCCCGCCAAGGGCCGGGCCGGCGGCAAATGAGCCGCGGGTAGGCGCGCGCCGGCGCTCAGGCGGCCGGCGCGGCCAGCGCGTCCCAGGCGTGCATGGCCAGCCGCGCCGATTGCTGCAGGGCCTTGCGCGAGGCGCCGTCGCGCGCCTGGATCGCCATGCCGTGCAGCACTGTCGCGTAGAAGCCCGCCAGGGCCGGCAGGTCGGCGTCGGCCGGCAGCTCGCCCTGGCGCACGCCGTCGCGCAGCCGCTGCAGGATCAGCGTCTGCATCTGGCGCCGGCTGTCGCACAACATCTTGCGCACCGGGGCGTGGCCTTCGGCGCCGGTGGCCGCGCTCAGCACGATCATGCAGCCGCGCGGCCGGCCCGGCTGGGTGCCGGCGCGCGCCGCCGCCAGCAGCATGTTCTGGATGCCGTCGCGCGCGCTGGGCGCGCGCATCAGCTCGACATGCGTGCAACTGCCTTCCCCATTGCTGTAGAGCGCGACGGCCTCGCGGAACAACTGTTCCTTCGAGCCGAAGGCGCTGTACAGGCTGGGCGCGTTGATGCCCATCGCGGCCGTCAGGTCGGCCAGCGACGTGCCTTCGTAGCCTTTCTCCCAGAACAGATCCATGGCCTTGCGCAAGGCGGCGTCACGGTCGAAAGTGCGGGGGCGTCCTCGTTCTGCCATGACAGGATTCTACCCGCCGCACCGCGGGCTTGACGCGGGGTGTCGGCTGGGCGATGATATTTGTACTGATCACTACATATATGGGATTCAACATGTCAGACTTGAAAGGCAAGATCGCATTCGTCACCGGCGGCAGTCGCGGCATCGGGGCGGCCATCGCGCGGCGCCTGGCCGCGCAGGGGGCCGATGTGGCCATTACTTACGTCAGCTCGCCGGACCGGGCCGAGGCGCTGGTCGCCGAGCTGCGCCAGGCGGGCCGCCGCGCCCATGCCTACGCGGCCGACGCGGCCGACCATGAGCAAGTGCGGGCCGCGGTGGCGCGCGCCGCCCAGGACCTGGGCGGGCTGGATATCCTGGTGAACAATGCCGGCATCTTCCTCGCCGGCGACATCCACGCCCTGCCGCATGCCGATTACCAGCGCACCATGGACGTCAACGTGGGCGCCGTGTATGCGGCCATCCAGGCCGCCGTGCCGCACCTGCCCGACGGCGGGCGCATCATCAACATCGGCAGTTGCCTGGCGGTGCGCACCGGCGAGCCCGGCCTGGCGGTATATGCCGCCAGCAAGGCGGCGCTGGTCGGGCTCACCAAGGGGCTGGCCCGCGACCTGGGGCCGCGCGGCATCACCGTGAACGTGGTGCACCCCGGGCCCATCGACACCGACATGAACCCGGCCGACCGCCAGGGCGCCGCCGAAAGCGCCGCCGGGCTGGCGCTGGGCCGCTACGGCCACGTGGACGACATCGCCGGCATGGTGGGCTACCTGGCCAGCGCCGATGCGCGCTACGTGACCGGTTCGGAAGTGTCGGTGGACGGCGGCTTCGGCGCCTGAGCGCCGCGCCCGGCCGGCGCGGGCCGGCGCATCAGCCCGCGCTGGCCTGCATGTATTCGGCGGCGATCTGTTCGCTGGCGGTCCACAGGCGCTGCGCGCTTTCTTCGATGACCGCGTCGGTCATCGATTCGGACGGCAGCGTCTGCGCCAGGCTGCCGACCACGCGCTTGTCGGCCGGCAGCAGGATGGGCACGGCCACGCCGCCCAGGTTGGGCGTGATGCGCTCGCGGCTGATGGCATAGCCGCGCCGCCGGATGGCGGCCAGGTTGCGGCGGAAGCCATCCCAGCTGTCGCCCAGGTCGGCTGCGGCGATGGCGGGCGCATTGCGCAGGTAAGTCTGGCGCACGCGGTGCGGCGACAAATACGCCAGCAGCGCCAGCGAGGCCGCGCCCTGGAACAGCGGAAAGGGCACGCCGCGGGCGCGCCGCACCACGATGCGCCGGCCCTTGTGCACCAGCGTGTCGGGGCCTTCCTTGTAAATGCACAGCACCCGGTCGCGGTACAGGTTGTGCAGCAGCAGCACGCGGTTCTCGGCGTGCAGCGTCCGCAGCACCTTGCGGCCCGCCTTGTAGAGCGGGTCGGTCAGCTGCAGCAGATGTTCCAGTTCGATGATGCGCGGGCCCAGCGCGTAGGTGGCGCCCGAGGACGGCGCCAGCAGGCCGGCATCGCACAGTGCCTTCAGGTACCGGTAGGCCGTGGAGCGGGTGTAGCCCAGCAGCGACGAAATCTCTTCGATGCGCAGGATGGGCCTGTCCAGCGAAAACAGGTCGAGTATCTCGAAAGCCTTGCCCAGGCTGGATGAAGCGGTTTCCTTGGCGGTCACGGAAGCGGTCCGAACGGTGGTCGATCGATGGACAGGTCAACAAGCCCCACATGATAAGCGTGGCTCCGGGCAGGGCAGCCATGCACACCAAAATAATAAAAAATCCCAATATACGAGAATATTGACATTACCTAAATGGAGGGATATCTTTCATTCCATCGCGGGCTCGCGCCCGCCATCGCCGCAAGGTCCCGAGTCCCATGGTTGATCGCGCCGCCCCCCAGCAGAAGCCGCTCACCGGCCGCGTGCCGCCGGAAGCCGTGCGGCGCCGCGCCTTCCCGGCCCTGGCGCCGGACCTGCTGGAACGCTACGCCGCCATCGGCGACCTGACCCCCACCGCTTCCGACGCCATGGACAACCTGGGCCTGGCCGGCGTGGTGCCGGCTTCGGTGCTGGCGCCGCAGCTGCCCGGCCGCCTGGTCGGGCAGGCCGTCACCGTGCGCAACGCCGAACGCCCCGACACCGTGGCCGCCGCGGTGCGCGAAGGCAAGAGCCGCATGGGCGAGCACGAGGCCTACAACCTGGCCGAGCCGGGCAACGTGGTGGTCATCGAAGGCCTGGCGGGCGTGTCCAACCTGGGCGGCCAGTCAGCCATGGTGGCGCATCGCGCCGGCTGCGCCGGCGCCATCGTCGACGGCGGTTTTCGCGATCCGGACACCTCGCGCGGCCTGGGCTTCCCCATCTGGTCGCGCGGCGTCACGCCGGTGACCGGCAAATGGCGCCTGCAGACCGTGGAAATCAACGGCCGCGTGCGCATCGCCGGCGTCTCGGTGGACGCCGGCGACCTGGTGCTGGCCGACCAGGCCGGCGTGGCCTTCATCCCCTACGCGCAGGCGCAGGCGGTGCTGGCGGAAATGGAGCGCATCCAGGACGGCGACCGGCGCCAGCAGCGCGACATCGCGGCCGGCATCGACCTGCGCACGCTGGCCGCCACCAAGTACAAGTAGTCCGATAACAAGCAGTCCGATAAACGTTCCTCGAAGCAGGGAGCCATGGAGACAAACATCGAATGCGTGGTCGGCGGCGCCGACATCCTGGGCGAAGTGCCGCTGTGGTGCGCGCGCACCCGGCGCCTGTGGTGGATCGACGTGCGGCGCAGCGCGCTGCAGTCATACGACCCGTCCGCCCGCCGGCACGAGGCCCGCCGCATGCCGGAAGGCATGTTGGTGGGGTCGATCGCGCTGCGCGAAGCCGGCGGCTTCCTGCTGGCCACCAATACCGGCCTGTACCGGTACGACCCGGCGCAGCCGCGCCCGCCCGAGTTCCTGGCCAACCCCGAGGCCGACAAGCCGGACAACCGCCTGAACGACGGCAAGTGCGACCGCCGCGGCCGCTTCTGGGTGGGCAGCATGCGCGATGCCCAGCGCCTGCCCGAAGGCACGCTGTACCGGTTCGATCCCGACCATTCCTGCCACCCGCAATTCGGCGGCATCGTGGTGCCCAACTCCATCGCCTGGAGCCCCGACGACCGCACCATGTATTTCGCCGACACGCACCGGCAGGTCATCTGGGCATTCGACTTCGACCTGGACGACGGCGCCATCTCGAACCGGCGCGTCTTCAAGGACTGGACCGGGCACCATGGCCGCCCCGACGGCTCGACGGTGGACCGCGAAGGCTACCTGTGGAACTGCATGGTGGCCAGCGGCGAGCTGGTGCGGCTGGCGCCCGACGGCAGCGTCGACCGCGTCATCGCGCTGCCGGTCACCAATCCCACTTGCCCGGCCTTCGGCGGCGAGAACCTGGACACCCTCTACATCACCAGCCATTCGCAGCGCATTCCGCCCGAGCGGCTGGCGGCCGAGCCCTGGGCGGGGGCATTGCTGGCGCTGGACGTGGGCGTGCGGGGCCTGCCCGAACCGCGCTTCGCCGGCTGACTCCACAAGGAATCGTCATGCGTATCCTGTTCACATGGCTGGCGCTGGCCGGCATGCTGGCGGCCGCCCCGGCCGGCGCCAGCGACGTGGTGCGGCTGGTGGTGCCGTTCTCGGCCGGCGGGCCGGTCGACCAGGTGACGCGCATCCTGGCGCCCGGCCTGGAAGCGGCGCTGGGCGCCACGGTGGTGGTCGAGAACCGCGGCGGCGCCGGCGGCACCGTGGGCACCAACTACGTCGCCAAGTCCGCGCCCGATGGCCGCACGGTGCTGATGGCCACCTCCGGCTTCGTGATCTCGTCCGAGACCACGCCCAACCTGCCTTACGACCCGCACAAGGACCTGGAACCGATCGCGCTGGTCGGCCAGGTGCAGACGCTGCTGGTGGTGCGGCCCTCGCTCGGGGTCGACAGCCTGGCCGAACTGGTCGCGCGCGCCAAGGCCGGCGAGCCGCTGTCGTTCGGCTCCACCGGCGTGGGCGGCACCATGCACGTGGGCGGCGAACTGCTCAACCGCGCCGCCGGCATCCATGCGCTGCACGTGCCGTATCGCGGCGCCGCGCCCGCCATCACCGCGCTGATCGGCGGCGAGATCGACATGGTCAACGCCGACGTGCCGGTGCTGCAACCCTACGTGAAGAGCGGCCGGGTCAAGGCCCTGGTGATCTACGACACCAAGCGTTCCGTCGAACTGCCCGACGTGCCCGACGCCGTCGAGGCGGGCTACCCGCAATTGCTGATGAGCAACTGGTACAGCGCCATGGTGCCGGCCGGCACGCCCGCCGCCGACAAGCAGAAACTGGAGCAAGCCTTCCTGGCCGCCATCCATACGCCCGCCATCGCCAAGCGCCTGGCCGAAGCCGGCCTGCGCGGACCGCTGGGCACGGCCGAGTTCCGCAAGAAACTCGATGCCGAGTTCGCGCGCTGGGTGCCGTTCCTGCGCGAAACCGGGCTGAGCGCACGATGAACGCCCCCGTCCGCCACCGCCTGCTGCAGCTCGGGCCGCTGCCGCCCGACCTGCAGCGCCGCGCCGCCGAGCAATACGTGCTGGAGCCGCTGTGGACCCAGCCGGCGCCGGCCGATTTCCTGGCCGCGCAGCATGGCGCGTTCGACGGCGCCATCATGATGTCGCGCCACGGCTGCCAGGCGCCCGTCATCGCCTGCCTGGGCGCCGCGCCGCGTCCCGGCGTGGTGGCCTGCTTCGGCGTGGGCTACGACGGCATCGACCTGGCGGCCGCCCGCCGGCACGGCGTGCAGGTCAGCACCACGCCCGACGTGCTCACCGATTGCGTGGCCGACACCGCCCTGGGCCTGATGCTGGCCTGCGCGCGCCAACTGGTGGCCGCCGACCGCCACGTGCAGAGCGGCGCCTGGCTGCAGGGCCCGTTCCCGCTGGCCACGCGCGTCAGCGGCAAGCGCGTCGGCATCGTCGGGCTGGGGCGCATCGGCCAGGCCATCGCGCGGCGCGCCCAGGGCTTCGACATGCCGGTGCGCTACCACGCGCGCAGCGCCCGACCCGGCGTCGCGTACCCCTTCGTGGCCCGGCTCGGCGAGCTGGCGGACTGGGCCGACTTCCTGGTGCTGGCATGCCCGGGCGGCCCGCAGACCCGCCACTTGGTGTCGGCCGCGGTGCTCGAGGCCCTGGGGCCGGACGGCTACCTGATCAACATCGCGCGCGGCAGCGTGGTCGACGAGGACGCGCTGGTGGCGGCCATCCGGGCCGGGCGCATCGCCGGCGCCGGGCTGGACGTGTACGCCGACGAGCCGCGCGTGCCCGCCGGCCTGCTGGGCAACGACCGGGTCGTGACGCTGCCGCACGTCGCCGCCTCGACCCGCGAGACGCGCCGCGCCATGGAACAACTGGTGCTGGACAACCTGGCGGCCTTCTTCGCCACCGGCAAGGTCCTGACGCCGCCCTGCTGAACCCGCCATCGCCCGCCCATGACCATCATCGAGCATCGCACCTACACCGTGCCCCACGGCGCGCTGGAAGACTACCTGGCCCGCTACGAGCAGCAGGCGCTGCCCGTGCTGGTGCGCCACCTGGGCCACCTGGTGGGCACCTTCGTCAGCGAGATCGGCCCGCTGAACCAGGTGCTGCACATCTGGGCCTACGAAAGCCTGGCCGACCGCGAACGCCGCCGCGAGCGCCTGGACGCCGACCCGGAGTGGATCGCCTTCAAGATCCGCAACCGCGGCTCGTTCACCGCGCAGGAAGTGAAGATACTGCGCCCGGCGCCATTCTCGCCGCGGCTCTGGTAGGCGCCATGGAAGCCCCGGCCCCCTGGCGCAATGCCCTGAAAGCCAAGCTGGCGCGCGGCGAGCTGGTCGTGTCCATGATCGTGCGCGCCGCGCGGGGGCCCGACATCGCCCTGGTGGCGCACAGCAGCGGCTGCGACGCGCTGTACGTCGATCTGGAACACAGCCCCATGTCGCTGGAGACCGCCGGCGCGATCTGCATCGCCAGCCAGGCGGCCGGCGTGACGCCGTTGGCGCGCGTGCCCGAAGCCAGCGCCGCCTGGGTGGCGCGCGCGCTGGACGGCGGCGCGGCGGGCGTCATCGTGCCGCACATGGAAGACGCCGCGGCCGCGCGCGCCGCCGTGGCGCTGGCCAAGTACCCGCCGCAGGGCCGGCGCTCGGTGTCGACGACCTTGCCGCAACTGGCCTTCCGCAGCCTGCCCGGGGCGCAGGCGCACGAATTGCTCAACCGCGAAACCCTGGTCGTGGCCATGATCGAAAGCCGCCAAGGCCTGGAGCAGGCCGATGCCATCGCCGCCGTGGACGGGGTGGACATGCTGCTGGTCGGCGCCGGCGACCTGGCGGCCGACCGGGGCGTGGCCGGCCAGCCGGGCCACGCGCTGGTGGCCGCGGCCTTCGACACCGTCATCGCGGCCTGCCGGCGCCATGGCAAGGCGGCCGGCGCGGGCGGGCTGGCCGGCCATCCCGAGGTCCTGGCCCAGGCCGTGGCGCGCGGCGTGCGCTTCGTCTCCGCAGGCACGGATACCGGCTTCCTGCTGGCGGCCGCCACCGCCAAGGTCGCGGCGATCCGGGCGCTGGGGCCGTCCGGCGCGGCCGGCAGCTAGTTTGTCCACGTATTTGTGCACGGGGTTATGCACGGGGTTTTCACCAGCTTATCCACAGTCTTTTCCCCAGGGTGGAAGAGGGGGATGGGGCGGACGCGTGATCGATTCCGGAAAACTGTGTATAATCTTCGTCTTTCCTGCAGCGGGGCGCTGGTTGGCCCGGCACGCAGCAGGGGCTGTTAGCTCAGTTGGTAGAGCAGCGGACTCTTAATCCGTAGGTCGAGTGTTCGAGCCACTCACAGCCCACCAGGTATTCATGCGGGTTCCAAGGCAATTTCAGCTTTGGAACCCGTTTTCACATCTGGGCCTGGTGCCAGTCCCCGCACCCATTCTCCATCACGCCCCATTGGCCCCCACCGCTTCGGCCAGGCTCTGCAACAACAGGCGCAGCGCCGGGGTTTCATGCTCGCGCCGCCATAGCGCGCGCACTTCCTGGGCGGTGCGCGAGAAGGGCAGCGGCAGGATGGCGAGCGTCTGGCGATGGACGTATTCCTGCGCATAGGCGCGCGGCATCAGGCCGACGAGCTGGCCGTCGGCCAGCAGCCTGGGCAGCACAGTGATCGAATTCGCCGTGATGGCGCCGGGCCCGGCCCGCAGGGCGTGGCGTTCGAACAGGCGCATCAGGCCGTCATGGATGGCGGAGCCTTCCGGCGGGAGTACCCAGGAGCATGCGGCCAGGTCGGCCCATCGCAGCGACTTGCGGCCGGCCAGGGGGTGCTGGCCGGAGCAGGCGATGACCAGCGGGTCGCGGCCCAGCAGGCGTTCTTCCAGCATGTCCTGCCGGTCCGCGGTCCGGCCCATGCGAGTGCGCGACACAACGACGTCCAGTTCTCCTTCGCGCACCAGCGGGAACAGCGTGTCGGTGGTCGCCTCCATCAAGCTTATCGTGACGGCCGGCGCGCGCTGGCGCAGCCGCGCGACGCCTTCGGCAACCAGTGTGGGCATGGTGGTGGCGACGGCCCCGATGCGCAGCGTCCCGGCCAGCCCTTCGCGCAGGTCCTCGAGTTCGCGCCGCGCGGCGTCCAGGTTGTAGAGCACCTGCCGGCCATGTCTTGCCAGAATTTCCCCGGTGGGCGTCAGCACGACCCGGCGCCCGGACCTGGCCACCACCGGCATGCCGAGCAGCATTTCCAGTTCGCCCAGTTGCTTGGAGATCGCCGGCTGTGTCACGTTGAAGAGTTCGGCGACGCGGCTGACGCGTCCGACCTTGGCCAGCGCCGCGAGGATGCGCAGATGCCCGAGCTTCAATCCCGAGCGAAAGGCTCTTTCCAGGGCTGTGGGCGGCAGGACGTCCATGTGGTCAATTCATTACTGTTCAGTAATGTCAAAGTGAATATATATCACTTTTCGTTGATTTCTCCGTAGCCGATACTGGCGCCACGCATACCAATAACAGGAGAGAGACATGCGAATGCGCGCGTTGAGCCGCGTCCTGGCGGTGTTCGCCCTGGCGGCCTGTGCCGGCGCGGCCGTCCAGGCCGCGGAGCCTGCCACCCGCCTGATCGTCGGGTTCCAGGCCGGCGGCGGGCTCGATTCGGTGGCGCGGGCATTGGCGGATGCATTGAACCGGGACGGCGGGCAGAAGGTCATCGTCGAGAATCGGCCGGGCGCCAGCGGCATCATCGCCATCGACGCGGTCCGCAATGCCAGGGATGGCGATTCCGTGCTGGTGATCCTGCCCAGCGGCAGCATCACCATGACGCCGCACACCAACAAGCATTTCAAGTACGACCCGCGCCGCGACCTGGCGCCTGTTGCCCGCCTGGCGACGTATACGCTCGGCATCGCGGTGGGGCCGCAGACCGGCGCCGCGACGCTGCCCGACTTCCTGGCGCGGGCGCGGCGCTCGAGCGCGCTGGCTGCCTATGGCACGGCTGGCGTGGGCCTGTCGCCTCATTACATCGGCGTGAAGTTGGCCGGTGAGTCCGGCGTGAACCTGGTCCATGTGCCGTACAAGGGCGCCGGCCCGGCTATCAACGACGCGCTGGGCGGGCAGATTCCGGCCGTTATTTCGACGGTTCCCGCGCTGCTGCCCGCGGCGCGCGACCAACGGCTGAAGCTGCTGGCCACGACGGGGTCGCGGCGCGACCCGATCGCCGCCGATGTGCCGACGTTCGCCGAGCTGGGCTATGCGGGGCTGGAGCTGGAGGAGTGGTTCGGCATCCTGGCGCCGGCCGCCACGCCGCCAGAGACGGTGGCGCGATGGAACGCCGCCATCAACCGGGCGCTGGAATCGAACGCCCTGCGCGATGCGCTGGCATCGCAAGGTTTCGCGCCGGCGCCCGCTTCGGTTGGCGCTTTCCGCGACCTCGTCATTGCCGACTATGAGAAGTGGGGCAATGCCCTGCGAGGCACCGGCGACACGTTCAGCAACTGAGTTTTTTCACCGACTGATAGACAGACAAGCCATGCCCGCCACCAATGTCCTGATTCTGCTGTCCGACGAGCACAATGCCCGCGTCATGGGTTGTGCCGGCCATCCGCTGGTCCAGACACCGCGCCTCGACCGGCTGGCGCGCGAGGGCACGCGGTTCGCCAACGCCTACACTTCCTCGCCGATCTGCGTGCCGGCCCGGGCCAGCATTGCCACGGGCCGTTACGTGCACGAGCACCGGTGCTGGGACAACGCCCTGGCGTACCAAGGCAGCCCGCCAAGCTGGGGGCACCGCATGCAGTCCGCCGGCGTGGCGGTCGAATCGATAGGGAAGCTCCACTATCGCAACCAGGACGACGATACCGGCTTCGACCGCCAGCAATGGGCGGCGCACATCCTGGACGGCATCGGGCAGGTATGGGGGTCGGTGCGCGAGCCGCTGCCCGAGGCGCATCCGGCCGCCGCCTTGTTCAAGGATATCGGCGCCGGCGAATCGAGCTACAACCGCTTCGATCGCGCGGTGGCGGATGAGGCCGTGCGCTGGCTGCACGAGCGCGCCGGCCGGCGCGATTCATCCCCCTGGGTGCTGTTCGTCGGCCTGGTGGCCCCGCATTTTCCGCTCATTGTCCCGCGCGAATATCTGGACCGCTACCCGATCGACGACATGCCGCTGCCGCGCTTGCACCCGGACCGCGGCTATCGCCGCCATCCGTGGGTAGAGCGGCATGCCCGCTTCAGCCGGCACGACGAGCAACTGGGCACCGACGCCCGGCGCCGGCTGGCCCTGGCGTCGTACCTGGCGCTGACCTCTTTCATGGACGAACAGATCGGCAAAGTGCTGGATGCGCTGGCGCAGTCGGGCCAGGCGGACCGCACCACGGTCGTTTATTCCAGCGATCATGGGGACAATCTGGGCGAGCGCGGGCTGTGGAACAAGTGCACGCTTTACCGGGAATCGACCGCCGTGCCGATGATCGTCCGGGGGCCCGGCATACCGGCGGGGCGGGTGACACGGACCAACGTATCGCTGGTGGACCTGTTCCCCACCGTGCTGCAAGCGACCGGTGTCGCGCCCGACCCAGCCGATGCCGACCTGCCGGGCCGGTCCCTGATTGCCAGCGCCTGCGGGCCGGACGACCCCGGGCGCCTGGCGTTCTCGGAGTATCACGCGGTGGGTTCGGAATCCGCCGGCTACATGCTGGCCGACAGCCGCTACAAATATCATCATTATGTCGGCCATGCTCCCGAGCTGTTCGACCTGCAGGCCGATCCGCAGGAAGCCAACGACCTGGCCGGCGATCCGGCGTACGCGCCGGTGCTGGAGCGGTTCCGGCGCCGGCTGCTGGACATGCTGGATCCGGTCGAAGTCGATCGCCGGGCGAAGTCCGACCAGCGGCAATTGATCGAGCGCTTCGGCGGCCGCGAGGCCGCCCTGCGGATCGGCACCCCCGGCGCGACGCCGGTGCCGGCCGCTTGAATCGCGGGGCCGCCATGAGTCTTCCTGCCGCCTTGCCCGAGGCCGAACGGGATATCGATGCGCGTTTTCTTGCGGACTGGAGCGGCATGGTGCGCGGCGTTCCCGGCGCCTTGTATCGGCCGCGCAGCGTGGAGGAAGTCAGTGCGATCTTGCGGCATTGCCACCAGCAGGCGCTGCCGGTCACGATCCAGGGCGGCCTGACCGGGCTGGCCGGGGGCGGGGTGCCCGCCGACGGCGACGTGGTCGTCAACCTGGAGCGCATGGCGCAGATCGAACATATCGACGAGCTGGAAGGCATCATGACCGTGCAGGCGGGCGCCACCCTGCAAGCGGTGCAGGAGGCCGCCAGCCGGGCGGGGTGGTACTTCCCGGTGGATTTCGGCGCGCGCGGCTCGTGCCAGGTCGGCGGCAACGCCGCCACCAATGCCGGGGGAGAGCGGGTGATCCGCTATGGCACCATGCGCGACAGCGTGCTCGGGCTGGAAGCGGTGCTGGCCGACGGCACCGTGTTGAGTTCCCTGACCCGCCTGGTCAAGAACAGCGCGGGGCTGGACCTCCGTTTCCTGTTCATTGGCTCGGAGGGCACGCTGGGCATCATTACCCGCTTGCGGCTCAAGCTCCAGCCGATGCCGGCGTCCGCCGCCGCCGCGTTCGCCGCGGCGCCCGATATGCACGCGCTGGCTTGCCTGCTGCGAGACCTGAAGCGCGCGCCCGGCGTGAACTTGACGGTGTTCGAGTTCATGTCGGGCGAGTTTGTGGCGGCCGCCAGCCGGCTGGCCGGCCGTTCATGCCCACTGGATGGCCGTTACCCCTGGTATGTGCTGATCGAATCGGCAGAGCACGCCGAGAGCGGCGGCGCATTGCAGCGCGCGCTCGAGCGGGCGCTGGAAAGCGGGCGCATCGCCGATTGCGCCGTGTCCGCCAGCCTGGCCGACACGGACGCGTTCTGGCAGTTGCGGCATAGTATTCCGGAGTTGCTGGCCGGATTGAAGCCCACCGTGAACTTCGATTGCGGCCTGCCCTGGGCCGAAATGGAAGGCTTCGTCGACCGCGTCAATGCCGCGATGCGCGCGCGCTACCCCGATGCGGCGCATCTGTTCTTCGGCCACTTGGGCGATAACAACATTCACCTGATGAGCGGTCCGCACCGCGTGGAAGATCTGCACGCGGTGGAGGCGCAGGTGTACGCGCAACTGCGCGGGCGCGAAGGCACGATCAGCGCCGAGCACGGCATCGGCTTCATCAAGAAGCCCTTTCTGGGCTACACGCGCAGCGCCGCCGAACTCGACGTCCTGCGCCGCCTGAAGGCCGCCCTGGATCCGCGCAACATCTTGAATCCGGGGCGTGTACTGGATTGACGCCAACGGTCCGTCTTCCATGTCGCGGCAGACCTCGCAGCCGGCCACCGCCTCGCCCGCCTACGCGACCCGATACCGCTCGATCACGTCCGCGCGCAGCCGCACGCCCAGCCCGGGTTCCTGCGGCACCTGCATGTAGCCGTTCTCGATCTTGGGGAAGCCGTCGGGCAGTTCCCACAGCAGCGGGTCGCGCTGCTTGTTGGCGAAGATCTCGACGAACAAGGCGTGCGGGTTGGCCGCCATCAGGTGGACGGCCACCTGGGGCTCTTCATGGTGCGCCATTTCGACGTTCATGAAGCGCGCCATGTCCGCCACGCGCTGCCATTCGGTGATGCCGCCGCACAGGGTGCAATCGAGGTTGAGGATCGAGACGCCGCCCTTGGTGATCAGGTCGCGGCAGGCGCGTCCGCTGATCTCGCCCTGGCCCACGTTGATGGGAATGGAGGTCTTCATGGCCAGCAGCATCAGCCCGTCGGTCTGGTCGTACCATTTGCACGGCTCTTCCATCCAGCGCACGCCAAGGTCGGCACGCTCCATGGCGACGCAGAACTTGACGGCGTCGAGCGGGTCCCAGCCCTGGTTGGCGTCCACGGTGATGACGAAGTCCGGCCCGCCGGCCTGGCGGGCCGCCCGCACGCGGGCGAAGTCCTCTTCGAGGCTGGCCCGGCCGACTTTCATCTTGATGCCGATGCAGCCGGCCGCGCGCACCATGTCGACTTCTTCGGCAATGGCGTCGAGCGGATCCTTGCCGTCCTTGGGGTAGTACCCGCCGATGGAGATGACCGGCACGCGATCGCGCACGCCGCCCAGCAGTTTGTACACGGGCGCGCCGTAGAGTTTGCCGCGGGCGTCCCACATGGCGTTGTCCAGGCCGCTGACCGCCTGCATCAGGATGCCGCGCGGATGCATGTCCAGCTGGTGCAGGCCGCGGTTGCCCAGATCCAGGTCGAGCTTGAACATGGCGTCCCACAAGCGCTGGTAGTCGCGCACGTCCTGGCCCACCAGCAGGGGGGCCAGGTGGTCCCGGATGACCCGCACGATGTCGCGCTGGGTGTGGAATTCGTCGCCGCCGTAGGTTTCGCCGACGAGGCCGTTGTCCAGGTGGACGCGGGTGACGATGGTGGGGCGGGTGCTGACCTGGTAGGTGCCGCCCTTGAATACTTCGCTCAGGCTCATGTCCAGCGCAATGGCTTCGACGTGGGCGATCTTCATCTGCATTCCTCTCGGTGATGGTTCGTGGCCCGCGGCGGGCCAGGCTGGAAAAGGGACGGCTCCGGCCCGCCGGCGCCGCCGCCGGACCGGTGATCCGGCCTTACTGCGGCGCGATGCCCGCGTCGCGGATCACGCGCTGCCATTTCTGCTGTTCGCTGGCGGTGAAGTCGCGCAGGGCGTCGGGTCCGGTTTGCGCGGCGGGCAGCACGTCGATGCCGTTCTGTCGCAGGCCGTCGGTGAAGGACGGGTCGGCCAACGCTTTCATGTAGGCGTCGCGCAAGGCGTCGATGGCCGGCTGGGGCGTGCCGGTCGGCGCATAGATGCCGTACCAGGTGGAAGCCAGGAAGCCCGGCAGTTCGCCGCCGGCCAGGGTCGGCACGCCGGGAAACAGCGACATCTCCGATTGCGAAGTAAGGGCCAGCGCCTTGAGCCGTCCGCCTTGCACCTGGGGCAGCGAGACGTTGGTCTGGTCCAGCATCGCGTCGATCTGGCCACCCATCAGGTCGGTCATCGCCGGCCCGGTGCCCTTGTACGGCACGAAGGTGAATTTCACTTGGGCCGTGGCGGCCAGGTGTTCGGCCGCCAGGTGCGACGACGAGCCGACGCCGGCGGTGCCGAACGTGAGTTTCTCGGGGTGTTTGCGCGCCTCGGCCAGCAGGTCGGCCGCGCTGTTGTAGCGCGCATCCTGCTTGACCAGCAATACCATCGGCGTGTCGGGGAAGCGGAACACCGGCGTGAAGTCGCGCAGCGGATCGTATTTCAGCGACTTGAACAGGTACGGCGCGGCGGCCATGGTGCCGATGTGGCCGACGAACAGGGTGTAGCCATCGGCTTGGGCGCGCGCGGCGCGCATGGCGCCCAGGGTGCCGCCCGCGCCCGGCACGTTCTCCACGATGATGCTCTGGCCCAGCTCGGTCGCCACGCGTTGCGCGACGGTGCGGGCGATGGCGTCCGTGGGGCCGCCCACCGCGAACGGCACGATCCAGGTAATGGCCCGCTCCGGATAGGGCGCGGCGCTGGCCGAGCCCAGGATGGCGGCGGCGGCCATGCCCGCCGCCCAGCGCCATGCTGCTGTGGCAATGCTTGTCATGTTGTCTCCCCTCTGTGCTTGAAATTCCCGCGACCGGGCCTGGCGACACGCCTTGGCCGCGTGACGCGGACGCTTGGGCGTGGCACGGAGGGAATCATATCGGCCACAGTTGGATATACAATCCGCCGGATTGTCACTTCATGATGCACGAATCGTGGCTGATCTTTCCAACCTGTCCGACCTGCGCCTGTTCGTCGAAGTGATCCGGCATGGCAATTTCGTGCGCACCGCCACCGAACTGGGCATGTCCCCTTCCTATGTCAGCAAGCGCATCGGGTTGCTGGAGGCGGAGCTCGGCGTGCGCCTGCTGCACCGGACCTCGCGGCAGGTCAGCGCCACGCCGCAGGGCGAGAAGACCTATGAATGGGCGCGCGGTATTCTCGACCGGGTGCGGCAGATGCAGGACGCGCTGGCCGAAGACGCCAGCGAACCGCGCGGCTCGCTGCGGGTCAGTTCGAGCTTCCGGCTGGGACGCAACCATGTGGCGCCGGCGATTTCGTTGCTGGCCAAGCGCTATCCCCGGCTGGACGTGTCGTTGACGGTCCTGGACCGCCCGGTCGACCTGCTGAGCGAGGGGCTGGATATCGACATCCGCATCGGCCAGGTGCCCGAGCCTCATCTCGTCGCGCATCGCATCCTGCAGAGCCACCGGATCCTCTGCGCCGCGCCGTCCTACATCGAGCGCCACGGCGCCCCGGCGCAGTTATCCGACCTGGCGCGGCATTCGTGCCTGGTGTTCCGCGAACGCGACCAGCCCTTCGGCACCTGGCGGCTGACCGGGCCGCGCGGCCTGGAGTCGGTCAAGGTGACCGGGACCCTGTCTTCCAACAACAACGACATCATCCGCCAGTGGGCGCTGGACGGGCACGGCATCGTGCGGCTGGCCGAATGGGATTGCGCCAAGAGCCTGTGCGCGGGCGAACTGGTTCAGGTGCTGCCGGCCTACCGATGGCCGGCCGATATCTGGGCGGTGACCACGGGCCGCCTGTCGGAGTCGGCCAAGGTCAGGGTCTGCGTCAACTTCCTGCGCGAGCAGCTCACCTCCGGGCCCTATGCACTGTGGCCCACCTTGCCGGCGCGCTGACGCCGGCGCCAGCCGCCACCTGTTGTGACTGCGGGGCGCGCGCATCGTCGATGCCCGTCGTCCGGGCGCAGCCCCGCCGCCGCGCGCCACCCTTTTTGTGGCGGCGGCGCGTCAAAAGATGAAAATCAGATTGAATTGAGATATTTAGGAAAGATTTTGAATCTGGGCTAAATATCATTTATTCGGAGATATTGATTTCAAATAAAAGCGTCATTATTTCGGGCATGGATTGCTGATTATTCATTTGCATTTCAAAAGCATTGAAAAGTTGGTTTCCGGGCCGTAGTTGTTTTCCATCCGCGCAGATACGATCGCCGGGCATTCAGTTGTTTCGTGGGCCGCAAGGCCGAATGCCATTGATTTATCGACTCGAATGGAAAGTTAATAATGGCGAAAATAACCCTCGGCCCATGGCCTCTCTCGAATACTCAGGATGTAGATCAATCCGATTATGTCGGTGACACGCTGACCGTTGATACGATTATCGGAAATTCCACCATCAATATTGCCAATTCCAGCGGTTCCGATGAAACCTTGATGCTGAAATTGACGCGCCTGAGCCCGATCGGCGGTACGACCACGGTGAATATCGGGGAAAATGCCCACGTGGGCCTGGCGGAAGGCTTCGATTTCAGCATCGGGCAGGTCAATAATTTCAATCTTGCCGATGGCGCGACGCTGCAGTATTCGTCCGCCACCTTCTCGGTGGGCGGCCTGAATTCGGCCAATTTCAACCTGGGGGCCGGCGGCCAGTCCACGCTGATCTACGACCCGCAGGGCACCAACCTGACCCTGTTCAACAGCACGCCCAAGGTCAGCGGCCTGTCGGCCGGCGACCAGATCCAGGTGCTGGGCGCCACCAGCGGCAGCGTGGAAGGCAGCGAACTGGTGTTCCGCGATGCCGATGGCAGGGTGCTGGGCCGGTTCAACGCGGAAGGCGAGGATCTTTCCAAGGTCGTGTTCGAGAACGGCGTCATGACGTACGCCTGCTTCCTGAAGGGCACGCACATCGCCACCCCGGACGGCGAAGCGGCGGTGGAAACGCTGCGGGCCGGTGACCGCGTGCTGACGGCGGACGGCAAGGTCGCCACCGTCAAGTGGGTAGGCTACCGCAAGCTGCACAAGGCCAGGATCCCGGCGCGCGACGCGGTGCGGGCCTTCCCGATCACCTTCCAGCGCGGCTCGATCGCCGACAACGTGCCGCACCGGGACCTGTGCCTGTCGCCGGGGCACCATGTCTATTTCGACGGCCTGCTGGTGCCGGCCATGGCGCTGGTCAACGGCCAGACCATCGTGCAGGACTTCAAGGTCTCCACGTTCGAGTATTTTCATGTCGAGCTGGAGGAGTTCGGGATCCTGCTGGCCGAAGGCCTGCCGGCCGAGTCGTATGTCGATACCGGCAACCGCTCCATGTTCCAGAACGCCGGCGAAGTCGCCCTGAACCCCGATTTCGGCCCCGCCACCGGCCGGCCCGACATCGCCGGGATCAGGGTGGCGCAGCAAGGTCCCCAGGTGGAGGCGATCCGCAAGCGCCTGCTGGCGCGCGCCGCGTTGCTCAGCGGCGCCCGGCTGGTCAAGGATGCCGAGCTGTGCCTGATGGTCGGCGCGCAGCGGGTCGATTGCGGCGCGCCATGCGACCGGGACGGCATGTACCGGTTTGCGTTGCCGGCCGGGCTGCACGACGATGTGCGCATTGTTTCCAACAGCGCCGTGGTGCGCGACGTCTCGGCGCATGCGCGGCGGGATCTCCGCTGCATCGGCGTCGGTATCGTCGCCCTGTCGATCGAGACGGCCGACGGCGTGCGCAGCATTGCCCTGGATGATGCGGCGCTGCGGGGATTCCATCCCGTGCAGGATGTGCATGGCGTGAAGATGCGCTGGACCACCGGCGAGGCCCGCATTCCGGCCGCGCTGCTGCACGGCGCGACGGCGATCGAGGTGCACGTGCTGCGCACCTATCAATACTGGAAGAAGGCCGCCTGAGGCCGATGTCCCGGCCGCGCCAGCGGCCGGGACATCGCCGCCAGGAGGCGTTGGCGTGAGAAGGCCCGTCCCGGGCCGCGGTGTCGCCGGGGCGGCCGGCCTGCAATCACGGTATTTTGCAGGCAGGCAGGTAGCGTGCGGAAAAGAACCAAGTACAGCGCGAAGATCCTGATCTGTTCGGATGTCCGCGCCGCAAACCTCATTGCAGATGGCTTGACCGCCTTGGGCTGTCCGGCCCGGGTGTATCGGGAAGACGAATATCCGCTTGGCGACGGCCGCGCCAGCCGGCGCGTCATTGTCTGCGCGCCGCCACCGCAGCGGGCGCTGGCGGCGGCGGGCGATATCGTGCGCATCCGGCCCGACGCCTTGCTGATCTGTGTCGGCTATGACCAGCACCTGGGTACCCGGCTGTTGTTGGCCGGCGCGGACAGCTGGATGCCACTGCCGGAAAGCGACCTGCTGGTTTTTGCGATGCTGCAGGCGCTTGACCGCCTGCTGCGGCGGCGCGCCGGGCAGGATGCGGCGGACGACCGGGGCCTGCCGGCGGCGACAGCCCGCGCGCTACGGCTTGGCGCGGCGCGCCAGCGCCCGGCCGGGAACGCAACCGGCGCGGCGGGGGCCTGGTGCCTGTCGAAGAACAATGCCCTGATCGCGCCCGATGGCGCGGGCGTGGTGCTCTCCGCGCAGGAGGCGCGCCTTATACGAGGCTTCTTGCGCAGCCGGGATCACATCGTCATGAAGGGCGACCGGGAGATTTTCGGCGGCCATGCGCTGGCGGCCCGCTCCACCGCGCTGATGATCAGCCGCCTGCGGGCGAAGTTCCGCAGGCTCGGCGCCGAGCTGCCGATCAAGTCGCTCTATGGCATTGGCTACCGGTTCCACGCCCCGCTCGAGGGCGAGGCGTGACGCGGCTGGCCGCGCCAGCCCGGCGTTCGCCATGGCCCAGGCCGAATCACCATTCTTGGCACTTCCGGCCGTGGCATGGACGCCGCAGCATAGGGGTTGCGCGCCAGGCCCGGCCTGGCGCGGCGCGATCCCGCTTCAAAGGCCCATCCATGACCCGACAACGCCTGGACTATTTTGCAGTTTCCCCCGAGTTTTCCAAAGCCTATCTGGCGTTCAGCGCCGCCCTGAAGGCCAAGCCCGTCATCCGCGAATTCGAGGACCTGGTGACGATCCGGGCCTCGCAGATCAACCAGTGCGGCTTCTGCCTGGACATGCACGTCAAGCAGGCCCGGATCCATGGCGAGCGCGAGCTGCGCCTGCATCACATCGCCATCTGGCGCGACTCCACGCTGTTCTCGCCGCGCGAGCGCGCCGCGCTGGCCTGGACCGAGGCGCTGACCGTGCTGTCGCCGCAGGGCGTGCCGGATGCGGTGTATGAGTCGGTGCGCCAGGAACTGTCGGAAACCGAGCTCTCGGACCTGACCTTCCTGGTGGTCGGCATCAACGGCTGGAACCGCCTGAACGTCGGTTTCTGCACCACGCCGGGCTCGGCCGACCGGCAGTTCGGCCTGGACAAGGCCGGCCTGGACTGAAGGCTGGCGCGCCGCCTTACAACAGCGCCGCGATGCGCCGGCCGAGTTCCTCGGCCTGCTGGCGCGACGCGATATTGGTGAAGCTCAGCATCAGCCCGCGCGGGCCCGCGGCCGACGACCAGCGCGACAGCGCCTGGGCATACATGCCGTGTTCGAGCATGCGGTCGGCCAGCCGGGCGTCGCTGGCGCGGCCCGCCAGGCGCACCACCAGGTGCATGCCGCCCGGCTGCGGCTCGATCTGCATGCGCGACCCGAAGGCGGCCGCCAGCCCGGCCGCCGTGGCCTGCCGCCGTTCGGCATAGAGCTTGCGCATACGCTGGATGTGCCGCGCGAAATGTCCTTCGGTCATGAACTGGCTGACGATGCCCTGCGCCAGGCCGGGCGCGCCCGCGCCCAGCACCTGGTTGATGCGTTCGAAGCGCGGCACCAGCGCCGTCGGCACGACCAGGTAGGCCAGCCGGATGCCCGGGAACAGCACCTTGCTGAAAGATCCGGCATACACCACGCGGCCATGGCGGTCCAGGCTCTGCAGCGCCGGCAGCGGGCGGCTGACATAGCGGTATTCGCCGTCGTAGTCGTCTTCGACGATCCAGGCCTTGCGCTGGCGCGCCCAGTCCAGCAGCGCCTGGCGTCGCGGCAGGCTCAGCGACATGCATAGCGGGCTCTGGTGGGCGGGCGTCACGATGGCGGCCTGCGCGTCCGCGTAGCGGGCCACGCCTTGCGCGACCTGCATGCCTTCGGCGTCCACGGCGACCGGCGCCGGCTCGATGCCGGCTTGCGCCAGCAGTTCGCGGGTGGGCGGATAGCCGGGATCTTCCACCCAGGCGCGCGCGCCCGGGTGCAGCAGCGCCTGCGCGATCAACTGCAGGCTGCCGCGATAGCCGGTGGTGACGAATACCTGCTCGGGCGAGCACAGGATGCCGCGCGCTACCTGCAGGTGCGCGGCAATGGCGGTGCGCAGCGCGGGCAGGCCATGCGGCGGCGGGTACATCAGGTCGGCCGCCTGCATGCCGCGCAGGTAGCGGGCGCCCAGCCGCGCCCAGAGCTTGCGGGGAAATGCATCGAGCGCCGGCATGCCCATCTGGAACGGCAATAGCGCGGCGGGCGACAGCCAGGCGCCGCCAGCAGCCGTGCGCGTCGGCGCGGCGGCGACCGCGGCTGCCCGCGGCTGCAGGCCCGGGGTCACGATGGTGCCGGCCTGGCCGCGCGGCTGGATATAGCCTTCGGCGCCGAGCAGCGCGTAGGCCGTTTCGACCGTGCCGCGGGCCACGCCCAGTTCCTTGGCCAGCGCGCGCGCCGCCGGAATGCGCCCGCCCGGCTTGAGCACCCCCTTGGCAATCGCATCGCGAAAGCGCGCGTAGATCTGCCGGTACAGGGGCTCGGCCCCGGCGCCCGAGAGCGGTGGCGAATGGTGCGGGGGCGATAATTTCATGGACTAGTCCATATGTCGTTTTATGGCTCTTTCGATTATGTCATGGACTGCCTAGCATGACGGCATCGCTGGTGGCGCGCCACGCGCGGCCGCGGCCCACCCCATGTTTCAGCAAGGACAGTCATGAACCCACCGCCCCTCCGCCACGTCGAGACCGCCGCGGAGCTGCGCGCCTGCTTTCCGGTGATGCGGCAATTGCGGCCGCGGCTGGCGGACGCCGCCGATTTCATCGAGCGCGTGGCGCGCCTGCGCGCGGAAAACTACCAATTGCTGGCCGCCTGGGACCAGGACCAGGTCGTGGCGCTGGCCGGCTATCGCCTGCAGGAAAACCTGATCTACGGGCGCTTTCTTTATGTGGACGACCTGGTCGTCAGCGAGGCGCAGCGCGGCGCCCGCTGGGGCGCCCGGCTGCTGCAGGCGCTGGACGGCATCGCGCGCGGCGCGGACTGCCGGCAACTGGTGCTGGACACCGGCCTGGCCAACGCCCTGGCGCAGCGGTTCTACTTCCGCCAGGGCCTGCTGACCGGCGCGATCCGCTTCAACAAGATCCTGGACAATCCATCCTCATGAGCATTCTGCGCATCACTTGCAGCCCGCGCGGCGCCGCCTCGGAAAGCCATCGCCTGGCGCAGGCCATCATCGGCCGGATCGCCTGCGCCGATGCCGCCGCCGCCGAATCCGTCGTCGAAGTCGACGCCGGCCGGCTGCCGCATATAGACCCCGACTACGCCGCCGCGCTGTGCGCGGCGGCCGATCCGGCCGGGCCGGTGGCCGAACGCGGCTCGCTGGGCCTGTCGTCGCGCCTGATCGCCTCGCTGGCGCAGGCCGACTACGTGGTGATCGCCACGCCGATGCACAACTTCACGGTGCCGTCGGCCCTGAAGGCCTGGATCGACCATGTCGTGCGCGTACGCCACACCTTCAACATCACGCCGGAAGGCAAGATCGGCGTCCTGGCCGACCGCCCGGTATTCGTGGCGATTTCGGCGGGCGGCCTGTTCTCGGGCAGCGGCCCGCGGCAGCCGGATTTCCTGACGCCCTACCTGAAGACGGTGCTGGGCACCATCGGGCTGCGCGATGTGACGTTCTTTTCCGTGGAAGGCACTGTGCGCGGCCTGGATGCGCTGCGCGCCGCCCGCGCCGACGCCGAAGCGCAGATCGCGGCGGCGGTGGCGCGAACCATGGCGCGCCGCGCGGCGGTTGCGGCTTGCTAGCGCCGCGCGTCCCGCAGCCGCCATCACGGCGACGAGGATCAAGATGGCGTGATACCCGCCGCTTCGACATAGCCTTTCCAGCGCAGTTTGTCCTGCTTGACGAAGGCGTCGATCTCTGCGGGCGAGGCGGGGGGATAAACCAGGAAGCCCTGCTTCATATAAGTGTCTTGCACGCTGGGCGTGTCCAGGGTCGCCTGGAACTCCCGGTTCAGCAGTTCCACCACGTCCGCGGGCGTCTTGCGCGGCGCGAACACGGCGTGCCAGGTGACCACGTCATAATCGCTCCCGACGATGCTGGCGATGGTGGGCAATTTGGGCGCCCAGGGCAGCGTCTCGCTGCTGGACACGGCCAGCGCCACCAGCTTGCCGGCCTTGACCAGCGGGTCGACGACCGACCAGGCGTCGATATGAAAGGTATTGCGGCCAGCCGCCAGGTCGGACATGGCCGTCATATCCTTGTACGGCACGTGCAGCACGCCGGGTGCGCCGATTTTCTGGCAGAAGATCGAGCCGGCAATATGGCTGGATGTGCCCACGCCGTAGGAACTGAAGCTGCATTTCGCCGGGTCCTTGCGAATGTGGGCGACCAGCTCTTCGGCCGTCTTGATGCCCAGGCCGGCGTGGGCCACCAGCACCAGCGGCAGCTTGGCGGTGCGCGACACGGCCGCGAAGTCATGGTCCGGATCGAAGGGCAGGCTGCGGTACACGTACGGATTGATGCAGAATGGCGTGGCGGTGGAATACAGCAGGGTTGCGCCATCGGGGCGCGAGACGGCCACCTGGCGGGTGCCGATGTTGCCGGCTGCGCCCGGCTTGTTCTCGACGATGAAATTCCCGCCCAGGCGGTTGGCGACGTCATCGACGAGCAGGCGGGCGATCACGTCCGTGCTGCCGCCCGAACCGTATGGCACGATGACGGTTACCGGGCCGGCCGGGTAGCCGCCGGATTTCGCCCGCGCGAATCCGGGCAAGGCGGCGGTTCCGCACAGGCTGGCCAGCACTCTCAAGGCATTGCGACGCTGATGGTTCATGGATTGCTCCTGTAGTTGGGATCACGTCCGACCCCTTCATCGCGGCCTGGGTCCGGGACCCGGCCGCGTCGGACGGTGCAAGGCTGGAGCCGGCTGCAGAGTGCCTGGGCACAGAACGAACCGGATGAATCCCGACAGCTTATGGATGGATGGAGAGCTTGCCCCCCGCTCGTCGGTCAGCGGGCCCTCCAGTGGTCATAGGCATCCCGCGCCTGGTACCAGCTGCCTATGCCGAACAGGAACCAGGTATTGCCGAAGTAAAACGGATGGCCGGGTATTTCCCCCATGTCGAAGGCATTGATCGGATCGCGCGACTGCGCGGCGATCTTGCGGCCGACGCTGTCTCCCAGGTAGCTCATCATGGCCACGCCGCTGCCATTGCAGCCGAGCGCGTAATACAGGCCGTCGGCGCCGCCGATATGCGGCATGGAGTCCAGCGTCATGGCCACATTGCCGCCCCAGCTGTGGCTGATGCGGGTGCCCGCCAGCTGCGGAAAGCGCTTGAGCATCGCGCGATGCAGCAGCCGGGCCGTAGTGTCTTCGCGGGTCGGGGTAAAGCGTGCCCGGCCGCCGAACAACAGGCGCCGCCCGTCGGGCGACAGGCGGTAATGGTTGACCACGCGCCGCGATTCGGACACCGCGCGATTGGTGGGCAGCAGGCTGGCCGCCAGGTCGGGCGACAGTTCTTCAGTGGCTATCATGTAGGTGGCGATCGGAACCACCTTGCGGCCCAGGTCCGCCAGGCCGGGGCCGGTGTAGCCGTTGGTGGCGATCACCACTTGTTGCGCGCGTACGGTGCCGCGCGGCGTGTCGATGTCGTAGCCGCCCGCCAGGCGGGCGATGCGCTGCACCGGGGTGTTGCCGTGTACCCGCGCGCCGGCGTCGCGCGCGGCTTGCAGCATGCCGCCGTACAGCTGCGCCGGATGCAGGTGGCCGGCGCGCTCGATCAGCGCGGCGCCGTGATAGATGGGCGAGCCGATCTCCGCGGCGAGCTGGTCGCGCGGAATCATGCGGGCATTGGAGCCGGTGCAACTGTTCAGCTGGTCCAGGCGCTGCTGCCAGGCCTGGTAGTGTTGCGGCACCCACATGGTGGTCAACCGCCCGGTTTTTCGCCAGCCGCATTGGATGCCGTGCGTCTCGATCAGCGATTCCACGTAGGTCATGGAATCGGCCGCGTCGCGCAGCCGCTGGGCCAGGCGCTGCTCGCGCTGCGCGGGGTTTTCGCCGACGGAGGCCAGCGCCTTCTTCTGCACATTCACGCCGCCGGAGACCTGCCCGCCCGAGCGCGTGCTGGCCCCCTGGCCCGGCCGTCCGGCCTCCAGCACCAGGGCCTCTATGCCGGCCCGGCGCAAGGCCAGGGCGCAGCAAATGCCGGTGTAGCCGCCGCCCACGATCACGACGTCGGCGTGGGCCGGCAGCGTGTCCAGGCCGGTCTCGGGCGGTTCGTAGGCTTCCCACCAGTAGGGGCGGCGCTGGAAGTCCGGGGTGAATATGTCAGCGGTAGAAGCCATGCGATGCTCCCGATGTGGTGGAAACCGCCAGGCTTCAGGCCCCGGCCGTGGCGCCTGCGCTGATGGTGTGCAGCGGCGGCAGGTCGGCATAGCGCTCGCTCAGCCGCGCATAGACGCGCTCGATGTCTGCCGCGCCGCCATCGGAAGGCGGCGGCGTGTCCGACAGGGCGGCAAACAGCTGATGCTTGACGAAAAACCGCCAGGCGACGGGGATGGCTGCCAGGATGCGCGTCATGGCGTCATAGCGCTGGGCCGTCCAGATGCTTTCGAAGCGTGTGCGGCCGGGCCCATAGTCGAAATGGCTGTCGGCGCCGCGGGCGGCGCCGCGCAATTCGCGCGTCGCGGCCTCGTCCACGGTCAGGTCGTCGCGCACCACGACGCCGTAGGCGGCGCGGGCGCGTGCCGGCGATACAAAGCCGCAGCGCACATCTTCCAGCACCTGTTCCACCGGCCGTTCATGGGGATGCCCGTAGCCGCCGCCGGCCGGGCCTTGCAGGCGGATGACGTCGCCGGGGGCGCAGTTCACCAGGTCGCTGTTGCGCAATTCTTCAGGGTTTTCGGAGTCCGGGTTCTTGATGAAGCGCGAATTGGCCCCGGCCTTGCCGCCGACCACGCCCCAGGCCGCCAGTTCCGAGCGGTTGCGGTTGCGCGCCGTGACGACGCCGTTGGGCGCCAGCAGCCTGAACTCCATGGTGGCGGCATTGCCGCCGCGCAGCCGGCCGGCGCCGCCCGTATCCGGGACCAGGCCGTAGCGGATGATCTCGATGGGGACTTCGGCTTCGTTGATTTCCACCGGGGTGTTCTTCAGGAACGCGTTGTTGGCGCCGCAACCTTCCACTCCGTCATGCTCCGGCCCGCCGCCGGCGCCCCCGCCGCACGGTCCGATGGACGACAGCACCTGGCGGCCTTCGCGGGTGGCCGTCTTGACGTTCAGCAGGGTCGATCCGCCTGCGGGGCAGGCCGGCAGGCGGTCGGGCAAGGCCCGGCTGAAGACGCCGAAGGTGCAGGCCTGGATGACGGCCGCCATCAGGCTGCGCATGCCGACCGCGGCGGGGGCGTGCGGGTTCACCACCGAACCTTCGGGCAGGATTGCGTGCATGGGGCGCACCGATCCGGCGTTCAGGACGTTGCGCGGCGCCAGGGTATGCATGACATAGATCAGCCCCACCGTGATGACCGAATGGTGGCCATCCCCGCCGGTCGGCACGTTCAGGGACGAGGCCACCTGGGGATCGCTGCCGGTGAAGTCCAGCTCCAATTCGTCGCCGCGCACCCGCAGGGTGATATGTATGCGGCAGGGATAGCCGCCCACCGAATCTTCGTCGGCATACTCCGAGAACTCGTACTCGCCGTCGGGGATGCCGCGAACCAGGGCGCGCGTCTGCTGTTCGGCGTAATCCAGGATCGCTTCCGCGCCCTGCATGAATTCTTCGACGCCGAAGCGGTCGATGATCTCGTGCACTTTGCGCTCGCCCACGTTCAGCGCGGCGATCTGCGCATTGAGGTCGCCCTGGTTCTGTTCGGGCATACGCACATTCACCTGCATGATGCGCAGCAGTTTCTCGTCGATGACGCCGTCGCGCATCAGCAGCATGGGCGGTATACGCAGTCCTTCCTGGTGTACTTCGGTCAGGGTGCGCGACAGCGAGGCCGGCACGGCGCCGCCCATGTCGGTATTGTGGATGTGGGTGCCCACGAAGCAGACCAGCGTGCCGCCGCGGAAAACCGGCTTCCATACGTGCATGTCCGGCGTGTGCGTCGACACATAGCCGCTGTAGGGGTCGTTGGTCAGGTAGATGTCGCCTTCGCGGTAGTCGTCGAACATCGCGATGACGCGGCCGTAGTCCAGTCCGGTGTACCAGGTGGCGCCGAAGGTCTTGGGCGAGGCGAAAGTCTTGCCCGCCGGCGTCATCAGCTGCGCCGAGAAGTCCTCGGTTTCCTTGACGAACGTGGAGTAGGCCGTGCGCATCAGCGTATAGCCCATGGCCTCGGCGGCGGCCGTGCAGTGGTTGGCCAGGACTTGCAGGCGGAAATTGTCCAGGGTCGTGCTCACGACGCGGCTCCTTCGGAAGTGATGCGCAGGTTGGCGAACTCGTCGACATGGCAGGCGTGGTCGCACGGGATCACCGTGGTGCAGTCGTCTTGCGTAACGATGGCCGGCCCGCTGAAGCGTTGCCCGGCGTGCAGGGCGGTGCGGGCATACAGGTCGACCTCGCGGAAGCCGCCGTCCAGCCAGACACGCAGCGAGCGTTCCGGACGCGGGGCGCCCGGGCGCGACGGGTGGCGCGGGAAACGCGGCTTGTCGTTGTTGCCGGCAATGACGACGCGCAGGCTGACGATCTGCACCGGAGCGCGCTCGTCGGCATGTCCGTACAGCTGGCGGTGCATGGCGTGGAAGGCCTGCCCTATGGCCTGCAGATTGCCGGCTTGCAGGTCGGCCGGGTCCAGTACGGTGTCGATTTCGTACGATTGGCCGCGGTAGCGCATTTCCGCGGAATAAATCAGTTCGGCCTGGTCGACATGGCCCTGTTCTTGCATCAGCCACTGCTCCGCGCGTTGGCGCAGCGTGGCGAACTCGTCGCGCACGGTGGGCAGGTTGGCCGGCGTCAGGTCTGTGTACACCGTCTTCAGGAAGTCGCTTTTCAGGTCGGCGATCAGGCCGCCCAGGGCGCTCAGCGTGCCGGGCGAGGGCGGCACGACGATTTCCTTGACCTTGATCTCGCGCGCCAGGAAGCAGCCCAGCATGGGGCCGGCGCCGCCGAAGGCCAGCACGGCGTATTCGCGCGGGTCGATGCCGTAGCGCGACACCAGTCCGCTGACTTCCGCGTACATGCCCGACACCGCGATCTGGATAATGGCTTCGGCGGTCTCTTCGATACCGCGGCCCAGCTGGCCGGCCAGTTCGCCCACGGCTTCGCACGCCGCCTCGACGTCCACTTCCACCGCCTGGTAACCCAGGTCGGAATGCCCCACCAGGCCGCAGCACACGAAGGCATCGGTAATGGTGGCGCGGGTGCCGCCGCGCCGGTAGCAGGCCGGCCCGGGGCGCGAGCCGGCGCTTTCCGGGCCGACCTTCAGCACGCCCAGCGGGTCGACCCAGGCGATGGAGCCGCCGCCTTCGCCGACCGACGACACCGACACTGACGGGATGTGGATCTGGAAGTCGCCGATCAGTTCGCCGACCCCGTACATCGGCTTGCCATCCATGATGACCGCGATGTCGGCGCTGGTGCCGCCGATGTCGAGGCTCAGGCAGCGGGGAATGCCGGCGGTGGCCGCCACATGGCTGGCCCCGATGACGCCGGCCGCGGTGCCCGAGAGAATCATCTGCACGCAGTCGCGCTTGCCTTGTTCGGCGGTCATGACGCCGCCGTTGGACTTGGTCAGCCGGGGTTCCGGCCGCACGCCGGCGTTCTTCAAGGCGCTTTGCAGCGACCCCAGGTAATGCGCGACGCGCGGTTGCACGTAGCCGCCGATGACCGCGGTGATGGTGCGCTCGTATTCGCGGATGATGGGCCAGGTCTCGCTGGAGCACGACACGGGCAGGTCGGGCGCGAGCGACTCGATGATCTGCTTGGCGCGCAGTTCGTGGGCCGGGTTGCGGTAGGAGTGCAGCAGCGAAATGACGATGCCTTCGGCGCCGGCCGCCCGCGCCGCCTGGACGGCGCGCTGCACGCTGGCTTCGTCCAGCGGCTTGCGCACCGAGCCGTCCGGCGCCATGCGTTCGGCGATGCCGAACACCATGCTGCGCTTGACCAGCGGCTCGGGGCGCCGCGACAGCAGGTGGTACATGTCGGGCGTCTTCAGGCGCGCGAGTTCCAGCACGTCGCAGAAGTTCTCTGTGGTGAAGAGCGCCAGCTTCAGGCCCTTGCGCTGGATGACGGTGTTGATGCCCACCGTCGTGCCGTGGGTGAAGTAGCTGATCTGCCCGGGCTGGATGCCGTAGCGCTCGCCCAGCATGCGCACCCCGGCGATGACTTCCTGCCCCGGCTCGTCCGGGCGGGAAAACACTTTCAGGCTCTTGATCTCGCCGCTGTCTTCGTCAAACACCGCGAAATCCGTGAACGACCCGCCGATGTCGACGCCTACTCTGTACCCCATGAATGCCCCCAAAACGATGTCGCGGAGTGAGCGAACCGCTTGCAGGCGCCCCTGAAGCGGGTTATGATGTTCACTAGATGAACAATAATTTCATACAGTGGTCAAATGAATGATAATAGGTCGGTCCAGAGGTGTCTAGCCATCCTGCGCGCTTTCCGTAGCGGGCCGGGGCAATCCCTGACGGCTCTGTCCAAGGCGGTGGAACTGCCGCATTCCACGGTGCTGCGCCTGCTCAACACGCTGCAAAGCGAGGGCTATGTGCGCAAGGAAGGCACGCTGTGGTCGCTGACGCCGCAGCTGCTGGAAATCGGCTTTGCCGCCCTGGCCAATACGGGCGTCAACGATGTCATCCAGGCGGCGCTACAGGCGCTGGCCGAACGCTGTTCGGGCACCGTGAACATCGGCGAGAAAAGCAAGGACGAAGTCATCATCATTGCGCGCGCCAGTTCCGAGTCCGAACGCCGCAAGATCCTGGTCGTCAATCTGCGGGTGGGCAATTCCCTGCCGCCGGGCAGCGCCCTGTGCGCCGCGCTGGACCTCCCCGAAGACCAGTGGTCAATCGCCGTCTACCCCGATCGCAAGGTCACCACGGTGGGCATATCGCTGTTCAGCGGGCCCGCGCGCAGCCTGTCGCTCGGGCTGTCCGTGAATGACGAGGACTATTCCCGGCAGCGCATAGAAAGCGAACTGCTGCCGATGTTGCGGGCGGCGCGCGACGAGATTCGGCGGTTGATGCGGTTGGGCGAGGTATGAAGGCGCCCGTCCGCCGCCTGGCCGGATAGACTCCGGCCCGGCAGGAAGCGGACAGGGCGCTGCGCGGTTCTTTGCGTGTGTCAGCGCCGCGCGTCCCCCAGCCTGCGACGCAGGCCGGCGGCTGCGGCCACGGCCAGCAGCGCGGCCAGGCCGACGATCAGCGCGGCCGCGCGCCAGCCATAGGCGTCGATGGCGCGGCCCACCGCGACCGGCCCGACGATCTGGCCGAGGTTGTTGCCCTGCATGATCAGGCCGATGACCATCGGCGTCAGCGCGGCCGCCGGCGCCGCGAGCGGCGCGCTGGACAACAGGGTGGCGGGGATCAGGCCGCCCACCGCGGAGAACAGCATGCAGAGCAGGAAGGTCGGCGTCGCGGGCAGCACTGCCAGGAAGACCAGCAGGCCGGTCGCGCCCATCGCCAGGCTGGCTCCCGCCAGCAGCAGGGGCCGTGGCACGCCGCGCGACAGCAAGTAGCCGGCGGCCAGGTTGCCAAGAATGTTCACCGCCGAGGCCAGCGCGCTCAATGCGCCGGCCGCGCCGTGGGCGACGGCCATGCGCTCCATGAGCAGGACCGGCAGGAAGCTGAACAGCGCGAAGAACATCAGGCTGTACAGCCCGAAGGCGCCGGCCAGTATGGCGGGGCTGCCGGCGCGCCATACGCCGGCGGCGTCGCGCGGCAGGTCGCGCCACGCCACTGCGCGCCGCGCGCGCGCCGCCGGCACGCACATCATGACGCCGAGCGCGGCCAGCAGGGCCAGGCCCGCGCCGGCCCACCACAGCGCTTGCCAGCTGCTTGCCAGCGGTCCCAGCAGCATGGCCGCCGCCATGCCGGCGGGCATGAAGCAGCTCCACAGCGCGAAGGCCTGGTCGCGGTGACGGGCCGCGACTACGTCGGGACGTCCCAATATGGCGGGCGCCGCCACGGTGACGAACAGAAAGCCCGCGCCTTCGAGGACGCGCGAGCCGAGCAGCACGGCGTAGGAACTGGTGGCGGCGCCCAGCGCCGCTCCGGCGGCGATGCCCAGCAGCCCGGCCGCCAGCACGCGCTTGTCGCCCGCGCTGCTGACCACCGCGCCGGCCGGAATGCCGCCGACCACGCCGAGAATGGCGAAGATGCCCGTCAGCCAGCCGATCGCGCCGAGGTTCAGGCCGAGGTCGGCCTGCAGCATGGGCACGGCGATGGCGGCCTTGCCGACCTGCACGGCGGCGACCACGCCGCTGGCCACCACCATTGCCACGGTGGCCCATTGTGTCGCGCCGGCCGGCGCGCGGAGCGGCGCATCTTGGGTGAGGGTGGACATGGATGATCTCTTCAATGCGAAACAGGCACATGCTAGCGAGCCATGTCGAACAGCAGAAGTGACATAATTACGATAGTTTTGATCAGAAAAACAGATCATGCTGGACGCCCTGACCCTGGACCAGATCCGCACTTTCGTGGCCGTGGCCGACTGCGGCAGTTTTCGCGCCGGCGCCGGCAAATTGCGGCGTGTGCAGTCGGGCGTCAGCGCCAGCATCGCCAACCTCGAGACCCAGCTCGGCATCCAGCTGTTCGACCGGTCCGGCCATCGTCCGGTACTCACGCCCCAGGGCCAGGCGCTGCTGGCCAATGCGCGCGACATCCTGCTGCGCGTCGACGCCATGCGGGCCCGCGCGCGCGGTTTCGGCGACGGGGTGGAAGCGGAGCTGGCACTGGTGGTCGACACGCTGTTCCCCTTGCACCAGATCGGGCAGGCCATCGCCGCCCTGCGGCCGGCTTATCCGTGGGTGTCGGTGCGGCTCGCCATCGAGCCGCTGGGCGGCCCGCTGCAGGCCCTGCTGGACCAGCGCTGCACCCTGGCCGTCACGGTCGGCGAGAACTTCCGCGATCCGCGCATCGCGCTGGAGGCGCTGTCGTCCGTTGAGCAAGTGGCGGTGGTGGCGGCCGCGCATCCGCTGGCCGCCACCGACACGCGCGCGCTGGATGCCGCGGACCTGGCCGACCATGTGCAGATCGTGCTGGCCGACCCGACTCCGCTGTCCAGGGGGCGCGATTTCGGCGTCATGTCGCCGCAGACCTGCCGGGTCAGCACCCAGGACGCCAAGCACGCGCTGATCCTGGCGGGAGCAGGGTGGGGGCGCCTGCCCTTGTGGCTGGTGCAGCGCGACCTGGACGAAGGCCGGCTGGCCCGGGTGCGCACCAGGGCGCTGGGCCGCAATGGCGCGGTGGCCTCGGAAGTCTACCTGGCGCATCGCGTCGACGCGCCGCTGGGGCCGGCGGCGCGCCATCTGGCCGACGCGCTCAGGCGCTGCGCCCGCCAGGGCTTTCGGTCAGCGTGAGCAGCCGCCAGGCTCCACGGCGGGGATCATGGCCGCCTGGCCGTGCAGGGCGCCATCGGCATCGCGCAATTGCCAGACCGTGGCGCCGGCGATCCAGAAGTGGCGCTGGTGCTTGGTGATGCGTTCGCCGCGGTAGTCGTCCACATAGCCGTCGCGCCGCACCCGCTGCAGGAAGCGTTCGCGCTCGTCGCGCTGCGGCGCGGCGGCCGACAGGCGCGACGGCAGGGCGGTGAGCTCGTGCCAGTCGTATTCGAACAGCGCCTGTGCGCGTCGATTGCCATAAACGAATACCGGGTCGGCGGCGGTGTTGTGCGCCAGCAGCCCGAATGGGGCCTCTTCATACAGCCAGCGGGCGGCCGCGTGGGCGGGCAGGTCCGCCGGCAGCAGCGGCCGGCCGGTCAGGCGGCGGTAGCTGCCGGCCAGCAGTTCGGCGAAAGCGAGGTCGGTGCGCAGGTCCATGCGGGCATTGTAATGAGGCGGCTTCGACCTGCCGCGCCCGGTCAGCGCGGCTTCACGTTTTGCGCGCGCGGCTTGTCGTGGGGCAGGGCGCTTGCTTCGTCGGCGAAGATCTCCCGCTTGAGCTTGCGCAGCAGCCGCGCGGCGTCCCGGTTCGAGTCGCCGATGGCTTCGGCCAGCTTGGCGAGGGTGTAGGCGATCTGCTCGCGGCGGTAGGGATCGATCATGATGGAGCGCCCGGATGGGGCAGGGTCTTCGAGGGGGGCGAACATGCGCAATGCGGCGACCGTCAATGTTTCACCAAACAGCCGGCGCCCATGCGTGCGAATAAGCCAGGGAAAATGGCCTTGAACGCGGCTTTGGCCTGCCGCCCAGTAAGCCGGCCCGGCCGGCATGGCGTCAAGCAACAAAATTGTCTAGTATCAAGGGCAGTTGCAATATTTGAATAACCAGGCAACGGCCCCGCATGCGCTCCCGCGCCGGACGGCCGAGGAGACATCGTTCATGCAACGCATCATGAAAGTACTGGCTGTTTCCATTGTGACCGCCATCACCATGCCGCTGGCCGCGCTGGCGGCGCCGGCCAAAGTGATGGCGCCGGGCGGCCCGGGCGGCGGCTATGATGCCGCGGCGCGGGTCCCGCTGCAGGTCATGCAGGAGGCCGGCATTTTCACCGACGGCTTTCAGGTCACCAACAAGGGCGGGGCCGGCGGCACCATCGGCCTGGCCGAGTTCATCAACACCAGCAAGAACGACGACAACGCCATCATGTCGATGGGCGCGATCCTGGTGGGCGGCATCATCCTCAACAAGTCGCCCGTATCGCTGGACGGCACCACGCCGCTGGTGCGCCTGACCGACGACGCCGACGTGCTGGCCGTGCCGGTCGATTCCCCCCTCAAGACGGTCGACGATGTGATCGCCGCGCTGCGCAAGAACCCCGGCGCGCTGGCCATCGGCGGCGGCTCGGTGGGCGGCGTGGATCACGTGGCGGCGGGCCTGATCGCCAAGGCCGCCGGCGTTGCGCCCGGCAAGCTGAACTACATCCCCTATCCGAGCGGTGCCGAACTGGTGCCGCTGCTGGTCAGCGGCCAGCTCAAGCTGGCGCTGTCGGGCCTGTCGGAATTCAAGCCCTATGCGGACCAGAAGCGCCTGCGCATCATCGCGGTCACGTCCGAACAGCGCCTTCCCGGCGTCGACGCCCCCACGTTGAAGGAATCGGGCGTGGACGTGGTCATCGGCAACTGGCGCGGCATCATCGGCGCGCCGGGCATGAGCGACAAGGGCCGCGCCATGTGGCTGGAGCGCTTCGAGAAAATGCACGCCTCGCCGCAATGGAAGAAGACGCTGGCCGATCACGGCTGGGCCGATGCCTACCTGGCCGGCGACGAGTTCGCCAAGTTCCTGGAAGCGGAGAAGGTCCGCCAGGAGCAAGTGCTGAAGGACCTGGGCCTGATCAAGTAACACGCCGGGCCACGGGAGGCCGCGATGTCAGCAACGCCGCAACGCCGCCGGCCATGGTGGCTCGGGCTGGCCGTGATCGCCATCGGGGCGGTCTGGGTGCAGCAGGGATACGGGTTGCCCAAGATGGGCGGCTACGCCGGGGTCGGCCCGGGCGATTTCGTCATGATCGTCGGCCTGGCGCTGATCGCGCTGGGCCTGGCCCTGCTGGCGCAGATCGCGCGCGGCGCCTCGTTCGAGCCGCAGGAAGCCGAGAGCGCCGAGGCGGGCGCGCCGCCGTCGCGCAAGGCGCTGGCCTGCGCCGCCGCCGGCGCCGCCATTCCGTTGCTGACCATGCGGCCGCTGGGCTTCCCGCTGACCGCCATGCTGGCGTTCGTCCTGGTCACGCATGCCTTCGGCTCGCGCCGTCTGCTGCTGGACTGCGTCATCGGGCTGGCGCTGGGGCTGCTCTGCTGGTTCGGCTTTTCCAGGCTGGGCGTGACCCTGGGCGGCGCGCTGCCGCTGGCGGGGTGGTGACATGGACGCTTTCGATTCCCTGATGGCCGGCTTCGGCGTGGCCTTGCAGCCGGCCCACCTGATGTGGGCGTTTTTCGGGTCGCTGCTGGGCACGGCGGTCGGCGTGCTGCCTGGCATCGGCCCGGCGCTGACCATCGCGCTGCTGCTGCCGGTGACGGTGAAAGTGGCGCCCACGGCCGCCTTCATCATGTTCGCCGGCGTGCTGTATGGCGCCATGTATGGCGGCTCGACCACCTCCATCCTGCTCAACACGCCGGGCGAGAGCGGCTCGATGATGACCGCGCTCGAAGGCAACAAGATGGCCCGCGCGGGGCGCGGCGCCGCGGCGCTCGCGACCGCCGCGATCGGCTCGTTCGTGGCCGGCACGCTGGCCACGCTGGCGCTGACGTTCCTGGCGCCGGCGATTGCCGAGCTGGCCTTCGTGTTCGGCCCGGCCGACTATTTCGCCCTGATGCTGCTGGCCTTCACGTCGGTGTCGGTGGTGCTGGGCGCCTCGCGCGTGCGCGGCTTTATTGCCCTGTTCCTGGGGCTGGCCATGGGCGTGGTCGGCATCGACGGCCCGACCGGGCAGGCGCGGCTGGCGTTCGGCTCGCCCGACCTGCTCGACGGCATCGACGTCACGGTGGTGCTGGTGTCGCTGTTCGCGGTCGGCGAGATTCTCTACGTGGCCAGCCGCTATCGCAACGCGCCGCCGGCGGTCAACCCGCTGGCCGGCGGCCGCTGGATGACGCGGCAGGACTGGCAGCGGTCCTGGAAGCCGTGGCTGCGCGGCACGGTCATCGGTTTTCCCATCGGCGCCTTGCCGGCTGGCGGCACCGAAGTGCCTACCTTCCTGTCCTACACGCTGGAGCGGCGCCTCAGCCGCCACAAGGACGAATTCGGGCGCGGCGCCATCGAGGGCGTGGCCGGGCCGGAGGCCGCCAATAACTCGGCCGCGGCGGGCATCCTGGTGCCGCTGTTGACGCTGGGCCTGCCGACTTCCGCCACGGCCGCGGTGCTGCTGGCCGCTTTCCAGAGCTACGGCCTGCAGCCGGGGCCGTTCCTGTTCGTCAACAGCGCCGACCTGGTGTGGGGGCTGATCGCCTCCCTGTATGTCGGCAACCTGATGCTGCTGGTGCTGAACCTGCCGCTGGTCGGCCTGTGGGTGCGGCTGCTGCTGATCCCGCGCCCCTACCTGTACGCCGGCATCCTGGTGTTCGCGCTGGTCGGCATCTGGGGCGTGGGGACGTCCTGGATGGACCTGCTGCTGATGTTCGTCATCGGCCTGCTGGGCTATGTGATGCGCGTGTACGACTTCCCGATCGCGCCGGTGCTGATCGGGCTGATTCTCGGGCCGCTGGCGGAAACGCAGTTGCGCCGCGCCCTGTCCATCGGCGAAGGCAACCCGCTGGTGCTGGTGTCGTCGCCGCTGTCGATCACCTTCTTCGTGCTGGCGCTGGCGGTGCTGTTCCTGCCGGGCCTGTTGCGCAAGCTGCGGGCCGGCGCGTAGCGGCGCGGCTCAGCCGCGCTTGGAGTGCGCCGGCGTCACCACCATCAGCATGCGGGCCGGCGTCTTGCCGATGTTGCGGCCCATGTGCGGCTTGCTGCAATTGAAGTGCACGCAGTCGCCGGCCTTCATGGTGAAGGTGTGGTCGGCGATCTGGAATTCGATCGCGCCTTCCAGCAAGTACAGGACTTCCTCGCCTTCGTGCGTCAACAGCTTGGGCTTCATTTTCCCGTCGGGGGGAAAGCTCAGCTCGAAGGCGCTCATCTGCTGGTCCGGCAGGTCGCCGCTGGACAGCCGATAGGTGTAGCCGTGGGCCGTCAGCGCGGGCGTCTCGGCGCGCTCGTCGGCGCGGTATAGCACGTAGTCGGGGCTGGCCGCTTCCGGTTCTTCGAAGAACTCGCGCAGCGGAATATCCAGATGCGTGGCGATGGCGATCAGGTTCGAGATGGAGGCGCTGGCCTCGCCGCGTTCCAGCCGCGACAGGAAACCGGCCGACAGCCCGGTCTGCTCGCTCAACCCCTCAAGCGTGATGCGATGCGCCTGGCGGGCATGGCGGATGCGCGCGCCCAGCTGGCGCGCCACCCATTCGATGCGCTCGGTGACTTTCTGGTTCATGGGTCCTGGACATTCATGGGCCGGCCGACGAAAACCGGCCGCCCATTGTAGTGGCGGGACGCCATCGGCCGGGCGATGCACGCACCGCCATTGCGCGCCGGCGCAAACTGGCTATAATTTGCCTTAGGTGCAAAAAATTTGCATCCAATACAAATATGACGCCGTCCGACCCAGGCCGGCGCGGGAGAGAGACAAATCATGAACATCCAACAAAGCAGCCGGCCGCCAGCGCGGCGAGCGCGCCACCGCCGGCTTCGCGCCGCCCTGCGGGCGGTGCTGCTGGCGCCCGCGGCCGTCATGATGTCCGCCGCCACAGCTTCGGGCATTTCCGGCGACGTCGTCAAGATCGGCATTCTCAACGACCAGTCCGGCACGTATGCCGACCTGGCCGGGCCCGGCTCGGTGGAGGCGGCCAGGATGGCAATCGAGGAGATGGGCGGCACGGCGGCCGGCAAGAAAATCGAGCTGATCGCCGGCAATCACCAGAACAAGGCCGATGTAGGCGCCGGCATCGCGCGCACCTGGTTCGACCGCGAGGGGGTGGACGCCATCGCGGATTTCTCCAATTCCGCCGTCGGCTTCGCGGTGCAGGCGCTGGCCGGCGAGCGCGGCAAGGTCACCCTGATCGCGGCCGCCTCGCCGGATTTCACCGGCAAGGCCTGCACCGCGACTTCGGCCCAGTGGGTCTACACCAGCTACACCAACGGCCACGGGCTGGCCCAGGTACTGACCGCCCAAGGCTACAAGAGCTGGTTCCTGCTGACGGTCGACTACGCCTTCGGCCATGCCTTCGCCGCCGACATCCGCCGCGCCGTCGAGGCCGGCGGCGGCAAGGTGGCCGGCGAGGTGCGCCATCCGCTGAATACGGCCGACATGAGCTCCTTCCTGCTGCAGGCGCAAGCTTCCGGGGCGTCGATCATCGCGCTGGCCAATGCCGGCAGCGACATGACCACCGCCATCAAGCAGGCCGCCGAGTTCGGCATTACGCCGAAGCAGGCGCTGGCCGCGCCGGCGGTGTTCCTGACCGATATCCATGGCATGGGCCTGAAGGCGGCGCAGGGCCTGCAGTTCGTGACCGCCTTCTACTGGAACCGCACGCCCGAGACGCGCGCCTGGTCGATGAAATTCTTCGAGCGGCACGGCGCCATGCCGACCATGACGCAGGCCGGCGTGTACTCGGCGGTGCTGCATTACCTGCGCGCCGTGGATGCGGCCGGCACCGATGACGGCAAGGCCGTCATGGCCAAGATGCGCGAGCTGCCGGTGCGCGACGTCTTTGCCGGGGAAGGGCGGCTGCGCGCCGACGGGCAGATGGTGCACGACATGTACCTGGTGCGCGCCAAGGCGCCGCAGGACTCGAAAGAGCCGTGGGATTACTACGAGATCCTCGAGACCATCCCCGGCGACAAGATATTCAAGCCCTTGTCGGCCAGCGAGTGCCCGCTCGTCCGGCAGTGATACACGACCCAAGGAGACCGCCATGAATGCCCCGCAACACGCTACGCAAGATCCGCCGCCCCGCATCCGCCATGTCGACGAGATGGATTGGGAGACGATCCGCTGGCCGGGCGAGACCGGCAAGATGCTGTTCCATCCCACGCCCGAAGAGCCGACCCTGCCGAACGCCGGCCTGCTGCGGCTGGAACCCGGCGCCTATCACCCCTGGCATCGCCACGACTTCGCCCAGGTCTGGTACATCCTGGAAGGCGAGTTCACCATCGGCGGCCGCCGCTGCGGCCCCGGCACCATGCTGTGCCATGGCGATCCCCATTGCGAGGAGGAACTCAAGACCGACACCGGCGGCCTGATGGTGATCGTGCAGTATCCCGGCCCGACCACCGGCGGCCGGCCGATCTACGACAAGCGCTTCAACATGTACCAGCGCATCGAGGTGGCGCGCGAACGGACCGACGTGTGACGCCATGGCGCTGATCAACTACCTGACCCAGATCCAGTTCGGCTATGGCGCGCTGGCCACGCTGGCCGGCGAATGCGCCCGGCTCGGCATGCGCGCGCCGCTGGTGGTCACCGATGCCGGCGTACGCGCGGCCGGGTTGCTCGACCGCGTGCTGGATGCGCTCGGCGACGCGCCCGGCGTCGCGGTGTACGACGCCACGCCGCCCAACCCCAACGAGGCCGCGCTGCGCGACGCCGTCGCGCTGTTCCGCGGCGGCCGCCATGACGGCGTCATCGCGGTCGGCGGCGGATCGGCCATCGACCTGGCCAAGGGCGTGACCCTGTGCGGCACGCATGACGGGCCGCTGAAGACCTATGCGGCGATCGAGGGCGGCGCGCCGCGCATCACCGCGCGCGTGGCGCCGTTGATCGCCATTCCCACCACGGCCGGCACCGGTAGCGAAGTCGGGCGCGGCGCGATCCTCATCCTGGATGACGGGCGCAAGGTCGGCGTACTGTCGCCGCACTTGATCCCGAAGGCGGCGATCTGCGACCCCGAGTTGACGCTGGGGCTGCCGGCGCGCCTGACGGCGGCCACCGGCATGGACGCCATCGCGCATTGCATCGAGACCTTCCTCGCGCCGGCCTTCAACCCGCCCGCCGACGGCATCGCGCTGGATGGGCTGCGCCGCGCCTGGCGGCACATCGAGCGGGCCACGCGCGAGCCGGGCGACCGCGAGGCGCGGCTGAACATGATGAGCGCATCCATGCAGGGGGCGCTGGCCTTCCAGAAGGGCCTGGGATGCGTGCACAGCCTCAGCCACGCGCTGGGCGGGATCGACCCGGCGCTGCACCATGGCACGCTGAACGCGATTTTCCTGCCGGCCGTCATTGCCTTCAACGGGCAGGCCGATTCGGTGCGCGCCGAAGCGAAGCTGGATCGGCTGGCCCAGGCCATGGCGCTGCCCGGCGGCGACGCGGTCGGCCCGGCGATCCGCGAGATGAGCGCCCGCCTGGGCCTGCCCGGCGGGCTGGCGCAACTGGGCGTGACCGAGGATCAATATCCGCGCATCGTCGCCGGCGCGCTGGCCGACCACAGCCACAAGACCAACCCGCGCGAGGCATCGGCGCAGGATTACGTCGAACTATTGCGAAATTCCATGTAAGGGTGGCGGTACAAAAAGTTGCAGCGCCGCATGGCCGCCTTGCTAGCATAGGTGTGCCGGTTCGCCGGTACCGTCAACAAGAGCCATGGAGGCTGCCATGCAAGCAAGAAGAACATTCAACCGTGTTGCCGTCATTGCGGCCGTCGCCGTGCTGGCGGCGGGCTGCGCCACTCAGCAGCAGACCAACACCGCGGTCGGCGCGGGCGCCGGCGCCGCCGCGGGCGCGGGTATCGGCGCCCTGATCGGGCATGGCAAGGGCGCGGCCATCGGCGCCGGCATCGGCGCCGTGGCGGGCGGCCTGATCGGCTACAACTGGTCGGGAGTCAAGAAAGACGTGCAGCAATCGGGCGCGACGTCGCTGGGTATCGACGTGGTCGAAATGCCCGACGGCAGCCTGAAGGTCAACATTCCCAGCAACGTGTCGTTCGACACCGACAAGGCCGTCCTCAAGCCGGCCCTGTTGCCGGTGCTGGACAGCGTGGCGCGCGCCCTCAGCCAGCATCCCGAGCTGCGCACCAAGGTGGTGGGGCATACCGACAGCACCGGCTCGGCCGCGCACAACCAGACCTTGTCCGAGAACCGCGCCAAGAGCGTGACCGCCTATCTGGCCCAACAGGGCGTGGCGCCGGCGCGCATGTCGATCGAAGGGCGCGCCGCGCGCGACCCGATCGCCGACAACGGCACCGCCGAGGGGCGCGCCGCCAACCGGCGGGTGGAAGTCTACCTGTACGCGGTCAAGCAATAAGCAGCCGCCGGGCGGCCGCGGGCAGGCGTCCGCGGCCGCCTTTTTTATGGAGCGTCATCATGAGCGAATCATCATTGCCGCGCCTGGGCGCCCAGGCCGTCCTGGGCGGATTGCCCGGCTGGCGCGCCCAGGAAGGGCGCGACGCCATCGCGAAGAGCTTCCGTTTCGACGATTTCAACGCCGCGTTCGGCTTCATGGCGCGCGTCGCCCTGCATGCCGAGAAACTCGACCATCACCCGGAATGGTCCAACGTCTATAACCGCGTCGACGTGGTGCTGGCGACTCATTCGGCCGGCGGCGTCACCGACCTGGACGCGCGCATGGCGCGCTTCATGGACGAGGCCGCCGCCCGCCTGGGCGGCGCCGCGACCTGAGACGGCCTCAGCCGCGCACGTAGTAGATGCGCATGGCCTGCTGGCGCTGCGAGGGATCCAGCACCTGGATGCGCACCGAGCGCGGGGTGAAGCCTTCCGGCATCTCGGCCGTGCCCTGGGCCACCTGGTAGCGGCCCAGCGAGACGTCGATGGGATCGAGCTCGATGGTGCCGGACCGGCCATTGCGGTAGACGCCCTGCACGGCCAGGTGCAGCGTGCCCTTGAAGGCCGGCGCGTCGGCCTTGTCGCGCATCAGCAGCACTTGGTAGTCGAGCTTGCCCGGATCGCGCGAGAACGAACCCGAACGCACGCCGATGTCGGTGCCGCGCGGGTCGGGCGGGACGGCGTCCTGGAACACCTGGAATTCTTGCGTCAGTTCCTGGATGCGGGTGCGCGCTTGCGCCAGGTCGGCCGTGAGCTGCGCATTGGAAGCCTGGTTGGTGTCGCGCTGCTTGGTGGCTTCCTCGAGCTGGGTGCGCAGGCGCTGGCGGTCGAGGTTGGCGGCGTTGAGCTCGGACTGCAGTTGTTCGGACTGTTCGGCGGTCAGGCGCGGCGGGCCGTAGTTGGCCTGCAGGAACAATACGCCGCCGGCTCCCAGGCCGATACCGATGAGCAGCAGCACCAGCCAGCGCGGCATGCGCCGCGTGCGCTTGCCGGGCTGGTAGACCGACGGTTTGAAAGCGGGCCGTTGCGAGCGTCCGAACATCCCCATGTGAGAAAAATCCTGTATCGAGTGTGTACGCGGCCGGCCCCGGGGAGCCGGCCAAAGCCGTAAAGGATAACGTGTCGTGGCCTGCCAAGGTTACGTCAGACAAGTCTAGTTGCCTACGTACGGCTTGGAAACACTTTATTGGGCGCCGCGCGCGCGCTCCAGGGCGGCGTCCAGCCGGGCCAGGCGCTCCGGCGTGCCGACGTCGGTCCAGGCGCCGCCGTGGCGGGCGCCCAGCACGGCGTCGCGGGCCATGGCCTCGCGCAGCAGGGGCGCCAGCGGCGCCGGCGCATCCGGGTCCAGGCCGGCGAACAGGGTGGGGCGGTACAGGCCGATGCCGGCAAAGGTCAGGCGCCGCGGGCCCTCGGCCAGTACGCGGCCGCCGGCCGACAGGGCGAAGTCGCCGCGCGCATGGTGTTCCGGGTTGTCCACCAGCAGCAGCCAGGCGTCGGCGCGTTCCGTGTCCAGGCGGCCCGCCCAGCCGGCCGCCTCGCGCGGGTCCCAGTCGCACCAGATGTCGCCGTTGACGACCAGGAACGGTTCCTTGCCGAGCAGGGGCAGGGCGTGCGCGATGCCGCCGGCCGTCTCCAGGGCGGGGGATTCGGCGGAATAGCGGATGCGCACGCCATGGCGGGCGCCGTCGCCCAGCTGCCCGGGCAACTGCGCGCCCAGCCAGGCGTGGTTGATGACGATATCGCGGATGCCGGCCGCCGCCAGGCGCTCCAGGTGCCAGACGATCAGGGGCTTGCCGCCGACCGGCAGCAGCGGCTTGGGCGTGCGGTCGGTCAGGGGCCGCATGCGCTCGCCGCGTCCCGCGGCCAGGATCATGGCGCGCATCAGAACGTGTATCCCACGCGCACTTCGCGCTCGTCGAGCCGGTCCAGCAGGCGCAGCAGCGGCGTGAACACGCCGTAGCGCTGCGCCACCTGGCGCACGTAGGCGTTCATGCGCGGCATGTGCGCCAGGTAGTGCGATTTGCCGTCGCGATGGTGCAGCCGCGCGAACACGCCCATGATGCGCAGGTTGCGCTGCAGGCTCATCCATTCGTAGGCCTGGTGGAAGGCCGCGAAATCGCTGTCCACCGGCAGGCCGGCGGCGCGCGCCATTTCCCAGTAGCGCACCGCCCAATCCAGTTGCTGGGGTTCTTCCACGGTGGTGCGGGCGTCGGTCACCAGCGAGGCCAGGTCGTACGTGATGGGGCCGGCCAGGGCGTCCTGGAAGTCCAGGATGCCGGGATTCGGCCCGTAGGCGGGCTGGTCGCACACCATCAGGTTGGGCGAATGGTAGTCGCGGTGCACCAGCACGGTGGCCTGCGCCGCGTTGGCGTCGGAGAGCAGGTCGAAAATCTGCCGCAGGGCGGCGGCCGTCTTGTCGTCGAGCTGCGCGCCGTGGTGCCGGCCCACATACCATTCCGGGAACAATTCGAGCTCGGCGGCGAGGCGGTCGCGGTCGTAGGCCGCCAGGCCGTCGGCGCGCGCCTGTTGCAGGCGCACCAGGGCGGCCAGGGCGTCGCGGTACAGGCCCTGCAGCTGGGCGTCGCTCAAGCCGGACTGGATGCGCTGGTAGTAGGTGTCCTGGCCCAGGTCGGACAGCAGCAGCAGGCCCTGGTCGAGGTCGCGCGCCAGCACGGCGGGGACGTTCAGGCCGGCGTCGCGCAGCAGCTCGCCGACGTGCAGGAAGGGGCGCACGTCTTCATGGGGCGGCGGGGCGTCCATGACGATGGCGGTGCGGTCGCCGGCGTCCAGGCGGAAGTAGCGGCGGAAGCTGGCGTCGCTGGACGCCGGGCGCAGGGTGTCGGGCGCCAGCGCCAGCTCGGCGGGCAGGGTGCGCAGCCAGGCGTGGATCAGGGCCAGGCGCGGGTCGTGGTTGGTGCTCAAGGGGGCCGTCTCGTGGTGCGGTAGAGTTTGGTTGCGAACCGCGCGTGCCTGTTGACGGTCATAACGCGCGGCTTCTCTATAATACCGGGTCGTTCCCGCTCGTAGCGCCTTTGGCGCCCGCCGATCGGGCCGCCACCGTCGCCGCGCCGCGGGGCGGGAGTCTCTGTCGATAAGGTTTGCATTCACGGTGCGTATGGTCCGGTGGTTGATCCTCTCTGCTGTCAGCATGGCCGGGGCCGTTCACGCCCAAGGCAGCGGAACGGTCCCGCCCGCCGATAACGGCCTGCGGTTGACGCCCCAGCTGCGTACTTCGCCGGGCCTGCGCGTGCACCGGCTGCCCGACGACGACATCCCCGCCTACCTGCAGGCCGACCACATGCAGGGCGACCCCGATTCCAACGTCACCCTGACCGGCACCGCCGAAGTGCGCCGCATCGACGGCGTGGCCAAGGGCGACCGCATCGATTACCGCAGCGACACCGGCGCCGTCGACATCAAGGGCAATGCGCGGCTGATGCGCGACGGCACCTTGGTCACCGGCCCCTCGGCGCAGTTCAATATCGATACCGACAGCGGCGAGATCGAATCGCCCAATTTCTGGATCGGCGCCAGCGGCGGCTCGGCCCGCGCCGAGCGCGCCGAGATCTTCAGCCGCTCGCAGATGCGCCTGACCACCGTGCAATACAGCGGCTGCGCGTGCGTCGAGCCATCCTGGTACATCAAGGCCGACAGCGTCGACCTGGATTTCGACGAGAACGAGGGCGTGGCGCGCAACGGCGTGCTCTATTTCAAGGACGTGCCGCTGCTGGCGTCGCCCTACCTGACTTTCCCGGTCAAGAAAGAACGCAAGTCCGGCTTCCTGGTGCCCACCTATGGCTACACCAGCAACAGCGGCCTCGATCTGTCGCTGCCGTACTACTTCAACCTGGCGCCCAACTACGACCTGACCCTGCAACCGCGCTTCCTGAGCAAGCGCGGCCCGCAACTGGGCGCCGAGTTCCGCTACCTGGGCCAGTCGTACTCCGGCAACATGGTGGGCACGTACCTGTCCAGCGACCGCGAGACCGGCGATTCGCGCTGGATGTTCCGCTCGCGCCACCAGCAGCTGCTGGGCGCCGGCTTCTATGCCGACTGGGACTTCGCCAAGGTCTCGGACGACGACTACTTTCGCGACTTCTCCTCGCTGGGCCTGAACGAGGCCTCGACCACCTACCTGCCGCAGCGCGGCCGGGTGGGCTGGGGCAGCCGCTACTGGCAATCGTACGTGCAGGTGTTCAAGTACCAGACCCTGCAGGATCCGGACGCGCCGCTCGCCCCGCCCTACGACAAGGTGCCCGAGTTCTACCTGAAGGGCGCGCGCTACGACTTCGGCGGCTTCGACCTCGAATGGACCAACTCCGCGGTGCGCTTCGAGCAGCCGCTGTTGGACGGCGTGCGCCTGGGGCCGGACGGCGACCGCCTGCAGAGCTACGCCACGGCTTCGTATCCCATCGTGCGGCCCGGCTGGTTCCTCATTCCCAAGGCGGGCATCAACTACACCCAGTACGACACCGACTGGTACAGCCTGTCCAACAACCCGCGCTCGATGTCGCGCACGGTGCCGATCTTCTCGCTCGACGCCGGCCTGGTGTTCGAGCGCGACACCACGCTGTTCGGCAACGCATCCATCCAGACGCTGGAGCCGCGCCTGTACTACCTGCGGGTGCCGTACCGCGACCAGTCCAAGCTGCCGGTCTACGACACGACGCTGGCCGATTTCAGCTTCGACCAGGCCTTCCAGGAAAACATCTACACCGGCGGCTGGGACCGCATCGCCAACGCCAACCAGCTCACGGCCGCGCTGACCACGCGCTGGCTGGACGCCGACACCGGCTTCGAGCGCCTGGCGCTGTCGGCGGCGCAGCGGCTGTATTTCGAAGACCAGAAAGTCACCCTGCCGGGCGAGACGCCGCGCGACAACGTGCGTTCCGACTTCCTCGTGTCGGTGAGCGCCGCCCTGACCGACACGCTCAGCACCGAGGTCGCGGCGCAATACGACCCGTACCGCAACAACTGGTCGCGCGGCCTGATCAGCGCGCGCTGGCGGCCGCAGCGCCTGACCTCCGTGGCGGTGGCGTACCGCTACCAGCGCGATCCGCTGCCGGGCGTGGCCTACCAGCCGCGCGGGCAGGACCAGATCAGCGTGGCTTTCCAGTGGCCGTTCAGCGAACGCTGGTACGGCGTGGGCCGCGTCGATTATTCGCTGCGCACCGAGGCCGCCACCGACACCGCCGCGCGGGAATCGCCGCGCGTCACCCAGGCCATTGCCGGCCTCGAGTACAAGGGCGATTGCTGCTGGACCGGCCGCGTGGTGTTCCAGCGCTATGCCGTCTCTTCGGCCGACACCAACAGCGCGGTGTTCTTCCAGCTGGAACTGAACGGGCTGGGCTCGCTGGGCACCGATCCCATGAGCCTGCTGAACAAGAGTATTCCGGGGTACCAGTCGGTCACTCCCGCGCCGCCTCCCGGCACGACGTTTGAAAGGTATGAATGATGCGTAGCTTGCACACTTTGCGCCGGCTGCCCGGCAACCTGCTGGTCCTGGCCGCGTGCACGGCCGCGCCCGCCGTGCTGGCCGCCCAGCAGCCCGCGCCCGCCCGTTCCGGCGCGGCCGCGACGCCAGCGCCGGCGGCGGCCCCGGCGCCGCGCGAGCAGTTCGTCGACGGCATCGCCGCCGTCGTCAACAAGGACGTGATCACCCTGCGCGAAGTCGATGTCGCGGCGGGGCGGGCCACGGCGGAGCTCAAGCAGCGCGGCATCCAGGTGCCCCCGCAGGACATCCTGCGCCGGCAAGTGCTGCAGAACCTCATCATGGATCGCCTGCAGCGGCAGGAGGCCGACCGCCTGGGGATCCGCGTCAACGACCAGCAGGTCGACCAGGCCATCGAAAGCATCGCCGCGCGCAACAACATCCCGGTGGCGCAGATGCGCGCCGAGATCGAGAAAAGCGGCGTGCCCTGGGATCAGTACCGCCAGTCGCTCAGCAACGAAATCCGCATGAACCGCCTGCGCCAGCGCACGGTCGATTCCACCATCGTCATCACCGACGCCGAGGTAGATGCCTTCCTGAAGGACCAGGAACGCAACCCCGCCGCCGCAGCAGCAGCGCGCGCGCCGGCGCCCGGCCAGGCGGCGCAGCCGGCTCCCGCGCCGGCGCAGTCCGGGCCGGTGCAGATCGCCCTGGCGCAGATCCTGGTGCGCGTGCCTGAAGGCTCCACCCCCGACCAGGTGGCGGCGCTGCGCAAGAAGGCCGAGGACCTGCTGGCGCGGATCAAGCAGGGCGGCGATTTCGCCAGCCTGGCCGCCGCCGAGTCCGACGGTCCCGAGGCGCTCCAGGGGGGTGTCATGGGCGCGCGGCCGCTGGAGGGCTGGCCGGACCTCTTCATCAAGGCGGTCGGCTCGCTGCAGCAGGGGCAGGTCAGCGGCCTGGTCCAGAGCGGCAATGGTTTCCATATCCTGAAGGTCCTCGACCGCTCCGGCGGCGCGCCGGCCCGGCCGGCGGCGCCGCCGCAGCAGCAGGCCCCGGTGGCGCCGCAGCCCGGCGCCGGCATGCCGGCCCGGCAGGGGCCCGTGCAGGTCACCCAGACGCACGCGCGGCACATCCTGATCAAGACCTCGACGGTCATGAGCGACGACCAGGCGCGCCAGCGGCTCGAGCAGATCCGCCAGCGCATCGTCAACGGCGGCGCGTCGTTCGCCGACATGGCGCGCCAGTATTCGCAGGACGCCAACGCGCCGCAGGGCGGCGACCTGGGCTGGGTCAACCCCGGCGAAATGGTGCCGCCTTTCGAGCAGGCCATGAACGCGCTGCCGGTCGGCGGCATCAGCCAGCCGGTGATGTCGCCGTTCGGCTGGCACCTGATCCAGGTCGAGGAACGCCGCGAGCATGACGTCAGCGACGAGCTGCAGCGCATGCAGGCGCGCCAGATCCTGTTCGAGCGCCGCGCCGAGCCGGCCTTCGAAGACTGGCTGGCGCAGCTGCGCAACGAGGCGTATATCGACAATCGCCTCGAGAAGCAGAGCCGCATGGAAGAGAACGCCCGTTAGGCGCGCGCACCCGCCATGTCCAGACATCAGGCGCGCAAGCGCTTCGGGCAGCACTTCCTGACCGACGAGAGCGTGGTCGAGGCGATCGTGCGCGCCATCGCGCCGGCGCGCGACGATTGCATGGTCGAGATCGGTCCGGGGTTGTCGGCCCTGACCCAGCCCTTGCTGCGCAGCCTGGCGCGCCTGACCGTGGTCGAGATCGACCGCGACCTGGCGGCGCGCCTGCGCGGGCAGTATCCGGCCGACCGCCTGACGGTGGTCGAGGCCGATGCGCTGACAGTCGATTTCGCCAGCCTGGGCGCCCGGCTGCGCGTGGTCGGCAACCTGCCCTACAACATTTCCAGCCCCTTGCTGTTCCACCTGATGGCCGCGGCCGACCAGGTGCAGGACCAGCACTTCATGCTGCAGCGGGAGGTCATCGACCGCATGGTGGCCGCGCCCGGCAGCGCCGACTACGGCCGCTTATCGGTGATGCTGCAATCGCGCTATCGCATGGACAAGCTGTTCGACGTGCCGCCCGAGGCCTTCGACCCGCCGCCGCGGGTGGTGTCGGCGGTGGTGCGCATGGTGCCGCTGCCGCCCGACCGCCTGCGTCCGGCCAGCGAAGCGGCGCTGCAGGCCGTGGTGGCGCGCGCCTTCGCGCAGCGGCGCAAGATGCTGCGCCGCGCGCTGGGCGACTGGGCCGCGCTGGTGCCCTGGGATGCGCTGGATATCCCGCCCACCGCGCGTGCCGAGGAGGTGCCGGTGGAGAAATTCATCCGGCTGGCCGATGCGCTGCTGCAGGCCGGCGCCGTGCAGCCCTGAACCCGGCCGTTTCCGGTATTCCGCCTACAACATCCGCTTGCCGGCCGCGAGCCACAGCTGCATCACGTCGCGCGCGCGGTCGGCCAGGTATTGGGCCGCGTTGTCGCAGGCCTGTTGCAGCGTGAGCGGCCCGGGCGCCAGGCTGAACGCGGCGGTGATGCCGCCCGCATGCAGTTCCTGGTAGCCGTCGCCCAGGGAACCGGCCAGCGCCACTACCGGCACGCCCGCCTGCTGCGCGATGCGCGCCACGCCCGCCGGCGTCTTGCCGCGCAAGGTCTGGGCGTCCATGCGGCCTTCGCCGGTGAAGGCCAGCGCGGCGCCTTGCATGGCTTGCGCCAGGCCGCCCAGTTCCGCCACCAATTCGACCCCCGGCCGGAAATGCGCGTCCAGGAAGGCGTGCGCGGCGAACCCCAGGCCGCCGGCCGCGCCGGCGCCCGGCGCGTCGCGCAGGTCGCGTCCCAGGTGGCGCGCGCAGACGTCCGCCAGCCGCGCCAGGCTGGCGTCCAGTTCGGCCACCTGCTGCGGCGACGCGCCTTTCTGCGGGCCGAAGGTATGCGATGCGCCGTGCGGGCCGCACAAGGGGTTGTCGACATCGGAAGCGATCTCGATGCGGGTATCGGCCAGGCGCGCATCCAGGCCGCTGGTGTCGATGCTGTCGAGCGCCGCCAGCGCCGCGCCGCCCGGCGGCAATTCACGCCGGCCGGCATCCAGGAAGCGCACGCCCAGCGCGCGCAGCAGGCCGGTGCCGCCGTCGTTGGTGGCCGACCCGCCCAGCCCCAGGATGATGCGGCGCGCGCCGGCATCGAGGGCGGCGCGCACCAGCTGGCCTACGCCCTGGCTGTCGGCGCGCAGCGGGTCGCGCTGCTCGGGCGGCGTCTGCTCCAGCCCGGCCGCGGCGGCCATTTCGATGACGGCGGTGGCGTCCGGCAGCCAGCCCCAGTCCGCGTCGAGCGCTTCGCCCAGCGCGCCGCGCACCGGCGTGCTGCGCCATTGGCCGCCGGTGGCCGCCAGCACCGCCGCCACCGTGCCTTCGCCGCCGTCGGCCATGGGGATGCACACGGTGTGCGCGCCCGGGTAGGCCTGCTTGATGCCGCGCGCGATGGCGGCGGCGGCGTCCGGGGCGGACAGGCTTTCCTTGAAGGAGTCGGGGGCGATGACGATTTTCACGGCGGTCGGTGGCGGGGGCGCAACGGAGTGGAATCAGGTATCCGCATAATACCCGTGCGACAGGCGGGCGGCGTACCATAGCGATTTCGTCGTTTTGCGAGAGGGGTATCCATGTCCGTATTGCGCCGCACCAAAATCGTCGCCACGCTGGGCCCGGCAAGTTCCACGCCCGAGCAGCTCGAGGCCCTGGTGCGCGCCGGCATCGACGTGGCCCGCTTGAATTTCTCGCACGGCACCGCCGACGACCACCGCGAGCGCGCGCGCCTGGTCCGCGAGATCGCGGCGCGCCAGGGCCGCTTCGTGGCGCTGATGGGCGACCTGCAAGGCCCCAAGATCCGCATCGCGCGCTTTGCCGACAAGCAGGTGGTGCTGCGCGCGGGCCAGCCGTTCACGCTGTCGAACAGCCATCCCAAGGACGCCGGCGACGCCACCATCGTCGGCATCGACTATCCCGAACTGGTGCAGGACTGCAAGCCCGGCGACGAGCTCCTGCTCGACGACGGCCGCGTGGTGCTGGTGGTCGACCGCATCGCCGCCGACGCGGTGCATACCACGGTGGCGGTGGGCGGCCCGCTGTCCAACAACAAGGGCATCAACCGGCGCGGCGGCGGCCTGTCGGCGCCCAGCCTCACCGACAAGGACCGCGCCGACATCCTGGTGGCGGCCGAGCTCAAGCTGGACTATGTCGCGGTGTCGTTTCCGCGCTATGGCCGCGACATCGACGAGGCGCGCCAGCTGGTGCGCGCGGCCGGCAGCGAGGCCTGGATCATCGCCAAGATCGAGCGCGCCGAAGCGGTGGTCGACGACGAGGCGCTCGATTCGCTCATCCGCGCCAGCGACGGCGTCATGGTGGCGCGCGGCGACCTCGGCGTGGAAGTGGGCGATGCCGAGCTGGTGGGCATCCAGAAGCGCATCATCCAGCATGCCCGCACGCTGAACAAGGTGGTCATCACGGCCACCCAGATGATGGAGTCGATGATCTCCAGCCCGCTGCCGACGCGGGCCGAAGTCTCCGACGTGGCCAATGCGGTGCTCGACTACACCGACGCCGTGATGCTCTCGGCCGAGAGCGCCTCCGGTCAGTATCCCGTCGAGGCCGTGCAGGCCATGGCGCGGGTCTGCCTGGGCGCGGAAAAGCATCCCACCACCACGCATTCGCATCATCGCCTGGGCGAGACGTTCTCCCGCTGCGACGAAACCATCGCGCTGGCCGCCATGTACGCGGCCAACCATTTCCCGGGCGTGAAGGCCATCATCGCTTTGACCGAGAGCGGCCACACGCCGCTGATCATGTCGCGCATCCGCTCCGGCGTGCCCATCTACTGCTACAGCCCGCACAGCCAGACGCAGAACCGGGTGGCCATGTTCCGCGGCGTGTACACCGTGCCGTTCGATCCGGCCGCCTACGATCCGGCCGACCTCAGCAACGCGGCCATCGACGAACTGAAAAAGCGCGGCCGCGTGCAGCCCGGCGACTGGGTCATCCTGACCAAGGGCGACTTCTATCGCGACAGCGGCGGCACCAACGGCATGAAGATCCTGATGGTGGAATGAGTCCCCCGGGCGCGCCGGCCGCCGGCTTGCCGGGTGTCAGACACCCAGAGGGTGTCTGACACCTTTCATCCTTCACCCGAAGAACCAGTAGCACACGCCGATGGCGGCCAGCACCCCGGCCAGGTCGGCCAGCAGCGCGCACCCCACGGCATGGCGGGCGCGCAGGATGCCCACCGAGCCGAAGTACACCGCCAGCACGTAGAAGGTGGTCTCGGTGCTGCCCTGCATGACGGCCGCCAGCAGCGCCGGGAAGCTGTCCACCCCGAAATGGGTCATGGTCTCCAGCATCATGGCGCGCGCCGCGCTGCCCGAGAACGGCTTGACCAGGGCGGTGGGCAGAGCGTCGACGAAGCGGGTGTCCCAGCCGGCGGCGTGCGCCAGCCAGCGTATGCCGTCCAGCACCACATCCAGCGCGCCGGAGGCGCGCAGCACCCCGACCGCGCACAGCATGGCCACCAGGTAGGGCAGCAGGCTCTTGGCCACATCGAAGCCTTCCTTGGCGCCGGCGATGAAGGTCTCATACACCGGCACGCGCTTCCAGGCGCCCACGGCCAGGAACGCCAGCAGCACGCCGAACAGCATCAGGTTGCCCAGCAGCGACGACAGGTTGGCGATGGCGGCGGCCGACATGCTCGCCAGCAGGGCCATGAAGCCGCCCAGCAGCAGGGCGATGCCGCCCAGCCAGGCGAGCGCCACCGGGTCGTACAGCTTCAGGCGCTGGCACGCGGCCACCGCCAGCAGCCCGGCCAGCGTCGACGCGCTGGTGGCCAGGAGGATCGGCAGGAACACCAGCGTGGGGTCGGCCGCGCCCTGTTGCGCGCGGAACATGAAGAGCGTCACCGGCAGCAGGGTCAGCGAGGACGCGTTCAGCACCAGGAACAGGATCTGCGCGTTGCTGGCGGTGTCCGGGCGCGGGTTGAGGCTTTGCAGTTCCCGCATGGCGCGCAAGCCGATGGGCGTCGCGGCGTTGTCCAGGCCCAGCCCGTTGGCGGCGAAGTTCAGCGTGATCAGGCCGATGGCGGGATGGCCGCGCGGCACCTCGGGCATCAGGCGGGCGAACAGCGGGCCGAGCAGGGCGGCCAGCTTCTCCACCAGGCCGGCCGATTCGGCGATGCGCAGGAAGCCCAGCCACAGCGTCAGCGTGCCGAACAGCAGCACCATGACTTCGACCGAGACGCGCGCCATGTCGAACAGGCTGGCGACGATCTGGCGGAACACGTCCGCATCGCCGATGGCCAGCCAGCGGTACAGGCCCGCCACGGCGGCGGCTGCGAAGAAACCCAACCAGAGCTTATTGAGCATGACAGAGGACAAGGCTGCGGGGAAAAAGGCCGCTCGCGGCGCCGTCATTGTCGCAGACTTGCCGCCCCGGGGATGTCGGCCGGCCGGCAATTCTGTTAACTTGGGCCGGTACGTGCACCGCATAAAAGGTTGAACATGGACTTCAATGCCTGGCGCCGCCGCCGCATTTCCGACCCCGCCTACCGTTGGGCCCGCGGCGCCATGCCGGGCCTGTCCGACACCGAACGCGCAGCCATCGAGGCCGGCGACGTCTGGTGGGACGCCGACCTGTTCACCGGCGACCCGGACTGGCACAAGCTGCTGGCCGTGCCGCAGGCCACCCTCACGCCGGCCGAACAACAGTTCCTCGACGGCCCCGTCGCGCAGCTGTGCGCCATGCTCGACGAATGGGACATCACCTGGAACCTCGGCGACCTGCCCGAGCCCGTGTGGCGCTTCATGCGCGAACAGCGCTTCTTCGGCATGATCATCCCGCAGCAGTACGGCGGGCTGGGGTTCTCGCCCTATGCGCATTCCGAAGTGGTGCGCCGCATTTCGGCCCGTTCCATCACCGCGGGCGTCACCGTGATGGTGCCCAATTCGCTGGGGCCCGGCGAGCTGCTGCTGCAGTTCGGCACGCCCGAGCAGCGCGACTACTGGCTGCCGCGGCTGGCCGACGGCACCGAGGTGCCTTGCTTCGGCCTGACCAGCCCCGAGGCCGGCTCCGACGCCGCCTCCATGACCGACACCGGCGTGGTGTGCCGCCAGGTGGTCGACGGCCGCGAGATCCTCGGCATCCGCCTGAACTGGCACAAGCGCTACATCACCCTGGGGCCCATCGCCACCGTGCTGGGGCTGGCCTTCAAGCTGCAGGACCCGGACGGCCTGCTGGGCGGCCCCGCCGACGTGGGCATCTCGGTGGCGCTGGTGCCCACCGATGCGCCGGGCGTCAGCATCGGGCGCCGCCACCTGCCGTCCATGCAGGTCTTCCAGAACGGCCCCAACCAGGGCCAGGACGTCTTCGTGCCGCTGGAGGCGCTCATCGGCGGGCCGGCCAAGGCCGGCCAGGGCTGGCAGATGCTCATGAGCGCGCTGGCCGCCGGGCGCGGCATCTCGCTGCCGTCGCTGTCGGCCGCGGCGGCCGTCTACAGCGCCCACACCACCGGCATGTACGCGCGCGTGCGCCAGCAGTTCGGCATCCCGGTGGGCCGCTTCGAGGGCGTGCAGGAAAAGCTCGGCCGGCTGGCCGCCAACGCCTACCTGGTCGAGGCCGCGCGCCGGCTCACCTGCGCCGCGCTCAACCAGGGCCACAAGCCGGCGGTGGTGTCCGCCATCATGAAATACCACGCCACCGAACGCATGCGCGAGTCGGTCAACGACGCCATGGACGTGCACGGCGGCAAGGCGGTCATCGACGGCCCGGCCAACTACCTGAGCCCGCTGTACCGCGCGCTGCCCATCGCCATCACCGTCGAGGGCGCCAACATCCTCACCCGCTGCCTGATCATCTTCGGCCAGGGCGCCATCCGCGCCCACCCATACCTGATGCGCGAAGTGCTGGCGGTCGGCGACGCCGACGAAGCCCGCGGCGCGCAGGCTTTCCACGAGGTCTTCTGGAAGCACCTGGGGCACGCCCTGAAGAACGGCTTGCGCGCCTGGGGGCGCGCCTGGACGGGCGGCCTGCTGGCGCGGGCGCCGGCCACCCCCACCGCGCGCCACTACCGGCGCCTGGGCCGCTACGCGTCGGCCTTCGCGCTGCTGGCCGACGCCGCCATGGGCACGCTGGGCGGGGCGCTCAAGCGCCGCGAGATGCTGTCGGCGCGGCTGGGCGACATCCTGGCCGAACTGTACCTGCTGTCGGCCGTGCTCAAGCGCTGGGAAGACGAAGGCCGCTGCCACGCCGACCTGCCGCTGGTGCAGTGGTGCATGGACGATGGCTGCGCGCGCATCGAAACCCGCATGGACCAGGTGCTGGCCAACCTGCCGGCCCGGCCGCTGGCGTGGGCGCTGCGGGCCCTGGTGCTGCCGGTGCGGCTGAACCGCGGTCCCGGCGATGCGCTGACCCGCGATTGCGCCGACCTGCTGCTGGCCCCGTCTCCCACCCGCGACCGCCTGACCGCCGACCTGCAGCGCGGCGCCGGCGACGATACCCTGGCCGAGCTCGAACGCGCCTTCGGCCTGGTCGATACCGTGCAACCCCTGCACGACCGGCTGCGCCGCGAAGGGGTGCGCGACTGGCGCGAGGCCCATCGCGGCGGCGCCATCACCGACGAGCAGGCCCGCCAGATCGAAGCCGCCGAAGCGGCGGTGGCCAAAGTGGTGGCGGTGGACGACTTCGCGCCGGGCGAATTCGCGCGCAAGCGTGCGCAGACCTGAAGGGGGTCATTACGGGCGCCGCAAGGTGTCTGACACCCGGGCCAGGCCTCGGCAAAAGCTGGACTGTCTCGACGGGTGTCAGACACCTGACTTCGGCAGGACGCGTGTCAGACACCCGACTTCGGCAGGACGGGTGCCGGACACCTGTCTTCGGCGCCGCCCCGGCCGCGCCGCATGGGTTGGGCCGTCAGTCGTCCTGGTTCGGGTCCATGCCGGGAAACAGCACTTCGGTGAAGCCGAGCTTGGAGAAGTCCTCGATCCGCGACGGGTACAGGCGGCCGATGAGGTGGTCGCATTCGTGCTGCACCACGCGCGCATGGAAGCCTTCCGCCTCGCGCTCGATGCGCTGGCCGTAGGGGTCCAGGCCGCTGTAGCGGATGTGCCGGTAGCGCGGCACCAGGCCGCGCAGGCCGGGCACCGACAGGCAGCCTTCCCAGCCGTCCTCGCGCTCGTCGGACAGCGGCGTGATGACCGGGTTGCACAGCACCGTCTGCGGCACCGGCGGCGCGTCGGGATAGCGTTCGTTGTGCTGGAAACCGAAGATCACCAGTTGCAGATCCACGCCGATCTGCGGCGCGGCCAGGCCGACGCCCCGGGCATGGACCATGGTCTCGAACATGTCGGCCACCAGCGCGTGCAGGTCGGGGGTATCGAAGCGCTCGACCGGCTGCGCCACGCGCAGCAGGCGCGGGTCGCCCATCTTGAGAATGGCGTGGATCATGGCGGGGCGGTCAGTCGTCGCGGCCCTTGCGCTGGATGAACTCGATCTTGTAGCCGTCCGGGTCCTCGACGAAGGCGATGACCGTGGTGCCGTGCTTCATGGGGCCGGCCTCGCGCGTGACCTTGCCGCCTTTCTGCTTGACCTTTTCACAGGCGTCGTAGGCGTCTTCCACTTCCAGGGCGATATGGCCGTAGCCGTTGCCCAGGTCGTAGCTGGCGGTGTCCCAGTTGTGGGTCAGCTCGATGACGGCGCCTTCGCTTTCATCCTGGTAGCCGACGAAGGCCAGGGTGAACTTGCCGTCGGGGTAGTCTTTGCGGCGCAGCACGCGCATGCCCAGGACATTGGTGTAGAAATCGATGGACTTGTCCAGGTTGCCGACGCGCAGCATGGTGTGCAGGAGACGCATGGGGAATTCCTTGTGCTTGTAATGCCAGTCTGACATCGTAGCAAACCGCAAGGCCCGGCGCTCCCGCCACCGTGTCTCCCTGGCTAGTTCGCCGACGCGCCGGAGGCCTTGACCGCCTCCGCCCAGGCCGCGATCTCGCTCTGGATGAACCCGCCGAACTCGCCGGTATTGATGGCGGCCGCCTCGGCGCCTTCCTCCATCAGCCGCTGGCGCACCTCGGGGGCGGCCAGCGCCTTCGAGAAGGCCTGGTTCAGCGTGTCCACCACCGCCGGCGGCGTGCCCGCCGGCGCGACGATGCCGTGCCAGGAAATCGCCTGGAACCCGGGCAGGCCCGACTCGGCCATGGTGGGCAGGTCCGGCAGGGCCGGCGAGCGCCGCGGCGAGGTCACGGCCAGCGCGCGCAGGGTGCCGGCCTTGATGTGGGGCAGGGCGCCCGGAATGGTGGTGAACAGGAATTGCACCTGGCCGCCGATCAGGTCGGCCAGCGCCGGGCTGCCGCCCTTGTACGGAACGTGCACGAACTCCAGGCCGGCGCGCTGCTTGAACATCTCGCCGGCCAGGTGGCCGGGCGTGCCGGCGCCGGCCGACGCCATGTTGAAGGCATTGCCGTCCGCCTTGATCTCGGCGATCAGCTGCTGCACGTCGGTGGCCTGGACCTGCTTGTTGACCACCAGCACGTTCGGCACGGTGGCCAGCAGCGTCACCGGCGTGAAGTCCTTCACGGCGTCGTACTGCAGCTTCTTGTACAGCGCCGGGTTGATGCCGTGCGTGCTGGCGGTGGCCAGCAGCAGCGTGTAGCCGTCGGGGGCGGCGGTGGCCACCGCCTTGGCGGCGATCGAGCCGTTGGCGCCGCCCTTGTTGTCGACCACGATGGTCTGGCCCAGCGTCTTGCCGACTTCGGCGGCGACCGTGCGCGCCAGGATGTCCGATGTGCCGCCGGCCGAGTGTGGCACGATCAGCGTGATGGCGCGCCGCGGGAAGTCCTGGGCGGCCGCGGGAAAGGTACAGGCATATGCCGCCAACGCCGCCCCGCAGGCGGCCCGGGTGAGGATTGTCTTCATCGGAATGTCTCCGTGGTTCCGCAATGTAGAGATGGAACGCCCGCCCCGCGCGGACGCGGGCGTCAGTCGGCTCCGAGCTTGAGCGGGTCCGGCTGGCGTTTTTCAATGGCCCATTTCAGCAGGGCCGCGCAGCGGAAGATGCCGTGCGCGAATTTGCCGTAGGGCAGGGTCAGGAACAGCGCCATCACCACCCCCAGGTGGATCGCCAGCAGCAGGCCCATGAGCGCGGTGTCGCGCAAGGCCAGCAGCAGCAGGCCGGTCAGGCTGGTCAGGAACAGCAGCGCGATGAAGCCGCGGTCCATGGGGCGCTGGTCCGGGTCGCCCTGCAGCGGGTGGCGGCGCAGGTTCAGCCACAGCAAGCCGGCCGGGCCGATCAGCAGGCCGATGCCGCCCGTCGTGCCCAGCAGCACCGGCAGGCTCAGGAACGGATAGGGAGCCTGCCAGCCGAAGGCGTAGTGGTACAGCGTGGCGACGCTGGTGGCGGCGAAGCACAGCATGAAACCGTAGAAAGTGAAGTGGTGGAAGCGCCGGCGCCACAGCGTGAAAGCGTCGTCGGCATTGTTGCAGCCCTTGCCGTGCCCGCCGTCCAGGTACTTGAGGCGCAGCGCGTCGTGGGTGGCCTCGGCCACCGCGGGGCCCGAAGCCGCGCCCGGCGCGACATCGCGCCAGAAGCGCGCCACGCCGATGCCCAGCGCCAGCATGGCGAACACGAACACCAGGCCGAACATCAGCGCCAGCGTGTTGTGCGGGAAGATGGCGTAGAAATTGCCGGCCAGGGGCTCGTGCAGCAGGCCGCCGGTGATGGCCACCGTCAGGACCAGGAACAGCGCCAGCGCGCCGGCGGCGGCCAGCGACAGCGTCAGGCCGTTGCGCTTGTACAGCTTGCCCAGCGCCGCCGGCCAGGCGTAGTCGCTGTAGGTCTGAACCCGCACCTTGGCCATGGCCTGCGGCACGTTCACGCCGAATTCGTGCGGCGGGGCGTACTGGCAGGCGTGCAGGCAGGCGCCGCAGTTGTGGCACAGGTTGGCCAGGTAGTTGACGTCGGCCTTGCCGAATTCCAGCCGCCGCGTCATGGCCGGGAATACCGCGCAGAAGCCTTCGCAATAGCGACAGGCATTGCAGATCTGCATGACGCGCGCCACCTCGGTTTCGTCGGCGGTCAGGCTGGCCGGCGCCTTGCCGTGCCAGCGCACGGGTTGTTCGGCCATCATGGCCGGCGCCGCGTCGCCGCGCGCCTGGCGGGTCAATTCTTCAAGCTGCTTCACGTTGTGCTCCGTTTGCCTCCTGGGCGCGCGCGGCGGCGGCCGCGCGGGTGCCGGCGATGCGGCCGAAGGCCGTGCCGATCGACATGCCGACGCCGGCGGTATAGCCTTTGCCGAGCACGTTGCCGGCCATCATTTCGCCGGCCACGAAGAGGTTCTGGCTGGGGCGGTCGTTGAACCGCACGGCCGCGGTGTCGTCCACCTTGAGGCCCAGGTAGGTGAAGGTGATGCCCGGCCGCAGCGCGTAGCCGTAGAACGGCGGCGTGTCGATGGGGCGCGCCCAGTGTGTCTTGGCGGGTTCCACGCCTTCGGTGTGGCAGTCGTCGAGCCTGGTGTGGTCGAACGTGCCGACGCGGCATGCCGCGTTGTATTCCGCCAGCGTGCGCGTGAACTGCGCCTCGTCCAGCCCCAGCTTGCGCGCCAGCTCGGGCAGGGTGTCGGCCTGCACGCCCGGGAACACGGGCGGCATGAAGCGGCCGACCGCCTTGGAATCGATGATGGAGTAGGCGATCTGGCCCGGCTGCATGGCCGTCAGCCGGCCCCAGATGGCGTAGCGCTTGGGCCAGAAGTCCTCGCCTTCGTCGTAGAAGCGGCGCGCCTCGCGGTTGACCACCACCCCCAGCGATACGCAGTCGATGCGGGTACAGATGCCGCCGTCGTAGAGCGGCGCGCGCGCATCGATGGCCACGCAATGCGACTGGGACGGATCGCCGATGGTGTCGGCGCCGGCGTCGATCATGAATTTCAGCAGCACGCCCATGTTGAAGCGCGTGCCGCGGATCAGGAAATTGTCGGCCGGCCATTCGCCGCGCTCATTCTGGCCCCACGCCTCGCGCAGCCATTCGCGGTTCGATTCGAAGCCGCCCGCCGCCAGCACGCAGGCGCGCGCCTCGATGCGCTCGGCGCCGATGCGGGCGGCCACGAAGCGGCCGTTGTCCAGTTCCAGCGCGTCCACCGGCGCTTCGTAGCGGATCTGCACGCCGAGGGCTTCGGCGCTGCGGTAGTAGGCGTTGACCAGGGCCTTGCCGCCGCCCATGAAGAAGGCGTTGGTGCGCGCCACGTGCAGCGCGCCCGACAGCGGCGGCTGGAAGTTCACGCCGTGCTTGCGCATCCAGTCGCGACAGGTGGACGATTCGCGGATGACCAGCCGGGCGAGGTGTTCGTTGGTGAGGCCGCCGGTGACCTTGAGCAGGTCCTGCCAGTATTCCTCTTCCGGGTACGCCTCGACCAGCACGTCCTGCGGCGCATCGTGCATGCAGCGCAGGTTGCGGGTGTGTTGCGAATTGCCGCCGCGCCATTCGCGCGGGGCCGCTTCCAGCAGCAGCACGCTGGCGCCCGCTTCGCGCGCCATCAAGGCCGCGCACAGGGCCGCGTTGCCGCCGCCGATTACCAATACGTCGATCATGATCAGGGCCTGGCCTAGAGAATCAGGCCCGGACTATAGGATGACCCGGCGCGGCGGCGCCATCCCCATATCGTCAATAGCTGTTCACGATTTGTGAAGAGTCGCCCCGGGCCAGGCGCCCGCCCGGACCAGTGTTTCGGCCGTTTGGGCCAGCAGGACACGGGCGGCCAGGGCGGCCGGCGACAGTTCGTCGTCGGACACGCTGGCCAGCAGATTGGCGCGCCGCACCTGGCGGTCGGCGATCTGTCGCAGCGCCAGCGGCTCGCCGCGCAGGCGCACGGTCGCGGCGCCGGGCTGGATGGTGGCGCCGAAGCCGGCGCGCACCAGGTCCATGAGCACGTCCAGGCCGTCGATCTCGGCGGCGATGTTGGGTTCGATGCGCAGGCGCGCGCAGGAGGCGTCGACCAGCGCGCGCAGCCCGTGGCTGCCGCTGGGCAGCAACAAGGGCAGGCCGGCGACGTCGCGCAGGCGCGTAGGCCCTTCGGGTGGGAGCCCGGGCAGGTCGGGCGGGGCGATCAGGAACAGCCGCTCGTCGATCAGCGGCAGCGTGCTCCAGCGGCGCGCCGCCTCGGTGCGAAACACCACGGCCAGGTCGAGCTGGCGGGCATTGAGCATGGCGCTCAGGTAGCCCGACAGGCTTTCCACCAGGTGCACGCGCACGTCCGGATAGCGCTCGCGCATGGCGCGCAGGAAGGGCACGGCCAGCACCGAGGCCGTGGTGGCCGGCAGCCCGACGCTGACCGCGCCGGTCAGGCGCGAGGCCTTGGCGGCGCGCGCCGCGCCGTCGACATGGCGCAGGGCCAGCTGGGCCTGGCGCAGGAACGCCAGGCCGGCGTCGGTGGGCACCACTCCGCTGGAGGTGCGGGTCAGCAGCCGTGTCGAGAGCTCGCTTTCCAGGCGGCTGATCTGCTGGCTGAGGGCGGAGGTGACCATGCCGAGGTCGGCGGCGGCGCGCCCCATGCTGCCGAATTCGGCCACTTTGACGAAATAGCGGAGCTGGCGCAGTTCCATTGCGACGGGCCGCTAGAACTGCGGCAGGCTGGCCGGGTCATGCCGGCGCAGCACGTTCTTGGCTTCTTCGAAGCCCGGCAGGATGTTGCCGACTTCGGCCCAGAAGTCGCGGCTGTGGTTCATTTCGCGCAGGTGGGCGAGCTCGTGCGCGATGACGTAGTCGATGATGGACGGCGCGAAGTGGATCAGGCGCCAGTTCAGCATGATGTTGCCGTCGCTGGTGCACGAGCCCCAGCGGGTGGCCGCCGACGACAGGCGCCAGCGGCGGATCTTCAGGCCGCTGACCTGCAGGAAATGCGCCAGGCGCGCGCCGAACCAGGCGCCGGCGCGCTGTTGCAGCCAGGCCTGCGCGGCGTCGCGGATGCGCGCCTGGTCCGCGTCGGCCGGCAGGGCCAGCCAGAGGGTGTCGCCGTCGTTGGGCGCGTCGGCATCGCCCGACAGGAACGCCTGGCGCCGGTCGGCGCCCATGCCCAGCACGATGCGCCGGCCCAGGTAGGGAAGCTCGCCGCCGGCCTGCCAGCGGGTCTGGGACATGGCCAGTTGTTCCTTGCGGGCCTGCCAGTCGCGTAGTTTGGCGAGGATCCAGCGCGCTTTCTCGCGCACCGCGTCGTCGATCTGGGTCAGCGTGACCCAGTTGGGCGCGGTGACGCGCAGGCCGTCGTCGGCCACCACGAAGCCGATGCTGCGCCGGCGCGAGCGCAGCAGGACGAAGCCGATGGTTTGCTGCTCGGTGGCGACTTCGCGCCAGCGGGCGCCGGGCGGCAGGGGATCGGGGCGTGGCGTGGCCACCGTGGACACGGCGGCCGGCGCCGGCGGAGTCAGCAGCGGGGCCGCTTGCGGCGCGCCGGGCGCCGCAGGCTCGGGTTCGGTGAACAGCAGTTCAAGCTGACCGTTGCTGGGCATACCTTTCGGGATTGAGTTGGCGCATTTCCCCTTCGATCCAGGCCTGCACTTTGGCGTTCAGGTCCTCGGGGGAGATTCCCTGCGATTCTATCGCGGGCCCGATGGACACGGTGATCAGCCCCGGCTGCTTGACGAAGGCGTTGCGGCGCCAGCATTCGCCCGCGTTGTGCGCGACCGGGATCACCACCGCGCCGGTGCGCGAGGCCAGCAGGGCGCCGCCCATCTTGAAGCGCCCGGTCTGCCCGGGCGCCACGCGCGTGCCCTCGGGGAACAGCAGCGGCCAGCGGCCTTCGTCGAGCCGTTTCTGGCCCTGGCGGATGACCTGCTCGAAGGCGTCGCGGCCCTTGGCGCGGTCGATGGGGATCATGCGCAACAGCGCCAGGCCCCAGCCGAAGAACGGCAGCATGTGCAGTTCTTTCTTGTACACGTAGCAGACTTCGCGCGGCATGTGGGCCGGGAAGAACAGCGTTTCCCAGGCGGACTGGTGCTTGGACAGCAGGATCGCGGGCCCGTCGGGCAGGTTCTCGGCGCCCTTGACCTGCCAGCGGATGCCGCAGAAGGCGCGTGCGCCCCAGATCGCCAGGCGCGGCCAGCCCACTGTGAGCTTGTAGCGCCAGTGCAGCGGCAGGGGGGCCCACAGAATGCAGGCGATGGCGTACGGGATGACGGTGACGACCAGGAACACCATGTAGAGCAGCGAGCGCAGCCAGGCCATCGGTCAGGTTTCCTGTAGCAGGGTGTCGGCGACGGCCGACAGGTCGGCGGCGATGCGGGTGCCGGCCGGCAGGCCGCCCTTGTCGCGGGTCTTGATGCCGTTGCCGGTGAGCACCAACCAGGGCGCGCAGCCGGCCGCGGCGGCGGCCTGCAGGTCGCGCAGCGAGTCGCCCACCGCCGGCACGCCGGCCAGGTCGGCGTCGTAGCGGCCGGCGATGTCGTGGTACATGCCGGGCAGCGGCTTGCGGCAGCCGCAGCCGTCGGCCGGACCGTGCGGGCACAGGAAGATGGCGTCGATGACGCCGCCGGCCTGCATCAGCTCGCGGTGCAGCTTGGCATGAATGGCGTTGAGCGTGGCCATGTCGAACAGGCCGCGCGCCAGGCCGGACTGGTTGCTGGCCACCACCACGGTGTAGCCGGCCTGCGACAGGCGCGCGATGGCCGCCAGGCTGCCGGGCAGGGCGATCCATTCGTCGGGGCTTTTGACGAAGGCGTCGCTGTCCTGGTTGATGACGCCGTCGCGGTCGAGGATGATGAGCTTCACTGTGCCAGCCTGGAGATGTCGGCCACCTGGTTCATCAGGCCGTGCAGTTGGGCCAGCAATGCCAGCCGGTTGGCGCGCACGGCGGGGTCGTCGGCCATCACCATGACGTCGGCGAAGAAGGCGTCGACCGGTTCGCGCGCCTGGGCCAGCGTGCTGAGGCTGCCGGCGAAATCGCCGGCCTGCAGCTGCGCCTCGGCCTGCGGGCGCAGCCGGGCGACCGCGGCGGCCAGGGCCTGTTCGGCCGGCTCGGCCAGGCGGGCGGGGTCGACCGCGCCGATCTCGCCTTCGGCCTTCTTGAGCAGGTTGCCGATGCGCTTGTTGGCGGCCGCCAGGCTGGCGGCCTCGGGCAATTGGCCGAAGGCGGTGACGGCGCGCACGCGCGCGGCCGCCTGGTGCAGCGGCGGCGCCAGCGCGATCACGGCGTCGACCGCGTTGCGGTCGAAATCGGCGGCCAGCTGGTTGCGGTAGCGCTCGTAGACAAAGGCGCGCACTTCGTCCGCCGTGGCGGGCGCGATCTTGCCGGCCGGGAAGGTGCCGGCGGCCAGCGCCAGCAGGCCGTCGAGCGACAGGGGACCGTCGGCGCTGGCGGCCAGCAGGCCGCCCGCCGCCAGTTGTTCGAACGCGCTGATCAGGCCCAGCGCGGCGCGGCGCAGGCCGAACGGGTCGCGTTCGCCGGTGGGCGCCAGGCCGATGCCCCAGATGCCGACCAGGGTTTCGGCGCGCTCGGCGATGAACAGGATGGCGGCGGTCAGCGTGTCGGCGGCGACCGGCGTGTCCAGGCGGATGCGGTATTGGTCGCGCAGCGCCCGCACCACGTCGGCGGGCTCGCCGTCGCCGGCGGCGTAGTAGGCGCCCATGATGCCTTGCAGCTCGGGGAATTCGCCCACCATGTTGGTGCCCAGGTCGGCCTTGGCCAGCAGGGCGGCGCGGTCGGCCGCGGCGGCGTCGCCGCCCAGCAGCGCCGCCACGCCGCGCGCGATGGCGCGCACGCGCTCGACGCGCTCGAGCTGGGTGCCGAGCTTGTTGTGGTAGACGATGTTGCCCAGCTGTTCCACGCGCGCGGCCAGCGGGGTCTTGCGGTCGGTGTCGAAGAAGAACTGCGCGTCGGCCAGGCGCGGGCGCACCACGCGCTGGTTGCCCTCGACGATGTTGGCCGGATCGTCGACCCGCATGTTGCTGACGATCAGGAAACGGTGCGTCAGCTTGCCGGTGGCCGGGTCGAACAGCGGGAAGTACTTCTGGTTCAGCCGCATGGTGAGGATCAGGCATTCCTGCGGGACCTGCAGGAATTGCTCGTCGAACTGGCCCACGTACACGGTGGGGTGTTCGACCAGCGCCGTGACTTCATCCAGCAGGGCGGCCACCTCGGGATCGTCGCCCAGCGTGGCGCCCAGGCGGGCGGCGTGGTCCTGCAGCTGGCGGTCGATCTCGGCGCGGCGCGTCTCGAACGAGGCGACCACGCGGCCCTGTTCGGCCAGCGCGGTCTCGTAGGCATCGGCGTCGGGGAAGTCGATGGGGGCGTCGGCCATGAAGCGGTGCCCCAGGGTGCGGCGGCCGGCCTGCAGGCCGAGCGCCGCGACCGGCACCACGTCGGCGCCGTGCAGCGCCACCAGGCCGTGCGCGGGGCGCACGAATTTCACGGTGGTGACGCCGTCGGCCAGCTGGTAGCGCATGACTTTGGGAATCGGCAGGCCGTCGATGGCGGCCTGCAGGCCTTCCTGCAGGCCGTCGGCCAGCCTGGCGCCGGCGGCCGTGCCGCGCGCCACCAGGTAGTCCTGCTTGCCGTCGGATTCGCGCGCCAGCGCGGCCGGGTCGGCGCCTTCCAGGCCCTTGGCGGCCAGTTTCTTCAAGAGGGCGGGCGTGGGCTTGCCGTCGGCGTCCAGGCCCACTTTCACGGGCATGAGCTTTTCGGCGTAGGCCTGGTCGGGGGCCTGGCCCAGCACGGCCGACAGGCGCACCGCCAGGCGGCGCGGCGTGGCGTAGGGCACGGCCTGGCAGCCGTCGGCCAGCAGGCCGTGGCGGCCGAGCGTGGCGCGCACGCCTTCGGCGAAGGCCTGGCCCAGCTTCTGCAGGGCCTTGGGCGGGAGTTCTTCGGTCAGCAGTTCGACCAGCAGGGGGCGGGTGTTCGTCGTCATTCAGGCAGCCTCCCCGGCGCGGTTGGTGGCCAGCATGGGGAAGCCCAGTCGTTCACGGGAGTCGTAATAGGCCTGCGCCACCGCGCGCGACAGGTTGCGGATGCGGCCGATGTAGGCGGCGCGCTCGGTCACGCTGATGGCGCCGCGCGCGTCGAGCAGGTTGAAGGTATGGGCGGCCTTCAGGGTGGCTTCGTAGGCGGGCAGCGCCAGCGGCACGTCCATCAGGCGCCTGGCCTCGGCCTCGTAGTCGTTGAAGTGCGCGAACAGCATGTCGGCCGAGGCGTGCTCGAAGTTGTAGGTCGACTGCTCGACCTCGTTCTGGTGGAACACGTCGCGGTACAGCACGCGGTTGCCGTGCGCGCCTTCGGTCCAGACCAGGTCGTAGACGCTTTCCACGCCCTGCAGGTACATGGCCAGGCGTTCCAGGCCGTAGGTGATCTCGCCGGTGGTGGGGGTGCAGTCCAGTCCGCCCACTTGCTGGAAGTAGGTGAACTGGGTGACCTCCATGCCGTTGAGCCAGACTTCCCAGCCCAGGCCCCAGGCGCCCAGCGTGGGGTTTTCCCAGTCGTCCTCGACGAAGCGGATGTCGTGCCGGGCCGGATCGATGCCCAGCGCCTTCAGCGAGCCGATGTACAGGTCCAGGATTTCCGGCGGCGCGGGCTTGAGCACCACCTGGTATTGGTAGTAGTGCTGCAGGCGGTTGGGGTTCTCGCCGTAGCGGCCGTCCTTGGGGCGGCGCGAGGGCTGCACATAGGCGGCGCGCCAGGGTTCCGGGCCGATGGCGCGCAGGAACGTGGCGGTGTGCGAGGTGCCGGCGCCGACTTCCATGTCGTAGGGCTGCAGCAGGGCGCAGCCCTGCTTGTCCCAGTATTCCTGGAGCGTGAGGATGATTTGCTGAAAAGTGAGCATAGGGTTCTTGGAATTCGGAGCGCACCGGCCTGCCTGGGCCGGCCGGCGCGGGGCGGCCCGGGAGTTCCTGGCGCGGGAAACCGGCCATTTTAACTGGCCCGGCCACGGGCGGGGGCGGCCGGCCGCGCGGTGGGGACGGATCCGAGCCGCTCAGTAGGTGGGCGGCGTCACCGCGCTGACGATTTCGCCCACGCCTTCGCCCACGTTGCGGAAGCGGTGCGGCGTGCGGCTGTCGAAATAGTAGGCGTCGCCGGCCTGCAGCACGCGGGTCTTGTCGCCCACCGTGACCTCGATGGCGCCGGCGGTCACCAGGCCGGCCTCCTGGGCGTTGTGGCTGAACAGCTCGCCGGTGTCGGTGCCCGGCGCATAGCGTTCCTGCATCATCAGCATGGCGCGGTTGGGAAAGCGGCTGCCGATCATCCGGTACGAGATCGTGCTGGTCTTGCCGATTTCGAGCAGGTCTTCCGGGCCGTAGAACGGCGATTCGGCCACCAGCAGCCGGCTGCTGGAAAAAAAACCCACGATGGTGGTGCCCAGGGCGTCCAGCACCGCGGCCAGCGTATCGAGCGACGGGCTGATCTTGTCGCGCTCGATCAGCGAGATCGAGGCGTGCGATACGCCCGAGCGCTGCGCGACCTCGCGGATGCCGAGCCCGCGCCGGCGCCGCAATTCCCTGATATCTGCCCCGATTCTCGGCATGGCGTGGTCCTCCCCGGATAGCCTCGACCGCCAGGATACACGCCCGCGCGCGCCGCGCATCAGCCGCGCGGCAAAGTGTCCAGGTCGACCGCCCGCGGCTGGAAATCGAGGGCGTCCAGCGGGTAGAGCGGACGGGCCCGCGCGAACGGCAGGCGCGCCGGGTGGTAGCCGGTCAGCCCGGGAGTCTCGGCGCAGGCGCAGGCGCCCAGCGTGTCGAAGGCCAGCTTGAAGTGATAGCCGGACTTCACCACGATGATATCGGCCGCGTCCAGGTCGATGCCGGCATCCAGGTAGCAGCCGGGGTCCTGCGACATGACCGCGTCCTGGGTGATCAGCAGGTCGTAGCGCGCCTGGCGCAGCACGGCGTGCGGCCCCAGGCGCAGGGTGGCGCCGCGCATGAAGACGCCGCGGTTGCGGAATACGCCATCGCCCAGCGCCGCGACGCGCCCCTGCACCGGCATGGCCGGGCAGCCGGGGCTGTAGGCGCCGCCCACCTCCAACGCGACTTCGGCGCCCACGCCGGCGCGCTGGCAGCGAGCCAGGGCGGCGGGATCGGTGACGATCGCGGCGATGCGTCTGTCGGTCAGGGCCAGGCAGCGCTCCAGCACGTGCATGCTGTCGCCCGGGCCGCCGGCCAGCACGCGGTCGCCGAAATCGCCGATCACCAGCTTGCCGCCATGGCGCGGGTGGGCGCGCAGCAGTGTCGCCACGTCCGGCAGCGCATGCACGTAGCGGTCGCGGTCGTCCCACAGCGTCCGCGCCAGGTCGAGCGCCAGGCGGCGCGCCGGTGCGCGCGCGCCCGCGCGGGCGTAGACGGCCACCGTCTGGCCCACTCCCGCGCCGTCGATGAACGGATTGACGTTGAACACGGATACGTCCAGCAGGCCCTCGCCGGCCGCCACGGCGGCGGCCGCCCGCGCATGCAGCGCGGCCAGCGGGCCGTGGGCCGTCTCGTCATTGCCGCGCGTCAGCATGGGCACGTGCACGCTGACGCCGATGGGGCGTGCGCCGCCATCGAGCATATGCAGCAGTTGCGCGGCCACGCGCTCGCCCGTGGCCGCGGCGTCGCCGTGCGGGTTGGTCTTGTAGGCCGAGGCGAAATCCAGCTGGCCCAGCAGCGCGGGGATGGCGTGCCCGTGCAGGTCGAAACCGGCCACGATGGGCATCGCCGGCCCGACGATGCGGCGCAGCCGCGCCAGCAGGTCGGCCTCGGCGCTGTCCAGGCTGGCGGTCTGCATGCAACCGTGCAGGCACAGGGCGATGGCGTCGTAGCCGCCGCGCGCGGCGACTGCCAGGATGCCGTCGCGCAGCCTGGCATAGGCCGCGTCCTCGACCCGGCCGCCGGGCCGGGCGCGCGCCGCCAGCGTCGGCACGGGCTGGCAGCCGCGCGCCCGCAGGGTGCGCAGAATGCCGCCCAGCACCGAATCGGCCGCCGCATTGGCGGCCAGCATAGCCGCGCCTTCCTCGATCTCGAAGGCCGCCAGCGGCGTGGCGACTGGCGTGAAACCGTGCGTTTCCTGGAACAGCTGCGCCACCAGGACGCGGTAGGGCGAACTCGGCATGACCGGTCTCCGTGCGGGCCGCGGGCCTATTTCAGGTTGATGTGGGCGCGTTGGGCGGTCTGGCGCTGCTTGTCGATCTCGGCCGCGAGCTCGGCGGCGAATTCCCGCGGCGGATTGCCGACCGGCACCGCCGAGAAGCCGGCCAGCCGTTCCTTGACGTCCGGCATGGCGAGCACCTGGCGGACCGCTTCGTAGATGCGCTGCACGATCTCGTCGGGGGTTCCCTTGGGCGCCACCAGGCCGAACCAGGACGCGTCATTCACCTCGGGGACGCCCGCCTCGGCAAAGGTCGGCACGTCGGGCAGCGCTTCCAGGCGCTGCGGATAGGCGACCGCCAGCGCCTTCAGGTCGCCGTTGCGGATGAACGGCAGCGACGAAGGCAGGTTGTCGAACACGGCGGCAATTTGCCCGCCCAGGGCATCCTGCAGCGCCGGGCTGGAGCCGCGGTAGGGCACGTGCATCATTTCCGTGCCGGTGCTCAGCTTGAACAGCTCGCCCATCATGTTGGCCTCCGAGCCCGCGCCCGCCGAGCCATAAGCGTAGTGGCCGGGCTGGCTCTTGAGCAGCGCGATGAACGACTGCATGTCGGTGGCGGGCACCTTGGGGCTGATGGTCAGCACATTGGGCACCGAGGCCAGCCGCGTAATGGCCACCAGGTCGCGGGTGACGTCGTACGAGATGTTGTCGTAGACCACCGGCGTGACCGCGTGCGAGCTGACCGTGGCGATACCCAGCGTATAGCCGTCGGGTTCGGCGCGGATCACGAATTCGCTGCCGATGCGGCCGGCCGCGCCGCTGCGGTTCTCGACCACCACCGATTGCCGCAGCAGCTTGCCCAGCGGATCGGCGATGGTGCGGGCCAGCACGTCGGTGGTGCCGCCGGGCGGGAACGGCACCACCAGCTTGATGGGGCGCGACGGATAGGACTGCTGGGCCTGGGCGGGCGCAGCGAGGGCGGCGGCGGCCACGAACAGGCCGGCCAGGAGGTGGTGCAGTTTCATTGTGTTCCCCTTGTGTGCGGATGATGGGTAGTGGGACGCCGGCCCCGCCGGCCGGCGCCCGGCGGCCGTCAGCCGAGCCGCAGCGCGGCGGCGCGGCGGTGGCCTTCCATGCCTTCGGTCCGGCTCTGGCGCACCGCCGGCGGCGCGACCGCCGCCACGCCGCGCTGGTCCAGCCATTGGTGGGTGCAGACCTTCAGGAACGATCCCACCCACAGGCCGCCGGTGTAGCGGCCGGCGCCCATGGTCGGCAGCGTATGGTTGGTGCCGCAGCATTTGTCCGAATACACCACGCTGGCCAGCGTGCCGATGAACAGCGAACCGTAGTTGCGCAGCTTCAGGCTGGTGGCGTGCGGGTCGCGGGTGTGCACTTGCAGGTGCTCCGCCGCCACCTGGTCGGAATAGGCCAGCATGGCCGCCTCGTCGGCGCACAGCGCGATCTCGCCGTAGTCATGCCAGGCGCGGCCCGCCACGTCGGCGGTGGGCAGGTCCTGCAACTGGCGCTGCACCGCGGCCAGCGTGGCGCGCGCCAGCGGCTCGCTGGTGGTGATCAGGCCCACGCGGGTGCGCACGTCGTGCTCGGCCTGGGCCAGCAGGTCGGTGGCGATCATCTCGGCGTCGCCCGTCTCGTCGGCCACCACGAAGATCTCGCTCGGCCCGGCCAGCTGGTCGATGCCGACTTCGCCGAAGACCTGGCGCTTGGCTTCGTTCACATAGGCGTTGCCGGGCCCGACGATCTTGTCCACGGCCGGGATCGATTCCGTGCCGCAGGCCATGGCGGCGATGGCCTGGGCGCCGCCCACCAGGAAGATGCGGTCGGCGCCGGACAGGTGGCAGCCGGCGATCATGGCCGGATGGGCGCCCGGCGGCAGGCAGGCGATCACTTCCTCGCAGCCCGCCACCTTGGCCGGCACGATGGTCATCACCGGCGCCGACAGGATCGGATAGCGTCCGCCCGGCACATAGGCGCCGATGCGCTGCACCGGAATGACGCGATGGCCCAGGTGCAGGCCCGGCAGCGGCTCGACCTCGAGCGGCAGCACGGTCGCCAGCTGCGCCTCGGCGAAGGCGCGCACCCGCTCGATGGCGAATTCGGTGTCCTGGCGGGTTTGCGCGTCCAGGTCGGCCACGGCCCGCAGGCGCGCGTCCATGCCGACTTCCAGCACGGGCGTGTCCTGGCGGTCGAATTTGAGGGAATACTCGCGCACGGCGGCGTCGCCGCGGGCGCGCACCTGGGCGATGATCTCGCGCACGGTGTCCTCGATGGCGCCGACGCTGTCCTGGGCGCGGGCGGCGGGCGACTTGATGTAGGTGGGAGTGGCGGGGGCAGTGGGCATGAATACTCTCGATGACGGAATGACTGGCGACAGCGGCCACTATACGAGCGCCACGCCCCGCAAATTCATGCTCGCGCAGAGGTGGTCAAGATATTGAACGCGCTACCATGGCCTTTTTGCGCCGCCAGTCCATGGACCCATTGCGCCACTTGCCCCCGCTGACGACGTTGCGCGCCTTCGAGGCGGTCGGCCGCCACCTGAGTTTCAGCCGCGCCGCCGACGAATTGTTCGTCACCCAGAGCGCGGTCAGCCACCAGATCAACAAGCTCGAGCGCGAGCTGGGCGGGCCGCTGTTCGTGCGCCGGACCCGCGCCATCGCTTTCACGCCGCGCGGCCAGGCCTATTACGACCAGGTGCGCGCCGCCCTCGAACTGCTGGCGCGCGCCACGCGGCAGGCGCGCGCGCCGCAGCGCGCCGAGGCGCAGTTGAAGGTCGGCCTGCTGGCCTCGTTCGCGGCGCGCTGGCTGGTGCCGCGCCTGCCGGCGTTCACGCGCGCGCATCCCGGCATCAGCCTGCAGCTGGTGCCGGACATCGGCCTGGCCGATGTGGCCGCGGGCGACGTGAACCTGGCCATCCGCTACGGGCGGGGACACTGGCCCGATGCGCACTTGGTCAAGCTGATGCCTGAGCGGCTGGCGCCGGTCTGCGCGCCGGCCCTGCTGGGACGCCGGCGCCAAGTCAAGTCGCTGGACGACCTGCTGCGCCATCCGCTGCTGGTCTCGCATTCGCGCCATCCGTTCGAATGGGAAATCTGGTCGCAGGCCCACGGCGTGGACCTGTCCGGCGCCCGCACCCTGCACCTGCATGACTACAACATCGTGATCGAGGCCGCGCTGGGCGGGCAGGGCGTCGCCATGGGCCGGCAGCGGCTGGTCCAGCCGCTGCTCGCCGCCGGCGCGCTGGTGCTGCCCGCGCCGCACGCCGTGTATGAGGATCCGGACATCGGCTGGTGGCTGGTGTTGCCGCGCACGGCGCTGCCGGAGCCGGCCGCGGCCTTTTGCCAGTGGGTGCAGGCCGAGGCGGCGCGCCGGCCCGGTTGAGCGGCATGTATGAATGGCATTGATGCGTGGGCGACCATTTTTCATTCGCCAAAGCCGCCGCGGGACGGCTAGGATGAGGCCTGTATTGTTCTCATCGCAGAGGTATCCAGCATGTCTTCGACCCTTTCCGCCCGCGTCCAGTCCCTCGGCCTGACCCTCGAGCCGGCCGCCGGCCCGGCCGCCAATTACGTTTCCAAGGTGCAAGTGGGCGATCTCCTGTTCATTTCCGGGCAGGTGCCGCGCCGCAACGGCGAGGCGGTGTTCCTGGGCCGGGTCGGCGACACCCTCAGCGAGGAAGAAGGCCGCCAGGCCGCGCGCCAGGCGGCGCTGTGCGTGCTGGCGCAGCTGGCCGACGCGGTCGGCGACGACCTGGCGCGGGTGGCGCGCGTGGTGCGGCTGGGCGTGTTCGTGGCCTGCCCGCCGGACTTCCAGCGCCAGAGCACGGTGGCCGACGGCGCCTCCGACCTGATGGTCGACGTGCTGGGCGACGCGGGCCGCCATGCGCGCACCGCGGTGGGCGTCGCGTCGCTGCCGCGCGGCGTGGCCGTCGAGGTCGAGGCCATCGTGCAGATCAAGCCCTAGCCGCGCGGGAGCCGCCCATGCCGCAAGCCACATTGACCGACGCCGACGTGGCGCGGCTGCGCCGCGCCACGCCCGGGATCGACCAGGTCCTGCACTTCAACCATGCCGGCGCGTCGCTGCCGTCCGCCGCCACGGTGCGGGCGGTGGTCGAGCATCTGCAGCGCGAAGCCGCCAGGGGGCCGATGGAAGCCGCCCAGGCGGCCCAGGACAGCGTGGCCGCGGCGCGGCAGCGGGCCGCCCGCCTGCTCGGCGCGCAGCCGGACGAAGTGGCGTTCGCCTCGGGCTGTTCCGATGCCTGGGGCCGCGCCTTCGCCGCCCTGGGGCCGTGGCGGCCGGGCGACCGCATCCTGGTGGGCCGCTCGGAATGGGGCGGCAACCTGGCCACCCTGCAGCAGGTCGCCGGACGGGCCGGCGCCAGTATCGAGGCGATTCCCTGCGACGCCGCCGGCCGCGCCGCGCCGGATGCGCTGCAAGCCATGCTGGACGAGCGGGTGCGGCTTATTTCCCTGACCTGGCTGCCGGCCAATGGCGGCCTGATCAACCCGGCCGCCGCCATCGGCGCGGTGGCGCGCCGTCACGGCATTCCCTATATCGTGGATGCGGCGCAGGCCCTGGGGCAGCTACCCATCGACGTGCGCGCCGTCGGCTGCGACATGCTGGTGGCGCCGGTGCGCAAGCACCTGCGCGGTCCGCGCGGCCTGAGCCTGCTGTACGTGCGCGACGAATTCGCCGCACGGCTGGCCCCGGCGTTCGTGGACACCTCGTCCGCGCCGGTGGATGCCGACGGCGTATCGGCGCTGCGCGATGGCGCGCGCCGCCTGGAAACCAGCGAACAGCCGGTGGCGCTGGTCTGCGGGCTGGCCAATGCCTTGCAGGAGGCGCTCGACCTGGACGTGGCGGCGATCCGCGCGCGCATCGACGCCAGCGCGGGCGCGCTGCGCGAGCGGCTGGCGCGCCTGCCCGGCGTGACGCTGCACGACCTGGGCGAGGAGCGTTCCGCGCTGGTGTCGTTCAATGTGGACGGCATGACCGGGCCCGAGGTGCGCGCGGCGCTGGCGGCGCAGGGCATCAACATTTCCGCCAACGGCATCCCCTACACACCGCTCGACATGCGGGCGCGCGGGCTTGTCGCGGTGGCGCGGGCGGCGGTCAGCTACCTGACGACCGGAGATGAAATCGACCGGCTGGTGGCCGCGGTGCGCGCGCTGGCGAAATAGGGGCCGCCCTGGGGCCGCGGCTTCCGCGCCCGGTCAATATTGTGACCACCCGCCCTCGCGGGGCGGGCCGGCGCCGATGGTCGTATGATTCGGTTATCCCCCAAGTCTTATAGATAACCCAGGCCCAGAGACAGGCCAGAAGGAGTCCCGCATGTCCGAGCTGATCAAGGTAGACGTCGTCGATGGCATCCAGGTCATCACCATCAACCGCCCCGAAGCCAAGAACGCCATCAACCTGGAGACCGCGCAGGCCATGGCCGCCGCGCTCGAGCAGCTCGACAGCCGCGATGACGTGCGCATCGGCATCCTGACCGGCGCCGGCGGCACGTTTTCGTCGGGCATGGACCTGAAAGCCTTCGCACAGAGCGGCCAGCGTCCGCTCATCCCCGGCCGCGGCTTCGCCGGCCTGAACGAACGGCCGCCGCGCAAGCCGCTGATCGCCGCCGTGGAAGGCTACGCCCTGGCCGGCGGTTGCGAGATGGCCCTGGCGGCCGACCTGATCGTGGCCGCCAGCAACGCCAAGTTCGGCCTGCCGGAAGTCAAGCGCGGCCTGGTGGCCGGCTCCGGCGGCATGCTGCGCCTGCCGCGCCGCCTGCCGTACCACATCGCCATGGAAGTGATCCTGACCGGCGACATGCTCAGCGCCGAGCGGGCCCACGGCTACGGGCTGGTCAACCGCCTGACCGAGCCCGGCAAGGTGCTGGACGGCGCCCTGGAACTGGCGCGCGTCATCGTCGAGAACGGGCCGCTGGCCGTGCAGACCGCCAAGAGCATCGTGGCCCAGGCCACCGACTGGGAACAAGAGGGCATGTTCGACCGCCAGCGGCCCCTGATCGCGCACATTTTCACCTCCGCCGACGCCAAGGAGGGCGCCACCGCCTTCGCCGAAAAGCGCAAGCCTGTGTGGCAGGGCAAATAGCCCTTGCCCCGGCTGGTCATAAAATAACCCGTCGATCGCGCGCGGCCGGCTCGCCCGGCCGCGCGTCTTGCCGCCGCGCCGCGGGCCCCGCGCGGGGCTTTCCCCGGTTTCCGTTTTCCATTCGCTTTCCGTTCATACCGCCATGTCCGTCCTCATCAAAGAAGAAGACTTCATCCAGTCTATCGCCGATGGCATCCAGTTCATCAGCTACTACCATCCCGTCGACTACATCCGCCACCTGGCGCGCGCCTACGAGCGCGAGGAAAGCCCGGCGGCGCGCGACGCCATGGCGCAGATCCTCACCAACTCGCGCATGTGCGCCGAAGGCAAGCGGCCGCTGTGCCAGGACACCGGCATCGTCAACGTGTTCCTGAAGGTCGGCATGGACGTGCGCTTCGACACCCGCCGCACCCTGCAGGAACTGTGCGACGAAGGCGTGCGCCGCGGCTACACCAACCCGGACAACCCGCTGCGCGCCTCGGTGCTGGACGACCCGCTGTTCGCCCGCAAGAACACCCGCGACAACACCCCCTGTATCCTGCACGTCGAACTGGTGCCCGGCGCCAAGGTCGACGTGCAGATCGCCTCCAAGGGCGGCGGCTCGGAAAACAAATCCAAGTTCGTCATGCTCAACCCGAGCGACTCGCTGGTCGACTGGGTGCTCAAGACCGTACCCACCATGGGCGCCGGCTGGTGCCCGCCTGGCATGCTGGGCATCGGCGTCGGCGGCACCGCCGAGAAAGCCATGCTGATGGCCAAGCAGTCGCTCATGGACGACATCGACATGTACGAACTGCTCGAGCGCGGCCCGCGGAACAAGCTCGAAGAACTGCGCATCGAGCTCTACGAAAAGGTCAATGCGCTGGGCATCGGCGCGCAGGGGCTGGGCGGCCTGACCACCGTGCTCGACGTCAAGATCAACACCTTCCCCACCCACGCGGCCTCCAAGCCGGTGGCTATGATCCCCAACTGCGCGGCCACGCGCCACGCCCACTTCGAGCTCGACGGCTCGGGCCCGGCGCGGCTCGATCCGCCGGCCCTGTCCGAGTGGCCCGAAGTGCATTGGGCGCCCGACTACAACAAGTCGAAGCAGGTCGACCTGAACACGCTCACCCGCGAGGAAGTGGCCAGCTGGAAGCCCGGCCAGACCCTGCTGCTGTCGGGCAAGATGCTCACCGGCCGCGACGCCGCGCACAAGCGCATCCAGGACATGCTGGCCAAGGGCGAGAAGCTGCCGGTGGACTTCACCAACCGCGTCATCTACTACGTGGGCCCGGTCGATCCGGTGCGCGACGAAGTGGTCGGCCCGGCCGGCCCGACCACCGCCACCCGCATGGACAAGTTCACCGACATGATGCTGGCGCAGACCGGCCTGATCGCCATGATCGGCAAGTCCGAGCGCGGCCCGGTCGCCATCGAGGCCATCCGCAAGCACCAGTCGGCCTACCTGATGGCCGTGGGGGGCGCCGCCTACCTGGTGTCCAAGGCCATTCGCGAAGCCCGCGTGCTGGCCTTCGAAGACCTGGGCATGGAGGCCATCTACGAATTCGACGTGAAGGACATGCCGGTCACCGTCGCGGTCGACGCGCAGGGCACCTCGGTGCATACCACCGGCCCGCGCGAATGGCAGGCCCGCATCGGCAAGATCCCAGTCGCGGTCGCCTGATATCCCTGCTGGATCCACCGGGCGGCGGCCGCCCGGTGGCCTTGCGCGCTTGGTGATGTAACCTGGGTTGGGTACATTCAGGGTTCTGTAAGCAACCCTGGTCCCGCCCGGCATGCGCACCAAGCCTTATCATCCCGTCGTGCTGTCCATCCTGCGCCAGCACGGCGCCCGCGTCGTGCTGGACATGCCGTGCGGCAGCGGCTGGCTGGGGCAGGCAGTGGCCGCCGGCAAGCTCCAGCTCGACGCGCTCGACGGCCTGGGCCTGTGGGAGTTCCCCGCCGCCGATCTGCCATACCGGCACGTGCGCGAGCACGATCTCGACACACCGCTGGCCGGTGCCGCCGGCTACGACGCCATCGTCTGCGCCGAGGCCATCCATCTGCTGCGCAACCCCGGCCTGATGCTGGACGGCGCATTCCGCGCCCTGCGGCCCGGCGGCCGGCTCATCCTGACCACCCCCAACACCTGGCGCGTGGGGTCGCGGCTCGCCTACCTGACCCGCGGCTTCCATTATGGCTTCAGCCCCATGGTGGGCAAGCGCCGCGGCGACTACGTCACGTATGTGCCGTGGTCGTTTCCGCAACTGCATTTGTTCCTGGCGCACCAGGGGTTCGGCGAGATCGTGCTGCACGAGGTGGACGAGCCCAAGCCCAAGTACCTGGTCGAGCACCTGGCCGGCCTGCCGGCGCGCGCGTACTGCCGCTCGCACGAGCGCGCCGCATCGTCCGCGGACGAGCGCGACTACTGGCGCCAGGCCGGCAGCCGGCAGGCGCTGTACGGCCGCTGGCTGATGATGTCGGCGCGGCGGCCGGCGCAGGGCTGAGCCTCACGCCGCCGGCAAGCGCAGCGCCATCAGGATTTCGTCGTAGTAGCGGCCGTCGATCTTCAAGGCGCGCGGCTCGCGCCCGTACCCTTCGAACCCCAGCTTGCGGTACAGCGCGTAGGCCGCCTTGTTGGAGGCCTCGACGGTCAGCAGCAGGGTGTCCAGCCGGCCCGTGGCATAGCCGATCAGTTCGCGGATCAGCGCCTGTCCGAGGCCGGCGCCGCGCGCCTCCGGGTGCACGAAGACGCCCACGATGATGCCCTTGTGGCGAGTCTTGAGGCCCTGTTCCAAGTACAGGCCGGCGATGCCGCACAGGCGTTGGTCCCGCCACCCGCCCAGCATCGGCAGGTCCGCCAGGCGCGCGGCGAACCATTCGAGGGGGCGGACGCTTTCCTCTTCCCAGGAACTGCCGAAGGCCGTGGGGTGGGTTTGCAGCGCTTCCAGCCGCAGCCGCCGGTAGGCGGCCGCGTCCGGTGCGTCCAGGCGGCGAATGGCGAAGGGAGGCGGCATGGCGTGCGCCCGCTGGCGGGCTGTGGTAAAGATGGCGGAATCCGTACCATACCGCACCATGCCATCCATCCCCAGCGAGATCATTGCCCAACTGGCGCGCGCCCGCGCGATCCTCGATCGCCACCTGGGCGGCACGCTGCAGGCCCTCTATCTGTTCGGTTCGGCCGTCGATGGCGGCCTGCGGCCCCAAAGCGACATCGACTTGCTGGCGGTGGTCGGCGCCGCCCCCGGCGAGCCGGTCCGGCGCGCGCTGATGGTGGATCTGCTGAAGGTGTCCGCCTGGCCCGGCACCGATCCGGCATGCTGCGCGCTCGAAGTCACGGTGCTGGCCCGCGATGCGGTGCTGCCCTGGCGCCACCCCGCGCGGCGCGAGCTGCAATTCGGCGAGTGGCTGCGCGACGATCTGCGCGCCGGCAAGTTCGAACCGCCCATGCAGGACCACGACCTGGCGATCCTGCTGACCAAGGCCAGGCAGCACAGCGTCAGCTTGCTGGGGCCCCCGGCGCATGAGCTGTTCGCCCCGGTCCCGCCGGCGGATTTCGCCCGGGCGCTGGCCGATACCATCGCCCAGTGGAACGAGCCGGCCGACTGGCGGGACGAGGAGCGCCATATCGTGCTGGCGCTGGCGCGCATCTGGTACAGCGTGGTGACCGGCAAGATCGCGGCCAAGGACACGGCCGCCGCCTGGGCGCTGGACCGCCTGCCCGCGGCGCATCGGCCGGTGCTGGCCCAGGCGCGCGACGCCTACCTGGGTCGCGCGGCCGACGCGCTGGCGCAGTGCCCGGAGCAGGTCGCGGCATTCATCCACCACGCCAAGGCCGAGATCCGGCGCGCGGCAGGGGCGCCGGCCGGCTGATCCCATGCCGCGGCCGGCGGCTCCCGGGGGCCTGGACTAGAATCCCCTCCATCAGCTTGTGATCGAACCCTCATGAATTCCCCCATCCGCCTTACTCAATATAGCCACGGCGCCGGCTGCGGCTGCAAGATCTCGCCCAAGGTGCTGGACGTGATCCTGGCCGGCAGCGGCGCCCAGAACCTGGATCCCCGGCTCTGGGTCGGCAACGCCTCGCGCGACGACGCGGCCGTCTACGGCCTGGACGACGAGCGCGGCGTGGTCTCGACCACCGATTTCTTCATGCCCATCGTCGACGACCCGTTCGACTTCGGCCGCATCGCCGCCACCAATGCCATCAGCGATATCTACGCCATGGGCGGCGACCCGCTGCTGGCCATCGCCATCCTGGGCTGGCCGGTCAACCTGCTGCCGCCCGAGGTCGCGCGCGAGGTGGTGCGCGGCGGCCGCGCCGCCTGCGATGACGCTGGCATCCCGCTGGCCGGCGGCCATTCGATCGACGCGCCGGAGCCCATCTTCGGCCTGGCCGTCACCGGCGTGGTCGACAAGGCGCGCCTGAAACGCAATGACACGGCCAGCGCCGGCTGCAGGCTCTACCTGACCAAGCCGCTCGGCATCGGCATCCTGACCACCGCCGAGAAGAAATCCCGGCTGCGCCCGGAGGACGTCAACCTGGCGCGCGACTGGATGTGCACCCTGAACCGGCCCGGCAGCCGTTTCGGCCGCCTGGCCGGCGTGCGGGCCATGACCGACGTCACCGGCTTCGGGCTGCTGGGCCACCTGGTCGAGATGGCCGACGGCAGCGGCCTGACCGCCCGCATCGTCTTCGACGAAGTGCCGCGCCTGCCCGGCGTCGAACACTACCTGGCCGCGGGCTGCGTGCCGGGCGGCACCGGCCGCAACTACGAGAGCTACGGCGAGCGCATCGCGCCCATCGGCCAGGACCGCATCAACCTGCTGTGCGACCCGCAGACCAGTGGCGGCCTGCTGGTGGCCGTGGCGCCGGAAGGCGAGGCCGAATTCCTGGCCGTGGCCGCCGAGCTGGGCCTGGACCTGCGGGCCATCGGCGAATTGGTGCCGCAGCAGCGCCACGCTGTCGAAGTGCTGTGACGGCCCGGGCAGCCATGCGCGACGACACCGCCGATTACCGCGCGCTGTTCCTCGGCGACGTCCCGTTGCTGGATACCCGCGCGCCGGTCGAATTCGGCAAGGGCGCTTTCCCCGGCGCGGTCAACCTGCCGCTGATGAACGACAGCGAGCGGCAGCAAGTCGGCCTGTGCTACAAGCAGCGCGGCCAGGACGCGGCGATCGCGCTGGGACACCAGCTGGTCAGCGGCGCCGTCAAGGCCGGGCGCATCGCCGCCTGGGCCGATTTCGCGCGCGCCCATCCCGACGGCTACCTGTACTGCTTCCGCGGCGGGCTGCGTTCGCAGATCACGCAGGCCTGGCTCAAGGACGAGGCCGGCGTCGCCTACCCGCGCATCATCGGCGGCTACAAGGCGATGCGCGGCTTCCTGCTGGAAACGCTGGAGCGCGCCGTGGCCGAGTGCCGCCTGGTGGTGCTGGGCGGCATGACCGGCACCGGCAAGACCGATGTGCTGCGCCGGCTCGACCACGGCCTGGATCTGGAGGCGCATGCGCATCATCGCGGCTCCAGCTTCGGCAAGCATGCCACCGCGCAGCCGGCGCAGATCGATTTCGAGAACCGGCTGGCCATCGAGATCCTCAAGAAGCGCGCCGCCGGGCACGCCTCGTTCGTGGTGGAGGACGAAAGCCATTGCATCGGCAGCTGCAGCGTGCCCGTCGGCCTGTTCCAGGCCATGCAGCGCAGCCCGGTGGTGTGGCTGGAAGACAGCCTGCACAACCGGGTGGAGCGGATCCTGCGCGACTATGTCGTGGAGCTGTGCGCGGAGTTCGTCCGGCTGCATGGCGCCGAACGCGGCTTCGAACTGTTCGCCGGACGGCTGCGGCAGAGCCTGGACAATATCGCCAGGCGGCTGGGCGGCGAGCGCCACGCGCGCTTGCGGGCCGTCATGGACAGCGCGCTGGCCGAGCAGGGGCGGAGCGGGGCGGTGGCGATGCACCGCGAATGGATCGAGAAGCTGCTGGTGGAATACTACGACCCGATGTACGGCTACCAGCGCCAGTCCAAGGCGGACAGGATCGGGTTCGTGGGAGAACTCGAGGACGTCGTTGCCTATTTGCGCGGCGCACAGCAATAGGCGGGAGGCGCCGCGGGGCGGCCGTCAGGTCTGGCGCGACCGCGCCAGGCCGGATTCGGCCTGTTCATGGCGTTCCTGAGCCTCGATGCACAGTTCCGCGGTCGGGCGCGCCAGCAGCCGGCCCAGGCCTATGGGTTCGCCGCTGTCCCGGCACCATCCATAAGAGCCGTCCCGGATGCGTTCGAGCGCGCGGTCGATCTTGCGCAACTGCTTGAATTCCCGGTCGCGCAGCCGCAGTTCCAGGGTCAGTTCTTCTTCGATTGACGCCACATCGGCCGGGTCGGCATGGGCCTCGTCTTCCTTGAGCCGGCTTTGCATGTCGTAGGCCGACGCCAGCAGTTCGCCCCGGGATTCGACCAGGCGGGCGTGAAAGAACTGCAATTGCCGGTCGGACATGTAATCGCTTTTGGGCGCTTTCAACAGCGCCGCCAGCGTCATCGGGCGGTCGGCGGCCGCCAGGGCGCTGGCAAATTTCGCGGATGGAATCTTCATGGCTGCTCCCGCAATGGGTTGTCGCATGTCCGCCGGCCGATGCGGTTCCCGTTCACGGGCGCAGGAACAGCGATACGTCTAAATACGGGCCGCGGTCCAGGTCGGCGGATACAGCGACCTGTTCGCCTGGTTGCGCCAGGGTGCGTTCGAGCCTGGCCGCGGTCAGCTGTTGCGCGGCGTTGGCCAGCAGCACCGGCAGCGAAGCCCAGGGCCCGCTCTGGGCGCCCGTTCCCAGGGTGTACGTCAGCGCCGGCCCGGCGCCGGCGTAGGCGCCTATGCAGATGACCCGGCCGGTTTCGCCGCGCAGCAGGAGCCGGGAATCGGCGGCATAAAGGCGGTAGACGCGCCATTGCGACTGCATGGGATTGGCGGCGCGCGACCGGGACGGGGCCGGCCGGACAGCGCCCCGTTCGGGGTCGCGGGCACGCGGCAATAGCTGCACGACGACGTTCAGCAAGCGTGCCAGGCAACGTTCCAGGACCTTCATAACCGCGACCGCCTTGATGTAACCCTGCAGAATGGGATGCATCGCCACATGCACGCTGCTGCCTAGCATACGCCTGTAAGACGGAAATAACGATGATGGGTGTGTAAAAGGGGCCTGGAAATCGGCGTCGTCCGCGTTGCTGGTCGATGGCGCGCCCGGTCAGTCGCGGTGACGCCAGCGATGCTTGTCGCCGCGATGCTTGTGGTGGCCCCGGTAGCCGGCGCGCTTGTAATAGTGGTCGCGGCCGCGGTCGCGGTCCCAGTGGCGGCGGTGGCGGCCGCGGTCGTCGTCGTCGGTGATGACGTGCCCCAGCACGCCCCCGGCGGCGGCGCCGCCCAGCGTGATCCAGGGGTCGCCGTCCGACAGCAATGCGCCGGCCACGCCGCCCAGTCCGGCGCCGATGATCGCATTGCGCCCCTGCTCGTCCGCCAGCGCCGTGGTGCTGATGCCAAATGCCAGCATGCCGGCGAGAGCGGCCTGAGTGATTCGTTTGGTGATATTCATGTTTATTCTCCCGTGCCTGGCCGTCCCTGCGACGCAGCCAGGCAGATACGGCGGGTTGAACTGGAAATCGCCCGCCTCGCAAGCAAGTTAGCATCGGGCGCCTGTGTCAGTCCGGCAGACTGGGCTACGGTGTGTATAAACTGTTTCAGTCGCTTTCTCCCCGAGTGGCGCCGGATTATTCCGATAAGTGGAATGATGAAATGACAAAACTATAGATTCCACATTTCGATAGAGCTTATTAATCTGCGGGAACGGTACGGCGCTGGTCCGTCCGCTCTCGGAGATACGTCATGAAGCTCTATCACCATTCGCTTTCCGGCCACGCGCATCGCGCCCGCCTGTTCCTGTCCCTGCTCGGGCTGCCGCACGAACTGATCGAAGTCGACCTGGCGTCCGGCGCGCACAAGACGGCCGATTTCCTGGCGCTCAATCCGTTCGGGCAGGTGCCCGTGCTGGACGACCACGGCGTGGTGGTGGCCGATTCCAATGCCATCCTGGTTTATCTCGCCAAGAAGGCCGGCCGGGCCGACTGGCTGCCCGAAGATCCGCAGGGCGCGGCCGCCGTGCAGCGCTGGCTGTCGGTCGCCGCCGGCGAGATCGCGTACGGCCCCGCCGCGGCGCGCCTGGTCACGGTGTTCGGCGCCAGATTCGACGCCGCGGAAGTGATCGCGCGGGCGCACACGATTCTGGCCAAGCTGGAGAGTCACCTGGCCGCGCGCCAATGGCTGGTCGGCGAGAGCCCGACCATCGCGGATGTGGCCATCTACAGCTACGTGGCGCGGGCGCCCGAAGGGAATGTCGACCTGGCCGGCTATGCGGCGGTCAACGCCTTCTTGCGCCGGGTCGAGGCGTTGCCGGGCTTTGTGCCTTTCATCCGCACGCCCGCCGGCCTGGCGGCCTGAAGCGGCCGCCCGGGCGCGCCCGCTTTCATCCATCGCCAAGGACACTGACATGGCCGGGAAACTGCCGAAGCTGCCCGCCTGGCACGCGGGCGAGATCTATCTTCAGGAGCGGATCGGCGTTGCCGAACGCATGCGCGCCGTCGGCCAGCGGGTCGTGCGCGACTACATGCCGGACCAGCACCGCGAGTTCTACGCGCAACTGCCGTTTATCGTGCTGGGCAGCGTCGATGGCGCAGGCGACGCGTGGGCCACGATCCTGACGGGCCGACCCGGCTTCATGGCGTCGCCGACGCCGACGAGCCTGGACATTGCCGCCCAGGCGGACCCCGCCGATCCGGCGGGCGCCGGCCTCCAGGCCGGCGCGCCCATCGGGTTGCTGGGGATCGAGATGCACACCCGGCGCCGCAACCGGATGAATGGCATCGTCAGCCCTGCCGGTGGCGGCCTGCACGTCGAGGTGGACCAGAGCTTCGGCAATTGCCCCCGCTACATCCAGCTGCGCGATTGCCGCTTCGCGCGCGAACCGGGGCAGCCACCCGCCGCGCCGCCGGAAGACCTGCCTGCATTGGACCCCGCTGCGCGCGCCATGATCGAGGGCGCCGATGCGTTCTTCGTCGCCTCGTATGCCGACCGCGCCGAGCGCCGCCAGGTCGATGTCTCGCACCGCGGCGGCAAGGCCGGCTTCGTGCGCGTGGGCGACGACGGGTTGCTGACCGTCCCGGACTTCGACGGCAACCTGTTCTTTGCCACGCTCGGCAATTTCGTGCTCAATGGCAAGGCGGGCCTCATTTTCATCGATTACGAGCGCGGCGACGTGCTGCAGATGACCGGCGACGCGACGGTCCTGCTGGATTCGCCGGAGACCGCCGCGTTCCAGGGGGCGGAGCGCCTCTGGACCTTCCGGGCGCGCCGCATCGTGCGGCGCCGCGGCGCGCTGGCGCTGCGGTGGCGGTTCCAGCCGGACGGCTGGTCGCCCAATGCGCTGATGACCGGCGATTGGGCGCAGGCGGCGAGCCGGCTGCGCGCGCGCGAACTGGCCGGGCGCTGGCGGCCTTTTACCGTCGCGCGGATCGTCGACGAGAGCGCCTCGATCCGCTCGTTCCATCTGCGGCCCGCCGATGGCCTGGGCCTGCCGGCGCACGCGGCCGGCCAGCACCTGCCGATACGCGTGACGCCGCCCGGCGCGGCCGCGCCCGCGGTGCGCAGCTATACCTTGTCGCTTGCCCCTTCCGATGATGCCTATCGCATCAGCGTCAAGCGCGCAGGGGCGATCTCGCGGCATTTGCATGAACACATCCAGGTGGGCGACATCATCGAAGCCGGCGCGCCGGCCGGCGGGTTCGTCCTGGATGCGCGCGAACGGCGCCCCGCGGTGCTGCTGGCCGGCGGCGTCGGCATTACGCCCATGCTGGCCATGCTGCGCGATATCGTGCATGAAGGGCTGCGCACCCGGCGCGTGCGCCCGGCCATCCTGTTCCAGGCTGCCCGCCACAAGGCGGACCGGGCATTCGACGCCGAACTGTCCGGGCTGGCGGCCGCGGCGCAGGGCGCGGTCAGGCTGGTGCGCGTGCTCAGCGATCCCGCCGGCGCCGAGGCCGGCCGCGATTATGACGCCGCCGGCCGCATCGATATGGCGCTGTTGACGCGATTCCTGGCGTTCGACGACTACGATTTCTATCTGTGCGGGCCGCCCGGGTTCATGCAGGCGCTGTATGATGGCCTCAGGGGTTATGGTGTCGCCGACTGCCGCATCCATGCCGAATCGTTCGGACCCGCGTCGCTGGCGCGCGATGCCGGCGGCGCGGCGGCCGCGCCCGCGCGCCGGCCTGCGTCCGTCGTGCCGGTATCCGTGGCGTTCCTGGAGTCGCTGAAGGAGGCGCGCTGGACGCCCGGCTCGGGCACGCTGCTCGACCTGGCGGAGGCGCGCGGGCTCGCGCCGGCGTCCGGTTGCCGCGCCGGCTCCTGCGGCACCTGCCGCACCAGGTTGCTCAAGGGAGAGGTGATCTACATCCGCGAACCCGCCGCCGCCGTGGCCGAGGGCGAGGTGCTGATCTGCTGCGCCGTGCCGGCCGAGCCAGCGGATGCGTCGGCCGAAGCCGTCCATCTTGCTCTCTGAACCCGCGGGCGCACCGTCCCTGGCGTGCCGATGACCGTAATATAGGCGGCACATCAGAATGCGGGAGACCGGGGTGGATCGCTGGCAGGCCATGCGGATTTTCGTGAAGGTGGCGGAAACGGGCAGCTTCGCCGCGTCGGCGCGCCAGCTGCATATGAGCCCGCCGGCCGTGACCCGGGCCATCGCCGCCCTGGAAGACGCGATCGGCGCGCGCTTGTTCGTGCGCACGACGCGTTCGGTCAAGCTGACGGAGCCGGGCCGGCGCTACCTGGAGGACTGCAAGCGGATCCTGGCGGACATCGTCGAGGCCGAGGCCGCGGCGGCCGGCTCGTACGCGGCGCCGTCCGGCACGCTGGCCATTACCGCGTCGGTGCTGTTCGGCCAGATGTACGTCCTGCCCATCCTGCACGAGTTCCTGAAGCGGCATCCCGCGGTGAACGGCAGGGTCCTGTTCGTGGACCGGCCGGTCAACCTGGTCGACGAAGGCATCGACGTCGCGATCCGGATCGGGCGCCTGCCGGACTCCGGGTTCGCGGCGATCCAGGTCGGTACGATGCGCCGGGTGGTGTGCGGGGCGCCGGCCTATTTCCAGCAATACGGCGTGCCCGGGACGCCGGCGGACCTGAAGGGTCACCGCATCGCGGCATCTACCGGTGCGTGGGGCTCGCCGGAATGGCGCTTCGCCGGCGACCAGCGCGTGACGATCCAGAATTGGCTGCAATCCAATAACAACGAAGTGGCCATCGCGACCGCCCTGGCCGGCCTGGCGCTGACCCGGGTGCTGCATTACCAGGTCGAGCCGGCCCTGCGCGACGGCAGGCTGCGGATCGTGCTCGCCGAGCACGAAGAATCGCCTTTGCCGATCCACGTGCTGTATCCCGAGGGGCGGCAGGCGCCGGCGAAAGTCAGGGCCTTCGTGGATCTGGCGGTTGCGATGTTGCGAGGGAAGTGAGCGGCGCGCGTTGCGGGCGGTCGCGCGGTGGCCGGCACAGGCCGGCCACCGCGCCTGCCCCGGGCGTCAGTTCGCCTGCGACAGGTCGATGCGGTAGACCGCGCGGCCTTCGCCCGAACCGTCGTCGGCGGCCACCAGGCTGATGCCGGTCAGGCCGGCGGCCTGCGCCACGCCGAGCGAGTCCTTGCCCGACTTGAACAGCACGGCGCCGGCAACGCGCACCGGCGTGAAGCGCCAGCTGCGCGCCGAGCCATTGGCGGCGCGCGTGATCTGCGGGTGGTCCTTGATGTAGTTGATCACCACGTCGCGATTCGCGTCGGGCGAGGCATACACGATGTCGAACGCCTTGCCTTCGCCCAGGATGTAGCGCGCGCTGCTTTCGGCCCGGTAGTTGTTGGTGGCGACGATGAAGTCCAGCCCGTCCACCGGCGCGCCGCGATAGCTCAGGTGCTTGATGCGGCTGCCCGGAGGCTGGGTGACGTCGATCTCGTAGCGCAGGTCGGGCGTGGTGAACATGTCGAAGTTGTACCCGGCGAAGGCGGACTGGCCCTCGGGCACCTGGCCGGTCTTGGTGTCCTTGATCAGCCACTGGTCCTGCGTGGCCGCGGGGTCGATCCGGTTGAAGCGCAACGCGGCGTTTTCCAGCCAGAGCTTGAGTTCCGCGCCGGTGACCTTCACCGCATAGACGGTATTCGGGTACAGGTAAAGGTCGGCGGCGTGGTAGATGGCCAGCGGGCCGGCGGCAACGTCGGTGTAGTCGCCGCCGCCCTGGAAGCCGGCCTTGAAGGGCGCGCTGATCGACAGCACCGGCAGGCCGGCGTATTGCGGCAGGTTGGCCGCCACATAGTCGCCCACATAGGCTTGCTGGGCCTGGTTCACCAGCTGGATCGCGCCGGGATCGCCGACGTCGGCGAACAGCGTGCTCATGCGGAAGTCCGAGGTGCCGATGGGCGTCTTGACGTAGTCGACCGCGGCTTCGTGCTGGGTCTGCACCGACGCCGCCACGGCCGCGTCGGGCTCGACGTACCGGGTATTGCCGGCGGCATCGACGGTCTGGATGCTGCGCACTTCGGCCTGGGTCCGCGATTTGTCCACCTGCCAGGCCTTGCCATCCCAGCGCAGCGTGTAGTCGATCACGCCCAGGCCCTTGCCCCACGAGCTGGCCATGACCGCCGGCACGCCATGCACGGTGCCCGCCGCGTTGTCCACGCCGGCATAGTCGTAGGCCGGCCGGGCGCCGCGGTCCGGAAACACGCCGTGCTGGTGGCCCATGACCAGCCCGTCGACGCCGGGCACCTGCGCCACGTACAGGCCGGGGTTCTCCATGTCGGGGAAGTAGCCGGCGTCGCTCATGCCGCCGTGCAACAGCACCAGCACCAGGTCGGCGCCGGCGGCGCGCGCCTGGGCGACCTGGGCGGCCGCGGCTTCGCGGCCGCCGCTCACCGTGACCTTGCCTTCCAGGTAGCGCTTGTCCCAGTTCATGATGCCGGGCGTGGTCAGGCCGACCACGCCGATCTTGATCGGCAGGGTGACCGGGTCCCCGTCGTCCTGGGTGGCCTCGAGCTCGCGTTCGAGGATGACGTAGGGCGGCAGCAGCTCCTTGCCGCTGGCGACGCTGTGGACATTCGCCAGCGTCATCGGGAAGCCGGGGCCGGCGCACTTCAGGCCGGCGTCCACGCCTTCCACTTGCAGGCCGCCGCCGAGGATCTGATTGAGAAAGGGCAGGCCGTAGTTGAATTCATGGTTGCCCAGCGTGCCGGCGTCGTATTTCAGCACCGCCATGGCCTGGTACATGGAGGACTGGCTGGTGCACGGAATGGGCGCGACCTGGGCTTCGTAGTCGGCCAGGGCGGTGCCCTGGATGGTGTCGCCGTTGTCGACCAGCAGCGTATTGGCAAACTCCTGGCGCGCGGCCCGTATCAGCGTGGCGGTCCGCTCGAAGCCATAGCTGGGGTCGTCGGCCAGTTTGAAATAGTCATAGCTGCGCACATTGAAGTGCAGGTCGGTGGTGGCCAGCAGCGCCAGGTTGGCGGTGGCGCTTTCCTGTTGCGCGGGCGGCGGCGGCGCGCCGTTGTCGTCGTCGGAATCGTCGTCGCTATTGCTGCAGGCGGCCAGGGATCCGGCCAGGAGCAGCGCCAGCAGCATTCGCGGAATGCGTCTGCGACGGTCGAAGAACAGCGTGCGCACGGACATCGGAAACTCCTCAATTCGGTTGGGTCGGGAAGGCGTTGCCGAGTATTGGGGCCGATGCTGACGCCGTTGTGACGGCCAGATGCCAGCCAGGTGAAAGTGTGTATCAAAAAATGCGCGCGGCGGCCGGCGCCGACGGCCATTGATTGGTGCCCTTGAGGCAACACCGTGGTCCCTTGGCGGCGTCTACCGGGTTGGCCGGGCCGGACCTACGATTGGTCCGTTGCCCAAGCCAACTCAACGCTCCGGCCACCCTGGCGGGTGGCGCCAACCAACCGAGGGAACCATCATGACTCAACGCCTGAACGCAGCCGCCCAAGCCCCCGATCTGTTCAAGAAGTTCGCCGAGTTCGGCATGCTGCTCAAATCCAGGTCGATCGAGCCGTCGATCCTGCACCTGGTCGAGATCCGCGCCTCGCAAATGAACGGCTGCGGCTTTTGCGTCGATATGCACGTGAAGCAGGCCAAGATCCATGGCGAACGCGAACTGCGTTTGCACCACGTCGCCATCTGGCGCGAATCCACGCTGTTCTCGCCGCGCGAGCGCGCCGCGCTGGCGTGGACCGAGGCGCTGACGCACCTGGCGCCCCAGGGCGTGCCCGATGAGATCTACGAGCGCGTGCGCAGCCAGTTGTCCGAGCAGGAAATCACCGACCTGAGTTTCTCGATCATGTCCATCAACGCGTGGAACCGGCTCAACGTCGGGTTCCGCACCGTGCCGGGTTCGGCCGACAAGCTGTTCGGCCTGGACAAGGCCCAGCTGAGCTGAGGAGACCCATCATGAAGATCCTGGTCATCGGCGGAACCGGCCTGATCGGTTCCAAGCTCGTCGACATCCTGGTCCGGCGCGGCCACCAGGCCATTGCCGCGGCGCCCAGCACCGGCGTGAACACGCTGACGGGCGAAGGCCTGGAGGCGGCGCTGGTCGGCGTGGACGTGGTGGTGGACGTCGCCAATTCGCCTTCGTTCGAGGACAAGGCGGTGTTGGAGTTCTTCCAGACCTCGGGCCGCAATTTGCTGGCCGCCGAGGCGGCGGCCGGCGTGCGCCACCATGTGGCGCTGTCGGTGGTGGGCACGCACCGGCTGGCCGCAAGCGGCTACTTCCGCGGCAAGATCGCCCAGGAAAACCTGATCGAGGCCGCGTCGATTCCCTACACCATCGTGCACAGTACGCAGTTCTTCGAGTTCCTCGGCGGCATCGTGCAGTCGGGGGCCGCAGGCAATGTGGTGCGCCTGTCGCCGGCGTTCATGCAGCCGATCGCCTCCGATGACGTGGCCGCGGCCGTGGCGGACGCGGCGCTGGCCGCGCCGCTGAACGCCACGGTGGAGATCGCCGGCCCCGAGCGGGTGCGCCTGGCGGAGCTGGCGCAGCGCTACCTGCGTAAAATCGGCGACGCGCGCACCGTGGTGGCGGACGGCGAGGCGCGCTATTTCGGCGCCGCGCTGGACGACGACACCCTGGTGCCCGGGCCGGGCGCGCGCCTGGGCCGGATCGATTTCGATACCTGGTTCAGCCGCTCCCATCGCCAGCAAGCCGCCTGACCGCACGAGAATGCCGATGAGCAAGCCGCAAGCGCCGTCCCTGTCGCTGCTGGAAAAGTACCGGGGGGAAGACTTCCGGGCCCTGTACACCACCCGCGTCACCGTGCGGGGCGGGGAGGCCGCCCATGGCAGGGCGTCCGGCATTGCCCGCTCCGACGACGGCGCGCTGCAGGTGGACTTGCGGCTGCCGGCCGAGCTGGGCGGGCAAGGGGGCGGCACCAACCCCGAGCAACTGTTCGCGGCCGGCTACGCGGCCTGTTTCCACGGGGCGCTGAGCCTGCTGGCCGCCCAGGCGGGCCTGGCCATTCCGGATGCCGCGGTGACCGCCTGCGTCACCTTCGGGCGCGATCCGGTCGACGGGCTCTATGCCCTGACCGCCCACATCGACATCCACTTGCCGGGGCTGGACAAGCCGGTGGCCGAGGAACTGGTGCGCAATACCGAGCGCTTGTGCCCCTACGCGAAGATGGCGCGGCGCGGGATCGACAGCGTGGTGGCGCTGAGCCAATAGCGGGCCGGTCACGCCGGCCTCGGCAGCAGGCTTTGCAGGATCTGCAGGTCCTGCGCGCGGATCTGCTCGGTCATGTAGTCGATGAAGGCGCGCATGCGCGACGGCAAGTGCTGGCGGCTCAGGAAGCACAGATAATGGCCGCGGTCGTCGGGCGCATACTGCGGCAGGCAGGCCACCAGCCGGCCCGCGCGCAGGTGCTCGCACACCTGGTAGCCGGCCATCTGGGCGATGCCATGGCCGTCCAGCACGGCCTGTAGCACCAGGTCGGCGTCGTTGAAGGCCAGCATCCCCGGCGGCGTGAACTTGCGCAGGTGGCCGCCCACCTTGAATTCCCATTCGAACACCCGCCCCGACGCCAGGCGGAAGTTGACGCAGTCGTGGCTGGCCAGCTCGTCGATATCGCGCGGCAGCGGCCGCCGCGCCGCGTAGGCCGGCGACGCGCAGACCAGCATCTGCATGGGGATCAGCTGCTTGGCGATGACCTGGCTGTCTTCCATGCGCCCGTTGCGGAACGAGACATCGATGCGGTCGGTGGTGAAATCGGTGGGGGCATCGTCCAGCAGCAGGTCGACCGCGATGTCCGGATAACGGGCGCGAAAGCCATGCAGCAGCGGGGCCACTACCTTGCGGCCGAAACCGACCGTCGAACATACCCGCAGGTGGCCTGACGGGGGGCCGGCGCGCAGGTCGCGCATGGCGTCCAGGGCCTGCACGATGCGCTCCACGCCGGGGTGGCAGTTCTCGTAGAAGCGTTCGCCCTCGGGGGTGAGCGAGGTGCTGCGGGTAGTCCGCACGAACAGGCGGGTGCCCAGCTGGTCTTCCAGCTTCTGCACGCTGCGGCTGACCGCCGAACGGCCGATGCCCAGCCGGTCGCCGGCCTTGGCGAAATTGCCTTCGGCCGCCACCGCGATGAAGGCGACCACGCCCGCGTAGCTGGTGGCGAAGCTGTACGCCAGGGAGTCGGCGCCGTTGGACGGCGCGGCCGGGTTGGACGGAAGGGTCGACAGGGCGGGAGCAGAGAGTGTCGGCATGATCGCTGGAAGAATGGAAGGGTGGTCCATGTCTTCAAGACGTTCGAGCCCGCGATTTTGTGACGCAGTCTGCAAAAAAAAACCGGTTTTCCGCATCGTGGAAGCCGGGACGCCGCCCGCCGGCGGCCGCGCCGCTGCGGCGCGCTTATTGCAACGGCAGCAACGCGGGCGCGCCGGCTTTCTTGACCAGCACGACCACGAACTTGGCCGGCTCGGTCTGGCTGGCGTTGCGGCCCACCGTGTGGATATCGTCCGGCCCTTCGTAGAAAGTCTGGCCCGGCTTCAGCGTGACCTCCTGGCCGCCCTTGACCTGCATCACGATGCTGCCTTCCAGCACATAGACGAAGGCGTGGGCGTCGTGCCGGTGGATGGGGTCGGCCGCGCCGGGCGGGTAGTCGACGACGAGCATGAGAGCCTCTTTGCCGGGGATGTCGGGCAGCGCCTTGGTCAGCAGCGGCGTGACGATCGGTTCGGCCGCGCCGGCCGCGTGGCCCGCGTGGCCGGCCGGCGGCGCCGCGTGCGTCGGCGCGCCGAGCAGGGTGCCGGCGGCAATGAAGGGTAATGCGATTTTCATGAGCTTCGACATGGCCTTTCCTTGGTCAGTGGGGAGACAGGCCTATCGTAGGAGCCGCGCCGGCGGCCCGGTAGATCCGCGCGCGGGATCACCGTGTTGAACGTCCGGCACCAATGCGCCGCACGGCGGCGGGCCTAGCCGCGCGCCAAGGCGGCGGCGATGCGTTCGAGCTTGTCGGGATTGCGCTGCACCAGTACGCGGGTGATGCGCTGGCCGTCGGTATCGTAGGACTGCACCGACTCCAGGCTGCCGTTGATGAAGCGCAGCAGGGCCCATTGGCCGTTCACCTCGGCCACCTCCACGCGCACGCCGTCGCCGAAGCGCCGCGCGCCGGCATAGAACAGCTGCGCCAGGCGCTTGCCGCCCACCAGCCTGGCGAAGCTGGTGACCTTGCCGCCGCCGTCGCCGATCAGTTCGGCGTCGTCATTGAGCAGGGCGTGCAGGGTATGGAAGTCGCCCTGCTGCATGGCCTGCGCGAATGCCTGCATCAAGCGGCGGTGCGTGTCGCGCGGCACGGCGCGGCGCGGATCGGCCTGGCGCAATTGCTGCCGGGCGCGCCGCACCAGCTGGCGGCACGCCGCCATGCTCTTGCCCAGGGTCAGGGCGACATCTTCATAGTCGGCGTCGAACACCTCGCGCATCAGGAAGGCGGCGCGCGCCTCGGGCGAGAGGCGTTCCAGCATGAACAGGAAGGCCACCGAGACATCGTCGGCGAACTCGCGGATCTGCTCGGGCGTGTCCGGCGCCGCCATCAGCATGGGTTCCGGCAGCCAGGCCCCCACGTAGTGGGCCCTTTCAGCCTTGGCCGCGCGCAGGCGGTCGAGCGCCAGGCGGGTGGTCACCGTCACCAGCCAGGCCTCGGGGTTTTCCAGCCCGGCGTGGTCGGCCTCGTGCCAGCGCAGCCAGGCATCCTGCACCACGTCCTCGGCGTCGGCCACCGTGCCCAGCATGCGGTAGGCAAGGGCGTACAGGCGCGCGCGATGCTGGTTGAACAGACGGGTGGGGTCGGTCATGGGGCGGGCCAGCGCCAGGAGGCAGGGACCGGTATTTTGCGATCCCCCCGGCGAAACGGCAAGCCGGCCCGCCAGGCCGGGCGGGCCCGCGCCCTTGCAGGAATGCCGCCCGCAACTGGTATTCTCCCCGTCATGGACCGGCCGTCATCGCTCACCTGCCTCGATACGCTGCTGCGCGGCGTCGAGCGCCGCTACCGCTTGCCGGACCTGCCTCCCGACAGCGGCGGGGGGCCGCGCGACGACACGGCCACCGCGCTCGCGCTGGCGATCGAACGGGTCCGTCAGGAAATCGCGCGCGGCGCCATTCCGGACGCGGCCCGGCAACGCCAATTCGTCGCATTGCTGCAGCAATTGATTCGCGATGCCATGCGCGCGGAACAGGGCGACCCGGTGTTCCAGGCCATGGTGCTGCGGCATGCGGCGCCGCAGGTGCGCGAATACGCATCGCTGTCGGCCCATGCCGGGCAGTATCGCCGCGCCGTCCATGGCGCCGTCAACACCATTGCCCATCCGGCCAAGCAACAGCGTATGCCGCCGGGCCGCTTGTGCGACGCCCTGGCGCGCTTGCACGGGGCGGCGTCGGCGGCGGCCTGGACGGCGCTGGCCGACACCGCGCACGGCATCCTGGCGATGCCGGAACTGGCCGCCGAGCCCGCCATCGCGCAGGGCCTGGAACGCCTGCTGGCCGAGCCCGCCCTGGGCCGCCTGCAGCGGCTCGACGCCTTGGCGTCCGATGCGCTGGCGCGGCAGTACCAATCCCTGTGGGACCGCAACGGCCCGCGCCCGGGCAGCGATACGGCTGCCATGCAGGGCTCGGCCTCGCGGCGGCGCGGCGCCGCGGTCGAGGCGCTGGCCGCGCGCGCCCTCGAGGCGGTGGCCCGGCGGCTCGACGGCCTGGACGGCGCCGGGCGGCCCTACCGGGTGGTGACGTCGATGCTCGTCCCGGCGGCCATACCGGGCGAGGCGGCGCGCGCCAAGACCGAATGGGACGCCGTCCTGCTGCGGCGGGCCGGCGCCGATGGTGCCGCGGCGGCGTGGGACGTCTGCCTGTTGGTGGAGGCCAAGGCCTCGGCGGACGCTGCCGGCACCGACCTGCCGCGCCTGTTGCGCGGCCTGCGTTTGCTGGCGCACGCGGCGCCAGAGACGGTTTATTCCTTCGAAACGCGCCAGGGCGTGGTGCGCCTGCGCGGCGCTTCGCTGGCCGGGCTGCCGGACGACGCGGCTGGCCTGGCGGCAACGGTGCTGTATTGCTGCGACGCGCCGGTCGAAGCGGCGCCGCGACTGCTCAGCGCCGCCAGCCGCATGCAGCTGTTGTCCGCGCCGGCCAGCCTGGCGTTCGCCAGCGGCCTGGCGGCTGGACGGCAGGGCGACGAGGCCGAGCTGGAGCCGGTCTGGACCGACTTGCTGCAATCGCCCCGGTGGCGGGCGGTGCTGCATCAATACCCGGCGCTGCGCCAGGCGCGGGAATTGATGGTGCATCCGGACGATTTGTTCGCTGCAGCCGGCCGCGCCTGACGGGCAGTTCTCGGCTTGGCGGTAGGGCGCCGGCATGGTCGGCGAACGCTTGGGGTGGTACTGTCCAGAGAGCTGGGACACAGTGTCTTGGCTGCGGGTAACTCATGCTTCATCTGCTCTGGCGGTTCAGCATGTGAAGCAACCGGTTTTTATCCTCGTTCAGGACATCTTCAACCGTCGATACGGATCGTCGTTGCGCGCGCAATTCAAAGGCCTTCGGGCTGAAAATGTCTTCCAGGCTGTCCATGCGCTTGCCGCCTACTCTGTTGCCCAACCACTCTGCGATGTCGTGGTCGAAGAAGGGGAATGACTGCATTGTGGGCCGATGGACGGCCAGGGCCCTGAGCTGGGTGGTGCGCAGCATATCTACCACGTCGCCGTCGAATGTGAGCAGTTCGGCCAGGTAGAAATCAAAATTGGGTTCCTTATGAGGATTGACGGCACACAGTTGGTCGAGAGCCCGGGGAATGTAGAGATCCCAGGCACAGTTTCGCAGGAGGGCCAACGGATCGGGGTGGTTTTGTAGGGAATTGAGTTTGTGCACAATCCGCGCCTGCGTGTTGCGGGCAAGGATGTCTCCGCAGACGATGAGTTCGCGCAGTGCTATGGTGGAAAGCGCTTCGTGCATGAAGGTGATAAGTTCCGCGAGCTTGTGCTGCGGAGATTTCCTGGACCCGAGAACCAATAATTGGGTACGCACCAACATTGCCTCCATCATGTTCACTTGTTGGTTGATTCCCTGCGCTAAGCCACTGTCCAGATCTTGCTGAAAATCGTCCAGGATTGCGGTCGCCATGAATTCCGCCTGATCGCGGAATTGGTTGCGATAGCGTTGGCCCCATTCAACGGTCAAGGGGCCACCGGTGGCATTTAACGCGTGGACCGCCGCGATGGTTTGTGTGCAACTTTTGATTGTTGCCTCGGTCCAGTTGCGTTGCGACTCCCAGAGGTACAGTGTGAAGTTCAGATGTCCCAGGCGCTCGCCGAGTTTGTTGATCCAATCTGCCCCTTCCCGCGCTCGTTGGCTTACGTTAGCTTGATATGCGATCGCCCGGATATAGCTGGCTGCATTGGAATCGATGAACACGGCGGAGCCGCTGCGAATTGGGACAGAGGCGGACTTGCCTTGTGCGACGAACGGCGCGTCCATAATCCACAATGAGCGTCCGCGGAACACGGAACCGATGAATCCGGATTCGCCAAGGGGGAGATTGAGTAGCTTGATTGACCCAACGTCCGACATGTCGGCAAAAATAATCTGCCAGTCTGCAAGCTCGTCGATACTGCGCTCGAAACACTGGTGCGCTTCAAGCGCGTTGGCTGCGGAGCAAACTTCGCGTGCTGCCATCTGGGCAACGACATGAGGTACAGCGGACATGGAGAGCCAGGGAGATCGGGACAATGATTGCCAGATCTTACCCAAACCTTCAATCACGATACCGCTTGATTAAATAGCGATCTTGTCGCTTTTCGCGCTGCGGCGTCTGGCGTCACTTCTTCAACACCAGCACCTCGCTGCAGCCGTCCTGCACCGTGTCGCCGTGCTGGTTCACCAGCCTGAGCCGCCGATCCACCGCGCCGACGCGCGCGCTGGCGCCGGGCTTGACGGCCAGGATCTCCAGCACCAGGTGCAGCGTGTCGCCCACGAAGATGGGTTTCTCGAATCTCCATTCGCGCAGCGACAGCATCGCCACCACCGAGCGATGAAAGATGCCCAATTCGTGCATCATGCCGGTGGCGATCGCGATGCCCAGCGCGCCATGCACCAGACGCTGCCCATACTTGGTGCCTGCCGCGTATACCTGGTCGGCATGGATCGGATTCCAGTCGCCCGACAGCATCGAGAAGATTGTCAGGTCGGCCTCGGTAATGGTGCGGGCGCCGCTTTCGAACGCCTGGCCGGCGTGGAAGTCTTCGAAGTACAGGGAATGGGAGCTCATCGCGGTTCGGGCGGGGCGGGCCGGGCGTCAGGCCGGCGTTTCCTGTTGCAGGCGTTCCTCGGCCATCTGGCGCAGGCGGGCCCGCTGGATCTTGAAGCCGTTGGCGCTGGCGGCGGTGGGGAACTCGTCCACCAGCCACAGGCGGGCCGGCACCTTGAAGGGCGCCAGCGCGGCGCGCAGCGGCGCCAGCAGCGCCTCGGGCGTCGCGCCGGGCTCGGCGATGACGAAGGCCGCCGCGCGCGGCTGGCCGTCCAGCTCGATGCCGACCACCTGGGCGTTGCGCACGCCGGGTTGCCGGGCCAGGGCGTGCTCGATCTCGGCCGGGTCGACCAGGTAGCCGCCCAGCCGCAGCGCGTCGCCCATGCGGGCCAGGTAGACGAAACTGCCGTCCGGGCGCAAATAGCCCAGGTCGCCGGTGCGGAAGTAGCCATCGGGCGTCATGGCTTGCGCGGTGGCATCGGGGTTGTCGAGGTAGCCGATGAAGTTGCCCGGTGCGCGGATCTCGATCTCGCCCTGTTCGCCGGGCCGGCATGGCGCGCCGCTGGCGGGGTCGCGCACCCGCACTTGCGCCGCTGCGCCGGCCGCCGGGCAGCCACCGCCGAGGGCGCGCTCGGCCACCGGCAAGCCGGCGGCCTGCAGCGCGAACAGCGCCTGCACTTCGCTGGAACCGTACAGGCCGCGCAGCGGCAGGCCGCGTTGTTGCAGGCGCTCGACCAGTTCCACCGCGCCCGGGCTGAACGTGGCGAAGCCGAACACCCGGGCATCCGGGAACGGCCGCGCGCCGGGCGCCTCGTCGGCAATGCGGCGCAGCATCTCGTCGCTGCCGAACAGGTGCGTGATGCGCTCCTCGCGCAACAGCCGGGCGGCCCGTGGCGCATCGAACAGGTCCATCATGACGATCGGCGCGCCGGCTTCGAGGGCGGCCAGCGCGCCGTTCAGGCCGAACACGCCGCACAGCGGCAGGGCGGCCAGCAGCCGCGCATCCGGCTCGCGCAAGCCGTAGGAGGCGGCTACACAACGGGTGTGCGCAGCCAGCGTGGCGGCGCTGTGCATGACCAGTTTGGGTCCCTTGGTGGTGCCCGAGGTGGTGAACAGGATGACTTCGCGCGCCGGGTCGGCGGCGTCGGCCGGCGTCGCGGCGGCCACGGCCGGGTCATCGAAGTCGAACGCCACGGTGCGGCGCCCGCAGACGGGGGCGGGCGCGGCGCTGCCCGGGTCGACCAGGGCGATGCATTCCAGGTCGGGCAGGGCGGCCGGGTCCACCCCGGCCAGCACGGCGGGGAAGTCGATCTTGCGGAATGATGGCTGCATCAGTAGCATGCGGGCGCGCGAGCGCGCCAGGATGTATTCCAGCTCGGCGCTGCGGTAGCGGGTGTTGATAGCCACCAGCGTGGCGCCGCGCTGCGCCAGGCCGAACAGCAGGGCCAGCCATTCGCGCCGGTTGGCCAGCCAGACCGCGACCTTGTCGCCCGGCCCGATGCCCTGGGCGGCCAGCCATTGCGCCGCGCGCTGGCACAAGTGGTGGAAGTCGCGATAAGTCAGCGCACCGGCTTCGTCGATCAGCGCGGTGTCCCCGGGCCGCGCCCGCAGGTGCGCGGCGTACAGGTCCGCCAGGCGCGCGGGCGCCGGCGCGGCGGTTCCAGGCATCAGTACAGCTCCATCAGGTCGGTATTGTCGGCAAAGTCGGCCGGCACGCCGGCGCGGATCAGCGCGCCGGACTTCATCACGATGACGCGGTCGGCGATCTTCAAGGCCTCGCGCACGTTCTGCTCCACAATCAGGATGGACATGCCGCGTTCCTGCTGCAGCGCGCGCACCGGGCCCATCAGGTCCTGGAACAGCTTGGGCGCCAGGCCGATCGAGGGTTCGTCCAGCAGCAGGCAGCGCGGCTGGCTGAGCAGGGCGCGGCCGAGCGACACCATCTGCTGCTGGCCGCCCGACAGGGTGCCGGCGCGCTGGCCGTAGAACTTGCGCAGGGCCGGCAGCACCTCCATCACCCAGTCCAGCCGCGCCGCGTGCTCATGCTTGGGCACGCCGGCCGACCACAGGCCCAGCCGCATGGTCTCGGCCACGGTCAGGCCCGGGAAGATGCCGCGCCCTTCGGGCACCATCGAAATGCCGGCAGCGGTCAGGCGCCGCGGATCGGGCCGCGCCACTTCGACGCCGTCGAGCAGCACGCTGCCGGCCTGCGGGACGAGCAGGCCGAACAGGGCCTTCAGCAAGGTCGATTTGCCGGCGCCGTTGTGGCCGATCAGGCACAGCACTTCGTTGGCGTCGAGGCGGACGTCCAGGCCGTCGAGCACCGGCCGGCCGCCATAGCCGGCGCGCAGGCCGCGCGCTTCCAGGACAGCGGGTGCGGCGGGGCTCATGCGCGTTCTCCGAAGTAAATGGCGGCCAGCTGCGGGTCCTTCAGGATCGCCGCCGGGTCGCCGCAGGCCAGCAGCCGGCCCTGGTCGAGGAACGCCAGGCGGTCCGACAGTTGCGTGACCAGGTCCAGGTTGTGCTCGATGATGCAGATGGTGATGCCGCGCGCCGCGTAGTCGCGCAGCAGCGCCACGAAGCGCGCGAACGAGCGCGGGTCCAGGCCCGAGGCCGGTTCGTCGAGCAGCCACAGCGAGGCATCGCCGGCCATGATGCGGGCCAGGCTCAGGAACTTGCGCTCGGCATAGGCCAGGTCGGCGGCGCGCTCGTGGCGCTTGTCCCACAGCCCGGTTTCGCGCAGCACCGCGTCGATGCGGGCGCGGTCGGCGCGCGGCTGCCACAGCCAGCTGCCGCGCTCGATCACGGTGGTGACGTTCTCCAGCACGCTCATGTGCGTGAACAGGCGCAGGTCCTGGAAGGTGCGGCCGACGCCGCGGCGCGCGATCTGCCAGGGCGCCATGCCGGCCAGCGGCTGGCCGTGCAGGTACACCGCGCCCGCCGTCGGCGCCAGGTGGCCGGTGATCATGTTGAACAGGGTGGTCTTGCCGGCGCCGTTGGGGCCGACCAGGGTGGTGATCTGGCCGGCCGGCAAATCCAGCGAGACGTCGCTGATGGCCTGCAGGCCGCCGAAGCGCTTGGACAGCCCCGACAGGCGCAGCAGCACGGCGGAAGCGTCGGCGGCCGCCTTCATGCGCCGTCTCCCTTGCGGCGGCCGCCCACCAGGCCGCCCGGCCGGTACATCATCAGCAGCACCATGATGGCGCCGTAGACGATCTGCTGCACGGTGCCCAGCTCAGCGGGCGGCAGGAAGGGCAGGTAGGTCAGCGCGGCCGGCAGCAGCATCAGCAGCGCCGCCCCGATGAGCGGGCCGAACACCGTGCCGGTGCCGCCGATGATGACCATGGCCATCAGCAGGATGGAGGTTTCCAGCATGAAGCCTTCGACGTTGACGAAGCTCATGTAGAAGGCATAGATGGCGCCGGCCACCGCCGCCAGGCCGGCCGACACGGCGACCGACAGGGTCTTGATGGCGGCCACCCATTTGCCGGCCGCCTGGGCGGCCGATTCGCTGTCGCGGATGGCCATCAGGCTGCGTCCGAAGCTGCCGCGCAGCAGCGCCGTGGTGATGAGCAGCACGGCGGCCAGGCCGGCCGCCGCCAGCGCCAGGAACTCGGCCGGGGTGGCCAGGGCGTGGCCGAAGATCGTCGGCGGCGGGATGCCCACCAGCCCGCCCAGGCCGCCGGTGACGCCCTTCCATTCGGAGAACACGGTGACGCCGATCACCTGCAGGCCCAGCGAAGCCGCCACGAAGTATTCGCCGCGCACCCGCAGCGCCGGCAGCGCCAGCGCCATGGACAGCACGGCCGACACCAGCACCGCGCCGCCGATGCACAGCAGCAGCGAGTCGCTGAAGTGCATGGCGATGTTGGCCGCGGTATAGGCGCCGACGCCGAAGAAGATGGCGTGGGCCAGCGAGAAAATGCCCGCGTACCCCATGATGAAATTGAGCGTCACCGCCAGCATGGCGTTGATGCAGAACAGCACGGCAATGTTTTGCAGGTAGGCCAGCATGCGTTGCCTCTGTCGGATGGCTACGAGGCCACGGCGCGGCCGAACACGCCGCCGGGCCGGAACAGGATGAACAGGAACAGCACTACGAAGGTGACCGCTTCGCTCCATTGCGGGTCGATCCAGGCCAGCGAGAGGTTCTCCGCCATGCCCAGCAGCAGCCCGGCCACGGCCGCGCCGCGCAGGCTGCCCACGCCGCCGACGATGGTGGCGGCGATGCTGATCAGCATGACGTGATGGCCCATGGCCGGGTTCAGCCCGGACGTGGCCGCGGTCAGGATCGCCGCCGGCACCGCTAGCAGCGAGCCGATCAGGAACACATACTGCGACAGCCGCCGCGGGGTCAGCCCGTAAACGCGCACCAGCTCCGGGTTCTCGCCCAGCGCGCGCAGGGCCAGGCCCAGGTTGGTGCGCGTCAGCAGCCATTGCAGCGCGCCGAACGCCAGCAGCGCGCACAGCACCGCCACCGCCGCCATCGGCGCCACGTACAGGCCGGGCAGCAGTTCCACGCTTTTGCTCAGCGGCGTGGGCACCGTGACCAGGCCGCGGCCGAAACCGATGGTGATCAGGTTCTGCACCACGATGGCCAGCCCGAACGAGGCGACGAACACGGTGAAGAACGCGCCTTCGTGGCGCTGGATGGCGGCGTACACGTAGCGGTCGACCAGCACGCCGAACAGGGCGGCGGCCGCGGCCGCGCCCAGCGCGGCCAGCGGCCAGGCCCAGCCCAGTGCGGTGTACAGCTTGTAGAACACGAAGCCGGCCAGGGTGAACGCGGCGCCGTGGGCCACGTGGAAGACGCGGGTCGTGCCGAAGATCAGCGAGAAACCCGCCGCGATCAGGGCATACAGGGCGCCGGTCTGGATACCGTTGATGAACAGCTGGACGAACAGCATGGCGGCTGCGGGCGTGGCGGCGCCGCGTTTATTGCGCCACGTCGGCGACCGGCCGGGCGCCGTTCTCGCCGATCTGGTTGATCTGGATCGGCGCCTTGATGGTGCCGTCCTCGGCGAACGCCACGGTCGCGCCCACGAATTCGAAGGTTGGCGTGGCCTTGCGCTGCGCCAGCAGGTTCTCGCCGGTGACCGGCTTGCCGGCCTTCTCGAGCGCGGCGGCCAGCACGGCGAAGGTGCGCACGGCGTTGTAGTAGTTCAGCACGTACATGTTGGGCGCCTTGCCGTGCTGCTTCTTGTAGTCCTCCAGCATGCGCTGCGTGATGTCGTCCTGCTTGTCCCAGTCGACCTTCTGGCTGGTGAAGAGCGCGCCGCGCGATTCGGGCAGGCCCAGGGTCGAGGGAATGGCGAAGGCCGAGTAGCTGACGATCTGCTGCGATACGCCGTTGTCGCGCAGCTGCTTGACGATCTGCCCCTGCTGGCTGCCGTACGAGGCGATATACACGGCGTCGGGCTTGACGTCGCGCACGCGCGCGGCGATGCCGGAGAACTGCTGGGCGGTGGCGGGCACCGAGAAGCTGCCCGCCAGCTCGCCGCCGGCCTTGCCGAGCGCGGCTTCCAGCTCCTTGACCACCGACTGGCCCAGCGGGTCGTCCACGTAGACCAGGGCGATGCGCTTGATGCCGCGCTCCTTGACCAGGTAGGGCACCATGGCGCGCACTTCGAAGTCCACCAGCGGGATGGTGTTCCAGAAATAATCGCCCAGCTCCGCCAGGTCGGGCCCGACGCCGCCGCCGTTGACCATCACCGTCTTGCTGCGCGTGCCGACCGGGGCGATGGCCTTCGACACGCCGGTGAAGGCGCTCAGCACGAACGGCACCTTGGCGACGTTGACCAGTTTGTTCATGCCGATGACGCCCTGCATGGGCAGGGCCTGGCTGTCTTCGTACACGATGGACAGCTTGCCCGACAGCATCTTGGACGCGTTGATGTGCTCGACCGCCAGGTTGGCGCCGGAAGAGAAGATCTGGCCGTACTCGGCGTTGCTGCCGCTCATGGGCAGCAGCCCGCCGATGGTGAGGTCGGCGGCGGCGGCCTGCGACGTCAGAATCAGGCCTTGGCACAGCGCCAGGCCGGCAAGCAGCTTCTTCATGAATGTCTCCACACGGGTCGTGGTTATTGTGCGCCGCAGCGCCGTGCCGCACGGGCCGGCGGCTTGAAAAATGCTAGCCATTCCCCCGGGCCGAACCTATTCGGATTTGCTTAACGCCGGGTTTTCCCGCGTGGATTGGCCGCCTGTCGGGGCGGGCGCCGAACCTGCGCCGGCGCCGCGGCATCAACGCCCCCAGGCGGCGATTTCCGCGTCGCTCTTGCCCAGCACGTCGCGCAGGATCTCGCGGGTATGCTGGCCCAGCAGCGGCGGGGCGTTGCGGTACACCACCGGCGAGGCCGAGAAGCGCAGCGGGCTGGCGGTGACGGCGGCGCTGCCGCCGAGCGGGTGCGGCAGGTCGCGGCGCAGCTGGCGCGCCCGCACCTGCGGGTGGGAGAACGCCTGGGCAATGTTGTTGATCGGGCCGCAGGGCACGCCGGCCGCTTCCAGCCTGGCGATCCAGTCGTCGCGGCGGCCGCGTTTCATGATGTCGGCCAGGAGGGCGATCAGCGTGTCGCGGTTGGTGACGCGCAGGCGGTTGGTGGCGAAGCGCGGGTCGTCGCCCAGTTCCGGCGCGCCGATCGCCTTGCAGTAGGCCCGGTACTGGGATTCGTTGCCGGTGGCCACGATCAGGTGGCCGTCGGCGGCGGCGAATACCTGGTAGGGCACCACGTTCTGGTGCGCGTTGCCGGCGCGGGTGGGCGCCACGCCGGAGGCGAAGTAGTTGGAGTTCTGGTTGGCCAGCATGGCCACGTGGCAGTCCAGCAGGGCGATGTCCAGGTGCTGGCCCCGGCCGCTGCGATGGCGTTCCTGCAGCGCCGCCAGCACGGCGACGGTGGCGTACATGCCGGTGATGATGTCGGTGACGGCCACGCCGGCCTTCTGCGGGCCGCCGCCCGGCAGGTCGTCGCGTTCGCCGGTGATGCTCATCAACCCGCCCAGGCCCTGGATCATGAAGTCGTAGCCGGGCAGGTGGGCGCAGGGGCCGTCCTGGCCGAAGCCGGTGACCGAGCAGTAGATCAGGCGCGGGTTGAGCTGCTTCAGGCTGTCGTAGTCCAGGCCGTACTTGCGCAGCCCGCCGACCTTGAAGTTCTCCACCAGGATGTCGCACTTGGCCGCCAGTTCGCGTATCAGCGCGGCGCCGGCGGGCGTGGCCATGTCGGCTTCCAGGGAACGCTTGTTGCGGTTGGCGCTCAGGTAGTAGGCGGCTTCCGGCGTGTCCTGGCCGGCGCCGTCCTTCAGGAAGGGCGGACCCCAATGGCGCGTGTCGTCGCCGGTTCCCGGGCGCTCGACCTTGATGACGTCGGCGCCCAGGTCGGCCAGGTTCTGGGTGCACCAGGGGCCGGCCAGGATGCGGCTCAGGTCGAGCACGCGGATGCCTTCCAGGGGCGGGGGGCGGGATTCCATGTGGATGACTGCTCTTTGCGCGTGGCCGCGCCTCAGGAAACGATGGTGGCGGCGCCGTGGCTCATGACCACCACGTCGCGCGCCGGCGCGCGCACGATGAACTGCAGCGCGCCGTCGGCGTCGCGCCACATGTCGAACTGCAGCGTTTCGCCCGGGTAGACCGGCGCCGAGAAGCGGGCGTCCAGGCTGGTCAGGCGCGCGGCGTCGTAGTCGCACCAGGTCTTGACGATGGCGTGCGCGGCCATGCCGTAGGTGCACAGGCCGTGCAGGATGGGCTGCGGGTAGCCGGCGCGGCGCGCCACTTCCGGGTCGGCGTGCAGCGGGTTGCGGTCGGCGTTCAGGCGATACAGCAGCGCGGCGTTGGGCGCCACCGCCAGGCTGCACTGTCGGTCGGGCGCGCGCGTCGGCGCGGGCGCCAGCGGCGCCGGGCTGTCGTCGCTGCGCGCCAGGCCGCCGTCGCCGCGGCAGAACGTGGTCTGCCGCAGCGTGGCGAGGCAGGCGCCGGATTCATCGTGCAGCTTGCGTTCGGTGACCACCAGCGCGCCCTTGTCGGCGCCCTTGTCGATGACGTGCGTGATGCGGCTCTTGCCGATCACCGTGCCGCTGGCCGGCAGCGGCGCGTGCAGCGCCAGGCGCTGTTCGCCGTGCACCAGCCGCAGCCAGTCGATGCCGGCGCGCGGGTCGTTCATCCAGAAGCCGGGGTGGGCCAGCACCGTGGCCAGGGTCGGGAAGGCCCGCAAGTCCTGCTCGTAGACGTAGCGCAGCTGGCCCGCGTCGAGCGGATCCTGCCCCAGGCCGATGCCCAGCGCGTACAGCATCGTGTCCTTGTCGTCGTAGCGGTGGCGGATGTCTTCGAACCGCCAGTTCTTGATGGTGTCGTAGTCCATGGCCGCCTCAGATGGGATCCCAGTCGATGACGTCGGGCGAGCGCTCCAGCGCGTAGAAGTGCTTGCGCATCGCCGGCATGGCGATCTCGCCGATCAGTTCGGGCGTCCAGCCTTCGCCGTGGTGCACGCTGCGCAGCGGGCGCGGCTGGCTCATCAGCATGATCTCGTTGGCGCGCACGGCGAAGATCTGCGCGGTGATCTCGCTGGCCGCGTCGCTGACCAGGTACACCGCCAGGGGGGCCACCTTGTTGGCTTCCATTTTCTTCAGTTTCTCGACGCGCGCCTTCTCGGCCTCGGTCTCGGCCGGGATGGAGCTGGTCATGCGGCTCCAGGCGAATGGTGCGATGCAGTTCGAGCGCACGTGGTAGCGCGCCATGTCGAGGGCGATGGATTTGGACAGGGCGACGATGCCGAGCTTGGCGGCGGCATAGTTGGCCTGGCCGAAGTTGCCGATCAGGCCGGAGGTGGAGGTCATGTGGACCAGCGCGCCCGCTTCCTGCTCGCGGAAGTAGGGAGCCGCGGCGCGGCTCATGTAGAACGAGCCGTTCAGGTGCACGTCCAGCACCTGGCGCCATTCTTCCTCGCTCATCTTGTGGAATACGCGGTCGCGCAGGTTGCCCGCGTTATTGACCACCGCGTCGATGCGCCCGTAGGCGTCCACCGCGGTCTTGATGATGTTGTGGGCGCCCTCGTAGCTGGCCACGCTGTCGGTATTGGCGCAGGCCTGGCCGCCGGCGGCGACGATTTCCCGGACCACCGACTCGGCCGGGCCGGCGCCGCCGCCTTCGCCCTGCAGCGAGACGCCGATATCGTTGACCACCACCTTGGCGCCCGCCGCCGCCATCGCCAGCGCGACGCCGCGCCCGATGCCGCCGCCGGCGCCCGTTACAACCACCACCTTTCCTGCAACCATGCCGCTCATGAGGGTTCTCCTTTGGGGGGCCGCGCCAGCATGCCGCGCCCCGACTCTCTGCATGGTAGATTTCAGGGCAGGCCAGCGGAATTCAAAATTAAAGACACCCCCCTTTTGCGTGGCGGAACATGAGACACGACCTGACCGACCTGCGTTTGTTCGTGAACGTGGGTGAAACCCTTAATCTGACGCGCGCGGCCGAGCGCACCTTCCTATCGCTGCCCGCGGCCAGCGCCCGCATCAAGAACATGGAAGAGGCCTTCAAGGCCCGCCTGCTGGTGCGCCAGGCCACCGGGGTGGCGCTGACCCCCGCCGGCGAGGTGCTGCTCAAGCACGCGCATGCGGTGTTCCGCCAGCTCGAATGCCTGAACGCCGACCTGCAGCCGTATTCCAGCGGCATCAAGGGGCGGCTGCGGCTGCTGGCCAATACCACCGCGACCAATTCGTTCCTGGCCGACGCCATGTCCACCTTCCTGGCCGAGAATCCGGACGTGGACATCGAGCTGGAAGAGAAGATCTCCGGCGACATCGTGCTGGCGATCCGCGCCGGCGCGGCCGACCTGGGCATCGTGGCGGGCAATATCGACGTGGACGGCCTGGACGTCATGCCGCTGTTCCGCGACGAGCTGGCCATCGTGACCGCGCTGGGACACCCGCTCGCGCAGCTCGAGTCGGTCCGTTTCGTCGATGTGATCGACGCCTACCAGTTCGTGGGCATCCACCCCAACAGCGCGATCCAGACCTTCCTGGAGGACATCGCCTCGGGACTGGGCAAGCGCCTGTGCCAGCGGGTGCACGTCGGCAGCTTCGAGGCGGTGTGCCGCATGGTCGAGGCCGGCGCCGGCATTGCCGTGGTGCCGCGCGCCTGCGCGGCGCGCTACAGCCGCCCGCAGGCGCTGCACGTGCTGCGCCTGCAGGATGCCTGGGCGCAGCGCGACCGCCTGCTGTGCCGCCAGCGCGGGCGCGACCTGCCGCGCTTCGTCGAGGATTTCATCGAGCATGTACGGGTGGCGGCGCGGGCGGCTTGACCGCGGGCGGCCGGCGCCGTCGCGCCGGCGCTGAACGGGGGGTTCGGCAAAAAAGAATCGGCAAGCGGGCATGGCCGCGCGAATAATAAGCGCACCGTGCGGGCCCTGGGGTCCGCGCGCGTTCACAAGAAAACCGGAGACACACCATGCACGATCCGCAACGCCGCCGCCTGATGGCGGCGCTGGGCGCCGCCTGGGCGGCCGCTTCCCTGCCTGTGCCGGCCCGCGCGGCCAAGTGGCCCGAGCGCCCCGTGAATTTCATCGTTCCCTTCCCGCCCGGCGGGCCGGTGGACACCACCGCGCGCTTCACCACCCAGCCGCTGGGCGAACTATGGAAGGTTCCCACGGTGGTCGACAACAAGGCCGGCGCGGGCGGCATCGTCGGCGCGCAGGCCGCGGTCAAGGCGCCGGCCGATGGCTACCACTATTTCTTCGCGTCCATCCATCATGCCGTGCTGCCCAGCCTGCGCGCCAACCTCAGCTACGACGTGATGACCGACTTCACGCCGGTCGGCATGGCGGCGGTGTTTCCCATCGTGCTGGTGGTGCACGAGTCCCTGCCGGTCAACAACGTGCAGGACCTGATCGCCTACGCCAGGCAGCACCCCGGCAAACTGTCGTTCAGCTCGTCGGGCACCGGCGGCGGCACGCACCTGGCGGGAGAGCTGTTCAACAGCATGACGGGCACGCGCATCCAGCACGTGCCCTACCGCGGCAGCGCGCCGGCCATGCAGGACCTGCTGGGCGGCCAGGTGCAGATGATGTTCGCCGACGGCCCGTCGGCCATGCCGCATCTGTCGGGCGGCAAGATCCGTCCCCTGGGGGTGGGCAACCCCGAGCCGTCCGCCCTGTTCCCGGGCATTCCCACCATCGCCGCGTCCGGCGTGCCCGGCTATGAAGCCTATTCCTGGAGCGGCGTGCTGGCGCCGGCCGGCACGCCGGCGGACACCATCAAGCGCGTCAACGCCGACATGGCCCGCGTCCTGGCCGACCCCGCCACGGTCAAGGGCATGCTGGCCGCCGGCGCCGAACCCAGGCCCGGCACTCCCGAGCAGTTCGGCGCCTTCCTGCAGGCGGAACTCGACAAATGGAGCAAGGTGATCAAGCAGGCGGGCATCAAGGTGGAATGAGCCGCCGGCGGCGGGCGGCGCGAAGCTATTCCAGCAGCGCCCGCCGCGCGTCGTGGTACTCGCGCGCCAGTTGTTCCACCAGCGCCTGCGTCGACAGCAGTTCCTGCGCCGCTCCCACCCCCTGGCCGGCGCTCCAGACGTCTCTCCATGCCTTGGGCCGGGTCCGCTTGTCCAGGTTGACCGGGTTGGCGGCCAACTGGTCGAGCAGGGCGGGATCCAGGCCCGCGGCGACGATGCTGGGCGCCAGGTAATTGGCCGGCACGCCCGAGAAGAACGGCGTGTAGACCACGTCCTCGACGCCTGCGCGCAGCACCATCTCCCGGTAGCGGTCCGAGGCCAGCGACTCGTGCGTGGCGATGAAGCGCGTGCCCATGTATGCGAAATCGCAGCCGAGCGCCTGCGCCGCCAGCACATCCTTGCCGTGGCTGATGCAGCCCGACAGCGCCAGCGGGCCGTCGTAGAACGCGCGGATCTCGTTGACCAGCGCGATGGGGTTGATGGCGCCCGCGTGGCCGCCCGCGCCGGCCGCCACCAGGATCAGGCCATCGACCCCGGCATCGAGCGCGCGCCGCGCATGCCGCACCGTGGTCACGTCGTGGAATACCAGGCCGCCGTGAGGCCGCATCGCTTCCACCACCGCGTCGGGCGCGTGCAGCGAGGTCACCACCAGCGGCACCCGGTGCGCCACGCAGATATCCAGGTCGCCGCGCCAGCGTTCGTTGGTGGGGTGCACGATCAGGTTGACGCCATAGGGCGCCACCACGCTGCCGGGATGGGCCTGGCGGTGCGCCGCCAGGCCGTCCTCGATGCGCGCCAGCCAGTCGCCCAGCGCTTGCTGCGGCCGCGCGTTGAGCGACGGGAAGGTGCCGATGATGCCCGCGGCGCACTGCGCGACCACCAGGTCGGGCCCCGACACCAGGAACATGGGGGCGCCGATCACCGGCAGGCGAGTGGTGGCGCGCAGGAACTGCAGAACGGACATCGGCGGGCTCCGGTCAGTTGGTCTGGATGTTGGCCGACTCGATGACGTCGGCCCACATGGCGTATTCGCGCTCGATGCGCGCCTGCACGGCCTTGCCGTCGCCTTCGTCGACGGTATAGCCGCCCTCGACCATGGCCTTGCGGAACGCCGGGTCCTGCGAGACCTCGCGCAGCGCCCGCGCCAGCCGCGACTTGATGTCGTCGGCCAGCCGCGGCGGCGCCATCAGCGCGTACCAGCCGACCACTTCATAGTCTTTCAGGCCGGCCTCGATCATGGTGGGCACGTCGGGCAGCTCGGGATTGCGCTCGCGCGAGGTCACCGCCAGGGCGCGCGCCTTGCCGCTCTTGATGAACGGAATGGCGGTGCTGGTGATGTCGAACATGAACGTGATCTTGCCGCTCACCACGTCCATCATGGCCGGCGAGTTGCCGCGATAGGGCACGTGCAGCATGGGGGCGCCGGCCTGCTGCTTGAGCAGTTCGGCCGACAGGTGGTTGGACGCGCCCACGCCGGCCGACCCGAAGCTGACGGCATCCGGGTGGGCCTTGGCGTAGGCGATCAGTTCGCCCACGTTCTTGGCCGGGATCTGCGGGCCGATCAGCAGCACGTTGGTGTAGTCGACCACCATGCCGATGGGCGTGAAATCCTTGCGCGGATCGAACAGCTTGCTCTTCTGCACTAGCGGCGAGATCGTCAGCGAGGGACTGGCGGCGAAACCCAGCAGATAGCCGTCCGGCGTCGCCTTGGCGGTCGCGTCGGAGGCGATCATGCCGCTGGCGCCGGCGCGGTTTTCCACCACCACGGGCTGGCCCAGCTTGTCGCCCAGATACTTGGCGAAGACCCGGGCGGTGGTGTCCACCGGCCCGCCGGGGGCATAGCCCACCAGCAGGCGCAGCGGCCGGTCGGGGTAATTGGCGGCCTGGGCGGCGGTGGCGGCGCACAGCGCCGCGGCCACGGCGCACAGCAGCGTACGGATGTTCATGAGCTTGTCTCCTTGTGTTTTTGTATAAGGCGAGCCCTGGCGCAGCCGCCTCAGGCCAGCCTGTCCCGCAGCGGCTGCTTGAGAATCTTGCCGCTGACTGTGGTGGGAATGGCGTCTATCGGGATGATGCGCGCCGGCCGCTTGTACGGCGCCAGCTCGGCGCGCAAGTGCGTCATCAGGGCGTCGCAGTCCACGGCCGTGCCGGGCCGGGCTTCGACGAAAGCCACCACTTCCTCGTTCTGGTCCGCTTCGACGCGGCCCACCACCGCCGACAGCCGCACGCCCGGGAAGGCGTTGATGACGGCCTCGACCTCGGCGGGATACACGTTGAAGCCGGAGCGGATGATCAGGTCCTTGGAGCGTCCGGCGATGAACAGCGCGCCGCGCTCGTCCACATAGCCGATGTCGCCCGTGTTGAGCCAGCCGCCCGGCAGCAGCGCCTGCGCGGTCTGGGCCGGGTCGCGGTAATAGCCCAGCATGACGCCGGGGCCGCGCACCAGGATGTCGCCGCGCCGGCCGGCGACCGGCGGGCCGGCGTCCGGCGCGCCGATGCGCAGCTCCACGCCCTCGACCGCGTAGCCGGCCGAGCAATCGTCGCGCGGCGCGTCGATATCGGTGATGAACAGCGAGCCGGCGTATTCCGTGATGCCGTAGCCGTGGTGCATGGGCAGGCCGAAGCAGCGCTCGGTGGCCCGCTTGAGCGTCGGGTCGAGCGCCGCGCCGCCGGTATACACGTAACGCAGGCGTGGCGCGCGCGGCCGCTCGGGCGCCGCGGCCAGCAGGCGGGTGAACATGGTGGGCACGCCCTGCAGGATGCTGATGCCCGGCGATTCCAGCGCCCGCAGCACGTCCTGCGCGTCGTAGCGGCTGCGCACCACCAGGCTGGCGCCGGCGTGGATGGTGGCCATCAGCACCGTGGCGATGCCGAAGATGTGCGACAAGGGCAGGGCGGCATAGCCGATGTCGTCCGCCGCCAGGCGGCGCGAGGCGGCCGAGATGCGCGCGAAATGCAGCAGTCCCCGGTGCGGCACCATCACGCCCTTGGGCGCGCCGGTCGTGCCGGAGGTGTAGATCAGCGTGGCGACCTGGCCGGCCAGCTCGCCGCGCTCGGGCGCGGGCCGGCCCTCGGCCGGCGCCCAGTGGTTGCCGGGCCCCCACGCGGCGGCGTCGGCGGGGCGCGCGCCGGCGGCCTGCGCATGGGCCGCGGCGGCGGGCGAGACGCGGCTGGTGTACAGCGTCAGCGCCGGCTCGGCGTGGCGCCGGATGACCTCCACCTCGCGCGCGCTCAGGCGCGCGTTCAGGCCCACCGGCCAGGCGCCCAGCAGGCTGCAGGCGAACAGCGCCTGCACCATCTCGGCGCAGTTCTCGCCGACCACCGCCACCCGGTCGCCGGGCCGCACGGCTTGCGCGGCCAGCCAGTCGCGGGCCCGCTCGACGCGCCGCCACATGGCGCCGTAGCTCAGCGTGCCGCCGTCCTCTTCGTACAGGAACACCGCGTCCGGCTGGCGCGCGGCGCGGTCCTGCAGCAAGTGGTGAATGCGCGCGGGCAGGGCGGCAGCGGTCACAGCGCCTCCGCCGTGCCCAGGATGGCGGTGGACTGGCTCGACAGCGTGCCGCCGTTGCCGTGCACCAGCGCCAGGCGCGCATTGGCCACCTGGCGGTCGCCGCAATCGCCGCGCAATTGCCGCACCGCCTCGATCATGATGAAGACGCCGTACATGCCCGGATGCACGCAGCACAGGCCGCCGCCGTTGGTATTGACCGGCAGCCGCCCGCCCGGGGCGATGGCGCCGTCCTCGACGAACGCGCCGCCTTCTCCCTTGGCGCAGAAACCCAGGTCTTCCAGGAACAGGATGGTGTTGATGGTGAACGCGTCGTAGAGCTCCAGCACGTCGATGTCGGCCGGCCGCACGCCCGCCATGGCGAAGGCGCGGCGGCCGGATTCCTGCGCGGCGGTGACGGTCAGGTCGGCCATCGACGAGATCTGGCGGTTCCACACCGCGGTGGCGTTGCCCAGCACGTAGACAGGCTTGCGCGGCAGGTCGCGCGCGCGTTCGCTGCGCACCAGCACATAGGCGCCGGCGCCGTCGGTCACCAGGCAGCAATCGCGCACGGTGAGCGGGTCCGACACCATGCGCGACGACAGGATGTCGTCCAGGGTCGCGGGGTCGCGCAGCTGCGCCTCGGGATTGCGCTGGGCCCACTGGTTGGCGGCCAGCGCCACATGGGCCAGCTGCTCGCGCGTGGTCCCGTACTGGTGCATGTGGCGCGCCGCCGCCAGGGCGTACGAACTGAGCGGGCTGAGCGGCTCGTAGGGCGTCTCGTACGGCTGCGGGTCGAAGCTCTTGCGGACTCGGCCGATCTCGGCGCGGCTGAGCGCCGAGGTGCGCTGGGTGCTGCCGTAGCACACCAGCACCGCGTTGCATTGGCCGGACTGCAGCGCGTGCAGCGCCGGCAGCAGGTGCGCCACGAAGCTGGAGCCGCCCAGCATGGTGCTGTCGATGAAGCTGGGGCGGATGCCCAGGTGCTCGATCACCGGCATGGCCCACATCGGCGCGGCCACGCTGGCGGTGCAGATGCCGTCGATGTCGCGCATTGTCAGGCCGGCGTCGGCCACGGCCCGCTGGGCCGCCTGCACCAGGATTTCCATTTCGGTGTAGCCGTCGGCGCGGCCCAGGCCGGCATGGCCGACGCCGGCCACCGCCACGGCGCCGCGCAGGGAGTGCAGGTCGCTCATGCCGCCTCCCGCGCCACGAATACCACCAGCCCCGCGTCGCCCTGCCGGCGCACCTCGGCGCGCACCGGCATGCCGATGCGCACCGCGCCGGGCGCCATGCCTTCGACGCGGCTCATCATGCGCACGCCTTCTTCCAGGTCGATGAGCGCCACGTTGTAGTCGCCGCCGGCATCCGCCTTGCGCCGCACCACCGTGGTGGAATAGACCGTGCCGCGGCCGCTGGGCGCTTCCCAGGCCAGCTCGGGCGCGCCGCAGTGCGGGCAGATCATGCGGGGGTAGAACACCGCGCGCGCGCAGGCGGCGCAGCGCTGGATGAGGAATTCACCTTGCGCCAGCGCGGTGCGGTAGCGCTGGTCGGCGCCGCCGGGCGACGCGTCATCTGGGCTGGAAGGGTTCATGATGGCTCGAAACTGGAGTATTGCGGTGGGTGCAGTGTCCGGCGAGCGGGCCGGATTTGCCTATTCTTGTTTGCCGAAGCAGGGGTTTTGCGCGGCAGTACGCTGCCGGCCCGGCGGACGCGCTTCGGTTGGGCAAAAGCCCGGCTTCCGCGAAGCCAGATTGCGCCGGCGCGCCGATCATGGCTAGATACGCCGCAAGGAGACTGCACATGGACCTGAGCTGGACACCCGAGGAACGGCGCTTCCGGGAAGAAGTGCGCGCCTTCGCGCAGGAGCGCCTGCCGGAGGACATTCGCGCCAAGGTGCTGCGGCACCAGCGCCTGCATCGCGACGACTACGTGCGCTGGCACCGCATCCTGGACGACCGGGGCTGGGGCGCCCCGACCTGGCCGCGGGAATTCGGCGGCACCGGCTGGAACGCCATCGAGCGGCTGATTTTCGAGGTGGAGTGCTTCAAGGCCGGCGCGCCGCGGCTGCTGCCGTTCGGCCTGAGCATGATCGGGCCGGTGCTCATGAAGTACGGCAGTCCCGCACAGCAGCAGCGCTTCCTGCCGCGCATCGTGCGGGTCGACGACTGGTGGTGCCAGGGGTATTCCGAGCCCGGTTCCGGGTCCGACCTGGCCTCGCTCAAGACGCGCGCCGAGCTCGACGGCGACCATTACGTGGTCAACGGCCAGAAAACCTGGACCACGCTGGCGCAGTATGCCGACTGGATGTTCTGCCTGGTGCGCACCGACCCCGACGCCAAGGCGCAGCGCGGCATCACCATGCTGCTGGTGGACATGAAGTCGCCCGGCGTCAGCGTCCGTCCCATCAAGACGCTGGACGGCGGGCACGATGTCAACGAGACCTGGCTCGAGAACGTGCGCGTGCCGCTCGCCAACCGGGTCGGCGAGGCCGGCCAGGGCTGGACCTACGCCAAGTACCTGCTCGGCCACGAGCGCACCGGCATCGCCGGGCTGGGGCACTGCCACCGCGAGCTGGGCATCCTGAAGGACCTGGCGGCGCGCACGCTGCGCGGCGGCCGCCCCATCCTCGAGGACAGCCGCATGCGCGACCGCATCTCGCGCGTCGAGGTCGACATCATGGCGCTGGAAATGCTGCTGCTGCGGGTGGCGGCCGCGCGCGGCGACGCGCCCGGACCGGAGGCCTCGGTGCTGAAGATCCGCGGCTCCGAGATCCAGCAGGATCTCGCCATGCTGCAGATGGAAATCGCCGGCCCCGACGCCTGGCCGTACGACCCCGACTGGATGGAGGCAGACGCGCCGTTCCACGGCCCCGGCCCGGAGCTGGCCGCGGCGGCCGGCGCCGGCTATGCCGACATGCGCAAGACCACCATCTACGGCGGCACCACCGAGGTGCAGAAGGGCATCATCGCTCGCATGATGCTGGGCCTCTAACGGGACACGACCATGGATTTCGCGTATACCGAAGAACAGCGCATGCTGGCCGACAGCCTGCGGCGCCTGGTGCAGGACGAATGGACTTTCGCGCAGCGGCGCGCGCGCGCCGCCGAGGCCGCGCTCGACCGGCGCGCCTGGACACAACTGGCCGAACTGGGCGTGCTGGGCCTGAACGTGGCGGCCGCGTACGGCGGCTTCGGCGAGCCGCCGGCCAGCCTGCTGCCGGTGCACCTGGAGCTGGGGCGCGGGCTGGTGTCCGAGCCGGTCATCCCCAGCGCGGTGATGGGCGCCACGCTCATTGCCGCCTGCGCCGACGCGGCCGTGCAGCAGCAATGGCTGCCGGCGCTGGCCGCGGGCGAGGCGGTGGTGGCGCTGGCCTACCAGGAGCCGGGCCGGCGTTACGACACCGAGCCCGAGCAATGCCGGCTGCAGGCGGATGCCGCGGGCGCGCTGCGGCTGTCGGGCGCCAAGCACCTGGTATGGCACGGCGCCGCGGCGCAGGCCTGGATCGTCTCGGCGCGCGACGCCGCCGGCGAGCCGCAACTGCTGCTGGTCCCCGCCGACGCGCCCGGGGTGACGCTGCTGGATACCCCCACGCTCGACCGCGCGCGCTGCGCCCGCATCGATTTCGACCGCACGCCCTTGCCGGCCGCTGCCGTCATCGCCAGCGGCGCGGCGGCCCGCGCGGGGCTGGCCGCCGCGCTCGAGTGGGGCACCGCGGCGTTGTGCGCGCACGCGGCCGGCGCCATGGAGCGGCTGCTGGAGATCACCATCGAGTATCTCAAGACGCGGCGCCAGTTCGGCCAGCCGCTGGCCGCCTTCCAGGTGCTGCAGCATCGCATGGCCGACATGCTGGTGGCCAAGGAGATGGGCCTGTCCATGGCCTACGTGGCGGCCGCGGCGCTCAGCGAGCCGGACCGCGCGCAGCGGCGCCGCATGCTGGCCAGCGCCAAGCTCGAGGCCGCGCGCGCGGGCCGCTTCGTGGCCCAGAGCGCGGTGCAGCTGCACGGCGGCATGGGCATGACCGACGAACTCGAGGTCGGCGACTACTTCAAGCGCCTGACCATGATCGACCAGCTGCTGGGCGACAGCGCCGAGCAGCTGGCCGTGCTCGAGGAGCTGGCATGACGGCGGATTACCAGCAGATCCGCTTCACCCTCGAGGACGGCGTGGGCCTCATCACCCTGAACCGTCCCGAGCGCCTCAACAGCTTCACACAGGTCATGCACGCCGAGCTGGCGCGCGCGCTCGACCAGCTGGAAGCCTGCGCACAGCTGCGCGGCGTGGTGATCACCGGCGCGGGACGGGGTTTCTGCGCCGGCCAGGACCTGGGCGAGCGCAAGCCGCTGCCGGCCGGCCAGCGGCGCGACCTGAGCGAGGGCCTGCGCAACCATTACCGGCCCCTGATCCTGCGCCTGCGCGCGCTGCCGGTGCCGGTGGTGTGCGTGGTCAACGGCGTGGCCGCGGGCGCGGGCGCCAGCCTGGCGCTCGCCTGCGACGTGGTGTTCGCGGTGGAATCGGCGCGTTTCATCCAGGCGTTCGGCAAGATCGGCCTGCTGCCCGACGCGGGCGGCACCTGGTTCCTGCCGCGTCTGGTGGGCTCGGCGCGCGCCATGGGCGCCGCCCTGTTCGGCGAGGCCGTGCCGGCCCGCGAGGCCGAGGCATGGGGCCTGATCTGGCGCTGCATCCCCGACGCCGCGCTCGACGACACTCTGGCACAGATCGCGCGCACCCTGGCCAACGGCCCCACGCGCGCCTACGGGGCCGCCAAGCGGGCCCTGCAGGCTTCCAGCGGGCATACCCTGGAGCAGCAGTTCGACCTGGAATGCGAGCTGCAGCGCGAACTCGGCTATACCGACGACTACCTGGAAGGCATGCGCGCCTTCGCCGAGAAGCGCCCGCCGGCATTCCAGGGCCGCTAGGGCCCGTTGCCGCCAAAAGGAGCGCCGCGCGGGCGGCGCGCCGGCCCGGGGGCGGGCGGATTCCGGTCTCTTGAACCCGGCCTTGAAGAAAAACGAATTCCCAAGACGGGTTCGCCTCAGGCATGCTTGCGGCTGCACTGTAACTGCCAAGGACAAGAACCATGACGTCTTCCAACCCCGCCGCCTGGGTGGGCCGCGGTGAATCCGTGGCCGATGGCCTGGACGCCAGCCATGCCGCGCGCATCGCGGTGACGCTGGGCGAGCCGGCCCCGGGCGCCGGCGCGGCGCTGCCGCCGCTGTGGCACTGGGCCTATTTCATCAATCCGGTCGAGATGAACGGCCTGGGCACCGACGGCCATCCGGCGCGCGGCGGCTTCCTGCCGCCGGCCGACGACCGCAACCGCATGTGGGCCGGCGGACGCGTGACCTTCCATGCGCCGCTGCGCGTGGGCGTGCCGGCCGAGCGCCGTTCCGTCGTCGCCGACGTGCGCGAGAAGACCGGCCGCACCGGGGCGCTGCTGTTCGTGACGGTGCGCCATGAATACCATCAGGACGGGGCGCTGGCCATCGAGGAAGAGCAGGACATCGTCTACCGCCAGCCGGCGCCGCCCAAGCTGGTCGGCACCGACGCGCCGCCCGCGGCGCAATGGCGCGAGCCGGTCGACCCGTCGCCGGTGCTGCTGTTCCGCTATTCCGCCGTCACGTTCAACGGCCACCGGATCCACTACGACCATCCCTATGTCACCGGCACCGAGGGCTACCCCGGGCTGGTGGTGCACGGCCCCATGATCGCCACGCTGATGGTGGCCGCGTTCCGCCACGCCCATCCGTCGGCCACGCTGCAGCACCTGTCGTACCGCGGCCTGCGGCCGCTGATCGCGCCCACCCCGTTCGCGGTGGCGGGCCGGGTGGCCGAGCCGGGCCTGGCCGAATTGTGGGCCGAACAGGACGGCACGCTGGCGCACCAGGCGCAGCTGAGGTTCTCGGCATGAGCGGCGCCACGCCCGTCCGCCCGCTCGACGGCATCACCGTCATCAGTCTCGAGCACGCCATCGCCGCGCCGTTCTGCACCCGCCAGCTGGCGGACATGGGCGCGCGCGTCATCAAGATCGAACGGCCCGGCGCGGGCGATTTCGCGCGCGGCTACGACGAGCGCGTGCGCGGGCTGTCGTCGCACTTCGTCTGGACCAACCGTTCCAAGGAAAGCCTGACGCTGGACCTGAAGCACCCGGAGGCGGCCGAGGTCATGCAGCGCCTGCTCGCGTCGGCCGACGTGCTGGTGCAGAACCTGGCGCCCGGCGCGGCCGAGCGGCTGGGCCTGTCGTTCGAGGCACTGCATGCCGCCCATCCGCGCCTGATCGTCTGCGACATCTCCGGCTACGGCGAGGGCGGCCCGTATGAGCGCAAGAAGGCCTACGACCTGCTCATCCAGAGCGAAAGCGGCTTCGTCTCGGTGACCGGCACGGCGCAGGACCCGGCCAAGGCGGGTTGTTCCATTTCCGATATCGCCGCCGGCATGTACGCATACTCGGGCATCCTGAACGCGTTGCTGCTGCGCCAGCGCACCGGCCTGGGCAGCCGGCTCGACGTCAGCATGCTGGAGAGCATGGTCGAATGGATGGGGTACCCGCTGTACTACGCCTTCGAGGGCGCGCCGCCGCCGGCGCGCGCGGGCGCCGCGCACGCCACCATCTATCCGTATGGCCCGTTCCCGGTCGGCGACGGCGCCACCATCATGCTGGGCCTGCAGAACGAGCGCGAGTGGCGCGTGTTCTGCGAGCGTGTGCTGGCGCAACCCGAACTGGCCGACGACGAGCGCTTCGCCTCCAATTCGCGCCGCGCGGCCAACCGCGAGGCGCTGCGCGCCCTGATCGTCCAGGCGTTCGCGGCGCTGACCATCGAACAGGTCACCGAGCGCCTCGAGGCCGCCCAGATCGCCAACGCGCGCGTCAACGAAATGAAGGACGTGTGGGCCCATCCCCAATTGCAGGCGCGCCAGCGCTGGCGCGAAGTCGGCAGCCCGGCCGGGCCGCTGCCCGCGCTGCTGCCGCCCGCCTCCAGCAGCGCGTTCGCGCCGCGCATGGACGCCGTGCCGGCAGTGGGCGAAAACACCGACGCGGTGCTAGCATCATTGGGGTACGCGCCCGCAGATGTGGCGCGCCTGCGCACTGCAAAGGTGGTGTAATGCCCTCCGTCGTCCGTACTGCCCTGTTCGTGCCGGCCAGCCGGCCCGAACGCATCCCCAAGGCGCTGGCCACCGGCGCCGACGTCGTCATCGTCGACCTGGAAGACGCGGTCGAGCACCTGGCCAAGGACAGCGCCCGCGAGGCGCTGTGCGACTTCCTGGGGACGCATCCCGAGGCGCGTCTGTGGGTGCGCATCAACGACGGCTCGACCGCCTGGCACGACGACGACCTGGCGGCCTGCCGCAACCATCCCGGCGTGGCGGCGATCATGTTGCCCAAGGCCGAGTCGCTGGCCCAGGTGCGGCACGCGGCCCAGACCGGCATCGACATCGTGCCCATCCTGGAAACCGCCGCCGGCGTGCTCAACGCCGCGGAAATCGCCGCCACCCCCGGGGTGCAGCGGCTGGCGTTCGGCAGCCTGGACTACGGGCTCGACCTGGGTCTGACGCCGGATTCGGAAGGCGCCGGGGTGGTGCTGGACCACGCCCGCATACAGGTGCTGCTGCGCAGCCGCGCGGCCGGGCTGGCCCCGGCGCTGGACGGCGTGTTCCCGGGCGTGCAGGACACTGCCGGCATGCGCGCGGCCGCCTGCCGCGCCCGCGACATGGGCTTCGGCGGCATGTTGTGCATTCACCCTACCCAGGTCGGCATCATCCACCAGGCCTTCGCGCCGCCGGCCGCCGACCTGGAATGGGCGCGCCGCGTGGTCGCGGTGCACCGCGACAGCGGCGCCGGCACGTTCATGCTGGACGGCAAGATGGTCGACGCGCCGGTCATCGCGCGGGCGCGCCAGTTGCTGGAACGCGCCGGCGAGCGATCCTAGGCTACCGGTTCCAGGTGTCCGACTTCTTCGGAGTCAGACACCTGGTCTTCAATCGGCCAGTCGTTCGATGGGCTGGTCTGCCAGTTGCGCCAGCAGCGTGCGCAGCGGGCCCTGCGCCAGCACCAGGCCGGGCGCCAGGTCGCGCAGCGGCGCCAGCACGAAGGCGCGCTGGTGCATGCGCGGATGCGGCAGGACCAGGCGCGGGGTGTCGAGCACCGCGTCGCCATGCAGCAGCAGGTCCAGGTCGAGCGTGCGCGGGGCGTTGCGGTAGGGGCGCTGGCGGCCGTGGCGCTGCTCCAGCGCCTGCAGCACATCCAGCAATTCCAGCGGTCCCAGGGTGGTGTCGAGGGCGGCCACCGCGTTGATGAAATCGGGGCCGGCGGCGTCCACGGGCGCGCTGCGGTAGAAGGGGGACGCCAGGCAGTGCGCGATGCCCGGCGTGATGGCCAGTTCGTCGATGACGCCGCGCAGCGTGGCGAGGCTGTCGCCCAGGTTGGCGCCCAGGCCGACGTAGGCGCGCACCGGCGGGTGCGTCATGCGGGATCGCGCGGCGCGGCGGGGCGGCGCGGGCGGCGGCGGCGCTTGCGCGGCGCGCCGGCTTCGGCCGGGTCGCGCGGCAGGCGCGCCAGTTCTTCGATCATGTCGGCGCGGGTGGCATCGTCGCCGTTGGCCAGGTCCATCCACCATTGCGCCAGCACGCTGTCGAACTCGCCGGCGGCCGCGCGCAACTGCAGGAAGTCGCAGGCGGCGCGGAAGCGCGGCTGTTCGATCATGCGGTAGATGGTCTTGCCCATGCGGCGCTCGAAGCGCGGCTGCATGAACCAGATTTCGCGCATGTCGGACGAGAAGCGGCGCTGGATGGCGAGCTTCTCGGTCTGTTCGTCGAGCACCGAGTCGGCCGCCCGCACCAGCGCGGGAATGGTGTGCTCGCCTTCGGCGCGCAGCTGCTTCCAGCGCGATTCGACCTGTTGCCACAGCAGCGCGGCGAACAGGAAGCTGGGGCTGATGGTCTTGCCGGCGCGCACGCGCGAGTCGGTGCGTTCCAGCGCCAGTTCCACGAAATGTTCGCCGCCGGGCTGCTCGAGCACGACATCGAGCAATGGCAGCAGCCCATGGTGCAGGCCGTCGGCGCGCAGCTGGCGCAGGCAGTCCATCGCATGGCCGCAGGTCAGCAGCTTGAGCATTTCGTCGAACAGGCGCGAGGCCGGCACGTTCTCGATGAGCGAGGCCATGGTGCCGATCGGCTTGCGCGTGGCGGGGTCGATGGTGCCGTTGAGCTTGGCGGCGAAGCGCACCGCGCGCAGCATGCGCACCGGGTCTTCGCGGTAGCGCTGGACCGGGTCGCCGATGATGCGCACCTGGCGCTTCTTCAGGTCCTGCACGCCGTTGTGATAGTCGATCACTTCCTCGGTGTGCGGGTCGTAGTACAGCGCGTTCATGGTGAAGTCGCGCCGCGCGGCGTCTTCGGCCTGCGAGCCGAACACGTTGTCGCGCAGGATGCGGCCATGCTCGTCGGTTTCCGCGTCCTGCGAGGCGGGCGCGCGGAAGGTGGACGTCTCGATGATCTCCTGGCCGAACACCACGTGCACCAGCTGGAAGCGCCGGCCGATGATGCGGGCGCGGCGGAACAGCGGGCGGATCTGCTCGGGCGTGGCGTTGGTGGCCACGTCGAAGTCCTTGGGCTCCAGGCCGACGATCAGGTCGCGCACGGCCCCGCCCACGATGTAGGCTTCATAGCCGTGCTGGCGCAGCACTTCGCAGACCTTGATGGCATGGCGCGAGACGTTGCGGCGGTCGATGCCGTGCTTGTCGCGCGCAATGCGCTGCGGCCCCCGGGAAGCCGGCATGAACAGCCGGCCGACGAATTTTTTTATGGTGTCGGTGATCATTTAAGACTTGGCATCTTCCATGTGCTCGAACAGGTCGAGCACCTGCCAGCCGCGCGCCAGCGCGATTTCGCGCAGCGAGGGGCTGGGATTGGCGGCGACGGGCCGGGTCACGGCCTCGAGCAGCGGCACGTCGTTGATCGAATCGCTGTAGAAGAACGATTCGGAGAAATCCGCGAGCGTCAGGCCCATGTCCCCCAGCCACTGATTCACGCGCACCACCTTGCCTTCCTTGAAGCTGGGCGTGCCGTGGATGCGGCCGGTGTAGCGGCCGTCGCGGTACTCGGGGATGGTGGCGATCAGGTGCGGCAGGCCGAAGGCGCGCGCGATGGGCGCCGTGACGAAGCTGTTGGTGGCGGTGACCAGCGCGCACAGGTCGCCGGCCGCCAGGTGCTGGTCGACCAGCCGCACGGCCTGCGGCGTGATGTCGGGCCGCACGACCTGCGCCATGAATTCTTCGTGCCAGGCGGCCAGCTCGAACGGCGTGTGCGCCGCCAGCAGCCCGAGCATGAATTCGGCGGCCTGCTCAGCGGTGAGCTGGCCCTGGTTGTAGCGCACCATCAGGTCGTCGTTGCGGCGGCGCGCCTCGGCGGGGTCGCCGGCGCGGCCGGTGCGCGCCAGGAAATCGGCCCATTGGTAGTCGCTGTCGAGCGGCAGGAGGGTGTGGTCCAGGTCGAACAGCGCGAGTCGTCGGGAGGTCATGTTGTTTGTGATTCCGGGTCTGCCAGCATGGCGCGCAACAGCGGTATGGTAATGGGCCGGCCGGTGGCCAGCGAATAGCGGTCGAGCGCGTCGAGCAGGGCGGCGAGCTTGCGGATGTCGCGTTCGCGATGCGTCAGCATCCACTGGATGACTTCGGGCGCCAGCTGCAGGCCGCGCTCGGCGGCTTGCGCCGCCAGCGCGGCGAGCTTGTCGGCATCGGACAGCGGCTCGAGCCGGAAGACCAGGTCCCAGCCCAGGCGGGTGCGCAGGTCTTCGCGCAACGGCATGGACAGGGGCGCGCGATCGCCGGCGACCGCCAAGGCGAATGCGCGGCTGGTGGCCGCGCATTCGCGCCACCGATTGTACAGGGCGAACAGGCCCGCCTGGCGGGCGTCGTCCATGCGGTGCACGTCGTCCACCGCGACCACGCGCGGCATGGGCTCGGCGCTGTTGGCGTCGGCCAGCCGGCGCAGCGCGCCGGCGTCCTGGCGGGCATCGATGTAGACCGCCCCGTCGCCCGCCGCCAGGCCGCGCAGCAAGTGGCTGCGGCCGCAGCCGGCCGCGCCCCACAGGTACAGGGCCCGTCCGGCCGCCAGCGCGCGCGCGGCCGCCAGCGCCTCGCCGTTGGCGCCGGCGATGTAGTTCTGCAGCGTCGGGGCGGGCGCCGGGAGAACGTCGAGCAGTAGCTGTCGATTCATGAATAACGATCTAGGGCCTGTTCACACTCAAAGGAGCCGCGCGCCGGCCGGATATCGGACGGCGGCTGGGCGCGGGCCGCGGCGTGGCGGCCATGCCAGGCCTGCACAACCACGCCCGCCGCCGGCGCGAAAAGCCTCCCGCGCGAGCCAGGGCGCCCGGCATCGTAAAATTGCAGGCGCTGCACCCCTGAAACCCGCAATTGTTACATACCCCACGGTTTTTCTCATGACTACTCAACCTTCCGCCCCCCTGACGTACCGCGACGCCGGCGTCGACATCGACGCGGGCGACGCCCTGGTCGACCGCATCAAGCCCCTTGCTGCGCGCACCATGCGTCCCGGCGTGCTGGCCGGCATCGGCGGGTTCGGCGCCTTGTTCGAGGTGCCGGGGAAATACCGCGAGCCCGTGCTGGTGTCCGGCACCGACGGCGTCGGCACCAAGCTGCGCCTGGCGTTCGAATGGAATCGCCATGACACCGTGGGCATCGACCTGGTCGCCATGAGCGTCAACGACATTCTCGTGCAGGGCGCCGAACCGCTGTTCTTCCTGGACTACTTCGCCTGCGGCAAGCTGGCGGTGGACACGGCGGCGGCGGTGGTCGGCGGCATCGCGCGCGGCTGCGAACTGGCCGGCTGCGCCCTGATCGGCGGCGAGACCGCCGAGATGCCGGGCATGTACCCCGACGGCGAATACGACCTGGCCGGCTTCGCGGTCGGCGCGGTCGAGAAATCGGCGATCCTGGACGGCAAGTCGATCCGGCCGGGCGATGTGGTGCTGGGGCTGGCTTCCAGCGGCGCCCATTCCAATGGCTATTCGCTGGTGCGCAAGATCCTCGAGCGCGCCGGCGCGCGCCCCGACCAGGACTTCCACGGCCAGCCGCTGGCCGACGTGGTCATGGCGCCGACCCGCATCTACGTCAAGCAGGTGCTGGCCGCGCTGGCGGCCCACCAGGGCGGCATCAAGGGCCTGGCGCACATCACCGGCGGCGGCCTGCTCGACAACGTGCCGCGCATCCTGCAGCCCGGCCTGGCGGCGCAATTGCACCGCGACGCCTGGGAAATGCCGCGCCTGTTCCAGTGGCTGCAGCAGCAGGGCGGCGTGGCCGACACCGAAATGCACCGCGTCTTCAACTGCGGCATCGGCATGGTGATCGTCGCCGGCGCCGCCCAGGCCGACGCCATCGCCGCCACCCTGACCGCGCAGGGCGAGACTGTCAGCCGCCTGGGCGAGATCGTCGCGCAAAAAGACGGCATGGCGCAGACCGTCGTCGTCTGACGGCACGCGGGCGGCCGGCCGTCACGTCCGGGCCTCGGGCTGCCGCACGCGCAAGTCCGCTGCCTCTTGCAACGCCGCCAGCACGGCATCGAGGGCCGGGCTGGTGTCGCCCCTGGCCCATACCATGCCGATGGGCCCCACGTCGTATTTCAGCTTCAGCGGCAATATCGCGCACAGGCCCAGGCCGGCATACTGGCTGGCGGCGCCGCGCGACACCACATTCAGGCAGTCGGTCTTGGTCAGCAACGCCAGGTTCACCGATGGCGAGGCCGATTCGATCCACGCTTCGGGCGGGCCGAGTTGCTGGTCCAGGAACGTGGCGTCGATGGCGCGGCGCAGGGCGGTGTTGCGGGGCGGCAGTATCCACGGATAGGCGGCGGTGTCCGCCCAGCGTGGCGCCTTGGCGGCCGATAGCGGATGGCGGCGGTTGACGATGACGCAGTGCTGGTCCTGGTACAGCGGCCGCGATTGCACGTCTTCCGAATAGGCCCGTTCGTCCAGCCGGCCCACAATCAGGTCCAGTTCGCTCCGGTCGAAGCGGGCCCACAGGCCGGCGGCGATGTCTTCCACTACTTCCAGCAGCACTGGAGCGCCGCCGTCGCGCAGCCGCACGATGGCCTCGGGCAGCAGACCGGTGCTGGTCACCAGCATGGAACCGACGCGCAGCACGCTGCGCCCGCCGCGCGACAACGCCTCGAGTTCGCTCTTCAGGTGGCGCGTATCGTTGATCGCCCGCCGCATGTACCGCAGTACCGCGGGCAGGTAGGGCGTGCCGCGGATCTGCCGGCCGCGCGTGAAAAGCGGCACGCCCAGCGCGTCTTCGGCTTCCGCCAGCTGTTGCGATACGGCCGGCTGGCTGCGCCCCAGGGCGGCGGCCGCCGCTGTCAGGCTGCCGCATTCGGCCACCGCCAGCACCACTTCGAAATGCAGCAGCTTCAGGCGCCGCAGCCGCAGCGCCAGCCGGTTCCGGTCTTTATCCATAACACTTCCTGATGGATCGATCGCGTTTTGTCTCTATATCTTTATTGAAGCCAGGCGCACTATTGTCGCACCAGCAGGATTTGCCGGAGGACGAGACGATGAATCGTTTATGGAAACTTTGCCTGGGAACCGCGCTGGCCGGCGCGGCAATGATTTCGACGAGCGCGGCCGCTTATCCCGAACGCCCCATCAAGCTCGTAGTGCCGTTTCCCAGCGGGGGTGGCACTGATATCGTGGCGCGCAAGCTGGCGCAGGAACTGACCGCCGAACTCAAGCAGACCGTCATCGTGGAAAACCGCAGCGGGGCCAGCGGCAATATCGGCGCAGCCTCGGTAGCCCGCTCGGCCGCCGATGGTTATACGGTGATGATGACCGCCGCCCCGTTCGCCATCGCGCCCGCCTTGTTCAAGGACCTGGGCTTCCACCCGGTCAAGGATTTCACGGCGATCACCCAGATCGCCACTGTGCCTCTGCTGGTGGTCACCCGCCCGCAGTCGCCGCTCAATACCATGGCCGACCTGGTAGCCGCCGCCCGGCAGCAGGGCGCCGATGTGACGTACGCCACTTTCGGCGTCGGCTCGCCGCCGCATCTGGTGGGCGAGAAGATCCAGCAACTGGCCGGGGTGAAGATGCGGCAGATTCCCTATAAGGGCGGCCAGGCGGCGTTGTCGGAGATTCTGTCCGGCGATATCACGGTCGGCATCCTGGACGTCGTGTCCATGGCGCCGCTGGTCAAGGCCGGACGGCTCAAGGCCCTGGCCATCACGGGGCCGGTACGTTCGCCCGAATTGCCCGATATTCCCGCCCTGAGCCAGCAGGGCCTGAGCTTCGACGCGGTGGGATGGTACGGCCTGTTCGGGCCGGCGGGCATGCCCCTCGCGGCCGTGCAGACCCTTAATACCGCCGTCAACAAGGTGCTGGCCAGGCCGGACATGCGCAAGCTGATCGTCGACAGCGGTTCGATTCCGATCTCGCCGGCCACCAGCCCGGAGCAATGGCAGGCCCGCTTCGACAATGACGTGCGGGTCTGGGGGCAAATCGCCCGGGATTCGGGCGCCACGGTCAACTGAGAGGGAGGCCATCTTGAACGTCGCCCAGCCCGCACGCCGCGACGTGCAGATTCAACGGGACATCGTCTACGGCACCGGCATCGTTCGTCCCGTCGCGGGCCGGCCGGCGCATGCGCGTGAGCTGAAGCTGGATCTGTACCAGCCGTTGCCGACGGCCGGCGACGGACCGAGGCCGGCATTGGTGCTGGCTTTCGGCGGCGCCTTTCACCGTGGCACCAAGGAAGACGATACTTTCGGCGAGCCGCCCAACCGCAACCACGCCATCGCTTGGTACTGCCGGGAATTCGCCCGGCTGGGCTACGTGGCCTGTTCGATCGACTACCGGTTGGTGCCCGAGAATCCCGAGCCGGGCGACACCGTGGTGGTGGCGTCAGCCGCCCACATCCCGCGCTCTAGGGTGGACGCGGTGCGCGGCATGCTGGGTCTGCCGCCCGCCAGCGACGACATGCTCTGGCGCGGCGTCGAGGCGGCCTGCGACGACATGGCCCTGGCCGTGCGCTACGTCAGGGCTCATGCCGGCGCCTGGCACATCGACCCAGGCAGGATCGCCGTCGGCGGGTTCTCGGCCGGCGCCCGCACGGCGTTGAATGTGGCGCTGGGCGAACGCGAGCGGGTCGCGGCGGTGGTGGCATTATCGGGCTATATGCACGAGGATGATCTCAAGCGGCACGTGGCCGCGCTGGACCGCCCGCCGGCCGTGCTGGGCATTTATGCGGAACACGACCTGGACTACATCGCCGGCAACTGCCCGCGCATGATCGAACGCATGCGCGAGCTGGGCATGACGTGCGAAGCCGTGCGGGTGCCCGGCGCCACGCATTTCTATCCGGCGCACGCCCGCGCGTTGCACGAGCGCGACGGCCCCACGACCGTCTGGGACGCGATTGCCGGCTTCCTGCGCCGGGCCTTGGCCGCGTAAAGCCGCCGTGGCCTATTCCAGCAAGGCGGCCACGGCGTCCACGACCTGCGCGGCCGGACTTGGTGCCAGGCAATCGATCACCGTCCGGTCCGGCTGCGCGCGCAGCCAGGTGATCTGCCGCTTGGCGAGCTGGCGGGTCGCGGCGATGGCCTGCTCGCGCGCGCTGGCCAGGTCGACGGCGCCCTCCAGGTGCGCCCACATCTGCCGGTAGCCGACGCAGCGCACCGACGGCAGGCCGGGGTGCAGGTCGCCGCGCGCATGCAGGGCGCGCACTTCGTCCAGCAGCCCTTGCGCCAGCATGGCGTCGAAGCGCTGTGCGATGCGCGCATGCAGCGCGGTGCGATCGGACGGCTCCAGGCTCAGCGTCACATAGCGAGGGCCGTCCGGTTCGGCGGCGCGCCGGCGGGCGCCCAGCAGGGCCGACATGGGCCGGCCGCTCAACCGGCAGATCTCCAGGGCGCGCTGGATGCGCTGGCTGTCGTTGGGCGCCAGCCGCGCCGCGGTGGCCGGGTCGAGCCGCGCCAGTTCGGCGTGCAGCGCCGGCCAGCCCTGCTGCGCGGCGCGTTCTTCCAGCTCGGCGCGCAGCGCCGGGTCGGCCCGCGGCAGGTCGTCCAGGCCTTCGCGTAGCGCCTTGTAGTACAGCATGGTGCCGCCGGCCAGCAGGGGCATGCGGCCGCGCGCCCGGATCGCGTCGATCAGGCGCAGGGCGTCGGCGCGGAACTCGGCCGCCGAATACGATTGCGCCGGGTCGCGGATGTCCAGCAGGTGCTGCGGCACGCTGGCCTGTTCCGCCGGCGTGGGCTTGGCCGTGCCGATGTCCATGCCGCGGTAGATCGTGGCCGAATCGACGTTGACGACTTCCAGCGGCCAGCGCTGCGCGAGCGCCAGCGTGGCGGCGCTCTTGCCGGCGGCCGTGGGGCCGGCCAGGCAGATGATGGGGACGGCAGAGAGGTTCATGCCGGCGGGGGCGCGGCGCGCCGGCGTGGCGATGTGCGCATGGCGGCTACTGTCCGCGCAGGAACAGCTTGTCCAGGTCGGCCACCGACCACTGCACCCAGGTCGGCCGGCCGTGATTGCATTGATCGGCCCGCTCGGTGACCTCCATCTGGCGCAGCAGCGCGTTCATTTCTTCGATGGTGAGGCGCCGGTTGGCGCGCACCGAGCCGTGGCAGGCCATGGTGGACAGCAATTCGTTGCGCTGTTCGGTGAGCAGCCGCGACACGCCCACCACGGCCAGGTCGCGCAGCACGGCCCGCGCCAGGGTCTCGATGTCGCCGCGCGCCAGCAGGGCCGGCACCGATCGCACGGCGATCGAGGTGGGGCCCGCCGGGCGCATGTCGAAGCCCAGCTCGGTCAGGTGTTCCCGGTGTTCTTCCACCAGGGCAACGTCTTTTTCCTGGGCATGGAACACCACCGGCACCAGCAGGTCCTGGCGCGGCAGTTCGCGCGCGTCCAGCGCGCGCTTGAGCTGTTCATAGACCACGCGTTCGTGGGCGGCGTGCATGTCCACCAGCACCAGGCCGCGCCGGTTCTGCGCCAGGATGTAGATGCCGTGCAGCTGGGCCAGCGCCATGCCGAGCGGATGTTCCTCATCGGCCGGCAGGGCCGGCGGCGGTGGCGGCGCCGGCTCGCGCAGCGCCGCCACGGGCGCCGCCGCGCCGCTGTCGAGCGGCCGGTACAGCGTGCGCCAGTCGGCGGCCGGCACGCCGGCCGGCTCGTTATGCAGGCGGAACGGCACCTGGGTGTGCGGCCGCGCCGCCGGACGCTGCGGGGCCGGGGCCGCCGGGCTGCCGGCGCGCATGGGCTGGGCGGCGGGCAGGGCGGCGCGCGCGTCGGCCGCCGCAGCCGTGGCCGCGAGCGCAGCGGGTTCGGTCTCGTCCCGCGCGCCGGCCGCCGCCGGCACCGCGGCGGCGCCGCCGGTCTGGGCCAGCGCCTGCCCGATCACTTGCGAAACGTAGCGGTGCACCGCGCCGCTGTCGCGGAAGCGCACTTCGTGCTTGGCGGGATGCACGTTGACGTCGACGGCGCCGGGATCGATATCCAGGTACAGCACGTAGGCGGGCTGGCGGTCGCCGTGCAGCACGTCGGCATAGGCCGCGCGCAGCGCATGGCTGACGGTGCGGTCGCGCACGAAGCGGCCGTTGACATACAGGTACTGGCGGTCGGCGCGCGCGCGCGCCGCGGTGGGGCGGGTGATCATGCCGGACAGGCCGATGGCGCCGGCCGAGGCCTCGATGGGCAAGCCGTGTTCGGCGAACTCGGCCCCGAGCACGTCGCGGATGCGCTGGCCCGGATCGGCGGGCAGCCATTGGCGTTGGGCGCGGTCGTGGTGGAACAGGCGGAATGCGATGTCCGGATGCGCCAGCGCGATGCGCTCCAGCGCATCGACGCAATGCCCGAATTCAGTGGCTTCGGCGCGCAGGAACTTGCGCCGGGCGGGCACGGCGTCGAACAGCTGGCGCACGTCCACCGTGGTGCCGGGCGGGCCCGACGCGGGCGCGACTTGCAGGCTGCCGCCGTCGATCTGCCAGGCGTGGTCAGCGTCGCGCGTGCGCGAGATGATGGTGACTTGCGCGACCGATGCGATCGACGCCAGGGCCTCGCCGCGGAAACCCATCGAGGCCACCGATTCGAGCTCATCGAGCGAGCGGATCTTGCTGGTGGCGTGGCGCGCCAGCGCCAACGGCAGTTCGTCGGGTGGAATGCCGCTGCCGTCGTCCGACACGGCGATGCGCCGGATGCCGCCGCCCTCGAGCCGCACTTCGATGGCGCGCGCGCCGGCGTCGATGGCGTTCTCGAGGATTTCCTTGAGCACCGACGCGGGCCGCTCGATGACCTCGCCCGCGGCGATCTGGCTGATGAGCAGATCGGGCAGGGCGGCGATGGCGCGGCGTTCGGACATGGGGAGCGATTCGGGATGGGCGGACATGCGACGATTTTAGCCCTACGTCGCGCCGTTTCCGGCAGGCCATGGCGGCCCGGCCGCGCGCGGGCGCGCATCGGGCGGTGCGCTATAGTCGAAGGCGGCTCGCACCCGGAAATCCCATGCGGGCGCCGCGCCGCCGGGCAGGCGGAGGCGCCGTGCCCGCGACTGACTGACGCATTGATTCATGCTCGAATTTTTTCAGATGGTGTTGCACATCGACCAGACGCTGGGCGTGTGGGTCGAACAATACGGGTCCTGGGTCTACCTGGTCCTGTTCCTGATCATCTTCGCCGAGACCGGGCTGGTGGTGCTGCCGTTCCTGCCGGGCGATTCGCTGCTGTTCATCGCAGGGGCCTTCGGCGCCACCGGCAGCCTGGACCCGGTGCTGCTGGGCCTGCTGCTGATCGTCGCGGCCATTGCCGGCAATACGGTCAACTACGCCGTCGGCCGCTATATCGGGCCGCGCGTGTTCACCATGAATGTGCGCTTCCTCGACCGCGCCGCGTTGTTGCGCACGCATTTGTTCTATGAAAAGCACGGCGGCAAGACAATCGTGCTGTCGCGCTTCCTGCCGGTATTCCGTACTTTCGCGCCCTTCGTGGCGGGCGTCGCCGAGATGAACCTGCTGCGCTTCCAGCTGTTCAACGTGGCCGGCGCGGTGCTGTGGGTGGCCGGCCTGATCATCGCCGGCTATTTCTTCGGCAACATCCCGCTGGTGAAGGAGCACCTGAACACCATCGTGCTGGTGGGGCTGGCGGCCGCCATCGTGCCGGTGGTGCTGGGCGCATTGATCAAGCTGGCGCGCAGCCGGCGGCGCACGGGCCGCTGAGCCGCTAGGCGGCTTGCGGCGGACGGTCCGCGCGCGGCCAGTAGGTGCCGAAGCTCCACAGGTTCTGCTCCGGATCGCGGCAGGCGAATTCGCGGCTGCCGAAGCTGGTGTCGCAGGGTTCGGCCTCGATCTTGCCGCCGGCGGCGCGCACTTTCGCGCATAGCGCGTCGGGGTCGGCCACGGCTACGTAGATCGCGTCGGTGCGGCGGCCATCCAGGCCGCCCACCAGCTTGCCGTAGGCATCGTCGCGGTGCTGTCCCAGCATGATGATCGAGGAACCCAGCGCCAGCTCGGCGTGCTGGACCGTGCCGGCGTCCCGGTAGACGACATGCTCGGCGAAGCCGTAGACATCGATCAGCCAGCGGATCATCGATTCCGCGTCGCGGCAGCGCAGCGTGGGGAAAATGCAGGGCGGGGCGTGGGGGGTGTGCGTGTTCATGGGAAGGCTCCATTGCGGCGATCGGAGCCTTCATCATAGGTCGCGGCGCCCGGCCAGTATTGAAGATTTGTTACCCGGGGTCCGGCAGGTCGGCCGAGCGCGGCTGCAGCGTGCCCGCCTGCGCGATGCGCCGGCGCCAGGCAGCCGGGGATTCGCCGGCCAGGGCGGTGAACTCGCGCACCATGTGCGCCTGGTCCGCATAGCCGCTGGCGCCGGACAGCGCGGCCCAGTCGCGCTGCGCCCCGGTGCGCGCCAGGCGGCAGGCCCTCTGGAAGCGCATGATGCGCGCAATGGTCTTCGGCCCCAGGCCCGTCTCGGCGCGGAAGCGGTGCGCGAAGTGTTTGCGGCTCCAGCCGATCTCGCGCGCCAGATCAGTGATGCGCAGGTTCCCCGCCTGCTGTTCCAGCCGTCGGTAGGCGTGCGCGATCTCTGGCGAGGGCTGGTGCAGCAGGCGGTCCGCGACGAACTGTTCAACCAGGGTGAAGCGTCCGGCCCAGTCGCGTGTTGCCCCCAGATGTTCGCGCAGCGCATGGCCGGCGTGCCCAAGCACGTCGTCGATGTCGACCATACGGGCCGCGAGCTCCACCACGCCGCCGCCAAAGAGCCGGTAGGCGCCGAGCGGCGTGAAATCGACCTGCACGCACTCGGCGGCGCCGTCCGACGCGATCTGCACCGGCCCTGCATACAGGCCGGCGGCAAAACTGGAGCGCGGCTCCGCGGCGGCCGGGTCCGGGCCGAGCGCGATGCGGAACGGCGTCCCGAAGCTGATGATCAACGGCACCACCAGCGAGGCGGCCTCACACAGCGCGAAGGGCAGGCCGGCGGTTTCCCGATAGCCGCACATGTCGCTCACCAGGCCCGCCAGGCGGGGCGAAGGCCGGTGCCGGATCACTTCGAATAATGGCGGCTGCCCGGACATGCGGTCCTCCCGATGCCGGCCATGCCGCCGGCGGCCGCTCAGCTGGCGTCGGCGATGTGCGCCAGCGGCGGGTTGGCGACGAAGTACTGCTGGATGCCGTTCATCATGGCCTCGGCCAGCTTTTGCTGGTGGCTGCTCGAGCGCAGTTGTTCTTCTTCGCGCGGGTTGCTGATGAAGGCCGTCTCGACCAGGATGGACGGAATGTCGGGCGCCTTGAGCACCGCGAAGCCCGCTTGCTCGACGTGCCGCTTGTGCAGCCGGTTGATCTTCTTAATCTCGTCCAGGAACGCGGCGCCCAGCCGCAGCGAGTCGTTGATCTGCGCGGTGGTGGAAAGATCGAGCAGCACCTTGGCCACCTGGCGGTCGTGGCTGCCGATGTTGACGCCGCCGATCAGGTCGGCCGCGTTTTCTTTCTGGGCCAGCCAGCGCGCCTGGGTGCTGGAGGCGCCGCGCTGCGACAGCGCGAATACCGAGGAGCCGTTGGCGCTGGGCTTGATCCAGGCGTCGGCATGGATGGAGATGAACAGGTCGGCCCGCACGCGGCGCGCCTTCTGCACGCGCACGTGCAGCGGCACGAAATAGTCGTCGTCGCGCGTCAGGTAGGCGCGCATGTTGGGCTGGTCGTCGATCAGCGCCTTGAGGCGGCGCGCGATGCGCAGCACCACGTCTTTCTCGCGCAGGCCGCTGCGGCCGATGGCGCCGGGATCTTCGCCGCCATGGCCGGGATCGATGGCGATGGTGACCATGCGCTTGCGGCGCGAAGGCGCGGCCGGTCCGGGGACAGGCGCGGGCGCCGGCGCCGGCTTGGGCAGGGCCACCGCGGGCGGCGGTTCTTGCCCCTGGGCCTGCGGCGCCGGCACGTTGGGCGTGACAGGGTTGCGCGCGATGTCTTCCAGGATGCGTGCCAGCGGGTCGTCGACGTCGGGCGCGCCCTGCTTGCCCAGCACCGCCAGCAGCGGATCCTGCGCGACCTTGGGATACAGGTCGAGCACCAGCCGGTACTGGTAGTCGGCCACCGGCTTGAGCGTGAAGACCTGCGGCGCGACCGCCTGCTTCAGGTCGAAAACCAGGCGCACGACATTGGGGCGGTTCTGTGCCACCCGCAGGGCCTGGATGTACGGGTCGTCGGGGCGTACCTTGGAGACCAGCTGGTTCAACGCGGCGCTGACTTGCAGGCCTTCGATGTCCACCACCAGCCGGTGCGGGTTTTCCAGCGTGAAATGTTCAGCCTTGAGTTCGCTGTCGAGTTCCAGCGTGACGCGCGTGTATTCGTCGGCCGGCCAGGTGCGCACGGCCAGGATGGTGGCGGCATGCGCCAGGCGCGGCAGCACCGGCAGGACGAGCAGGGTGGTGGCGGCGCTGATCAGGCGCCGGCGGATGGCGCCGCTGGGGGGGAGGGCACCGGGGGCGGAGGGACAATCGCGTTCAACCATGTTTGTCCTCGTGCGGTATGGGCAGTCAAGGTGACCTCGCGGCCCGGCTCTGCATAGACCAGCGAAATCTGCATGTCCGGAGGGGGCAGGAGCCCCCCGGCGCGTTCGGGCCATTCGATCAATACGATGGCCTCGTCACGCAGTAAATCCCGGAAGCCCGCGTCCAGCCATTCGCGCGAATCGGTAAATCTATAAAAATCAAAGTGATAGAAGTATAAGTTAGAAACTTTATAAGATTCAAGCAGCGCGTAGCTGGGACTCTTGATGCGGCCGGTTATGCCGCATTCCCGCAACAATGCCCGGGTGAAGGCGGTTTTTCCCGTGCCCAGGTCGCCCTGCAAGTGGATGCGGCCGCCCGCCGGGCCGCCGCCGGCGCCGCTGACCAACGGGGCGAACTGGCGGGCCAGCGCCTCGGTGGCGGCTTCGTCGGGCAGGGACAGGGTCAGGCTGCGCAGTGGGGCGGACATGGGGGGAGACGAGTGGTAAAACAGGTGAACGTCCCCGGATTATAGGAAGCGCGCGGTCTGCTATGATCGTTAGTGATTTCTATTCTCATCCATGCAACGCCGCGGCTGCTTGCCGGCCGTGGGCCATGCCAGGAAACGCCACGCCATGAACACCCGTACCGAGAAAGACACCTTCGGCCCGATCGAGGTGCCCGCCGACCACCTGTGGGGCGCCCAGACGCAGCGCTCGTTGCAGTTCTTCGCCATTTCCACCGAGCGCATGCCGGCGCCGCTGGTGGCCGCGATGGCGCGCCTGAAGCGGGCGGCGGCCAAGGTCAACGCCGACCTGGGCGAGCTGGACCCGAAGATCGCCGATGCGATCGTGCGTGCCGCCGACGAGGTCATCGCCGGCCAATGGCCGGACGAATTCCCGCTGTCGGTGTGGCAGACGGGCTCCGGCACGCAGAGCAACATGAACATGAACGAGGTGCTGGCCAACCGCGCCTCGGAGCTGCTGGGCGGCCCGCGCGGCGAGGCGCGTCTGGTGCATCCCAACGACCATGTCAATCGCGGCCAGTCGTCCAATGACACCTTCCCCACGGCCATGCACGTGGCGGCCGCCCTGCAGGTCGAGCATCACCTGCTGCCGGCGCTGAAGGCCCTGCGCGCCACGCTGGCGGAAAAAAGCGCGGCGTTCTACGACATCGTGAAGATCGGCCGCACGCATTTGCAGGACGCCACGCCGCTGACGCTCGGCCAGGAGCTGTCGGGGCACGTGGCCCAGCTGGACCTGGCCGAACAGCAGGTCCGCGCGACGCTGCCGGGCCTGCATCAATTGGCGATCGGCGGCACGGCGGTGGGCACCGGGCTGAACGCGCATCCGTCGTTCAGCGCCAAGGTGTGCGCCGAGCTGGCGCACGAGACGGGCTCGGCCTTCGCGTCGGCGCCGAACAAGTTCCAGGCGCTGGCCTCGCACGAGGCGCTGCTGTTCGCGCATGGCGCGCTGAAGTCGCTGGCCGCCGGCCTGATGAAGATCGCCAACGACGTGCGCTGGCTGGCCAGCGGCCCGCGCTCGGGCCTGGGCGAGATCAGCATTCCCGAGAACGAGCCGGGCAGCTCCATCATGCCGGGCAAGGTCAATCCCACGCAGTGCGAGGCCATCACCATGCTGGCCGCGCAAGTCATGGGCAACGACGTGGCCATCAATATCGGCGGCGCCAGCGGCAACTTCGAACTGAACGTGTTCAAGCCGCTGGTCATCCACAATTTCCTGCAGTCGGTGCGGCTGCTGGCCGATGGCATGGCCAGCTTCGACCAGCATTGCGCGGCCGGCATCGAGCCCAACCGCGAGCGCATCGCGGAACTGGTGGACCGGTCGCTGATGCTGGTGACGGCGCTCAACCCGCACATCGGCTACGACAAGGCCGCGCAGATCGCGAAGAAGGCGCACAAGGAAAACCTCTCGCTCAAAGAGTCCGCCCTGGCGCTGGGCTACGTGACGGAGGAGCAGTTCACGAAGTGGGTCGTGCCTGGGGAGATGACCAACGCCAAGCGGTAATAGTCTTTCTGGCCGTCGCGGTGGGGCGCGGGCGCTGCCCGGGCTTCACGGGATCGGTCGGCCGCCCGGGCGGCCGACACCGCGTCGCTCGCCTCCTCCGGCCCCTACGGGCCTCCGTACGGCATCCGCTAGCTCGATCCCGAGGCGCCCGGACAGCGCCCGCGCCCCACCGCGACTCGCAGATATTCAAGTTCCTGTCATCGTTGGGACGAGCCATTTGCTTAGGCTTCGTGGGCTGGGTGTCGGGACAAGAAAAACATCTGGCGCGCCGCAGTTGCCGGTCCGCCCAGCGCGGACCGGCAACTGCATTCGACCTTTGATTGCAATGGGTTTGGCACCGGGATTCTTGGCGAGATGGCGTGAGCTCGTTCTGCTTCCTTCTTGCCGAAGAATTAGCTGGCCTCGTCATCGGGTGGCGACCATCGTGTGCCCTTTGCATGACCGTGAGCCATGGACGCGGGTCGCCCGGCCCCGCCGTTCCTCGTGATTCGCGCTCGAGAAGTCTTCCTCAGTAACGCCAGCTTAGGCACAACCCCATCGTCCTCACAAGCCCCACCGCCACATCCTGCGCAACCCGATCACGAATGCCCACCTGGGGCCGCGCAGGGCGGCCCCAGGTGGGCGGCCCTGCAAGATATTCGTCTTGCCCACCACGGTCGCCACGAAGCCCGCGCAAGATGACCGTCCCCGCGATGTGGGAAGCTTGAGCTCATGCGAGGCGAGCCGGGGGGCGGGCAGCCGTTGGGGCGCCTCGGCGCCAAGCGAGCGGAGGCCGAACGGAGGCCCGCAGGGGCCGGAGGAGGCGAGCGATGCGGTGTCGGCCGCTCGGGCGGCCGACTGGCGCCGTGAAGCCCCAACGGCTGCCCGCCCCCCGGCTCGCCGCCAGAAGCACCCCAAACCTCGCCCACACCCTCGGACAACGCTCACCCTCCGGCGACCGTCAACCACCCCGGTACGGTCACCACGGACAGCAGGGTCCCCAGCGATATCAGCACCGCCACCATGCGCCCGTCTCCCCCCATCCGCATGGCCAGTACGTAGGCGGCGGAGGCAGTGGGCAGGGCGGCGAACAGCAGCAGCATGCGGGATTCGGCCGCGGGCAGGCCGAGCAGCCGGGCCGCGGCCAGCGCGACGAGCGGCAGCAACAGCAGCTTGACGGTGAGGATCCAGCCGATCAGCCGCCCGTGCCCCTGGCCGCCTTGCCACGACAGGCTCGCGCCCACGCACAGGATGCCGAGCGCCAGCGAGGCGGAGCCGAGCCGCGCCAGCACGGTGTCGACGGGGCCGGGCAGTTGCAGGCCGGCCAGGTTGCCGGCCAGCCCCAGCAGCGTGGCCATCAGGAGCGGATTGCGCAGCAGTTCGCGCAGCAGTCCGTGGTTGCCGTGGCGCGCCAGGCCGTAGACGGCGGCGATGTTGGCCAGCGGCACGGCGAAGCCGACGATCAGCGCCATGGTGGTCTGGCCGTGCGCGCCGCCCAGGCTGGCCGCCAGCGCCAGCCCGATATAAGTGTTGAAGCGGTAGCCGCATTGCGCCGCCGAGGCCAGCGCCAGCGGCTGCGCCCGCAGCGCCCTGCCGCCCAGCCAGGCCAGCGCCACCCCGATGGCCACCACGGCGGCGGTGGCCTGCAACAGCAGCAGGGCGCTGCCGGCCGAGATGGGGGTGCGCAGGATGGCCTGGAACAGCAGGGCGGGGAACAGCACGAAATACACCATGCGCTCGGTGCCGGCGAAGAATTCGCGGTTGAATCCCAGTTTGTGGCGCAGCGCCCAGCCCAGGGCGATCAGCAGGAAATCCGGCAAAACTAGCAGAGCGACCGACATGTAAAGGAGGGAAAAGTTGGGGAAAACACGGCGTATGGAGCTGCCGCGTCGACACATTTTGCTGCTATTCTCGTCGAATTCGGCAGAGCGCGTGCGCCATAAGCACCCAGGATTTCATATACTTCGCTCGCCAATTTCGCAGCGATCGGCTTATCGGCAGACTCGCTGAAGCCTGCACAATCGGCCCTCACACAGGGGCCCGCACTTGGAGGAAATACAACAATGATGATCAAAGCACGCACCCTGGCCACGGCCATCGCGCTGACCACGGGCCTGGCGGCCGCCTCGGCCGCCGTGGCCGCGGACGCCTATCCCAACAAGCCGATCCGCGTCATCGTGCCGTTCGCGCCGGGCGGCTCGACCGACATCATCGCGCGCCTGGTCACCCAGCGCATGAGCCAGGAACTGGGCCAGCCCATGGTGGTCGAGAACAAGGGCGGCGCCGGCGGCGCCATCGGCGCGGCGGAAGCCGCCCGCGCCGAGCCGGACGGCTACACGCTGTCCATCGCCACCGTGTCGACCATGGCCGTGAACTCGGCGTGCCGCCCGAACGACCTGCCCTACGATCCCATCAAGGACTTCCAGCCGGTCACCAACTTCGCCAACACCGCCAACGTGGTGTCGGTGAATCCCAAGTTCCCCGCCAAGGACTTCAAGGGCTTCCTCGAAGAGCTGAAGAAGAATCCCGGCAAGTACTCGTACGGCAGCTCGGGCACTTGCGGCGTGCTGCACCTGATGGGCGAATCGTTCAAGATCGCCACCGGCACCGACATCGTGCACGTGCCCTACAAGGGCTCGGGCCCGGCGGTGGCCGACGCGGTCGGCGGCCAGATCGAAATCCTGTTCGACAACCTGCCGTCGTCGATGCCGCAGATCCAGGCCGGCAAGCTGCACGCCATGGCCATCGCTTGGCCCGAGCGCATCGACACCATCAAGGATGTGCCCACCTTCAAGGAAGCCGGCTTCCCGCAGCTGAACCAGCCGGTCTGGTACGGCCTGCTGGCGCCGAAGGGCACGCCGATGGACATCGTCAACAAGCTGCGCGATGCCGCCGTGGTGGCGCTGAAGGACCCGAAGGTCATCGAGGCGCTGGACAAGCAGGGTTCGGCGCCCTCGGGCAATACGCCGGAAGAGTTCGCCAAGGAAATCCAGGAACAGTACGACTGGGCCAAGGAAATCGTGAAGAAGTCCAACATCACGCTGAACTGAGCCATCGGCCGGGAACGGGCCTGCGGGCCCGGCCCCGCCGCCAGGCAGACGGGCGCCCGCGGGCGCCCGTTTTTCATGCCCGCGCCGTCTTACAGCGGCGGTTGCGCCAGCTCGGCGCAGGCTTGCCGCAGCCGCTCGATGAACTCGCGGTGCAGGGCCGACAGCGGGTCCTGCGTGCGGGTCAGGATGCTGAGCGGCACCTTCAGCGGCGGATCGAGACGCCGCACCACCATGCCGGGCCGCAGCATGGCGCGCACCGTGATCGCATCGACGATGGCCTCGCCGCAACCCGCCTCGGCCAGCGCGCAGGCTACATAATGGGTCTGCACCTGGATGGCCACGTCGGGGTCCAGCCCCTGCGCGTCCAGCGCCATTTGCAGCAGGGCGCCCGAGGCGTCGCGCGAGTCCAGCACGATGAGCGTGTCCTGCGCCAGGTCGGCCAGGCGGGTGGGGCCCGGGCCGGGCTTGCGGCCCAGGTGCACCAGCTCGGTATGGCCGAGCGGCGCGCGGGTCAGGCCGGGATAATCGTGCTGGTCGAACGTGACGGCCAGGTCCAGCTCGCGCGTGAGCAGGCCCTGCACCAGTTCGGCGCTGTGATAGGTGTGGATGTCGAACGTGATGCCCGGCCGGGCATCGCGGCTGGCGCGCACGACCTGCGGCAGCAGGCCCAGCCCCAGCGCGGGCGCGCAGCCCAGCCGCAGGTGGCCGTGGGGCCGTTCGCGCAGGCTGGCGGCCAGCCGGCGCACGCTGTTGAGGTCCTGGTTCAGACGCTCGACCTCGGGCGTGAGGATCTCGGCTTCGCGGGTGGCCACCAGCCGGCCCTTGACGCGCTCGAACAGCTTGAAGCCCAGTTGCGCCTCGGCGTGCGCCAGCAGCTTGCTGGCGGCCGGCTGCGAGATGTGCAGCGCGGCGGCGGCCTCGGTAAGCGAGCCGGTGCGGCGGATCGCTTCGAAGATTTCTATATGGCGCAGGCGCATGGCGGCAACGGAAGCGGCGGACAAAGCGCATTCTATTGCGATAATGGCCGGCAAAGCGGGCCGGCCGGCGCCGCGCCACCCACGGAGACGACGATGCACATTCGACAATGGACGGCGGCGCTATGCGCCGCGCTGCTGTGCGGGCCCGCGGCCGGCCAGGTGGCCGTCCCGGCGCACGAGAACCTCAACCCGGAAGCCGCGTCCGGCTACCAGGCCAAGCAGGCGGTGAGCGCGCGGCATTTCATGGTGGCGACCGCCAACCCGCTGGCCACGCAGGCGGGGTATCGCATCCTGAAGGCAGGCGGCAGCGCGGCGGACGCGGCCATTGCCGCCCAACTGGTGCTGGGGCTGACCGAGCCCCAGTCCTCGGGCATCGGCGGGGGCGGGTTCATGGTGCACTATGCCGCCGGCCCCCGGCAGGTGCGCGTCTACGACAGCCGCGAAACGGCGCCGGCGGCGGCCCGGCCGGACCGCTTCATGCGCGACGGCAAGCCGCTGCCCTTCCGGCAGGCCGTCGACAGCGGCCTGTCGGTGGGCACGCCCGGCTTGTTGCGCGGCCTGGAACTGGCGCACCGGCAGCAGGGCCGGCTGCCCTGGCGGACCCTGTTCCAGCCGGCCATCGAGCTGGCCACGCAGGGCTTCGAAGTCTCGCCGCGCCTGCATGCCATGGTGGCCGAATCGCGCGAGGCGCTGGCGGCGCAGCCGGCCGCCGCGCGCTACTTCCTGGCGCCCGATGGCCAGCCCTGGCCGGTCGGGCACGTGCTGAAGAACCCCGAATACGCGGAGGTGCTGCGGCGCGTGGCCGACAAGGGCGCCGCCGCGTTCTACCACGGCGACATCGCGCACGACATCGTGGCGGCCGTGCGCGCGCACGCCACGCCCGGCGACCTCAGCGTGGCCGACCTGGCGGGCTACAAGGCGCGGGTGCGCGAGCCGGTCTGCGGCGACTACCGCGGCTATCGCCTGTGCGGCGCGCCGCCGCCCAGCAGCGGCCCGCTGGCGGTGCTGCAGATGCTGGGCGTGCTGGAACATTTCCCCATGGACAAGCTGGGCCCGCGCAGCGTGCAGGCCGCGCACTACTTCGCCGAGGCGGGCCGGCTGGCCTACGCCGACCGGGGCTTCTACGTGGCCGATCCGGACTTCGCGCGCGTGCCGACGCAGGCCATGCTCGCGCCCGCCTACCTGGCGCGGCGCGCCGCGCTGGTGCGGCCCGACCGCAGCATGGGCACGGCCTTGCCCGGCGACCCGGCCGGCCTGCTGGCCAGCCGGGCGCGCGACGACGCCCTGGAGCTGCCCTCGACCACCCACGTGTCGGTCGTGGACGCGCAGGGCAACGTCGTGTCGATGACCAATACCATCGAGTCGGCATTCGGCAGCAAGATCTTCGTGCGCGGCTTCCTGCTCAACAACGAGCTCACCGATTTCTCGCTGTCCTTCAAGGACCCGGAAGGTCGCCTGGTGGCCAATCGCGTGCAGGGCGGCAAGCGGCCGCGCAGCTCCATGGCGCCCATGATCGTGTTCCGCGACGGCCAGCCCTACCTGACGGTCGGCTCGCCCGGCGGCAGCGCCATCATCAACTATGTGACCAAGACGCTGGTGGGCGTGCTGGACTGGAACCTGGATATCCAGCAAGCCATCTCGCTGCCCAACCTGGGCAGCCGCAACCAGGCCACCGAACTGGAGCGCGGCACCGCGCTGCAGGACCTGGCGCCGGCACTGCGCGGCATGGGGCACGAGGTGAAGATGGTCGATTTCCCCAGCGGGCTGCAGGGTATCGTCATCCGCCCCGGCGAGCTGGTGGGCGGCGCCGACCCGCGCCGCGAAGGGCTGGCGCAGGGCGAGTGAGCGCCGGCGGCGTCAGCGCGGCGCGCGGAACTGCGACAGCGCGGCGACGAAACCCTCCACCGCGGCATTGGGCAGTTCCTGCAACGCCGCCACCATGATCTGCGCGCGCGGGGCCGCCGCGCCGCGCAGCGGCAGGAAATGCAGCGAATCGCCGCGCAGCCGCGACAGCGACTGCGGCACGATGGCGGGGCCGACGCCGGCCTCGACCAGCGTCAACAGGGTGGGGATCACGCTTTCCTGGCCGATGTCGGGCTTGAGCCGCGCATGCCGGAACAAGCGGTGCACCATGGCATGGAAGTAGGGCGAGACATCCTGCTGGTAACCCACCAGCGTATGCGCCGCCAGGTCTTTCAATGACACCTGGCGGCGGCCGGCCAGGGCGTGATCGCGCCGCACCGCGACGCACAGCGGCTCCTCGAACACGATGCGCGTCTCGATGTCGGCCGGCACGGGATGCGGCCGCATCACCGCGACGTCCACCTGCCGGGCGCGCAGCGCCGGCTCCATGTCGATCGAATTCATCTCGCGCAGTTCGATGCGCACCTCCGGATGGGCGTCGCGGTAGTGGCTCAGCGCGGACACCAGCGGCGAACTGGCGGCGCTGGGTGTGATGCCGACCGCCAGCGTGCCGATCTCGCCGCGCGCCGCCTGGCGCGTCTGGCGCAGCATCAGCTGGGTATCCGCCGCCAGCCGGCGGGCCCGTTCGTACATGACTGCGCCGGCGGGCGTCAGCTTGACCGAGCGCGTGGTACGCGCAAACAGCGGGACGCCGACGATCGATTCGAGCCGCTTGATCTGCTGGGTGAGCGGCGGCTGGGTCATGAACAGGCGGGCGGCCGCCCGCCCGAAATGCAGTTCCTCGGCGACGGTGCAGAACAGCACCAGCAGGCGCCCGTCCAGGAAGATTAATTCTGATTTCGACATAATTTCACGGAAATTATGAAATAGACATAGATTAATCCGCTTTCTAAGATGCCGCATGTCTTGGATGCCATCAGGTGCGGATCTTGATGCGGGCTGCTGCTTTCCCTTTGTCGGTGAATGCCATTGCGCGGGACGTGGAGGCCGGCCGCGCCGGGCCGTGGGACGCGGCGCGGCAGGCCCTCGACGCGATCGCGCGGCTCGATGGCGGCATCCGCGCCTGGACCCATGTGCTGGGCGCCGACGCGCTGGCCGGCCTGGACGCGGCGGCGCACCGGAGCGGGCCGTTGGCCGGCGTGCCGGTGGGCATCAAGGATGTGATGGACGTGGCCGGCATGCCCACCGGCCATGGCGCGGCGCTGCCGGCGCAGCAGGCGCGCTTCGACGCCTGCTGCGTGGCCATGCTGCGCGCGGCCGGCGCGGTGCCGGTCGGCAAGACCGTGACGGCGGAGTTCGCCTTTCGCAGCCCCGGGCCGACCCGCAACCCGCACGCGCCGGAACATACGCCGGGCGGCTCGTCGAGCGGATCGGCGGCGGCGGTGGCGGCGGGCATGGTGCCGGCGGCGCTCGGCACCCAGACCGGCGGCTCGATGATCCGGCCCGCCGCGTTCTGCGGCGTGGTGGGATTCAAGCCCAGCTTCGACCGCGTGTTCCGCGACGGCATGAAGCTCACCTGCGAATCGCTCGACACGATCGGCTGGTACACCAACAGCATCGACGATGCGCGCTGTCTCGCCGACGTGCTGCTCAATGACGCGGCGCCCCGCCAGCCTGCCGGGCGGCCGCTGCTGATCGCCGTGCAGGATTGCAATCCGGAGGCCAGCGCCTGCGGCCACAGCCAGGCCGAGCTTGCCCGCGCCTGCGCGCGGCTGCGCGCCGCCGGCATGCAGTGCGAGCGCGTCGGCATGGAGCCCGAGACCGCGCGGCTGCTGCAGGCGCACGCGGTGATCATGCACTACGAATTCGCGCGCAGCCTGGCGCCGGTAGTCGCGCGCAGCGCCGAAGCGCTGAGCCCCGCGCTGCGCCAGGCGGTGGCGCACGGGCTGGCGATCGGCGCGCCGCAGTACCGCGACATGCGGGCGCTGCAGGCCGCGCTGCGCCATGGCTGGGACCGCCTCTACGGCGGCGCCGACCTGGTGCTGACCTTCAGCACGCCCGGACCGGCGCCGCACGGCCTGCGGCACACCGGCTCGGCCGCCTTCAACAAGATCTGGTCGGTGCTGGGATGGCCATGCCTGCACCTGCCGACCGCGCGCACGCCCGCCGGGCTGCCGCTCGGCCTGCAACTGGTCGCCGGCTGGGGGCACGATCATGCGCTGCTCGCCCATGGCCGCCGCCTGCATCACTTACTCACGCAAGAAGGGGAATGACGTGTACTTGAAGAGCTTGAAGAAAGGGGCGCTGGCGCTGTGCATCGCGTTCGGCCTGCCGGGCGCCGCGGGCGCGGCGGACGATTATCCCAGCCGGCCGCTCAATATCTTCGTGCCGACCGCGCCGGGCGGCACGGTGGATATCGTGGCCCGCATCATGGCCGAGAAACTGGCGCCGGTGCTGGGGCAGCCGGTGGTGGTGGTCAACAAGCCCGGCGCGGGCGGGGTGGTGGGCACCCAGGCTTTCCTGCGCGAGCCGGCGGACGGCTACACGGTATTGTTCACCGCCAACAGCAACCAGTTGATCGTGCCCTGGGTGTACCCGGACGCGAAGTTCGACCCGATTGCCGACTTCGCGCCGATCGCGGCGGTGGGACAGGTGCCGAACGTGCTGTGCGTGAACCCGTCGTTCCCGGCGCGGGACCTGCAGGAATTCATGGCGCTGGCCAAGGCGAATCCGGACCAGTATGAATACGCCTCGGCGGGAGCCGGCACGCTGAACCACCTGCTGGGCGAGATGCTCAATGAGCGGGGCGGCCTGCGGCTGCGGCATATTCCCTATCGCGGCGTCGCGCCGGCCATGAGCGACGTGCTCGGCAACCAGGTGCCCATGTTGTTCGCCAGCCTGCCATCGGCGCTGGAAAGCATCAAGGCCGGCAAGCTGCGCGCGCTGGGCGTCAGCAGCGAGGCGCGCAGCCCGCTGTTGCCGGACGTGCCGGCCATCAACGAGGCCGTGCCAGGCTTCAGCGGCGACCTCTGGGTGGCCTTCTATGCGGCCCGCCAGGCGCCGCCGGCGACGGTCGAGGCCTTGCATGCGGCCATACGTCAGGTCATGGCGGACCCGGCCCTGCGGCAGAAGTTCGACCAGCTCGGCGTCGCCATGATGAGCGACGGGCCGGCCGAGCTGGCGCGCCGCCAGCAGGCCGAGTTCCAGCAATGGAAACAGGTCGTGCAGGCCGCCGGCGCGACGTCCGACTGATCAGGCCTGCCCCGGGGCGGGTTATGCAGGGCGCTTTTCAGCGGGAACCGGCCCCACCTCCCGGCGCACTTCGTCATTGTGCTCGCCCAGCGCCGGCGGCAGGCGTCGCAGCGTAGCGGGCGTGCGCGACAGCTTGATGGGCGAACCCACGCCGCGGTAGCCATCCTGCTCGAGCACCATGCCGCGATGCCGGGTGTGCGGATGCCCGAGCACGTCCTCGACGTTCTGGACCGCCGCGGCCGGTACGCCGGCGCGCAGCAACTGTTCGGCCAGCGTCGCCGCATCATGCGCCGCCAGCAGTCCCGCCAGGGCTTCGCGCAAGGCGTCACGATGCTGCAGCCGCTCGGCATTGCTGGCGAAGCGCGGATCGTCCGGCAAGGCGGGCGCGCCCAATACGCGGGCCAGCGCGGCGAATTGCCGGTTGTTGCCGACCGCCAGGAAGATCGGTCCGCTGCGTGTCGGCAGCGTCTCGTAGGGCGCGATGTTGGGATGCGCGTTGCCGGTGCGGCCCGGGATCTTGCCGCTGTAGAAATAATTGGCGGCATGCGGGTGCAGCAGCGATACCGCGCAGTCGTACAGGGTGATGTCCAGGAACTGTCCCAGCCCGCTGCGCATCCGCTCGTTCAGGGCCAGCAGGACCGCCACCGCGGCGTTCAGGCCGGTGACCATGTCGACCACCGGCAGCCCGACCCGCGTGGCTTCGCCCTGTGCGTCGCCGTTCACGCTCATCAGTCCGCACATGGCCTGGGCGCAGGCGTCGTAGCCGGGCAGGCCGCCCAGCGGCCCGTCGGCGCCGAAGCCGCTCACGCGGCAGTGGACCAGGCGGGGGAACTCGCGGCTCAGCGCGTCGTAGCCCAGCTCCCATTTCTCCAGGGTGCCCGGCTTGAAGTTTTCCACCAGCACGTCGGCGTCGGCCAGCAGCCGGCGCAGCAGTTCCTGGCCGGCCGGCTGGGACAGGTCCAGCGTCATGCCGCGCTTGTTGCGGTTCACGCCGATGAAGTACGACGCCGTATCGTCCAGGAACGGCGGGCCCCAGCCGCGCGTTTCGTCGCCGGCGGGCGGCTCGATCTTGATGACGTCGGCGCCATGGTCGGCGAGCAGCTGGGTGCAGTAGGGGCCGCCCAGCACGCGCGACAGGTCGATGATCTTGCAGCCGGCCAGGGCGCCGGCCTGCAGTGCGGCAAAAGTCATGGGGGGTTCCTCAGTCCATGGCCACGTGGGCTTCCTGGATCACGGCGCGCCATTTCGGCACCTGGGCGGCGATGAACGTGGCCAGCCCCTGCGGGGTCTGGTCGTCGGCCTCGACAATGCCCTGCTTGCGCAAGGTCTGCTTCACGCCGGGGTCGGCCAGCGCGGCGACGAACGCGCGGTTGAGCGTCGCGACCACGTCCGGCGGCGTGCCCTTGGGCGCGACGATGCCGAAAAAGACGCTGACGTCATAGCCCGCCAGCCCTTGTTCGGCCAGCGTGGGCAGGTCGGGCAGCGCGTCGGAGCGCTCGGCGCTGGCCAGGCCGATGGCGCGCAGCGTGCCGGCCTGCACGTGCGGCAGCGCGGTCAGGATGTCGGTGAACGACATCGAGACCTGCCCGCCCAGCAGGTCGTTGAGCGCCGGGCCGGTGCCCTTGTAGGGCACGTGCAGGATGTTGGTGCCCGCCATCTTGTTGAACAGGATGCCGGCCAGGTGCGACGACGCCCCGTTGCCGGACGAGGCATAGCTGAGCCGGTCGGGGTGCTGTTTGGCGTAGGCGATCAGTTCCTGCGCGTTGTGGACCGGCAGCGACGGGTGCACCACCAGGATGTTGGGCAGGTGGCCGATGCGGATGACGGGCGCGAAGCTCTTCTGCGGGTCGTACTGCTGGTTGCGATACAGGCTCACGTTGATGGCCAGCGGCCCGGAAGTGCCGAACAGGATCGTATAGCCGTCGGGCGTGGCGTTGGCGACGTGCTCGGCGCCGATGTTGCCGCCGGCCCCGCCGCGGTTTTCCACCACCACGGTCTGCTTCAACTGGTCTTTCAATCCGTCGGCCAGGCGGCGCGCCAGCGCGTCCGTGGGGCCGCCGGGCGGGAAGGGCACCACCAGCGTTACGGGACGGTCCGGGAACGCCTCGGCGGCCGGCACGGGTGCGGCCGCCAGCAGGGCGGCGCCGGCCATGGCCAGGCAAAAAAAGCGTCGTTGCATGAGTGTCTCTCCTGGGTGGGGGCGCAGGCTCGCCCGCGTCGCGCGGGTCGGATGCGCTGTTGTCAAGGCGGCGGCCCGGCGGGGCCGCCGCGGGGGCTACAGGGCGTCGGCCAGCAGGGCGCGGCAGGCCGCATCCTCGTCGGCGGGCAGGGCGCAAGGGTCGCGCGGCATCAGGCGATGGCGCAAGACCTGGTCGGCCAGCACGGCGCGGCTGGCCAGGCCGGGCGCCCGGGCTTCCCAGCGCAGCGCCGCCAGCGACACGGCGTGGTACAGCGCCGACGCCGCCTGCCGCGCCAGGTCGGGCCGGTCCTCGTGGGCGGCATGGCGCGCCAGCGCGCAGGCACCGTCCAGCGCGCGCGCCTGCGCGTCGGCCAGCGCGGGGTCGCACGGCGCGCCCTCGTGCAGCAGCGTGTCGATGCGGCGGCGCAGCGCGGCCAGCGCATCGGTCTTCTGGATGGCGCGCAGCACGTCCAGCGCCACGATGTTGCTGGTGCCTTCCCAGATCGAGCCCAGGTGCGCGTCGCGCACCAGGCGGGCCTCGACGAATTCCTCGATGTAGCCGCAGCCGCCGCGCACCTCCATGCCGTCGCCGGTGACCTTGCGCGCATCGCGGCAGGCGCGGAACTTGATCAGGGGCGTCAGCACGCGCGCCAGCGCGGCCGCTTCGGCATCGCGTTCGGACTCGGCCAGCGCCTGGGCGGTCTGGAACATCACGCTGCGCGCCTGCTCGGCCCACACGCTCATCTTGGCCAGCTGCCGGCGCATCAGCGGCATGTCGATCAGGCGCTTGCCGAAAGCGCGGCGCTGCTGGGCGAAATACACGGCCTCGGTCACGGCGCGCCGCATCAGGCCGGCGGCGCGCATGCCGTTGGACAGGCGCGAGTTGTTGATCATGTCGGCCATGTGCTTGAAGCCCTGGCCGCGCTCGCCCACCAGCCAGGCCAGCGCGCCCTCCAGGCGGATCTCGCCGCTGGCCATCGAGCGCGTGCCCAGCTTGTCCTTCAGGCGCAGGATGCGATAGTGGTTGTGCGCGCCGTCCGGCAAATCGCGCGGCAGCAGGAACAGTGATACGCCCTTCAGGCCCTCGACCGGCTCGCTGCGCGCCAGCACCATGGCGAAACCGGCGTCCGGGTTGGAGCAGAACCACTTGTCGCCGTGCAGCCGCCAGGACCCGTCGGCATGCAGCTCGGCGCGGGTGGTGGTGGCGCTGACGTCGGAGCCGGCGCCTTGCTCGGTCATGAACATGGCGCCCTGGCGCAAGGTATCGAAATCCTGCGACGTCACTTGCGGCAAGACGCGCTCGATGAGCGCCGGGTCGCCGAACTTGCGCAGCGTGCGCGCCAGCGAATCGGTCATGCTGACCGGGCAGCACAGGCCGAATTCGCCCTGCACGAACAAATGGCTGAGCGCGTACTTGGCGGCCGGCGGCATGGGCGCGGGCCAGCCGAGCACGCCGCCGCGATGCGACAGGGCGGCCAGTCCGAATTCGCTGTAGGCCAGGCGCTCGAGTTCGACATAGGCGGGATGCTTGTGCACGCGCGACTCGTCCTGGCCGGCGCGGTCGCGCACCGACAGGGTGGGCGGATGCTTGTCGGCCACCGCCGCCAGCTCGTCGATGCGTCCGCCGGCCAGCGCGCCCAGGCGGTCCAGGTGCGGCAGCAAGTGGCCGTGCAGGTCGGCCGGCAGGTACAGGGCGCACAGGCCGGCGGCATAAGGGTCGGCGCGGAACAGATTGAGGCCGCGCGAATCGGGCACGGCGGTGGCGGCGGCAGGCATGGACATGGCGCGACGGGGGCAGATAGGGAAGCCCCATGTTGTCTCATGCAATCTATCTATACAAATACCGTTTTTGTGTAGAACAATACAAGAAATGTATCAATGCCCCAGGGGGACAGGCCACTCATGGATCTCGAACCGCGCCTGCTGCGCTATTTCATCGCCGTGGCGGAAGAACGGCATTTCAGCCGGGCCGCCGCGCGCCTGCATATTTCGCAGCCGCCGCTCAGCTACGCCATCCGGCAGCTCGAGGCCACGCTGGGGGTGCGCCTGCTGGAACGCACCAGCCGCCATGTGGCGCTGACCGAAGCCGGCCGGGTGCTGTACCGCGAGGCGCAAGCCTTGTTGCGCCAGTCCGAGGCGGTCGGCACGCTGGTGCAGCGCGTCGACGCCGGCCTGCGCGGGCGCCTGCGCATCGGCTTCGTCGGCTCCATGCTGTACCGCGGCCTGCCGGACCTGCTCGCGGCCATGCGCGCCGCCTTGCCGGATGTCGAGCACGTGCTGACCGAGCTGAATTCGCACGACCAGATCGAAGCCGTGCGGCGGGGCGAGCAGGACCTGGGTTTCATTCACGCCAACCCCGCGCCCGCCGAAGTGCAGACCCTGGACCTGGTGGCCGAGCCGTTCGTGCTGTGCGTGCCGGATACGCATCCGCTGGCGAATCGCCGCCGCGTGTCGCTGCAGGCGCTGGCCCACGACGACTTCATCCTGTTCGCGCGCGCCGCCTCGCCCAGCTATCACGAGACGGTGCTGTCCTTGTGCGTGACGGCCGGCTTCCATCCGCTGATCCGCCATGAAGTCCGGCATTGGCTCAGCGTGGCGGCGCTGGTGTCGCAGGGGCTGGGCGTGTCGATCGTGCCGGCCTGCCTGGCGCGTAGCGGCCTGGCCGGCACGCGCTTCATCGCCTTCGACCACCAGGCGCGCTCGGTCAGCCAGGCGATCTGGGGGCGCGAGATCGATACGCCGCTGCTGCGCACGGCGGTGGAGCTGGTGCGGGCCCAATACGGCCGATGATGCACCGCACGATAAAAAATCGTTGACACGCCATTCGTTCTGTCCGAGCATTTGTCCATACAAAGTGCCAAAGCAGACAAAGGAGGCAGGCATGGAGGTCGTGGCTGTAGGTCCCAAGCGCTATCGCTTCAGCTTCGGACGGTATCTGGAGGAATTCGAGCTGGGGGCCGTATATGAGCACCGGCCGGGGCGCACCCTGACCGATGCCGACAACATCCAGTTCTCGCTGCTGACGATGAATTTCCATCCGATGCATTGCGACGCCGCGTACGCCGGCCAGAGCGAATTCGGCCGGCTGCTGGTAAACAGCGGCCTGACGGTGGCGGTCGTATTGGGCATGACGGTCGGCGATGTCAGCGGCAAGGCCATCGCCAACCTGGGCTGGAAGGAAATCAACCTGACCGCGCCCGTGTTTGCCGGCGACACCCTGTACGCCGAATCGGAAGTGCTGGAACTGCGCGAATCGCGTAGCCGGCCGACGCAAGGCATCGTCACTACCCGCACGCGCGCCTACAACCAGGACGGCGTGGAAGTGATGAATTTCGTCCGCGCCTGCCTGGTTCCCAAGCGGGGCCATGGCGTGGGCGACCAGTAGGGCCTCTCGCGCGGGTCGCGCCCGCGCCGCATCGCAGTACTCACCAGAGGAGGTATTGCCATGTTTCACCCGCTGTTATGCCGGGCGGCTCTGCTGCTCGCGCTGGCGTCGCCGCTCGCCGCGGGCGCCGTCGAAATGGTGCTGACGTCGGAAGTCGCGGCCTCGCACTGGAAAACCCGCTACATGAATGAATTCGCCGAAGACGTGGCCAAGCGCACCAACGGCGAAGTGCAGGTCAAGGTGTTCCCGGCCTCGCAGCTCTACAACGACCAGGACGGCCTGGCCGCCCTGGGCACGGGCGCCGTGCACATGGTGTGGCCGGTGTCGGTCCGGCTGGAAACGCTGGACCCCGGCCTGGGCTATGTGAACCTGCCGTTCGGGCTGTCGGACCAGAAGATGGAAAACGCCTGCTTCGCCAGCGGTCTCACGGAGTTAATGTCCGATCGCCTGAAGTCGCGCCAGCTGCAAGTGCTGGGCCTGCTGCGTACCGCGGACCTGTTCTTCATTTTCCGCGACCGCGACGTGCGGTCGCTGGCCGACATGGACGGAGCCAAGCTGCGCGTGACGGGCGGGCGCATTTTCCTGGACATGGTGCGCAGCTTCGGCGCCAGCCCGATTTCGATGGCGGCGTCGGAAATGAGCACGGCGCTGGCGCAGGGCGCCATCGATGGTGTGCTGACCTCGCCGGCCGGCTGGGCCGAGATGATCGGCAAGACCGGCAAATATGCCTTCCATGTGCCCGGCATGTCGCTGGCGACATATGCGGTGGTGGCCGACCGGAGCTGGATGGACCAGTTGACGCCGCCGCAGCGCGACGCGGTGGTCGCCAGCCTGGACAGTATTCTCAAGCGCCAATGGGCAGAGGCGCGCGCGGCCGACGCCAAGCTGGTCAGGCAGATGGAGCAGGAGGGCGCCGTCTACCGTGTCGCCGACGGGGCCGCCGCGGCGGAATGGCAGGCGCGCGCCGATACGGCCAAGAAGAGCTACACCGACAAGTACGCCGACGTAGTCCGGCAAGTCGATGCCATCGCCAAGCGCTGCGGAGTCTGACATGGACGAACTGGTCGAGTCGGCGCGGCAATGGGCGCGGGCGCGCCGGCTGCCGCTGGAGGCAGGAGACGTGCCGGACCTGGTGGAGGCGGTGGCCGACTTGGCGGCAGCCGTGGCGGAGGAGGCGGCCGGGCTGGACCCGACGCAGGCCGCCGTGCCATTCGGCCAACAGCTGCGGGCGCTCGCTCCGCACGCATGGCCGGACGCCCCGCCGCCCGCCACGGACGATGGCCGGGACAGCGCGACCCAGGTGTACACCAGCCTGGCGCAGATCGAACGCGCGCCGCCCGGCCGCCTGGCGTGGGTGGATATCGACGCCGCCGGAGCGCTCGCCGAGGCCCAGCTGCGCGACGCGGAACGGCGCGACGGGCGCGTGCGCGGTCCGCTGCACGGCATGCCGGTAGGCATCAAGGACATGTTCGACTGGCAGGGCCATGCCTGTGGCTGGGGCTCGCCGCTGCGGCGCGATTGCGCGGCGGCGGCCGCCGATGCCACCATCGTGGCGCGCTTGCGCGCCGCCGGGGCGGTCGTGCTGGGCACCCAGCACATGGCCGAGTTCGCCATGTCGCCCACTGGCTGGAACGCCGCCTACGGCCCTGGCCGCAATCCGTGGGATACCGCCAGGGCGTCGGGCGGCAGCTCGAGCGGCGCGGCCATGTCGGTCGCAGCCGGCCATGTGCCGCTGGCCATCGGCTCGGATACCGGCGGTTCGGTGCGCTTGCCCGCCGCGCTGTGCGGGCTGACCGGCCTCAAGCCCTCGCAACATCGCATCAGCATGGCGGGCGCCATGCCGTTGTCCCCCAGTCTGGACTGCATCGGGCCGCTGGCGCACACCGCCGAGCTGTGCGGCCAGGCCTACCGGGCCATGGCGGGGGCCGATGGCGCCGACCTGGCGTGCCTGGACGCCGCCATCAGCGTCGGGACGCTGCCGCGCCGGATCCGCCTGGCGGTGCCGCAGTGGCGCGACGGCGATCCCTTGTCTGCGGACATGCGCGGCGCGCTGGACGAGGCCGTGCGCGTCTGGCGCGATGCCGGCGTGGAGTGCATCCCGGTGGCCTCGCCATATGCGCTGTTGCAGCGCGCCGGCCAGCTGGCGTCCGTCCTGCTGGCGGTGGAGGCGGCCGCCATGCACCAGCGCTGGCTGCGCGAGCGCGGCGGCCAGTACGGCCGCCAAGTGCGCCGCCGCATTGCGCGCGGCCTGTTGGTGCCAGGGGTGGACTACTGCGATGCGCTGCGGTTGCGCGGGCCATTCCTGCGGCGCTACCTGCGCGACGTGCAGGGCGACGCCGATGCGGTGCTGCTGCCCACCACTCCCGACGTGGCGCCGCCGGTCGAAGACGCGCAGTCCGGCGACCAGGCGCGCCTGGAGCGCGACTTTGCCCTGCTGTCCGCCTGGACGCGCGGCATCAACTACCTGGGCCTGCCGGCCTTGACCGTGCCGGTGGGTCTTGGCGTCGGCGGCTTGCCGCTGGGCATGCAACTGGTCGGGCCGCCGCTGGGCGAAGACCGCGTGCTGGCGCTGGGCCGGCTGTTCCAGCAGCTCACCAGCTGGCACCTGCGGCGCCCGGTGGCCAGCAATGACCCGGCCGGCACGATTCACGAAGAGGAGACGACATGAATGCATTCTGGCGCAAGGCCGCGCCGTGGTGCGCCGCGCTGGCCATCGGCTGGGGAGCCCCCGCGGCGGCGGCCGACATGATCATTACCAGCGAAATCCCGCTGGCCACGAACCCCAGCCCCTACATCGAGCAGTTCATCGCCGAGGTCGCCAAGCGCACCGACGGCGCTGTACAGGGCAAGTATTTCCCGGCCTCGCAGCTTTACAACGACCGCGACGGGCTGGCCGCGCTCGGCACGGGCGCGGTGCATATGGTGTGGCCGGTGACTTCGCGGCTGGAGCAGTTCGATGCGCGGGCCGGCCTGGCCAGCCTGCCGTTCGCCCTGACGACCGAGGAAATGACCAATGCCTGCTTCGCCGACGCATTCACGCGCATGATTTCGGGTTACCTGGAGCCGCGCGGCATGCAGGTGCTGGGCTTCCTGCGCACCGCCGATCTCATTTTCCTGATGAAAGACCGCGACATCCGGACGGTGGCCGACTTGAAAGGCCAGAAGGTGCGCGTGATCGGCGGACAGATCATGCTGGACGCGATGCGCGCCGTGCAGGCCAGCCCGATCTCGATGTCCGCCTCGGAAATGTCGGCAGCCCTGTCGCAGGGCGCCATCGATGGCGCCATGACATCGCCGGCAGGATGGGTGGACGTGCTGGGCAATACCGCCAGATACGCGACTCTGGCGCCGGGCATGGGCCTGGCCACGTCGGCCGTGACGGTCGACAAGCAATGGCTGGACGGGCTGCCGCAAGCGCAGCGCGCGGCGATCCGCGAGGTGCTGCAGGAAATCATCGCCCGGCAATGGCAGGAGACGGTGGCCAAGGATCGCGAGCTGATCGACCGGATGGTGGCGCAGGGCGGCCACTACCGCGTCATGGCGCCCGCCGAAGTCGAGCAGCTCAAAGAGCGTTTCGTGGCGGCCGGGGCCGGCTTTCGCGGCAAGCACGCCGATGCGGTCGCGCAACTGGAACACATACGCAGGGAGTGCATCCATGATGGCAAGTGAGTTCGATTCGGCCTCGCTGTCGGTGGCGCGGCAGCGGGGCGGGAGCGCCGCCCGGGCGGCGCCGGAATTCGGCCGGCTGGGGCGCGCGTCGCGGCTGGTGCTGGCGGTGGCCACCATCCTGGCGCTGGGCGCCACGGCCATCATGATCCTGGAAGGGGTGAGCCGCTACGCGTTCAACGTCAGTTATTTCTGGGCCGAGGAGTCGGTACGCTTCCTGATGGTGTGGGCGTTCTTCCTGACGCTGGGTATCGCCGGGTTCCGCCGGTGCCATATCCGCACCGAACTGCTGGTGCAGCGCCTGCCGGGCGCGGCGCAGCGCGTGGTCTGGCTGTTGTCGTGCGCGGCGGGCATGGCGTTCGCCTTCATCCTGGGCTATTCGTCCATTCCGCAAGTGCAGCGCTTCTACGCCATGGGCATGGTGTCCGAGTCTTCACTGGAAGTGCCGATGTGGCTGTTGTTCCTGGCCATGCCAGTGGGCGGCGTGGCCCTTTTCCTGTACTACGCGTGCGCCGCCTGGCATGCATGGCGCTGGGGCGACCCGTTCGCCAGCCCGCCGGCCGATGAGGAGCCAGACCCCGGCGTTGTCGCCGCCCTGACCCGCCAGGAGCCGCTGCTATGACGCTCGCACTTTCCGTAATGGGCCTGCTGGTGCTGCTCGCGCTGGGCGCGCACGTCGGCACGGCCATGGGCCTGGTGTCCAGCGCCATGGTCATGTCGGTCGACGGGGTGCCGCTCACGGTCGTGGCGCAGACCGCCTTCAAGTCGATCAACAGCTATCCGCTGATGGCGATCCCGATGTTCGTGCTGATGGGCAACCTGATGATGCGCGGCAACATCGTCGCTGTGATGATCGAGCTGATCGGCAGCCTGGTGCGCTGCGTGCGCGGCGGCCTGGCGCTGACGGTGATGCTGGCTTGCGTGTTTTTCGCGGCTGTGTCCGGTTCGAGCGTCGGCTCGGCGGCCGCCATCGGCGCCGCCACGGTGGACGGCCTGAAGCGCGAGAACTATCCGCCGCGCTTCTCGGCCGCGCTGGTGGCCGTGGGCGGCACCCTGGGCCTGATGATTCCGCCGTCGCTCGGTTTCATCCTGATCGGCTCCATCGTCGGCCTGCCGGTGGACAAGCTGTTCGTCGCGGGCATCGTGCCCGGCCTGATGGAGGCGGCACTGTTGCTGTTGACCACCGTCTGGCAGACGCGCCGCCACGGCTACGGCGCCACGACCGGCCGGCCCGACCTGACCGGCTTCGCGCGGCGCCTGCCGCGCGCCGCCGGCGCGTTGTCGATGCCGGTGCTGGTGCTGGGCAGCATCTATCTGGGCATCTTCACGCCCACCGAGGTGTCGGCGGTGGCGGCGGGCTATGCTGCGCTGCTGTGCGTGGTGCTGTATCGCACCATGAGTTGGCGCGGCGTGTGGCAGGTGTCGCAGGAGTCCATCCTGCAATCCACCATGATCTTCATGGTGGTGATGGGCGGCAGCCTGATCGGTTTCATCCTGGCGCGCATGGGCGTGTCGGCCTCGCTGATCGGATTCATGGAGCGCATGGACATGACGGCCTGGCAATTCCTGTTGTTGGCCAATGCCGTGCTGCTGGTACTGGGCATGTTCCTGGACGGCGTGGCGATGATCGTGCTGACCGCGCCGCTGTTGTTCCCCATGGCCACCCACCTGGGCATCGACCCGGTGCATTTCGCCGTGATCATGGTCGCCAACGTCGAGGTCGCCACGTTGACCCCGCCCATCGGCCTGAACCTGTTCGTCATGAGCGGCATCGCGCGCATTCCGGTGGAGCAGGTCGCGCGCGGCGTCGTGCCGTTCTACGCGACCCGCCTGGTGTCGCTGGCCCTGATTACCTTCGTACCCTCGCTGTCGCTGATGCTGGTGACCTGAGGGGCGCTCACCGAATCTGGAGACACACATGAAAGACAACGCAACTACACCGGCCGCCGGGGCGGCGGTTTCCGAAACGCTGGCGCGCTACGCGGCCGGCTTCGACGGCGCCCGCATCCCCGAGCGGGTGCGCGAGCGCGCCCGCCTGCTGATGCTGGATTCCATCGGCATTGCCCTGGCTTCGCATGGCTATGATTTCTCGCGCCGCGCGCTGGCGGCCATCGCCGAACTGGACGGGGGCGGCGACAGCGTGGTGATCGGCAGCCCGCTGCGCCTGGATCCGCGCAATGCGGCGCTGGCCAACGGAGTGCTGGTGCATGGGCTGGACTACGACGACACGCACGCGCGCGGCGTGATCCATGCCACCGCGTCGGTGCTGCCGACCGTGCTGGCGCTGGCCGCGCGCGACAACCGTTCCGGCGCCGACATGGTCGCGGCTTATGTGCTGGGCATGGAGGTCGCCACGCGGCTGGGCGCGGTCGCCAAGGGCGGGTTCCACCAGGTCGGGTTCCACCCCACCGGCCTGATCGGCGCCTTCGGCTGCACGCTCGCGGCCGGCTGGCTGCTCGGCCTGGACGCCGCGCAGATGGTGGACGCGCAGGGCATCGCGCTGTCCGTCGCGGCGGGCAGCCTCGAATTCCTCAATGACGGGGCCTGGAACAAGCGCATGCATCCCGGCTGGGCCGCCAACGCCGGCATCACGTCCGCGACGTTCGGCAAGCACGGCTACACCGGCACCCGGCTGGCCTATGAGGGGCGCTTCGGCCTGTACGCCAGCCACCTTGGCGCCACCGGCTACGACCTGGAGCTGGCGACGGCGGACCTGGGCGAACTGTGGGAGGTGGAGCGGGTGTCGGTCAAGCCGCTGCCGGCCTGCCATTTCACGCACGCCAGCGTAGATGCGGCGGCGCGCTTGCACGCCCAGGGTGTGCGTGCGGAGCAGGTGCGCCGCGTTACCGTGCTGGTGCCGGCCGAAGTCGTCAAGACGGTGTGCGAGCCGGAAGCTGCCAAGCGCAAGCCCGCCAACAGCTATGAAGCGCAATTCAGCATCCCCTATCTGGTCGGCACCGCGCTGTGCAAGGGGCGGCTGACCCTGGACGACCTCGAGGAGGTCGCCCTGCGCGATCCCGCCGTGCTGGCGCTGGCCGCCGTCACCGATTACCGGCATGACCCGGCCAGCGGTTTCCCGCGTCATTACTCGGGCGAAGTCATCGTCGAGCTGAAGGACGGCCGCATGCTGCGCGAGCGCGAAGCGGTCAACCGGGGCGCGGAGGACCGCCCGCTGACCGCCGGCGATATTCGCGCCAAGTTTCGCGACAACGCGCTGCGCCAGGTCGCCGAGGCGCGCGCCGAGTCCATCGAGCGTTGCGTGCTGGGCCTGGAGCAGGGCCGGGCCCGCGACCTGGCCGATCAACTGGGGCAAGCCTGAGCGGGCAGCCGCCAACCCATTCTTGAAGGGAGACACCGCATGACCGCGAATGACGAGAGCCAGGAGCAGTTGATCCTGGACATGGTAGGCCGCTTTCTGGAACAGGAGGTGCGTCCGCATGTCTGGCAGTTCGAGCACGACGACATCTATCCCGAGGAGATCGTCGAGAAGATGAAGGCGATGGGCCTGTTCGGCTGCCTCATCGCGCCCGAGTACGGCGGGCTGGGGTTGTCCACCGTGACCTATGCCAAGATCATCGAACGCATTTCGGAAGAATGGATGTCGCTCTCGGGCATCCTGAATTCCCACTTGATCATGGCCGCCGCGGTGCAGCGCAACGGCACGGAGGCGCAGAAGCGCGCCTTCCTGCCGCGCTTCGCCACCGGCGAGCTGCGCGGCGGCATCGGCCTGACCGAACCCGATTGCGGCACCGATCTGCAGGCCATCCGCACGGTGGCGCGCCGCGAGGGCGATACCTATGTGGTGAACGGTACCAAGATGTGGATCACCAACGGCTACTACGGCAACTGCTTCGCCCTGCTGGTCAAGACCGATCCGCAGGCAGAGCCGCGCCACAAGGGCATGAGCCTGTTCATCGCCGAGAAAGGGCCGGGTTTCGCGGTCAGCCGCAAACTGGAGAAGCTCGGCTACAAGGGCATCGATTCGACTGAATTGGTGTTCGAGGACTATCGCATCCCGGCCGACCGGTTGATCGGCGGGGTCGAGGGCCGCGGGCTGCAGATGGTGCTGAATGGGCTGGAACTCGGGCGCATCAACGTGGCGGCGCGCGGCGTGGGCGTGGCGCAGGCGGCCTTGCGCGAATCGGTGAAGTACGCGCAGCAGCGCAAGACGTTCGGCAAGCCGATCTGCGAGCACCAGGCTATCCAGACCAAGCTGGGCGAGATGGCAACCCGCACCGAAGCATCGCGCCTGCTGACCCTGCGCGCCGCGGCGGCCTATGACCGCGGCGAGCGCTGCGACATGGAAGCCGGGATGGCCAAGCTGTTCGCCACCGAGACGGCGGTCGAGAACAGCCTGGAGGCCATGCGCATCCACGGCGGCTACGGCTACTCGAAAGAGTACCTGGTCGAACGCTTCTACCGCGATGCGCCGCTGTTGGTGATCGGCGAAGGCACCAACGAGATGCAGCGCATCATCATTGCCAAGCAACTGGTGGAAAGGAATCGCATATGAGCTTGCCGCTGACAGGGCTGCGCGTCGTCTCGGTGGAGCAGTATGGGGCGGGGCCGTTCGGCACGCAGCATCTGGCCGACCTGGGCGCCGAAGTGATCAAGATCGAGAACCCCCACGACGGCGGCGACGTGGGGCGCGCGGTCGGGCCGCATTATTTCGGGCCGGGCAACAGCCATTTTTACCAGGCCTTCAACCGCAACAAGAAGAGCGTCACGCTGGACTTGAAGAAGCCCGAAGGGCAGCAGGTGCTGCGCGACCTGTGCCGCCATGCCGATGCGGTTTTCAATAATCTGCGCGGCGATCTGCCGGGCCGCCTCGGCTTGACCTACGAGGCCATGCGCGAGGTGCGGCCGGATATCGTCTGCGTGCACCTGTCGGCCTATGGACGCGACGGCGAGCGGGCCGGCTGGCCGGGCTACGACTACCTGATGCAGGCGGAGGCCGGCTACTTGTCGCTGACAGGCGAGCCCGAAGGGCCGCCATCGCGCTTCGGCCTGTCCATCATCGACCTGATGACCGGCACGACGGCGGCGCTGGGCCTGGTGTCGGCCGTGCTGGGCGCGCGCCAGACCGGCCTGGGGCGCGACGTGGACGTCAGCCTGTTCGACGTGGCGCTGCACAACCTGGGCTACCTGGCCACCTGGTATTTGAACGGCGGCCACGAAACCGGCCGCGCGCCCCGGTCCGGCCATCCGTCGCTGGTGCCCAGCCAGTTGTACCGCACTGCCGATGGCTGGATCTTCATCATGTGCAACAAGGAGAAGTTCTGGCCCTTGCTGGCGCAGGCCATGGGGCATCCCGAGTGGGCAGAACACCCGGACTACCGCAGCTTCCAGGACCGCCTGCGCCACCGCGACCGCTTCAATGCGGAACTGGAGGCGGTCTTCATGACCGACACCACCGGCAACTGGATGAAGCGCTTCGCCGGCCGAGTGCCGGCGGCGCCGGTTTATGATGTAGCGCAGGCGCTGGACAACCCCTTCGTGCAGGCCCGCAATTGCCTGCTCGATGCGCGGGACGACGAAGGCAGAACCATCAAGAACGTGGCCTCGCCGATCCGTTGCCCTGGCGAAGCCCCGCTGGCGCGCGCCGCGCCGGCCATGGGCGCCGATACCGATGCGCTGCTGGACCAGGCGGGGTATGGGCCCGAGCAGATCGCAAGCCTGAGGAAGAATGCTGTTCTATGACCGTGAAGATCGAAGCGCCGGGAGGCCGTCCGCGATACTTGCAGTTGGCCACCACGCTGGTCAATGAAATCCGCTCCGGCCGCTATCCGGTGGGCAGCCTGCTGCCCACCGAGTTCGAGCTGTGCGACCAGTTCGGCGTATCGCGCTTCACCGTCCGCGAGGCTGTCAAGCAGCTGGTCCGGATGGGCCTGGTGACGCGCCAGCCGGGCGTCGGCAGCCGGGTGTTAGCCGAGGCGCCGGTCACCCAATATACACAGACCATGTCGGGCATTACCGACCTGCGCCAATACGCCTACGAGACTTCGCTGGAGATCGAAGGGCAGACTCTCCTGGAGGTGGACGGCGAACTGGCCGACATGCTGGACGCATCGGCCGGCGAGACCTGGCTGCATGTATGGGGGCTGCGCTATACCGAGGCGCACGATGCCCCCATCTGCATGACCGATGCTTACCTGGCGCCCGCGTTCCGCGCCGTCTCCGGCATTCACGGTCGCATGACGCGGGCGCTGTATGCCGTGCTGGAAGAAGAGTTCGACGTGCAGATCAAGACCGTGCACCAGGATATCCGGGCCGTGGTGCTGGATGCGGCCACCGCCAGGCGCCTGGCGGCCGAGCCGGGCTCGGCCGGCCTGCGGCTGGAGCGCCGCTACCTGGATGCGCGCGATGCGCTGGTCGAGTTGGCCGTCAGCGTGCACCCGGCCGACCGTTTCAGCTACCGGGAGTCGTTCCGCCGCGACTGGCAGGTGCCGGCGTGAGGGTTTCGGCCGGCGGGACGCTGGCCATCACACTGGCCGTGCAGGCGCTGGTGTCGGCCGCCGCGCTGGTGGTGCCGGTGCTGGCGCCGGTGCTGAGTGCCTCGACCGGCATGAGCGCCGAGTCGGTCGGCGTATATGTCGCCCTGATCTACATTGGCGCGATGGCGGGCAGCCTGATGGCCGGCGGATGGATCGCGCGCCATGGCGCCATCCGCGCCAGCCAGTGGGGCCTGGTGCTGTGCGCGCTGGGGCTGGCGTGCAGCTTGTCCGGCCATGTCGCCTTGCTGGCCGTGGGCGCGGTGCTGCTGGGGCTGGGCTACGGGCCGATCACGCCGGCCAGCTCGCATCTGCTGATCCAGACGACGCCGCCACAACGGATGTCGTTCGTGTTCTCCGTCAAGCAGACCGGCGTGCCGCTCGGCGGCGTGCTGGCCGGGCTGTTGGCGCCCAAGCTGGAAATCGCCATCGGCTGGCGCGGCGCCGTGCTGGCGGCGGCGCTGGCATGCCTGGCTTGCGCCGCCCTGGCGCAGAGCGTGCGCGGCATGCTGGACGCGGACCGCAATCCGGCCCGGCGCGCCGGCCTGGGCGACTTGCGCGCGCCGCTGGCCCTGATTTTCTCGCGGCGGCCGCTGGCGCTGCTGGCCGGCGCCTCGCTGTGTTTTTCGGCCATGCAATGGTCATTCAGCGCCTACGTCGTGACTTATCTGCATGACAGCCTGGCCTATACCCTGGTGGCCGCGGGCTTGATGCTGTCGCTGGGGCAGGTGGCCGGCGTAGGCGGACGCCTGCTGTGGGGCTGGTGCGCCGACCGCTACCTGGGGGCGGTCCGCATGCTGGCTGTCCTGGCCTTGCTCATGGTGCTGGGAACCCTGGCGCTGGCGCTGCTGCCGGCTGGGGCGCCAGTGCCGGCGGTGGCCCTGGCGCTGATGGTGCTGGGGGCGGCCGCGGTCGGCTGGAACGGTGTCTACCTGGCCGAAGTGGCGCGCCAGGCGCCGGCCGGCAAGGCCGGCCTGGCCACTGGCGGGGCGCTTACGTGCACGTTTCTGGGCGTGGTGCTGGGGCCGCCGCTGTTCGGCGCCATTGCCGCCCAGCTCGACAGCTATCGCATTGCCTTCCTCATCATCGTCATTCCGGCGTTGTTGTTCGGCCTGCTGCTAGTCAGCCAACGGCGCCGGTTTGCCTCCCGGGAGCCCGCCGCTCATGAATCGTCTGCGTAGCCTGCTGTTCGTCCCTGGCGATCGTCCGGAGCGGTTCGACAAGGCCATGGCGGCCGGCGCCGATGCGGTCGTGCTCGACCTGGAAGACGCCGTCCTGCCCGCCGCCAAGCCGCTGGCGCGGCGCGCCGTGGCCGACTGGCTGGCGGCATCCGGCGCGGCCGTGATGGTGCGCGTCAACGGCGCCGGCACGCCCTGGTTCGACGACGACCTGCGCGCGCTGCGACAGGCCGGCGGCCGCGCAGTGATGCTGCCCAAAGCGGAGGATCCGGCGGTCCTGGCCGGGGTCGGGCAGCAGCTCGGCGCGGCGGTGACGCTGTTCCCATTGATCGAGACCGCGTGGGGCGTCGAGCGGGCGCGCGAACTGGCACGCGCGCCGGGCGTGGGTCGCCTGGTGTTCGGCAGTGTGGATTTTGCCCGCGATACCGGCATACAGGCCGAGGCCGGCTGGCTGCCTGCCCGCGTGGCCTTGGTGATGGCGTCGCGCCTGGCCGGGTTGGCCGCGCCGATCGACGGCACGGCGCTGCAATGGGCCGACGCATCGGCCCTGCAGGCCGAAGCCGAAGCGGCGCGGCGCCTGGGATTCGGCGGCAAGCTGTGTATTCACCCGCGCCAGGTCGAGCCCGTCAATCGCGGGTTCGTGCCATCGGACGAAGAGCTCTCCTGGGCGCGCCGCGTGGCGCGCGCGGTGGCCGAGGGCGGACGCGGCGCCATGACCGTGGATGGCAAGCTGGTGGACAAGCCGCTGCACGACCTGGCGCTGGCCTGGCTGGCGCAGGCAGGTGGCGATTCCCGCGCGCCGGGGCCGGAGACTCCGCGGGACTGATGCGGCCGGCCGTCAGGGGGCGGGATCCGGCGGCTGGCGCATGTAGCCGGCCGCCAGGGCGTCGGACACGCGCTGCGCATAGCGCTGCATGATGCGCGCAATGTTCTCGAGGTTCTTCGTCTTGAGCCTCTGCATCGGCCCGGTGACTCCCAGGCTGTAGGCCACGCCCAGGTGCGGCACGTGCACTGGCACGCCCAGCGCGGCCAGGCCTTCGTCGATTTCCCCTATGCAAGTGGCATAGCCCTGCCGCCGCACTTGTTCGTATTCCTGCAGGATCTGCGCCGGATCGGTGCGCGTGTTCGCTGTCAGCACGGGTAGCGGCTCGGCCAGCGCCGCCTGGATCACGGCATCGGGCTGGAAGGCGAGTATCGCCTTGGCCGATGCGGCCGCGTGTGGCGCCATCCCCTTTCCTGGCAGGACGAAGCCGCGCCAGGGTGTGTCCGGCGCTTCCATCAGGATAGAGGATACGCGGTGCCCGGCATGCAGCTTGGCCAAGTAGCAGGTTTCGTCGGTTTCGGCCGCCAGGTCGGCCAGGTGCGGTTTGACGACGGCGGCCACCCATTCGGTATTCGCGCCGGTATAGGCCAGGCGGCGCACTCGGTTGCCCAGGACATACGTGCCGCCGGACGCCACGTCGACGAGTTGCGAATCCTGCATGGTTCCCAGCAGCCGATGAGCGCTGGTCTTGGGCAGCGCGAGCATCCGCGCGATATCGCTCAACCCGAGCCCGTCCGGGAAGGAGGCCAGTAGCTCGAGGATGCGCACATAGCGTTCTAGGGGAGGAAGTTTGGAGGCTTGGCTCATTGGTCAGTCCTTGCTGGCGCATTGTAGGGCGGCGTAAGCGGGCTTCCCGGGAAAACCCGATCTTGCCCGGCGCTTGGCAGCGTCGCTATCATACCGAAAAACAGTACTATGTTCCGAAAAACGGAACATACCAGGGGGATGTTGCCCCGCCTTCGTTGTGATCGCCAACAGGAGCGCAGCAATATGTCAGTGTCTACTTTCCGTCTCTACGCTTGCCGCCGCCTGGCGGCCCTCATGCTGGCTGGCCTGACCGGCACAGCCTGCGCCCAGGATGTCCTGGTGGGCGCCACCGTGCCCATGACCGGTCCGCTGTCCTTGACCGGCAAGCAATATCTCAATTCGCTCAAGCTGGCGGAAGAAGACATCAACAAGGCCGGCGGAGTGCAGGGCAAGCCGGTCAAATTCATATTCGAGGACGCGCAGGCCTCCAACGGGACGGCGGTCAACGCATACGTGAAGCTGGTGCAGGAACACAAGCCTGCCTTCACCTTCTTGACCAGCTACAGCACCCAGAACATCGCCGTGGCGCCCGAGGTGGCCAAGGCGGCCATTCCCGCCATGTATGCCGGCGGCGCCGATGCCGTGGCAGAGCTGGGCAATCCCTGGATGTTCCGTATCCGGCCGGAAGACAGTACCGCCGCCATCGCCATGGCCCGCTTCGTCAAGGACCAGCTCAAGCTGGCCAAGCCGGGCATCATCTACATCCAGAACGATTTCGGCCAGGGCGGCGCCAATGCGGCCGCCGCATTCCTGAAAGAACAAGGCATCGAGGCGGCGGGCATGGAGGCCTACGGCCAGAATGACAAGGACATGTCGGCGCAGCTCCTCAGCCTGAAGAACAAAGGCGCCGATGTGATCCTGGCTTTCGTCTATCCGCAGGACGGCGCCATGCTGCTGCGGCAGATCAAGATGCTGGGCATCAAACAGCCGGTGGTCGCTTCGTCCGCCGCATTCGTGCCGGCGGCCATGCAGTTGCTGTCGCCGCGCGACCTGCAAAACGTCTGGGGCGTGATCGACACCTACCTGCCCGCTACGGAGAAGGGCAAGGCCTATGCGGAGCGCTACAAGGCGCAATTCTCGATGGACGCCGATCCCTATGGCGCGGCCTATTACGACGGCGCCATGCTGATGGCCCGCGCGATCAACGAGGTCGGCACGGACGCCCGCAAACTGCAGGCCTACCTGAAGGAGGTGAAGGACTATCAAGGGGTGTCGCACGTGTACAGCTTCGATGAGCAGGGCAACGGCGTGCACGATGTCGCAGTGGTGAAGTTCGCCGACGGCACCAAGGATATGCAGTTCATCGACGCTATCAAGGTGAAATGAGCATGGCGGCCGCGAGCAGGGGACTGCCATGCAGGAACTGATACAACTGCTGGTCAATGGAGTCGCGCTGGGCAGCGTCTATGCCCTGGCCGCCTTGGGCTTCGTCATTGTGTATTCGGCCACCAGCGTGGTGAACTTCGCCGCCGGCCAGTTCGTGATGCTGGGGACCTTCTTCGGCGTCACGACCATCATCCAGGCGCAGTGGCCGGCGGCCCTGGCGTATCCGGCAGCGATCGCCATGATGGCGGCCTTCGGCCTGCTGTTCTATGCGCTGGTGCATCTGCCGCTGCAGAACCGGCCGGTGGTGTCGGTAATCATCGGCACGGTCGCGGCCGGCATCGCCATGCAGAATGGCGCGCTGCTGATCTGGGACGCCTGGCCATTCCGCGTGCCGTCGCCGTTTGGCGACGGCACGGTCGGCATCGCCGGCAGTGTCATCACGGTCCATGCGCTGGCCACGATAGGTATCACGCTGCTGCTCATCGTCGGGCTGTACGCGCTGCTGCACCGCACCGCGATTGGTCGCTCGATGCGCGCCGTCGCGCAGGACGTGGAAACGGCACGACTGATGGGTCTGCGCGTGCGGCTGCTGCTGGGCTTTGCCTGGCTGCTCGCCGCGGTATTCGCGGGCTTCGCCGGCCTGCTGGTCGGCCCAATGTGGTTCGCCGACGTGAATATGGGCGATGCCGTGGCGCTCAAGGCGTTCGCGGCCACCATCATCGGCGGATTCGGCAGCGTGCCGGGTGCCATCGCCGGCGGCTTGATGGTGGGCCTGATCGAGATCCTGGGCGCCGCCTATCTGTCTTCCACCTACAAGGATCTGCTGGCCTTCGGGATCATGATTCTGTTCCTGCTGGTCAGGCCGCAAGGCATTTTCGGCGAGCGCATCGCCGACCGGGGATGAAGATGAAAAAATCCCAATTGCTGTGCGGCCTCGCCGTGCTGGTGCTTGCCGCGCTGCTGCCGCTCTTCATGCAGGGCTATGGCAACCGCCTCATGAACACGGCGTTGATATCGGCCATCGCCGTGATCGGCCTGAACTTCGTGTTCGGCTATGCCGGCCTCATCTCCCTGGCTCACGCAGCCTTCGTCGGCATCGCAGCGTACATCGTCGCCATTCTGACTACGGCTCATGGCTGGAGTCCGTGGCTGGCCGCGCTGTTGGCGATCGCCGCGACGTGCTTGTGCGCCTATATCGCGGGGCGCATCTTGCTGCGCCTGAAAGGGCATTATCTGGCGCTCGCCACGCTGGGCTTGAACGTCAGCTTCACGATCGTCGCGTCGAACTGGCTGGATGTCACCGGCGGCACCAACGGGATATCCGGCATTCCATCGCTCAGTCTGGCGGGCGTCCCGCTGGATGACGAGCGCAGCTTCTATTGGTTTGCATTGGCGGTACTGACTCTGTTGGCCGGGCTGGCCGCCCGGGTGCGCCATTCGCACGCCGGAAGGGCCCTGATGGCGGTGCGCGACGACGAGCTCGCGACCGCCATGACCGGCCTGCCCGTCACGCGGATCAAAGTGGCGGCCTTTACGCTGGGCGCGGCGTACGCTGCCGTCGCCGGCTGCCTGTTCGCCTTCCATATCCGCTTCGTTTCGCCGGAAGACTTCAATTTTTCGCATTCCATCATTTACCTGGCGATGCTGATCGTCGGCGGCGAGGGCAGTATTGTCGGGGCGGTGCTGGGCGCGGTCGGCGTGACCCTCTTGCCGGAATTGCTGCGCGGCGTGGGCAATGCCTACATGCTGGTGTTCGGCGTGCTGGTGCTGGTCATCCTGGTGGTGCTGCCGCGCGGGCTGATCAGCCTGGCGCAGCCGGCTACGTATCGCGGTCTGCGCCGACGTCAAGGCACCGGGGCCGCGACCGCAGTCCATGGAGGGCGTTCATCATGACGCTCATGCGCGTACAGGGAGTCAGCAAGCGCTATGGCGGCGTACAGGCGCTGTCCGATGTGAGCCTGGACATCGAGGCCAATCAGTTCTACGCGATCATCGGGCCGAACGGCGCGGGCAAGAGCACGTTGTTGAATGTCATGACCGGACTGGTGCAGCCCTCTGCGGGCCAGATCAGTTTCGATGGGGAGACGCTTACTGGCAGGGCCACGCATGACATCATCCGGGCCGGAATCGGGCGCATCTTCCAGAGCGGCCGATTGTTCACCCGGCTGACCGTGCTGGAGAACGTCATGCTGGGCGCCGCCATGCGGGATTCGCGCTCGCTGGCCGGCATGCTGCTGCGGCCGGCGTCCACGCTTGCCCGCGAGCGCGCCGCGCGCGAGGCGGCCTACGAGACACTGCGTCAGTTCGGCCTGCAAGAGCTGGCCGGCCGCGCCATAGGGTCGTTGTCATACGGCAATCGCCGCATGGTGGAGATGGCCCGGGTCATGGTTGCCCAGCCTCGCATGCTGTTGCTGGACGAACCGGCAGCGGGCCTGAACTCCGGCGAGGTCGAGCAGCTCATGGCGCTGTTGCGGCGCCTGCGCGAGACGCATCGCCTGACTGTGGTGCTGATCGAGCACAACATGGGCATGGTGATGCGGCTGGCCGAACGCGTGGCGGTATTGAATTTCGGCGCCAAGCTGGCCGAAGGCACGCCGGCCCAGGTGCAATCGGATGCGGCGGTGCTCGAAGCCTATCTGGGAGGAGGCTACCAACATGTTGAAGTGTAGCAACCTGGGCGCCGCCTACGGCGACATCGTGGCGCTGCGTGGCATCGACCTGGAAGTGAAGGCGGGCGAGGCCGTGGCGCTGATAGGCGTCAACGGCGCGGGCAAGACGACATTGCTGCGGGCCATCTCGGGCCTGCTGCCGACGACTGGCGAATTGAGTTTCGATGGCCGTCCGCTCGCCACGGTGCCGGTGCAGCAGCGGGTACGGGCCGGGATCGCGCATGTGCCCGAAGGCCGGCGCATTTTCCCGGGCCTGACTGTGCGTGAGAACCTGGAGGTCGGCGCGACCGTGCGAGGCCGCGGCCCGCGCCTCGGCGAGGATTTCGAGCGCGTGTACGACTTGTTCCCGCGACTGAAGGAGCGCGCCGGCCAGCTGGGCTGGTCGCTGTCGGGCGGCGAGCAGCAGATGCTCGCCATCGGCCGCGCGCTGATGGCCAGGCCGAGGCTGCTGTTGCTGGACGAGCCTTCGCTCGGCTTGGCGCCGCGCCTGGCGGAAGAGGTCTATGCGCGCATCGCCCGCATCAACGAAGATGGCATGACGGTTCTGCTGGTCGAGCAGAACACGGTCCTGGCGCTGGGCGTGGCCGACCGCGGCTATGTCATCGAGAACGGCAGCATCGTATTGGCCGACACGGCCGACACGCTTCGTCATCATCCGCGGGTCCGGGATGCCTACCTGGGCCGTTAACCCCTGTCTACGAGAAACCATGTACCCCGATTCTTCTTCCCGGTCGCAGGCGCTGCATACGCGCGCCAAGCGCAGTCTGCCAGGCGGCAATACCCGTACGACGGTCTATTTATCCCCATATCCGGTCTATGCGGCGCGCGGCGCAGGCTGCCGCGTGCATGATGTCGACGGCAATGTGCTGATCGACTGCATCAACAACTTTACCGCCCTGATCCATGGTCATGCCCATCCGGCGCTGGCCGCTGCCGCACATCGCCAGATCGATCTGGGCACTTCGTTCGGCATGCCTACCGAAAGCGAGATCGTGCTTGCCGAGCTGCTGGCCGAGCGGGTGCCGGGCATCGAGCAGGTGCGGTTCACGAACTCCGGCACCGAAGCCGTCATGATGGCGCTGAAAGCGGCGCGCGCCTACACCAGCCGGCCGAAGATCGCCAAGGTCGAGGGCGCCTATCACGGATCCTACGACTATGCCGAGATCAGCCTGGATGCCGCGCCAGACAACTGGGGAGATGCTGTGCCGGCCTCGGTGCCCTACGCGCGAGGCACGCCGCAGGGGGTGCTGGCCGACGTGGTGGTATTGCCGTTCAATGACTGCGAGGCCACCGAGGCATTGTTGCGCCGGCACGGCGCCAGCTTGGCCGGCGTGCTGGTCGACCTGCTGCCCAATCGCGTCGGCTTGATCCCCGCTACGCCCGCTTATCTGGAAATGCTGCGCCGCGTGACCCGCGAACTGGGCATTCTGCTGATCGTCGACGAGGTCATCAGCTTGCGGCTCGGCCCGGGTGGCGCGCAGGCGCGCCTGGGTGTACAGCCCGACTTGACCACGGTGGGCAAGATCATGGGCGGCGGCTTCCCGGTCGGCGGCGTGGGCGGGCGCGCCGATGTGATGGCAGTGTTCGATCCCTCCGGCGGGCGGCCTGCGGTGCCGCATGGCGGCACATTCTCGGCCAATCCCGTGTCGATGGTGGCCGGCCTGGCGGCGATGCAATTGCTCGACGGAGAGGCCTACCAGCGGCTCGACCGCCATGGCGAGATGTTGCGCCAGGGCCTGAATCGGGCGTTCGCCGATGCCGGCGTGGCCGGACAGGCCACCGGACTGGGCTCGCTGATCAAACTGCACTTGAAAGCTGCGCCGATCGCCAATTACCGCGATGCATTCCCCACGCCCGAACAGGGCCGGGCGATGGCGCGCTTCAATCGCGAAATGCTGAACCGGGGAATCCTGATGGCCGGCTATGGCCTGATGGCGCTGTCCACGCCCATGCAGGACGCGGATATCGAGCAGATTGTGCAGGCCGCCCATGAAGCGCTGGTGGCATTGCGCCGCGAAGAGGTGCTGTGATGGCCGTAACCGCAGGCATCGACGTAGGCGGTACCTTTACCGACTTGATCCTGGTCGACGACGAGACCGGTACGGTCAGAATATCGAAAGTACCCAGTACGCTGGATAACCAGGCCTATGGGGTGCTCGAAGCACTGCGCCGCACCGAGGTGCCGCTGGCTCGCGTGGACAGCATCGTCCACGGCACCACCACGACGACCAACGCCGTGCTGGAACGCAAGCTGGCGAAGGTGGCGCTGATCACCACCGAGGGGTTCCGCGATATTCTGGAGCTGGGCAGGCGCACCCGGCCGCAGGCTTATGGGTTGACTGGCAGCTTCGTGCCCCTGATTCCGCGGGAATTGCGCCGCGAAGTGCCCGAGCGCATGGATGCCGATGGCCGCGTGCTGGTGCCGCTCGACGAAGCGGCGTTCGTCGCGGTGGTGCGCGAACTGGCGCAGGCGGGCGTCGAGGCGCTGGTGATTCATTTCCTGCACAGTTACGCGAATCCCGTCCACGAACAGCGCGCGCTGGAGCTGGCCCGCGAACACTGGCCGAATCAATACATCACGGCCGGGCATACCATCATTTCGGAATTCCGCGAATTCGAGCGCGGCACGGCGGCCGCGGTGAACGCATCGGTGCAGCCCATCCTGGACCGCTACATCGACCGCCTGCAGGGCAGCCTGTCGGCGGCGGGCTTCCGCAGCGACTTGCTGGTGATGCAGGGCAACGGCGGCACCGTGTCGGCGCGGACAGTCTCGCGCATGGCCATCAATACGGTCATGTCCGGCCCCGCGTCCGGCGTAATGGCGGCGGCTTATTCCGGGCGGCTGTCCGGCCACCTCAATCTCATCACATACGACATGGGCGGGACATCCTCCGATGTCGCGCTGATCGAGGGTGGCGTGCCCAAGGTGTCGAGCGAACTGGAACTGGAATACGGCATGCCGCTACACGTGCCGATGGTCGACGTCCATACCGTCGGGGCGGGCGGCGGCTCTATCGCACGGGTCCAGGCCGGCGGCCTGCTGCGGGTCGGGCCCGACAGCGCGGGCGCACGGCCCGGCCCTATCTGCTACGGTCGCGGCGGCGAGCTGCCGACGCTGACCGACGCCAACCTGGTGTTGGGACGTCTCGACCCGCAACGCCTGCTGGCCGTCGATCGGGCCGTGAGCGTGGAAGAGGTGGCGGCGCGCATCGAGGCCACGGTTGGCCGGCCCTTGGGCCTGGACGCCGTCCAGGCTGCCGCCGCCATTCTGCAGATCGGCAATAACAATATGGCGGGCGCCATACGCCTGGTCAGCCTGGCCCGTGGCTACGACCCCCGCGATTTCGCGCTGTTCGCGTTTGGCGGCGCCGGCCCCTTGCACGCGGTGGCGCTGGCCCGTGAACTGGCCATCCCGACGGTGCTCATCCCTGTCCGCCCGGGCCTGACCAACGCATTGGGCTGCCTGGTGGCCGATGTGCGCCACGATTTCGTCAAATCGTTCAATCGTCCGTTGAAGGACCTGGGCGATGATGAGCTGTCGGCCTGCCTGCGCGAGCAGATCGCCCAGGGCCGTGCGGCAATTGAACGTGATGGCATCGCCGTGTCGGAGATACAGGTCTTCCATCACGCGCAGATGCAGTTCCAGGGCCAGAGCCACCTGCTGACGGTGCCTCTGGCATCCGACCAGGCTACCGTGGCGCAGCTGCAGGAGGCGTTCGCGCGCGCCTATTGGCAGCGCTTCCAGGTCGAACTGGCGGAGCTGCGGCCGGTGCTGGTCACGCTGGATACCAGCTTGGTCGGAAAGCGTCATGGGGTGGCACTTCACAGCTTGCGCAGCGCCGGGTCGGAACGCGCCGAGCCGCGCTTCCGTCGCGTGTGGTTCGGCGACGTGGGCTGGGTCGATACGCCGATCTACGCACGCGAGCAGATTCCGTCCGCCGGGCTGGCCGGCCCCGCGATCGTCGAACAGTTGGACGCCACCATCGTCATCGAGCCCGGAACCAGGGCCTGCGGCGATGATTACGGCAATCTGGTCATCTCTCTCTAAGGCTGCGGCATCTCAATGGCAAGCATCGATCCGGTCACGCTTACCGTAATACAGAGCGGATTGCACCAGGTGTGCAATGAAATGGACCTGGCGCATTGTCGCGCCGCGTTTTCTCCGATTATTTCCGAGTCGCAGGATCGCTCCAACGGCATCTATCATCGCGACTCGGGCGAGCTCATCGCCCAGGGCGAGCTGGGGCTGCCCATCTTCGTGGGCACCATGCAGTTCTCGACCCAGGCGGTCATCGCCCGCGCCAACAACATCGCGCCAGGCGATGTGTTCATGGTCAACGACCCATACCTGGGCGGCACTCACTTGATGGACGTGCGTTTCGTAAAGCCATTCTTCTATCGCGGCAAGTTGTACGCCTGGCTGGCGAACACGGGTCATTGGCCCGACATGGGGGGCATGGTGCCCGGGGGCTTTTCGGCGCATGCCACCGAAATAGAACAGGAGGGTTTGCGGCTGCCGCCTGTGAAGCTCTACAAGCAGAATGAGCTCGACCCGGAGATTCTGTCCATCCTGATGTCCAATATCCGGATCGCCGAGCAGCGTATCGGCGATATCAAGGCGCAGGCCGCCGCCCTGGCCATCGGCGAGCGGCGCCTGACCCAACTGCTGGACCGCTATGGCCAGGATACCGTCGATACGGCCATCGAAGAGCTCAAGCGGCAGGCGTCGCAACAGACGCGTGCAATCATTGCCTCGATTCCAGACGGCGACTACCGTGGCGAGGCCTATCTCGATTCCGACGGCGTCGAAGACCGTCCCCTGAAGGTGTCAGTGAAGATCCGCAAAGAGGGCGAGCTGATGCACTTCGACCTGGGGGACTCCAGCCCGCCTTGCGCCGGGCCCATGAACAGCGTCATTGCGACGACACGTTCGTCCATCTACCTGGCCATCAAGCACGTTTTCCCGGAGCTGCCTATCAATGCCGGCATGTTCGAGCCGCTGCGAATTGCGGATCCGGAGGGCACGTTCCTGTATGCCCGCTATCCGCGGCCGGTTTCAGGGTGCGCGGCCGAGGTCAGCCAGCGGATCGCCGAGGCGGTATTCGACGCGCTGCAAAAGGCCATTCCACAGCGGTTGTTCGCCGCGCCGGCGGGCACCACGGCGAACCTCGCGATAGGCGGCAACGATCCCCTGCATGACAGGTCGTATGTGATGTACGTGATTTCCGGCGGCGGCTACGGCGGCCACCCGGGCGGGGACGGGTTGACCAACGGCTGCTCCACGATAGGCATTTCGAAAGCGGCGCCGGTCGAGGTGCAGGAGCAGTTGTACCCGGTGCTGTTCGAGCGCTACGCGATTCATGAGGGTTCGGGTGGCAAGGGCCAGTTTCGCGGGGGGATGGGAATCCACTACCGGATCCGGCTGCGCGCCGGATCGGCGCGGGCTTCCATGGTGATGGACCACGGGAAATTCGGTCCGCCAGGCGCGGCCGGCGGGCGGGAGGGCGGGCGCACGCGTGTGACCGTCTACCGCAACGGGGATGCCTATGTGCCGCCGCACGTGTCGAAGGATCAGGGGATCGTGATGCAGGCCGGTGATGTCATCGAGGTCTATACCCCCGGCGGCGGCGGCTACGGCGACCCGGCCAGGCGCTCGCCCGAGGCGCTCGAGTACGACCGGCGCCAGGGCTATTATCCGGACGCCGGCTGGTAGCTACCGGAACACCACCGTCTTGCCGCGATTGAGCACCACGCGGTGCTCGACGTGGCTGCGCACGGCGCGGGCCAGCACCAGCGATTCGACGTCGCTGCCGACCTGGGTCAGGTCCTGCGCCGTCATGGTGTGGTCCACCCGCTCGATGTCCTGCTCGATGATCGGGCCTTCGTCCAGGTCGGAGGTCACGTAGTGCGCCGTGGCGCCAATGATCTTCACGCCGCGCGCGTGTGCCTGGTGGTAGGGACGGGCGCCCTTGAAGCTGGGCAGGAAGCTGTGGTGGATGTTGATGGCGCGGCCGGCCAGCGCCCGGCACATGTCGGGCGACAGGATCTGCATGTAGCGCGCCAGCACGACCAGGTCGATCGATTCGCGCTCGACCAGGGCCAGCACTTGTTGTTCCTGCTCGGACTTGGTCTCGGGGCTGACCGGCAGGTGGTGGAACGGGATGCCATACGAGCCGGCCAGGCCGGCGTAGTCGTCGTGGTTGGACACGATGGCGGCGACCTCGGCGCGCAGCTGGCCGCTGCGCACGCGGAACAACAGGTCGTTCAGGCAGTGCCCCTGCTTGCTGACCATGATGAGCAGGCGCGCCTTGCGCCGCGCATCGTGGATCTGCCATTCCATCGCGTAGTCGCCGGCCAGGGCGGCGAACTGCTCGCGCAGGCTGCCCTCGGGCACCGCGGCCGGCAGGTCGAAGTGCACGCGCAGGAAGAAGCGGCCGGTTTCCTCGTCGCCGAATTGCTGCGAATCCAGGATGTTGCAGCCCAGTTCGAACAGCAGGCCGCTGACGCGGTAGACGATGCCGGTGCGGTCGGGGCAGGACAGGGTCAGGATGTAGTCGTTATGCTGCATGATCTGCGAATTAGAGCGACAGGCGCGCCAGGGTTTCCTCGGCGATGGCCAGGCTGGCGGTCAGGCCGGGCGATTCGATGCCGAACAGGTTGGCCAGTCCGGCTACGCCATGCACGGCCGGGCCGGCGATGACGAAGTCGGCGGCGGGTTCGTGCGGCCCGGAGATCTTCGGCCGGATGCCGGTATAGCCGGGCGCCAGGGCGCCGTCCGGCAGGCCCGGCCAGTACGTGCGCACCGCATCATAGAACACCTCGGCGCGCGCCGGGTCGAGCGTGTAGTCTTCGGTCTCGATCCACTCGGTATCGGGGCCGAACTTGGCCTGGCCGCCCAGGTCCAGCGTCAGGTGCACGCCCAGGCCCGCGTGCTGCGGCACCGGGTAGATCAGGTGCGAGAAGGGCGCCCGGCCCGCCAGGGTGAAGTAGCTGCCCTTGCACAGATATTCCTGCGGGATGCTGGCGGGCGGCAGCCCTGCGATGCGGCGCGCCAGGGTGGGCGCGTGGATGCCGGCGGCATTCACCAGCACGTTGCACGACAGGCTCATGGCCTCGTCGCCGCCGAACTGCACCTCGAAGCCGCCGCCGGGCCGGACCCGGGCCGACAGCATAGGCGTATGGAACACGCATTGCGCGCCGGCATGCTCGGCGTCGCCCTGGTAGGCCAGCATCAGGGCGTGGCTGTCGACAATGCCGGTCGAGGGCGACAGCAGGGCGGCTGTGCAGCGCAGCGCCGGCTCCAGCGCGGTGGCCGCGGCGCCGTCCAGGCGCCGCAGGTCGTCCACGCCGTTGGCGCGGGCGCGCGCGGCGATGCCGTCCAGCGCCTGCGCCTCGGCGGCGCTGGTGGCGACGATCAGCTTGCCGAGCCGGCGATGCGGGATGCCGCGCGCCGCGCAATAGTCGTACAACAGGTGCTTGCCGCGCACGCACAGGCGCGCCTTGAGGCTGCCCGCCGGGTAATAGATGCCGGCGTGGATCACTTCGGAATTGCGCGAGCTGGTGCCGGTGCCGATGGCTTCGGCGGCTTCGGCCACCAGGACTTCGCGGCCGGCCAGGGCGAGGGCGCGGGCCACGGCCAGGCCCACCACGCCGGCGCCGACGACGATGCAGTCGATGTCAGTGCTCATGAATAATCGGGGTCATTCGGAATGCTTGTGGGCCGGCGTCAGGTCGAAGCCGCCGGCGTGGAACACCAGCGGCGCTTCGGCCGTGTGGCCGCAGCGTTCGACCTCGCCCACCATGATGACGTGGTCGCCCTCGACATAGCGGCTGCGGTTGCGGCATTCGAACCAGGCGGCGCAGTGCTCGTCCAGCATCGGCGTGCCGCCGGGCGCCTGCGCGCGCGGCAGGCCGGCGAAGCGCTCGCGCGTGTGGCCCAGCGCGAAACGCCGCGCCAGGGCGATCTGGCTGGCCGACAGCACGTTGACGACGTAGCGTTCGCAGTGTTCGAACACATCCAGCGAGGCGGAGGCGCGCGACAGGCTCCAGAGCACCAGCGGCGGGTCCAGCGAGACCGAGTTGAAGGAACTGACGGTCAGGCCGATGGGAGCGCCGTCGGGCGCGGCCGTGGTAACGACCGTGACGCCGGTGGCGAAGCGGCCCAATGCGGTGCGGAAGAACTGCGCGTCGAAATCGGGATCGGTGGCGGGCATGCAGGCGAGTGAAGCGGGGACGGGCGGCGCGTCAGGGCGACAGGCGGTCGATGGCCCAGCCGCCGCGGCCGTCGGGCCGGTAGCGCAGGCGGTCGTGCAGGCGCGACGGGCGGCCTTGCCAGAACTCGAACTGGGTGGGCACCAGGCGGTAGCCGCCCCAGTGCTGCGGGCGCGGCGGCTGTTCGCCGTATTGGGCGCGGACCTCCTGCTCGCGCGCTTCCAGGTCGGCGCGGCTTACCGGCTGGCTCTGGCGCGAAGCCCAGGCGCCGATGCGCGACCCGAGCGGGCGGCTGTGGAAGTAGGCGTCCGATTCCTCGGCCGTGGCTTTTTCCACGCGCCCTTCGATGCGCACCTGGCGCTCGAGCGGCTGCCAGAAGAACAGCAGGGCGGCGCGCGGGTTGGCTTGCAGTTCCAGGCCCTTGCGCGACTCGTAATTGGTGTAGAACACGAAACCGCGCGAGTCGTAGCCCTTGATGAGCACGATGCGGGCCGACGGCTGGCCTTCGGCGTCGACGGTCGCCAGCGTCATGGCGTTGGGCTCGGGGACCTGAGCGGCCAGCGCCTCTTCGAACCACTGGTTGAACTGGTCGAAGGGCGAGGCGGCGACGGCGTTTTCCAGCAGGGAGCCTTTCTCGTAGCTTTGGCGCAGATCGGAAACGGACATGGAAGCGGGACCGGCAAACGGCACAAAAGAGGACAGACTCCAGTTTACCGCCATCGCCGGCGCGGCCCCCGGCGCCCGCTGGCGGCCCGCGCTAGTTGTCGGGCAACGGGTCCGGTTCCGCTTCGAGGCGGCGCGCGATGCGGTCGAGCCGCGCGTCGTGGATGCCGGCCGCGCGCAGGGCGTGGGCGGTCTGCATGACGTATTCGGTGCAGCGCCCATAGCGCCCGGCCGCGCGCCGCACGATGGCCAGCAATTCGGCTTCGGGCAGGGCCCGTATATAGGCCGGATTGTCGCGGTTCATGATGAACACCAGGGCCCTTACCGGACCGGCGTCGGTGGCGCAGTTGATCCAGCGCGGCAGGTAGGCTCCTGTGGACATCTCGCGGTCCCACAGGGCGGGGAAAAAGTCGGGCACCGCCTTGCCGGCCAGCCGGTAGACCACGCCGCGGCACGAGCCGCCGCGGTCCAGCCCGAATACCAGGCCCGGGCATTCCGGCGTGCCCCGGTTGACCCGCGACCACAGGCACAACGCGCGGTGGTGGCCGCGCAGGGTGGCCAGGCGCCGTTCCTGGTATTCGAAGTCGGGGCGCCAGATCAGCGAGCCGTAGCCGTAGACCCACACGTCCTCGCCCTGGCGCCAGTGCTTCAGGGCGTCATCGAGCGAGGCGCGCCGTTCTTCGGGCGTCCAGAGGCGAAAGGGTACGGAGGAGGCGTTGGGCGGCGGATTCACGGCGCGGGCGTCTCGGCTTCTTGCGGGGGGTGACGATTGGCCCAGCCGCCGGCGCTCAATGCCAGGGCGTAGGCCCAGAAAAGGGGGGCAATGCCAATTACCGCACCCAGCGCGCCGAAGGTCAACGGCAGGGACACCTGCGAGGCGTTGATGAACGCCATGCGCAGCCCGACCGCCTCGGCGGCGCGGCCATGCGGCGTGTGCTGGTGCAGCAGCGACAGCATGCTGGGCTGGCAGCAGCCCAGCGCCAGCCCCAGGATGAAAGACAGGCCGATCAGCAGGGTAACGTCGGCGAACAGCGGATAAATGAGGAAATCCACCACGGTAATGGCCATGGCGGTGCGGACCAGCGTCCAGGACCGCACCCGCGTCTGGATATAGGGCAATACCAGGCGGATCAGGAACGTTCCCAGCGCGAAGGCGGCCAGTATGCTGCCGATCGTGGTGGCCGACAGGCCGATGGCCACGCCGAACAGCGGCACCACGAACAGGTGGGTGTCCCAGGCCCCCGACAGGATGGTATTGACCATCAGGATGCGCCGTAGCGGCGGCAGCTTCAGCAATTCGGTCACGCGCCGGCGGGCCACCTGGCGCGCGGCCGGCTCGATGCTGTGGTCGACGGCGCGCAAGGCGGGCTGCAGGCGCCGCAGGCCGGCCAGCGCCACCAGCGGCCCCAGGGCCAGGATGCCGAACGCCAGGCGCGAGCCGAGATGGTCGATCGCCAGGCCGGCGATCAACGGGCCGCTGAAGCCCGAGCCCGCCATGGCCAGCGACAGCCACGAAAAGTTGCGCAGGCGGCGCTGCGGCTCGGCGTGGCCGAGCACGTCCTGGGTGGCGACCTGGTGCAGCATGAAGCCGATGCCGATGCTGCAGGCGGCCACCAGCAGGGCGAGCTGCGTCTGCGCCGCGAAGGGCAGCAGCGTGCCCAGCACGACCAGCGCGTTGCCCAGCGTCACTGGGCGGCGCACGCCGACCCGGTCGATCCATTGGCCGGCGCGCACCGACATCAGCATCGGAATCACCGCGAACACGGCGACCAGCCCGCCGACGATGAAGGTCGACAGACCCAGTTGCAGGGCGGTCAGCGATACGGTGATGCGTCCCCCTGTCAGCGCCACATGGTTCAGCATGGCGACCACGCACAGCAGGCCCGCGCCGGAAAATTCCGTCGCGGCGGGCGTGGGCGAAGGGGAAGGAGATGGGGCGGACACGGCGTTAACTTCAGCCATTCTGACCCCAACTCCCCCCAGTGTCGAGGTTGCCGGCGGATGACGGGCGCGTGCCCGCGGCCGGGGCCGCGCTGCCGGTAACAGCCACGTTGGCGCAAGACTGCCGGCAGTTGCATAGCAGATGCCGGCAGATGCCTGCTTTGTGGCCGCGCAAATACATGTTCGATCAATGATCGCGCCTGTGTCGTTATTGCAACGTCGGCCCGGCCGTCGCGCCCTGGCCGCATCGTGGGAAAATACGCGCCATGGCACTTGCACCTGTCCCCCAATCCCCCGGCACGGTCGATCCGCTGTGCGAGATCGACGCCGAGCGCCGCTTTGGCGGCCTGGCCCGCCTATATGGCCCCGACGCGCCGGCCCGGCTGCGCGACGCCCACGTGGCGGTCGCCGGGCTGGGCGGCGTCGGGTCGTGGGCCGCCGAGGCGCTGGCGCGCTGCGGGGTGGGGGCGCTGACCCTGGTCGACCTGGACCACATCGCCGAATCCAATATCAATCGCCAGGTCCATGCGCTGACGCCGACCCTCGGCCAGGCGAAAGTCGAGGCCATGGCGGCGCGCATCCACGCTATCAACCCGGATTGCGTGCTGACGCGCGTGGATGATTTCGTCGAGCCGGGCAATGTCGGCCAGGTGCTGGGAGGCTATTACACCGCCGTGGCCGACTGTACCGACCAGATCTCCGCCAAGATCGCCATGGTGCTGCACGCGCGCGAGCGCGGCCTGCCCCTGCTGCTGTGCGGCGGGGCGGGCGGCAAGACCGACCTCCTGGCGCTGCGCGCCGGCGACCTGTCGCAGGCGGTCAACGACGCGCTGTTGGCCAAGCTGCGCAACACCTTGCGCCGCCAGCACGGTTTTGCCAAGGCCAGCGATGCCCGCGGCAAACCCCTGAAGCGCGTGCCGCGCATGGGGGTGCGGGCGCTGTGGTTCGACCAGCCGGCCATCCTGCCGGCCGCCTGGAGCCGGGCCGCCGAGGTCGACGACGACCTCGGCGCCGCGCCCGCGCCGGCCGCGCCACAGGGACTGTCGTGCGCCGGGTACGGCTCGGTGGTGATGGTCACCGCCGCCATGGGGCTGGCGGTCGCCAACGAGGCCGTGCGCCTGGCGCTGGCGGCGCCGGGCCGCTGATCAGCGGCCGGCTAGCAGATCGAATTCCATGCGGATCTTCTGGAACGGGAACTCCAGCCGCGCGAAATAAACCACCCGCCCGGCAATGCAGGCGAAGCGGCGCAGCTCGGCTACCGGCGCCGAGACGGGAATGTGCAGCGCCTCGGCCGATTCGCCGCCGGCCTCGATGACATTCAGCACCTGGCGCGCATGCGAAAGCTGGCTGCCGTAGAACTGGTCCAGCACCGGCGCCACCGTGCTGGTGCGGATACGCGAGCGGTGCTTGCGGAACAGTCCACTGTCCAGGTAGACCTCGCTGTAGCAGAACGGCCCGGCCTCGGTCACGTGCACGCGGCGCAGGTGCTGGAAGCGGCCGTCGCGCGCGAATTCGCACGGCATGCCGAGCGGCTCGGGTAGCGCGACGCCGGCGCTGGACTCCATCAGCGAGACGGTGCCGAGCTGGTTGCTCAGCGCCACCGTCTCGTCCCAGCTTTTGGGGATCAGCAGCGTCGGCGTTTGCGGCAGGGCTTCGTTGACGAAGGTGCCGGCCCCGCGCGAGCGGCGGATCAGGCCTTCGCTTTCCAGCAGGCCGAAGGCTTGCCGCACGGTCGAGCGCGCGACGCCATAGCGCTCGACCAGGACTGCCAGCGGCGGCACCTGCTGGCCGGGCCGCCAGCAGCGGCTGTGGATGTTGCTGCGGAATACCGCCGCCACCTGCAGGTACAGCGGCTGGGGGCTGCGCGCGAACAGTCTGCCGGCTGCCATGATCAGGCGCCGGCCAGCAGCGCGTCGGCCATGTCGCGCAGCCGGTGCTTCTGGATCTTGACCGAGTTGGCGCTTTCCACCGACGGGAAGGCGTCCAGCACCTGGAAGCCGACGGGCACTTTGAAGCCGGCCAGCGCGCGGCGGCAGGCGGCGCGCCAGCCCTCGGGGTCGGGCCGGGCGCCGGCGTGCAGCAGCACGAAAGCAAACGGTACCGTTTTGCCGTGCTGGGTCGCGCCCACCACCTGGCAGGCCCGCACGCCGGGCAGGGTCTCGACCAGCCGTTCGATCTCCGCCGGGTTGACCAGGAAGCCGGCCAGCCGCAGCGAATCGCCCATGCGGGCCTGGAATACGAACTGGCGCCCGCTCAGCGTATAACCCAGGTCGCCGGTCTTGAAATAGCCGTCGGCGGCCAGCGCGGCGGCGGTGGCCTCGGGGTTGTCCAGGTAGCCGCGCATCAGGCTGGGCGCCTGGATTTCCAGTTCGCCCGACTGGCCGTGCGGCAGCACCTCGCCGGATTGCGGATCGCGGGCGCGCACGCGCGCTTCGGGGTAGATGAGCCGGCCGCCCGCCAGGTAGCGCACCGACACGTCGCCCTCGCCCGCGTCGAGCGGCTGCGCGGCCACCAGCGCGACCAGTTCGCTGGACCCGTACAGGCCGGTCAGCGGCACGCCGTGCGCGGCGGCCAGGTCCAGCAAGTTGTCGAGCGCCGGCGCGAAGCTGGCGAAGCCGCACAGGCGCAGCGTGTCGAAGTCGCCCGGGCGGCCGTCCCGGAACCATTGCGCCAGCGCCTCGTTGTTGGCGTAGGCATGGGTGACGCGGTGGCGCCGGATCGCGTCGACGGCGCGGCCGGCGTCATACACCGGCTCGCACACCACCGGCACGCCGCGCGCCAGCGCCCCGGCCAGCATGGCGAAGCCGAACGCGCCGCAGAAGGGCGCCGCGGCCAGCACACGGGTGGCGTCGTCGTAGCCGTAGGCATGGGCGATGGCGTCGCCATGGCGCAGCAGCGTGCGCTGGTCGTGCAGCACGAACTTCGGCAGCGAGGTGGTGCCGGAGGTGGTGAAGCACAGTACGCCGTCGTCGCGCCCGGCCGGCGCGGGCACGGGAGCGGCGCTGCGCGCCAGGCGGTCGAAGTCGAGCAGCGGCAGGCCATGCGGCGGCGGCGCCTGACCGGCCGCGTCCAGCGCGATCACGCCGCGCAGGCCGGCCAGCGCTTGTGCCGGCACGTCGGCCAGGATGGCCGGGAAGTCGATGCCCTTGAAGCCGGGCCAGTACACCAGCCAATCGGCCCGGCCCCGGCCCAGGATGTCGGCGACTTCCGCGGCGCGGAAGCGCGTGTTGACGGCCAGCACCAGCGCGCCCAGGTGCGCGCAGGCCAGGAACGACACGACCCATTGCGCGCAATTGGGCAGCCACAGCGCCACCCGGCTGCCGGGGCCGATGCCGGCCTCGGCCAGGCCGGCGGCCAGGGCGCGCGAGGCGTCGCGCAAGGCGGCGAGCGACAGCGGGCGGTCGCGGTCGATGAGCGCGACCGCGTCGGGATGCCGGCGCGCCAGGCCGTCCAGGCGGGCGGCGAACGCCGCCGCGGCGGATTGCGGAGGTGTTGTGTGGGCCGACATTCTTGTGGTTATATGCTTAAAGTACGTATTTAAGTACTTTATTGAAATCCCGTAGCGGATACAAGCGTGCCCCGGCACGACGACAAGAGGAGACAACCCATGCGGCAACCCTCGCGCTTTTCCCTGATGAAATGCCTGGCCGTCGCGGCGTTGACGGCGCTGTGCGCGCCGGCCGCGCAGGCCGCGTACCCCGACCATCCCGTGACCGTGGTGGTGCCGTACCCGCCCGGCGGGGCGGCCGATATTTTCGGCCGCGCCATCGCCCACGCCATGGAGCCCGGCCTGAAGCAGACCGTGCTGGTGGAGAACCGGCCCGGCGCGGGCGGCAACGTCGGCATGGCGCACGTGGCGCGCAGCGCCGCCGACGGCTACACCCTGGGCCTGGGAACCATCGGCACGCAGAGCATCAACCAGTTCCTGTACGACAACATGCCGTTCGACCCGGCCCAGGACCTGGTGCCCATCGCGCTGGTGTCCACCACGCCGAACGTGCTGGCGGTGCGCACCGATTCGCCCTTCAAGACGCTGGCCGACGTCATCGCGGCGGCCAAGGCGCGCAAGGACAACAAGATCACTTACGCCTCGCCCGGCGTCGGCTCTTCGGTGCACCTGACCGGGGCCTATTTCGAGGCGGTGGCCGGCATCGAGCTGCTGCATGTCCCGTTCAAGGGCACGTCCGCGTCGCTGCCGGCGGTGGCGGGGGGGCAGGTCGACCTGCTGTTCGACAACCTGCCCGGCTCGCTGGCGCAGATCCGCGACGGCTCGCGGGTGCGCGGCATTGCGGTCACGTCGCTGCAGCGCGATCCCGCCGTGCCCGACCTGCCCACCTTCGCCGAGGCCGGCCTGCCGGGCTTCGACGTGACCGCCTGGTTCGCCTTGTACGCGCCGCGCGGCACGCCCGAGCCGGTCGTGCGCGCCTTGATCGACGCGGCGCGCGCCGGCCTGAAGGCGCCCGAACTGGGGCGCCAGTTCGCCGCCATGGGCGCGCAGCCCGGCACCTTGTTCGGCGCGGACCTCGGCGCTTTCGAGCAGCGCGAGCGCGACAAGTGGGGCAAGCTCGTCAAGCAGCGGGGTATCGCGGCCAAATGAAACATTCCACCGTCCTGGTCACCGGCGCCAGCCGCGGCATCGGCCGCGCCATTGCCGCGCGCCTGCTGGAAGACGGCTATGAAGTGGTGAACTTCAGCCGCGGCGCGCCGGCCAGCCTGCTGCCCGGCGAAACCTTCATCTCGGTCGACCTGAACGATGCCGAACGCACGCGCCAGGCGGTCGCCGAGCTGGCCGCGCAGCGCGAGGTCCTGCAACTGGTGAACAACGCCGGCATGATCAAGGTCGCCGAGATCGACCAGGTGTCGCCGCAGGCCCTGCAGGACACGCTGGCGGTGAACCTGGTGGCGCCGCTGCTGTTGTTGCAGGGCCTGCTGCCGGCGATGCGGCGACGCGGCTACGGGCGGGTCGTCAACATCGGCAGCCGCGCCGCGCTGGGCAAGCCGGGGCGGACCGCCTACGGCGCCAGCAAGGCCGGCCTGGTCGGCATGACGCGCACCTGGGCCCTGGAGCTGGCGTCCGCCGGCATCACCGTCAACGCGGTGGCGCCCGGTCCGGTGGCGACCGAGCTGTTCAACTTGTCGAATCCGCCCGATCATCCGCGCACCCGCGAGCTGGCGGCCGCCATCCCCGTGGGGCGCATCGGCCAGCCGGAGGAAGTGGCGCACGCGGTCGCCATGCTGCTGGACCCGCGCGCCGGCTTCATCACCGGCCAGACCCTGTACGTGTGCGGCGGATTGACGGTGGGCGCGGCCTGAGCCGCCCCGCCGTCAGCCACCGCGCAGCGTCACGTCGAACCAGCCGCGCAGCGCGTTGGACAAGCGGATGCCCTGCGCCGCGTGCAGGTCGTCGAGGGTCAATACGCGCTCCTGCGCGCGCCCGGTCTCCAGCAGTTCGGCGCGCAGCACGCCCGGCAGGCAGCCGCTGGCGGGCGGCGGCGTGTACCACGCGCCGCGCACTTGCAGGTAGACGTTGGTGCGGCTGCCTTCGCACAATTCGCCGCGCTGGTTCAGGAACAACAGGTCGAAGACTTCCGGGTGCGTCGCCAGCCAGGCGGCGGCCGCGCCGTACCAGGGGCGGTGCGTGGTCTTGTAGCGCAGCAGCGGCTGGCCGGCATCCAGCGGCTGGTCGGCCAGCATGACTTGCTGGCCGGGCGCCAGCGGCGGCAGCGGCGCGGCCTGGATGCTGTGCCGGCCGTCGCGGTCGAGCAGCAGGCGCAGGCGATGCGGTCCCGGCGTGGCCAGGGCATCCGCGGCGGCGCGCAGCGCGTCCTCGACGGCATGGCCCGGCCACGCGTAATCGAGCGCGGCACAGGCGGCTTGCAGGCGCGCCAGGTGGCGGGCCAGCAGCGGGATGCGGCGCCCGGCATCGACCAGCAGGGTTTCGATCAGTTCGACAGACATGTGGCGTTCCAGTGCGCGGTTCGTGGGGCGTTGGTTCGTTTCATGCGGAGTGCGGGGTTCGTCGGGCGTCCTGGCCGGGGCTGGGCGGGGCGGGCCGGCCACGTCGCTCGGCTCGGGCGCGCCGCCAGGCGCCCTCGGCCCCCCTGCGGGGGCTGCCCTCGCTCCAACTGGCCGGCCCGCCCCGGCCAGCCCCGGCCAGGACTCACGGCAACGGCATGTCCTGGGCGGCTGAGCATCGGCGAAGGCGGGACGTGGGTGTCAGGCCCTGTGCCCAGGGGCGGCGGACGGGGCGTCCCGCAGGATGCGGGCCTTCCACAGGCATTCCTGCCATTCGAGTTCGGGGTCGGAGTCGTGCACGATGCCGCCGCCCACACTGTAGACGCCGCGGCCGGCTTTATCCAGCACCAGCGTGCGGATCGCCACGTTGAGCGAGAAATCGCCGTCGGGCGCCAGCCAGCCGATGGCGCCGCAATACAGCCCGCGCGGCGCGATCTCCATCTGGCGGATGCGGCGCATGGCCGCCACCTTGGGCGCGCCGGTCACCGATCCGCAGGGGAACAGGGCATGCAGCACCTGTGCCAGGGTGGCGCGCGGCGCCTGCGCGGTGACAGTGGAGGTCATGGTCCATACCGTCGGATAGCGTTCCAGCGAGAACAGCGACTCGACCCGCACCGAGCCGGGTTCGGCCAGCCGGCCCAGATCGTTGCGCAGCAGGTCGACGATCATCAGGTTCTCGGCGCGGTTCTTGGGGCTGGCGTGCAGTTCGCGGCCCAGCCGCGCGTCTTCGGCGGCGTCGGCGTGGCGCGGCGCGGTGCCTTTCATGGGGCGTACCGTCAGGCGCGCGCCGTCGCGCCGCACGAACAGCTCGGGCGAAAACGACAGCACCACGCGCTCGCCGTCGTCGATGCAGGCGCCGTGCGCCACCGGGTGCCGCGCGGCGATGCGTCGGTACAACTGCTGCGGGTCGCCCTGCACGCGCACGTCCAGCGGCTGGGTGTAATTGACCTGGTACAACTCGCCGGCCGCGATCAGGGCGCGGATCGCCTCGATCTGGCGCAGGTAATCGGCGCGCGCCATGCGCGGCTGCAGCGATTCGATGCGGGCGCTGCCGGGGTCGGCCGGCGCCGGCCACGGCGCCTCGCGCGCCATGTGTCCGGCCACCAGCGCCACCAGGCGCGGCGCGCCGTCCTCGCCGCGCGGCGCCACCGGCCGGCCGCCGGGCGGCGGCAGGGTGGTCTCGGGGGCCAGCCACTCGCCCAGTTCATAGTCCAGCAACAGCGCGACCCAATGGCCGGCGTGGCGCGCCGCCTCGATGGCGTCCAGCGCGGCCGGCAACTCATCCGGCCGGCGCGCCTCGATGCGCTGGCGCAGGCCGCGCAGGCTCAGCGCGCGGCCCGCCAGCCGGTCTTCAAAACGGCATTGCATGATATCGAGGCGCCAGGCGCCGGGTTGTAGAGAAGGCAGCCATCGCGACACGACAGGTGTCAGACACCCGGCGCGCCGGCCGTTGCCGTGGCGCGGGCCTGCAGGCCGGGAGTCTGACACCGCCCGGGGAGGCAGCCATCGCGACACGATAGGTGTCAGACACCCGGCGCGCCGGCCGTCGCCATGGCGCGGGCCGGCAGGCCGGGAGTCTGACACCGCCCGAGGAGGCAGCCAATGCGACACGATAGGTGTCAGACACCCGGCGCGCCGGCCGTTGCCGTGGCGCGGGCCTGCAGGCCGGGAGTCTGACACCGCCCGGGGAGGCAGCCATCGCGACACGATAGGTGTCAGACACCCGGCGCGCCGGCCGTCGCCATGGCGCGGGCCGGCAGGCCGGGTGTCTGACACCCTCTGTGGGCGGCGTGTCCTGCACATCCAGGAAACCTGCCGCTCTCCCAATATGCGACTGCATGACGACCCTATCGTTGCTGCGCGAGGAACTCCGTCAGCACCCGTCCGGTATGGGAGCGATCGCGCAATTCCATGACCTGCTCGGGCGAACCTTCGGCCACCAGCCTGCCGCCGCCGGTGCCGCCTTCCGGCCCCAGGTCCAGCAGCCAGTCGGCTTCGGCGATCACGTCCAGGTTGTGTTCGATCACCACCACCGTGTTGCCCGCCGCCACCAGCCGGTGCAGCACGTGGATCAGCTTTTCCACGTCGGCCATGGACAGGCCCACCGTGGGCTCGTCCAGCACATACAGCGTATGCGGAATGCGCGAGGCGCGGCCCGTGGTGATGACGCCTTCGGTCAGGCGCGCCTTGGACAGCTCGGTGACCAGCTTGATGCGCTGCGCCTCGCCGCCGGACAGCGTGGGCGAGGGCTGGCCCAGGGTCAGGTAGCCCAGCCCGACGTCCTGCATCAGCTGCAGCGGCCGGTGGATCTTCGGATGCGCGGTGAAATAGTCCAGCGCGTCATCGACCTCCATATTGAGCACTTCGCCGGCATTCTTGCCGCGCATCTGCACCGACAGCGTGTCGCTGTTGAAGCGCGCGCCGTTGCAGGCGTCGCACGGCACTTTCACATCGGGCAGGAAGCTCATCTCGATGGTGCGCATGCCCTGGCCTTCGCAGATCGGGCAGCGACCGTCGCCGGTGTTGAAAGAGAAGCGCGCCGCGCCCCAGCCGCGCATGCGCGCCTCGCGGGTATCGGCGAACTGCCGGCGCACGTCGTCCCAGAAGCCGATGTAGGTGGCCGGGCACGAGCGCGGCGTCTTGCCGATGGGGGTCTGGTCCACTTCCAGCACGCGGTCGATGGCCTGCCAGCCGGTGATTTCCTCGCAGCCGTTCCAGCGCGGCGCCTTGCCTTGCGAAACGGCCTGCACCAGGTTGTCCAGCAGCACCTCGCGCGCCAGGGTCGACTTGCCCGACCCCGACACGCCCGTGACCACGCTGAGCCGGCCCACCGGGATGCGCGCGTCGACGTGGCGCAGGTTGTGCAGCCGCGCGCCGCGGATCTGGATCATGGGCGTGTCGGCCTCGACCGGCCGGCGGCCCTGCAAGGGGTGGGCCAGTGGCTTGGCCAGGTAGCGGCCCGTCACCGACTCGGGGTTGTCGATCAGGTCCTGCGCGGTGCCCTGCGCCACCACGCGGCCGCCGCGCACGCCGGCCCCGGGGCCGATGTCGATGATGTGCGAGGCGCGGCGGATGGTGTCGTCGTCGTGTTCCACCACCACCAGCGTGTTGCCGTTGCCTTCCAGGCGCGCCAGGGCGTCGAGCAGGATGCGGTTGTCGCGCGGGTGCAGGCCGATGGTGGGTTCGTCCAGCACGTAGCACACGCCCTGCAGGTTGGACCCCAGCTGCGCGGCCAGGCGGATGCGCTGCGCCTCGCCGCCGGACAGCGTGGGGGCGGCGCGGTCCAGCGCCAGGTAGTCCAGCCCGACCTCCTTCATGAAGTTCAGGCGGCCGCGGATTTCCGCCAGGATGTCGCGCGCGATCTCGCCCTCGCGGCCGCGCGCCACCAGGCCGGTGAAGAACGTGTGGGCGTCGGATACCGGCATGGCGGCCAGCTCGGCGATCGAGCGGTCGCGCCAGCGCACCGCGCGGGCCACCCGGTTCAGGCGCTGGCCGTCGCACTCGGTGCAAACGCCGGCTTCGCCTTCGTAGGCGGCGTTCCAGGCGTTCTCCTCGCCGGTCTGCTCGGCGTCGAAGTCCTGCAGTTGCAGCCCGGTGCCGAAGCAGCCGGGGCACCAGCCGTGCTTGGAGTTGTACGAGAACAGGCGCGGGTCGGGCTCGGGAAAGCTGGTGCCGCACGACGGGCAGGCGCGCTTGACCGAGAAATGCTGCTGCTGCAGTTCGCTGTCGAGCGCTTCATGCAGCTTGTCGACCGGCCACACCATGCTCATCACGCCCTGGCCGTGTTCCAGCGCGCTCTTGACGGCCTGGCGCAGCGCCGCCTCGTTGTCGGGATCGACCACCAGGTCGGCCACCGGCAGCTCGATGGTGTGCTCCTTGTAGCGGTCCAGGCGCGGCCAGGGGCTTACGGGAATGAACGCGCCGTCGACCCGCAGGTGCGTATGGCCCTTCGAGCCGGCCCATTTGGCCAGGTCGGTGTAGTAGCCCTTGCGCGCCGTCACCAGCGGCGCCAGCAGGCCGATATGGCGGCCCTTGTGCTCGCGCATCAGGCGCGCCACGATCTGGTCTGCGTTCTGCGGTTCGACCGCCACGTTGCAGTCCGGGCAATACTGCGTGCCCAGCTTCACGTACAGCAGGCGCAGGAAGTGATGGATCTCGGTCATGGTGGCCACGGTCGACTTGCGTCCGCCGCGGCTGGTGCGCTGCTCGATCGCCACCGTGGGCGGAATGCCGAAAATCGCGTCCACGTCCGGCTTGCCGGCCGGCTGCACGATGGCGCGCGCGTACGCATTGAGCGATTCCAGGTAGCGCCGCTGCCCTTCGTTGAACAGGATGTCGAATGCCAGCGTGGACTTGCCCGAGCCGGACACGCCGGTGATCACCGTGAACTTGTCGTGCGGGATCTCGACGTTGACGTTCTTCAGGTTGTGCTCGCGCGCATTGCGGATCTCGATCGCCTGCGCCTCGCGGCGGCGCCGCACCACCGATTGCAGCGGCGTGCCGCCGCCCGCGCCATAGGCCGCCACCGGTTCGGCCAGCACCGGCGTCAGGCCGGCCTGCTCGGCGATCTGCGCATCGGCGTCGTCGGTCACCACCACATCGCCCGGCAGCACGCTCACCACGTAGTCGCGCAGGGCGGCGCCGGTGTGCGAACGCGGATTGTCCATCAGGTCCTGCGGCGTCCCCACGCCGACCACCTCGCCGCCGGCGTCGCCGCCTTCGGGGCCCAGGTCGATCAGCCAGTCGGCGGCGCGGATCACGTCCAGGTTGTGCTCGATCACCAGCAGCGTGTGGCCCGCCGCCAGCAGCTTGCGGAACGCCCGCATCAGCCGCGCCACGTCGTCGAAATGCAGGCCGGTGGTGGGCTCGTCGAACAAGAACAGGCTGCCTTTCTTGGCCACCTTGGCGGTGGCGATGCCGCTGCGCGCGGCCTCGGCCAGGTGGCCGGCCAGCTTCAGGCGCTGCGCCTCGCCGCCCGACAGGGTCGGCACGGGCTGGCCCAGCCGCACGTATTCCAGGCCGACGTCGGCCAGCGGCGCCAGGCCGGTCTGCACGTCGCGCAGGCCCTTGAAGAAGTCCAGCGCCTCGCTGACCGTCATTTCCAGCACCTGGTCCACCGAGGCGCTCTTGCCCAGGTGCTCGACGCGCACTTCCAGCACTTCGGGGCGGAAGCGCCGCCCGTCGCAATCGGGGCAGCGCAGGTAGACGTCGGACAGGAACTGCATCTCGACATGCTCGAAGCCGGTGCCGCCGCAGGTGGGGCAGCGGCCGTCGCCGCTGTTGAAGCTGAAGGTGCCGGCGGTGTAGCCGCGCTCGCGGGCCAGCGGCGCCTGCGCGAACAGCTTGCGGATGGCGTCGAAAGCGCCCACGTAGCTGGCGGGGTTGGAGCGCGCGGTCTTGCCGATGGGGGTCTGGTCCACCATCACCACGTCGGCGATCTGCTCGGCCCCGAGCAGGCGTTCGTAGGCGCCCGGCGCCTCGGTGGGCTTGCCCTGGTGCTTGAGCAGGGCCGGGTACAGCACGTCCTGCACCAGGGTGGACTTGCCCGAGCCCGATACGCCGGTGACGCACACCAGCCGCCCCAGCGGCAGCTCGATCGAGACATTGCGCAGGTTGTGGGCGGTGGCGCCTTCCAGCACCAGGCGCGGCGTGTTGGCGGCCACCGGCATGGGGCGCGGCGCCTCGACGCGCTGTCGTCCGCCCAGGTAATCGCCGGTGAGCGTGGGCGTGGCGCGCAACTGGGCGGGCGTGCCGTCGAACACGATGCGCCCGCCGCGCTCGCCCGGCCCCGGGCCGATGTCGATGATGCGGTCGGCCGCCACCATGACCTGCGGATCGTGCTCGACCACCACCAGCGTATTGCCGGCGTTGCGCAGCCGGTGCATGACTTCCACCACGCGGTGCATGTCGCGCGGGTGCAGGCCGATGGACGGCTCGTCCAGCACGAACAGCGTATTCACCAGCGAGGTGCCCAGCGCCGTGGTCAGGTTGATGCGCTGCACTTCGCCGCCCGACAGCGTGCGGCTCTGGCGGTCCAGCGTCAGGTAGCCCAGGCCCACGTCGCACAGGAACTTCAGGCGCGCCCGCACTTCGCTCAGCAGCAGGTCGGTGGCCGCGTCCAGCGCGCCGCTGAACGACAGGGTGTCGAAGAACTTGCGCACGCGCTCGATGGGCAGCAGCATGACATCGTGGATCGACAGGCCATCCAGCGATTCGAGTTGTGCGCGGGTCCACGCGGCGCTGGCCGGCATGAAGCGCTGGTAGCGTGCGTCGCCGGGCGGGAGCACTTGGTCGGCTTCCATTTTGCTGCCTAGGCGCCACAGCAAGGCGTCGGGCTTGAGCCGCGCGCCATGGCAAGTGGGGCAGGGCGTGTAGCTGCGGTACTTGGACAGCAGCACGCGCACGTGCATCTTGTAGGCGCGGCTTTCCAGCCAGGCGAAGAAGCGGTGCACGCCGTACCACTGGGTTTTCCAGGCGTTGTTGCCGCCCTTCCAGTCGGGGTCGCCGTGCAGCACCCAGTCGCGCTGCGCCTCGGTCATGGCTTTCCAGGGCACCGACATGGGCACGCCGGCGCGCGGCGCGTACTTGGCCATGTCGTCCTGGCATTCCTTGAACGAAGGCGTCTGCCAGGGCTTGATGGCGCCCTCGCGCAGGGTCTTGTTCTCGTCGGGAATGACTAGGCCGTAGTCGATGCCGATGACCCGTCCGAACCCCCGGCAGGTCTCGCACGCGCCCAGCGGCGAATTGAACGAGAAGCTGCTGGGCAGCGGGTCGGTGTATTCGATGTCGCAGTCGGCGCAGTGCAGGCGGTCGCTGTATTTCCACACCTGCGCATCGGCGCCGTCGTCATCCAGCACGTGCACCGCCATGTGGCCGCCGCCCATGCGCAGGGCCGTGTCCAGCGCTTCCATGACGCGCTCGCGCTCGGCGCCCGACCAGCGGAAGCGATCCTGCACCACGTGCAGGATGCGGCGCTCGCCGGCCGCCGCCGCGGCCTTGGCCTTGCCCTTGCCCTTGCCCGCCCGGCCCTTGCCGGCAGCCGGCGCGCGCGGCGCGGCGTTTTCTTCATGGTGCACGCGCGTATAGCCCTGCTGCTCGAGAAAGCCGCGCACTTCGTCTTCGGTGAAATTGGCGGGCACCGCGATGGGGAAGGTCACCACCAGGCGCGCGTCGCCGGTGGCCGGCGCCCGTTGCGCCAGCGAGGCGTGGATCGAGTCCGGCGTGTCGCGCCGCACTTCGGTGGCGCAGCCTCGGCAATACAGCTTGGCGCCGCGCGCGAACAGCAGCTTGAGATGGTCGTTCAGCTCGGTCATGGTGCCGACCGTGCTGCGCGAACTGCGCACCGGGTTGGTCTGGTCGATGGCGATGGCCGGCAGGATGCCTTCGATGCGGTCGACCTGCGGCTTGTCCATGCGGTCCAGAAACTGGCGCGCATAGGGCGAGAAGGTTTCCACGTAGCGGCGCTGGCCTTCGGCATACAGTGTGTCGAACGCCAGCGAACTCTTGCCCGAGCCCGACACCCCGGTAATGACCACCAGTTCGCCGGTGGCGAGCGTCAGGTCGAGATTCTTCAGGTTGTTCTGGCGTGCGCCGACGATGCGAATGTGGGAGCTCATGGCGGGGAGGGGAAGGGCAGGAGGAAGATGGCCGGAAGGCGACAGGATATCGCTGAAAATATCTGTATATATAAACAGTATCTCAGATTCTCATTATTCCCGGTAGCGCGCCATCGACAGGAGGAGAATCGCCGTGGATAATGCCTATATTGTGAAAATATTGTCCATATTATGGTCAAACATGGCCGCCGGTGCGGGTTCCGGCGGCTCGCCGATGCGATGATAATGAATACCGGGCGCGGGCCCTGCCGCGCCGCCCGCCGGACCTTTTGCGAGACGCCCATGAATTCTGAAGCCGCCGCCCCGCTGTCCCGATTGATGGCCGACCGCGTCGTGCCCGTGCTGCGCTACGGCGATGCCGCCACGGCCGGTTATGCGGCCGAGATCGCCATCCAGGCGGGCTGCGCCGCGCTGGAGCTGACCTGGACCATCCCCGGCGTGGCCGACCTGGTGCGCGCCCTGCGCGACAAGCACGGCGACGCGCTGACGCTGGGCGTGGGCACCGTGCTCGACGAAGCCCAGGCGCGCGAGGCGCTGGTGGCCGGCGCCGATTTCATCGTCTCGCCCGGGTTGGTGCCCGGCATTGCCGACATGGCCCACGCGGCGGGCGCGTTGTGCCTGCTGGGCGCCTTCACGCCCAGCGAAGTGCTGCAGGCCCGTCGCGCCGGCGCCGACATCGTGAAGATCTTCCCGGCCGACACGGGCGGTCCGCGCCACCTCGCCGCACTGAAATCGGTGTTCCCCGACACGGTGTTCTGCCCCACCGGCGGGGTGACCCGGCAGAACATGGGCGAATACTTCGCCGCCGGCGCGGCCCTGGTGGGCATCGGCGGCAACCTTTACGACAAGGCCGCCTTTGCCGCGCGCGACACCGCCGCGCTGGTGCGCCAGGTCATGCAGACGCGCGAGGCCGCCCATGGCTGATTTCGACATCGTCGGACTGGGCGAGGCGCTCATCGAATTCAACCAGACGCGGCGCGGCGAGCCCCAATACCTGCAGGGCTATGGCGGCGACACCTCCAATGCGGTCATTGCCGCGGCGCGCCAGGGCGCGCGCTGCGCATACCTGACGCGCGTGGGCGGGGATGCCTTCGGCGAGCAGATCCTGCAGCTCTGGCGCACCGAGGGGGTCGATACCTCGGGCGTGCGGGTCGACGAACAGGCGCACACCGGCGTGTACTTCGTGCAGCATGGCGCCGACGGCCATGTGTTCAGCTACCTGCGGCGCGACTCCGCCGCCAGCCGCATGCAACCGGCCGACCTGGACAGCGGCCTGCTGGAGCGCACCCGCTACCTGCATGTGTCGGGCATCAGCCTGGCGATCAGCGCCAGCGCCTGCGACACCGCGTTCGCCGCCATCGAACGTACGCGCGGCGCGGGTGGACAGCTCAGCCTCGATTCCAACCTGCGCCTGCGCCTGTGGCCGGTCGCCCGCGCCCGCGCGATCCTGCGCGAGGCCTTGAGCATGGCCGACCTGTTCCTGCCCAGCATGGACGACCTGCGCCATCTCACCGGCCACACCGACCCGGACCGTACCCTGGACTGGATCCGCGCCGCCGGCGCGCCGGGGGTGGTGGTGCTGAAGCTCGGCAAGGACGGCGCCATCGTCGATGACGGCCGCGAGCGCCGTGTCGTGCCGGGCGTGGCGGTGCAGGCGGTGGACGCCACCGGCGCGGGCGATTGCTTCGCCGGCAACCTGCTGGCGCGCCGCTGCGCCGGCGACGACTGGCTGGCCGCCGTGCGCTACGCCAATACGGCCGCGGCGCTGTCGACCACCGGCTACGGCGCAGTGGATCCCCTGCCGCGCCCCGCCGCGGTCCAGGCGCGGCTGCATGCGGGGCAGGCCGGGCCGGCCTAGGCCGGCTGGCGGCCAGCCCGTTTTCAGGCTAGAATGCCGAGTTATCCCGTTTTTTGCCACCAGCCTGTAGCCCCTGGCCCGGACCGATCCGGTTTCATTCCAAGGGCGCGCCGGGCGGGTTTGGGCACCATCGAACCTTACCGGAGAATCCATCATGGCTGAGCGTAAACGCGTACGTCGCAACACCCTGGAACGCCGTTGCCTGGGCAAATCGTTCAAGCGCCTGTTCGTCAACGCGCCCAAGGGCGTCTTCAAGATGCTGGAAAAGATCAAGCGCGTGTAATCCGCCCGCTTGCACAAAAAACCGCCGGCTGCCGGCGGTTTTTTTTCGCCTGCCGGCGCCTATTGCGCGGTGCGCCTCTTCCCGCATGCCAAGCGGGCCCGCCGCCTCATTCGACCGGGTCCAGCCACGGCCGCAGGAAGTCCATGAAGGCGCGTGTCTTGGCCGGCAGCACGGGCGAGGGAAACACCGCGAACACCGACAGCGGGTCGGTGCTCCAGCCCGGCAGGATGCGGCGCAGGCCGTTGCGATCGATGATGGGCGCCAGGGCGCGGCAATTGGGCAGCCGCGTGATGCCGAGGCCCAGCCCCGACAGCGTGCCGATGACGCTGATGTTGTTGCCGGCGATCGCGCCCCGGATCTGCACCCGCTCGCTGCGCTCGCCGTTGCGCAAGGTCCAGAATGAATGCTCGTGGTCGATGGCGGTGCGCAGGCATTCGTGCGCCGCGAGGTCGCCCGGCTGGCGCGGCTCGCCGTGCGCCTGCAGATACTCCTGCGACGCATACAGGTAGCTTTCCAGCGCGACGATCTCGCGCACGGCCGGGTCTTCCGCCGCGCTCGGCTCTGCCGCGGCGGGATGGCGGCCGAAGCGCAGCGCGATGTCGAACGGGCCGCCCTGCGAGTTCTCGATCGCCTTCTGGTTCAGGTCGAACTCGCATTCCAGGTCGGGATAGCGCTCGGTGAACGCTTTGAGCGCCTCGGGCAGCAGCCAGATGGCCATGCTGTAGGGAATCGAAATGCTGAGCCGTCCTTGCGGGCTGGCGGACAGCGCGAGGATCTGTTCATGCGCCAGGCGGGCTTCGTCGACCAGCCCCTGGCAGCGCTGCAAGTAAGCGACACCCGCGTCGGTCAGTTCCAGCCGCCGCGTGTTCCGGTTGATCAATCGCAAGCCGATGGCGCGCTCCAGTTGCCCGATGCGGCGCGACAGGGTCGACGTCGGCATGGACAGTGCGCGGGCAGCCAGGCTGAAGCTCTTGCGCCGGGCCACCTCGACGAACAGCGCGATATCGTTGAGCTGGACGGGATGGGATTCCATGAATATTCCGGATGGGCGGGGCAGAGTTTACCCGCCGGACACGCGCCGGCGCCCTCATCTCGTACAGAAATGAAAAACCATGACAGATTTTTTTGCAAAATCAGACGGGGCGGATACGTTGACAACACGCATATCCCATACACTGGAGCCCTTGTTTTTACCCATCACATAATCAGAACAGACCGTCGCAGTCGTCCACCCGCGAGCCGGCACAGCGCATGAGTGACCCGCATTACGTGTTTACGGTACTGACGCCCACCTACAATCGGGCCGCCACGCTGTACCGTGTCTATGAATCCCTCAGGCGGCAGACCTGTCGCAATTTCGAGTGGTTGATCGTCGACGACGGCTCCACCGATCGCACGCACGAGGCCGTGCTGGCCTGGCAAGCGCAGGCCGATTTCCCCATCCGCTACGTCTGGCAGAAGAACCAGCACAAGAAAACCGCGTTCAACCGCGGCGTGCGCGAGGCGCGCGGCGAGTTCATCATCACGCTCGACAGCGACGACGAAATCCCCCCCGATGCGCTGCAGATCCTGCGCGACGCCTGGGAGCACATCCCGCCCGACCGGCGCGATGCCTATGTGGCCGTCACCGGCCTGTGCGCCCGTCCCGACGGCACCATCGTGGGCGACCGCTTCCCCCAGGATGTCTTCGACACTTCCGCGGTCGAGCTGTATTTCCGCCATCGCATCAAGGGTGAAAAATTCGGCAGCATGCGCACCGAAGTGTTGCGCCGCTTCCCGTTCCCCGAGGACGTCGCCGGCTTCGTGCCGGAAAGCCTGATCTGGTGGGCCATGGCGCGCGCCGGCTATCTCAGCCGCTGCATCAACCAGGTGGTGCGCATCTACCACCCCAGCGCCGACGGACTGACCCGCGGGGCCGTGTCGGTGCGCAACAATGTGCAAGGCTTGTATCTGTTGGCGTGGGACATCCTGCAGCATCACATGGACTGGTTCCGCTACCGGCCCAAGGAATTCCTGATGGCCGCGGCGCGCTACACGCGCTTTCGCCTCGATCTCGAATATTCCGGCCTGCCCACGGCGGTGCGGGCCTACCGGCTGACCCAGCCGGCGGCGCGCGCGCTGGTGCTGCTCATGTGGCCGCTGGGGTATCTGCTGTACCGCCGCGACCGGCGGCGCGGGCTGGCGTAGCCGCGCTTGACTTAGAGCGCGCTCCAACCCCTAGCATGGCCGGCATGGAATCCTTCCTCACCATCGAACAGATGGCGCGCCGAGCCGGGCTGAGCGCGCACGCGCTGCGCTATTACGAGCGCATCGGCCTGATCCGCGGCGTGCCGCGGGGGCCGGGCGGCCAGCGCCGCTACGGCCCCGGCGAGATCGCGTGGGTGGAATTCCTGCTGCGCCTGCGAAACACCGGCATGCCCATTGCGCAAATGCGGGAGTTCGCGGCGTTGCGGCATGCGGGAGACGCCACTGCCGGCGCGCGGCGCGCCATGCTGGAGCGCCACCTCGGCCAGGTACGGACGCAGCTCGACGCGCTCGTGCAGGCCGCCGGGGCGCTGGAATCCAAGATCGCCGTCTATCGCGCCATGGAAGGCGCTGCCGCATCGGCTTCCTCCTCATCTTCGTCCAGGAACCGCGATGCAGAACCCACAATTGCCTCCCAACCCGTCCGCCGGCGCACCCGACCGCTATGAGCGGGGCCTCGAAAAACTGCGGGAGATAGACGGCGCGGCCGGCCAGGCCGTGGTCGACAGCCTGGCCGACATCGCGCCCGACTTTGCCCGCTACCTGATCGAGTTTCCGTTCGGCGACATCTACGCGCGGCCCGGCCTGTCGACGCGCGACCGCGAGATCGCCGTGGTGGCGGCCCTGGCCGCGCTCGGCCACGCCCAGCCCCAGCTCGGCGTGCACGTCCAGGCCGCGCTGAACGTGGGCGTCACGCGCGAGGAAATTATCGAGATCCTCATGATGATGTCCGTCTATGCCGGCTTCCCGGCGGCCTTGAACGCCCTGTCCACCGCGCGCACCGCGTTCCGGGCCCATGCCGGCGAGGTTCATCGGGCGGCACAGGTGTCAGACACCTCCGGCGGAGGTGTCTGACACCTCGGGGGCGTGCGCAGACATCCATGGGGCAGGCTACCGGGCTTCCGGCGCGCCCGCATGCTCGTCGTCATCGTCCTCGTCATCGTCATCGTCGTCGGGCAGCGGCTCGTCGCCCAGCGCGAAGGGCAGCACATCGGCCAGTTCATCGGACCAGGCGGCTTCCTCGCCTTGCTGGTCGAGCTTGACGAAGCGCTCGCCCTGCGCGAGCGTGATCTGTATGGCCCACAGGTACAGGCAGTCGTAGGTATCGTCGTCGGACGGATCGAGCCCGCCGCGATTGCCCAGCAGGCGCGCGGCGGGGCCGCCCAGTTGCACGTGAGGCTGCTCGTCGTCCGGCGCGTCCTGCCCCAGCGGGATGCCGAAGGTGACCCATTCGGTGCCTTCGTCGCCCAGCTCGACCTCGGCCAGCACCGGCTTGCCCAGGTAAGCGCTGAGGGCATCGGCGGTCTTGGCCAGCATGTCCAGTTCCTGGGTGCTGAAATGAGTCAATGAGGCCGGCGGCGTGGCGGAGGCGGACATGGCGGTTCCTGTGGGCGCGAGGGCGCTGCGTGGGTGGATTCGGATAGCGATATTGTCGCGCGTTTGCGCCCGCATTTCGCGCCGCGGGGCCGGGCGGCGCTAATATCGCGGCTTTTCCGCCGTCTCTCCGGCCGCCAGCTCCACCCGACCATGCCTCACGCCACACCCGCGCCGTCGCCCCGCCACCTGCTGTTCCCGCTGCTGGCCGCCCTGATCTGGTCGCTGAACATGGTGGTCACCAAGCTGGCCGCGGCCGTCATCGCGCCGGCCACCATCGGCTTCTACCGCTGGGTGCTGGCGGCGCTGGTGCTCACGCCGTTCGTCCTGCCGCGCGTGCTGCGCCAGCGCCATGCCATCGTCCCGCACCTGGGCAGGCTGGCGGTGCTGGGCGCGCTGGGCATGGCGGTGTACCAGGGGCTGACCTACGTGGCCGCGGCCACCACCACGGCCACCAACATGGGCATCATCACCGCCATGGTGCCGCTGCTGACCATTGCGCTGGGCTGCCTGCTGCTGCGCGAGCGTCCCGCCGCCACGGCGCTGCTGGGCGGCGCGCTGTCGCTGGCCGGCCTGGGCGTCTTGCTGGGCGAGGGCGACCCGGCCCGGCTGCTGGCGGTGGGCGGCAGCCCCGGCGACGCGCTGATGGGCCTGGCGGCGCTGGCCTATGCGCTGTACGGGGTGTTGCTGCGCCGCTGGTCGCTGCCGATCGGGCTGTGGCAATCGCTGTATGTGCAGGTGCTGTTCGGCATCCTGTTCCAGCTGCCGTGGTTCCTGCTCGCGCCGGCTTCGCCGCTGACGGCCGCCAACCTGCCGCTGGTGCTGTACGCGGGCATTTTCCCGTCGCTGTTCGCGCCGTACTTGTGGATGCAGGGCGTACGCCACCTGGGGCCCAGCCGGGCCAGCATCTTCCTGAACCTGATGCCGGTAGGCACCGTGGCCATCGCCGCGGCCGTGCTGGGCGAAGTGCCGCACCTGTATCACGTGGCGGGCGGCCTGATGGCGCTGGCCGGCGTCAGCCTGGCGCAATGGCGGCCGCGCGGCGCGGCACGCCGGCCCGCCTGAACGGTTCCGGCCTACAATCGTCGTTTCCGTCCGATTTCTGTCTTTGCATACGAGCCCATGGCCCAATACGTCTACACCATGAATCGCGTCGGCAAGATCGTGCCGCCCAAGCGGCAGATCCTGCGCGACATCTCCCTCTCGTTTTTCCCCGGCGCCAAGATCGGCGTGCTGGGCCTGAACGGCTCGGGCAAGTCGACGCTGCTCAAGATCATGGCCGGCGTCGACAAGGAGATCGAAGGCGAGGCCGTGCCCATGCCGGGCCTGAACATCGGCTACCTGCCGCAAGAGCCGCAGCTCGATCCCGCGCATACGGTGCGCCAGGCGGTCGAGGAAGGCCTGGGTGCGGTCGTGAACGCCAAGAAGCGCCTCGACGAAGTCTACGCGGCCTATGCCGAGCCGGACGCCGATTTCGACGCGCTGGCCGCCGAGCAGGCCGAACTGGAAGCCATCATCGCGGCGGCCGCCTCCAGCGGCGCCGACGACATCGAACACCAGATGGAGATCGCCGCCGACGCCCTGCGCCTGCCGCCCTGGGACGCGGTGGTGGGCAACCTGTCCGGCGGCGAGAAGCGCCGCGTGGCGCTGTGCCGCCTGTTGCTGTCCAAGCCCGACATGCTGCTGCTGGACGAGCCCACCAACCACCTCGACGCCGAAAGCGTCGAATGGCTGGAACAGTTCCTGCACAAGTTCCCCGGCACCGTGGTGGGCGTGACCCACGACCGCTACTTCCTCGACAATGCGGCCGAGTGGATCCTCGAACTCGATCGCGGCCACGGCATTCCCTGGAAAGGCAACTACAGCTCGTGGCTCGAGCAGAAGGAAGCCCGCCTCAAGCAGGAAGAGGCCGCCGAATCGGCGCGCCAGAAGACCATCAAGAAAGAGCTCGAATGGGTGCGCCAGAATCCCAAGGGCCGCCAGGCCAAGGCCAAGGCCCGCCTGTCGCGTTTCGAAGAGCTGTCCTCCTACGAATACCAGAAGCGCAACGAGACCCAGGAAATCTTCATCCCCGTGGGCGAGCGCCTCGGCAACGAGGTCATCGAGTTCAACAACGTCAGCAAGGCCTATGGCGACCGCCTGCTGATCGACAACCTCAGCTTCAAGGTGCCGCCCGGCGCCATCGTCGGCATCATCGGCGCCAACGGCGCCGGTAAATCGACCCTGTTCCGCATGATCGCGGGCCGCGAGCAGCCCGATTCGGGCGAGATCAAGATCGGCCAGACCGTCAAGCTGGCCTTCGTCGACCAGTCGCGCGATTCGCTGCAGGACAACAAGACCGTGTTCGACGCCGTGTCCGATGGCGCGGACCTGCTCACGGTCGGCAAGTTCGAGATGTCGTCGCGCGCCTACCTGGGCCGCTTCAACTTCAAGGGCGCCGACCAGAACAAGATCGTCGGCCAGCTGTCGGGCGGCGAGCGCGGCCGGCTGCACCTGGCCAAGACGCTGATCGCCGGCGGCAACGTGCTGTTGCTCGACGAACCGTCCAACGATCTCGACGTGGAAACCCTGCGCGCCCTGGAAGACGCGCTGCTGGAATTCCCCGGCTGCGTCATGGTGATCAGCCACGACCGCTGGTTCCTGGACCGCATCGCCACGCACATCCTGGCGTTCGAAGGCGACTCCCAGGTGGTGTTCTTCGACGGCAACTACCAGGAATACGAGGTCGACAAGAAGCGCCGCCTGGGCGAAGAGGGCGCCAAGCCGCGCCGCCTGCGCTACAAGGCGCTCAAGTAAGAGGCCCGCCAATGCTGCTGCAAGCCGCCGATTCGACGCTGCTGGTGGTCGATATGCAGGAACGCCTGGTGCCGGCCATCGCCGGCGCCGACGCGATGCTGGGGACGACGCACAAGCTGGCGCAGGGCGCGCGCCTGCTCGGCGTGCCGGTGGTCGCCACCGAGCACAACAGCGGCGCGCTGGGAGCCACGGTGGCGCCGCTGCGCGATGCGGTGCAGGCGGTGTTCCAGAAGCGGCATTTCTCGGCGGCGCGCGAGCCGGGCTTCGAGGCCTGGCTGCCGCCGGCCCGGCATACCGTGCTGGTGGTGGGCTGCGAGGCTCACGTCTGCGTGCTGCAGACCATCGTCGGCCTGCTGGAGCTGAACTATCGCGCGGTGCTGGTGTCAGATGCCGTGGGGTCGCGCCGGCCCGACGACCGCCATGCCGGCATGCGCCGCATCCGCGCCGCGGGCGCCACGGTCGTCACGGCCGAAATGGCCTTGTTCGAGTGGCTGGAAACTTGCGATCACCCGCAGTTCCGCGACGTGTTACGTTTAGTGAAATAGTCGCGGCAAGGCGCAACATCTGCCGCTGTAACAGGCCGGGTCGCCTACCCCTGGATACAATTTATGGGCATCCCTAACAGCTCCCGGCGGCGTATTTTGCGATTCTGAAGGTTCAAAGTATGTGAGGGGACGCGGTAGTGCCGGTAGTGGCCTGTCTGGTTGTCAGCGCGCTTCCCGGGCACAAGAATAGGAGCCTCATCATGATGAAAATCGGTACTTTCTCGAAGATCTGCACGGCCGTCGTGCTGGCCGCCTCCGTGGCGGGTTGTTCGTCCTGGGACAGCATGAACCGTCGCCAGAAAAGCACGGTAGGCGGCGCCGCCATCGGCGGCGTGGCCGGCGCCGTGATCAGTAACGGCGGCATCCTGGGCACGGTCGGCGGCGCCGCGCTGGGCGGCATCATCGGCGACCAGGTCGGCAAGTAAGCCGCGTCGCCATGCAGGCAGGCGGCCCGGCCTGCCCGCACGGAAGGCCCGCTGCCGGTTCGAACCGGCGCGGGCCTTCTTTTTTGTCGCCGCGCATCCGCCGCCGGGCGGCCCGGCAGCCGCGCTTTACCGGCCGTCCGCGCCGGCGTCGTCCGGCAGGATGACGAACGCCTCGGGCTGGCCGGCCAGGTAGCGCACCCGGAACGGCTGGCCCACGGCGGGATAGCGCACCTCGCGCCGGCTGGGATAGACGTTGAAATCGGAGCTGTCGAAGTGCGTCTCCATCCGTTCGCCGTCGGCTTTCTGCAGCATGACGGTATAACGCCGCACGGGGCGATCGTTATAGATGTTGCCGGTGTCCCGGCTGGAGACGATCACGGCCTGGCCGGGCGTTCCATAGTGGTAGATCAGCGGGGCGGTCAGGCGCGAACCGAAGAAGAACAGCGCGGGCGTGCCGAATGGAATGCAGATCAGCAAGGCGCCGATCGCCGCCATGAGCGGCGTGCTGGATTGGGGCACCCCCATCAGCCGGGCGGCCGCCGCCAGCAATAACACCAGGGCAACAATAAGAACGGGAAACGGCCATACCTTGTCGACCACCCAGACCAGCGACGACACCAGGGCTTCCATCATGATGATCCTGTGTCCGGGCGCTCAGGCAGCCAGTACCAGCACGGTAAGCTGGCTGGGGGCCACGCGGCACGAAACCGGGCAATTGATGAGGTTGGCCGGCCCGATACTGGTCACCCGCGTACTGGGCGTGCCCCTGACGATGACCGTGAACGCGCCGGTGAGGTGCTGTTGTCTGGACATTACGGTCTGCGAGACCAGCCCCAGCCCGATGCCGGGAGTATCGCCCATGGTCAGCGGGCGGACGCTCATCAAGTTGTGCCACGGCCCGCCGCCGGCCAGGATATTGAACGCAACCGGGATGGTCAGGGGCCCCAGGGCTATGTTCGGGTAGGGAATGGGCGGGATGGGCGTCTTGCATACATCGGGAAAGCCCAGGTCCATTCCGCCAAACTGTGCATTCGCAAACATCGATTCGTCCTCCGGTAGGGTGAGTATGGCGTGCTAGCCCACCAGGATTTGCTTGCCGTCGGCCTTGACCAACGCTTCGCCATTGATGAACGTGGTATTTCCGCTAAGGCGGGCGATGAAATCCGCGGCGTAGTCGAGATTGACCGCCTTGACCGTATCGGTGCCGGTGACGTAGCGCGCCGACCGGCCCGTCGTTTCCGTCACGGATCCGTAGTACGACTCTCTTTGATCGCCCGTGTACCGGGCGGTCATGGCCGCGACATCCAGCTCGACGCTGGTCAGCGTATAGCGATGGCTCTTGATGGTCCAGTCGGCGGCGTCGACGGCGCCCGAGCCGGCCTTGAGGCTGAAGGCGTCCGCCGCCATCGCCAGACGGTCATGCGCCGTCAGGGAAAGCCGGTCCGCGGACACGGCCAGCTCGCCGTCGACCCGCAGGTGGGTGCGTCCGCTCGCGCCCTGTTCCAGCACCGCAATGATGTAGAGCCCACCCGCGGCGTCGCCCGATACCAGGACCTTGTCGCCCGGCTCGGGCATCAGCAGGCAGCTTGCCGCGCGCTTGACCCGGTATTGGCGCCCATGTTCGCGATTGCTGACGGTAAAGTGGGCACTGTCGTGCGCGTCGACCAGGAACGCGCTGTGCACATGGATGTCGCCGTTGAACGAGTTCGCCGGCTTTTGCAGCAGCGGGTCCAGGTGCCCGGCGTCGCCGTCGGCCCCGCAAGCGGCTTGCTGCTGGATGCCGTTGTCCGGTTGTCGATGGTTCATGACAGTCTCACCCATTGTTCGGCGCGCAGCAGTTCGTGGTCGGCGGGCAGGATGCCGGCCCTGGATCCATAGCGGGTTTCATGGTCGATGACCGCATGATGCTTGCTGCGCATGAAGCGGCCGCCGCTGAAATCGGCATGGCTGATATTGGAATAAGAGAAATCCGTGAATGTCATGCTGCAGTCGGAAAAGTCGGCGTGCTGCAGGTTGGCGCGATTCAGGATCGTCATGTTCATGTCGGCGCCGCGGAAGACAGCGCCTTCGCAGTCGGCACCGGAAAAATTGGCGCATTCGAGTTGCGCGCCGGCAAATACCGCCTGGCTCGCGCGGGCTTCCAGCACCAGGGCCTGCCGCATATTGGCCCGGACGAACCGGCACGCCTGCAGCCCGCAGCCCTTGAAACAGGCCTGCGACAGATCCGCATCGGAGAAGTCGCTGCCCGCCATATCGCTGTCGGTGAACTGGCTCTGGGCCAGCGGCACGCCCCGGAAATCATAGTCTCTCGCGCGGCACTCCATCGCGATCAGGTTGGTGAAGCTGGCATTCTCCAGCGTCAGGTTGCCGAAATCGAAGTCGGCCAGCACCAGGTGCAGGAAGGTGGAGTCCTTGAACCCCAGCCGCACTTGCTGATTGCCGGACAGCACCAGTTTCTTCACCTGGCACGCCTCTATGCGCAGATCGAGGATCGGCGCGTTGAGCAGTGACCCTTCGGCGTACTGGCACTCGCTGAACAGGCACCCTTCAAAGGCGCACGCGAGGAACTGGTGCGCCTCGAGCGTGGCGCGTTCGAATACGCAGTCCACGAAGCGGCAACTCGTGAACACGCAGTCCTTGAGCGTCGTCGCCGACCAGCGCACGCCGGCAAAGATCACCGTATCGATATGGCAGGATCGCCAGTCCATTTCCACAAAGGTGTTGTGTTCAAAAATGCACTGGCGGATCTCCGCGCCATGCCACGCCATCGCCTGCCACGACAGGCCCTTCCATAGCAGGCCCGTGACCGGTTCGCCATGGTCCACTTGCGCCAGGAACTGCTGCTGTGCTGCCTGAGACTGCATGGTTCATTTACGCATGGGATAAATATTGGACCTGTCCATCAACATATCCTGTTGAACCGTATTTGAATCCGCCCTGATCATGGATAGCTCCGCACTGAAGAAAGACACGTGCCGCAACTGGGTTCCCGCCAGGTCGGCGGCCTTCATCTGGGCCTCGCTGAAATCTGCATTGGTCACACTGGCGCCGGACAGGTCGGCCCGGATGAACAGGCTTTGCTTGAAGAAGCTGTCCGCAAGACGGATGCCCTGCAGCCTGGCCTCGGAGAAATCGCAGGTGCTCAGGTCGCTGGCAATGATGGCGCCTTGATCAAAATGAACTTTCCTGAAACTGGATGCCGAGATGGTCGAATGGGAAATTTCGGCATCCAGAATGGCGCTTTCGGGAGCGATATAGAGTTTCGACGCCCGGCATCCGGCCAGCTGGAACCCGCGTATCGCCGGCAGGCCGACGAATGACATGGAGTCGATGCGGCAGGCCTCCATGCGCAGGCCGGTCATTTTCCCCTGGATAAAGGCATGCCGCAGAAAATCGCACTCCCGGAACGCGATGTGCTGCAGGCCGCCGCGCATGGACGAAAAATTGACGAACCGGCATCGCTCGAACACGCAGTTCTTCAAGCTGATCCTGAAATGCATCCATGCGCTCAGCTCCGACCGCTCGAAGCGGCAGTCTTCAAACTGCGCCTTGTCCGACTGAACGTCGGGAAGCCGGCAATCGATGAACTGGCATTGCCTGAAGCGCGCCCGGCTCCATTCCGCCGACGCGAAGTCGCAGCCTTCGAAAACGACCTGGTCCAGGCGGCAGTCCGCCATCCGCGTCTTGCTGAAATCACAACCGGTGATGCGGCTCTCCCGGATCGTCAGGCCGTCCAGGTTCCAGCCCGCATAAGAAACGCGCGTCGCGGCAAAGCCGCGTAGTTCGTAGCCGTCGTGACCGGCCGGCAATGGCTCGGTGGCCAGTTGGTTCAGGCCGAAAACCCGGTGCAGGCGCCGGGGGGTGCCGGCCGCGCGTCCTGCCCGTGCGGCGCCGGGCGCTCGCAATACGGTGTCCTCGAATTGTTCGAGCTGCTGCAGCCGCAACTGCCGCAGCTGTTCTTGCGCGGCGTGGCTGTCCAGGGCCCGGGAGCCGGCGCCCGCCTCGACCCGCTGTTCGGCGTCCTTTCTCAAGGAAGCCAGTAGCGCCGTCCGGCGCGCCTCCAGGAATCGCTGCTGTTCATCCTTGGCCGCCTGCGGCACATCACCGGCGTCCTGCCTGGGCACCTGCCGGCGCGCGCGCAGCTCTTTCCGGGCCGCCTTCAGGTTCGCGGCCGGGCGCTGCTGCCTGAGCAGGTCTTCGATGATGTCGTCGCGCGCTATCTTGCCGTTCCGGCTTTTCGCCAGCCAGGCCAGTTCTGTGTCGAGCCGGGCCGCATCCTCGGGCCGGGCGGGGTAGTCCCCACGCGAGACGTTGCGGGCCAGTTCCTGTTCCAGTTTCCTGAGCTTGTTCCGTAGCAATGGCGAAAGCTCGATCTCGTCCGATGCGGTATGGCGGATGAAGCGGGCGTCGACCAGTTGCTTGTCCAGCAGCGCATGAAACGGGCCGGTTTCCGGATGGACGCGCTGGCGGAAAACATCTTCGTAGTACGCCGGCGCCCGGGTCGAGTCGCTATGCTCGGCGGCGTACAGGATGTGGCTGACGTCGCTGGCATCGTCCTCATCGACAGGCACCGCGCCTTGATACAGCAGGATCGCCTTTTCAAGATGCGGGTAGGCCCAGTAAGTGGTCAGCCGCAGCGGCACTTCCTCCAGGAAGCCGGCCTCCTGGGCCATTGCCGCCGCTTTCTTGATGAAGGCGCGCGCGGCCAGGGGCGGGACGATCGTGGCCAGGATTTCCTTGTCGGGGTGCAAATGGGTGAAGACGATCCGGTCGCCGGCCTGCAGGCGATCGAGCCGTTGTCGCGGCGGACTCTGGTTGAAATACGCCCAGTCGATATCCCGCGCGAATCCGGGGAACTCATGAACCCGCCAGTGATCGTCATAGGTCCCGAGCATCCGGTTCCTGCCGGGGGATTCGACCGGAATGGCGCAGTACCCGGCCGGGGCATGGCGCTGCCCCTCGTGCGCGACGGGGCGCGCGGGATCTTCGATGTTCGGCAGGAACCGGACGCGCAGGCCGTCGATCTCGGTTTCCCGGTGCCCCTTGCCCCGCGGGTTTTCCTCGAACCCGGGGCCGCCATAGGCGTTGCGCCAGTTGATCGCGATTTTCTCGAACGGCAGGGCCGGGCTGGGCCTGCCGTCCGACCAATAGCGATCGCCGGTGACCCACAAGTCTTTCCTGACATTATTGACCGTCACCGATACGGCGGTCCGGCCCTGCACGGCATATTTGCCGAATCCATAGCCGTTCAAGATGATCTCAGGCGTGCGCTTGGGGATGCCGAAGTCCAGCACCTCCGCGTCGAAATTGCGCACGGACTCTTCGTTGAATATGCCCCATAGCCGTTGCTCCGTATCGAGGTGGAAACCGGAAGAAAAATCCACCATCGCGTACGCGGTTACGGCCAGATAATCGGTGTTCAGATACCTGTATGGACGGGTCAGGCAGGAAAGGCGGTTGGGCTTGATGACTTTCATCTAATCGGCGCGCAGGTTCCCCGGCGCTCAGACAATCAGGAACAGCGCCTTGAACACCGTCTTCATCGTGCCATATTCCATTTCCACCGGCTTGTTCCGGATGGAAAGCCCGGCGATGTCCAGCTTGATGGCCCCGAGATCCAGCTTCTTCCCGTAGTAGGTGTTCTGCGAAACCGAGGCTTGATGCCGCAGCCCGGTAATGGACTGGTGCAAGCCGCGGAACTGGAAAATCTCCGCGAAAGCCTCGCCTTTCCATATGCCATTGGTGAAATTCGACTTGCTGGTTTCCTTGACCGTCGCCCCGTTCCAGAGCAGCTCGGGCGTCTCGAAGCTGATGCTGGCCGGCGCCTTCACCGTCATCGCGTCGCCTTCCATTTTTATCGAGTGTGCGTCGCCGCCTTTCTGGATCTCCACCGGTCCCGCGCTCGCCAGCAGCTTCATGCTGGTGGACGTGGTGAACTCGCCCTTGCCGCCGGTGGCCTCGATGTAGACGTCGGTGGGGGCCTTGAGCGTGGCGTTGTCGCCTTCGAACGCCAATTGGTGGTCGTCGCCGCCTTTCTGCAGGTTGACGTTCTTGTCGCCGGTCGATTTCACCAGCACGATATCGTTGGCCTCGAATTTCCCGTAGCCGGTATCCGCCTTGATATGGACATGGCCATCGGTGGACGTCATGTCGATGTCGGAAGTGGTGGTGTTCGTATACTTGTGCGAGAAAACCTCGACCCGGTCGCCCTCGGTGACCCGCAGCGTGTCGAGCCCTTCGACCGTGGTGTCCCGGTATGCCCCGATCTTGTTGATCTGGTAGTCGCCGACGGTGTTGTCTTCGAACGTGCCGATCGTGGTGGTGCGCGATTCTCCTACATCGCGGGTTTCCAGCCCTTCCACCACCACGTGCAGGTCTTTTTCCGAGTGCAGCTTCACATATTCGCTGCCCAGCTTGTTTTCAATGTACAGGTGGCTTTCGTTGGCCGGGCTGCCATAGTGCGAGCGGCTGCTGAAGCCCACGATAGTGGGGGAGGGGCAGAAGCCCTCCGCCGGCATCTGGTGGTCGTTGTAGACGCGGCCCGTCACCAGCGGGCGATCCGGGTTGCCGCCGATGAAGTCCACCACCACTTCCTGGCCGACCCGCGGCGTGCTGACGGCGCCATAGCCGTTGCCCGCCGAATCGTTCGATACGCGCACCCAGCATGAACTGTTCTCGTCGGGCTGGTTATAGCGGTCCCAGCGGAAATGCAGTTTCACGCGCTGGTACTCGTCGGTATATACCTCGGCGCCGGCCGGGCCCGTCACCACGGCAGTCTGCGGGCCGGTGGTGCGGGGAATGGGCGTCACCATGGGCGCGCGGAACGGCAGGCTGGTGGGCTGCACCGTGAACTCGAAGCGGTATTCGCCCTCGCCTTCGCCGGACTGGTAGCCGGCCTCGGTCAGGAAATATTCCACCGAGACGATCAGGTATTCCCGGATATCCGCCTTGCGCGGGCTGCGCCGCAACCGGAACGTGTAGCCCGGGGCCAGGCCGCGCACATTGGCGCTGCCGCTGCAGCGCTCGCTGGCGGAGCGGGTTTCCTCGAGCCGGATCTTGACGTAGTGCTCGCCCTGCTGGACATCGACGTATCCGGCCTGCCATTCGTATATCTCGCGGTTGGCCTGCGCCACCGGGTAGCTGTCTTTCAGGCGGGTGTGCAGGTCGAGGCTGGATTTCTTGAAATCGTAGTCGTTGACGACATACTCGATGCCGCGCAGTTCTTCCCCGCTGCTCCAGGCGTGGATCGTCTGTTCTTCGGCCAGGACGTTGTCTTCGCGCGGGAAGTAATCCAGCGAGGCATAGTCCGGCAGCGGTTCGTGTTCGTTGATGTCGTCGATCAGCACCAGCGTGTGCTGGTTCTTGTCGTGCTTGAAGTAGTAGTAGATCCCTTCGTGTTCCATCAGCCGGCTGATGAAATCGAAATCGCTTTCTTCATACTGGACGCAATATTCGCGGGTTCGATAAGTGCCCTGCAGCCTTTTCTCGTAGACATAGCCGGAATACGAGCCCAGCACCTCGTCCAGTATCTCGACGACGCTCTTGTTCTGGTAGATCTTGCAATCGCGGTTGCGCGTCAGGTACCACAGCCAGGGCCGCACGGTGGCCCGGTAGCGCGCCAGGCGCAAGCCGCCCGACTCCTGCCCCACGTAGGCGAACCGGGTGACGTCGCCGCTCAGATGGCGCTTCGCGCCATGCTGGGTTTCTATTTCCAGGGTCAGCGGCTTGCCCAGCACCGAGGTGCCGCTGATTGCCGTGGTCTGCGCCACCAGTTCCACTTCAAACTCATACAGTTCGGACAAGGCTTCCCGTCCGTGCATGGTTTTGAACTTCAATGCCGCCCCGAGGGCGGTTTCAGCGACGACGACTCGATTCATGACCCCGACTCTGTGCAAGGTGTTGGGCGCAGATGTACCTGCTCCGACTGTGACACTTTCGAGGCAATACTAGATTTCCAAGATGCTGTTCACATGACAGTCAGCAAAACTTACATTTAAAGAAGATGTGTTGAAAACGCGGGCGCTAGCCGTCTACGCGGTTCGCGGCGGCAAACAAAAAGCCCCGGCGTGTATAACGCCGGGGCCTCGCGCCGGTGCCTGATGCCGCCCGGAAGGCCCAGGCAGAGGCAGCCGGAGTGGTCGCCGTTCAGGCTTCCTTTTGCGGCATTTCGATCTTGACCTCGAGCACTTCGAGGGTGTCCTGGCGTTCCAGGTGCACCTTGATGTCGTCGGGGTTGATGTTCACGTACTTGGAGATCACTGCGACCAGTTCTTGCTGCAGTTGCGGCAGGTAATCAGGCGAGGCGCCGCGCCCCGAGCGCTCGTGCGCCAGGATGATTTGCAGGCGTTCCTTGGCGACGACCGCCGAGGTTTTCTTCTGGCCCAGCAGAAACGACAGGAAGGACATTGCTTACTTCCCTCCGAACAGGCGCTTGAACAGGCCGGGCTTTTCGTAGTCGGTAAAGCGCAGCGGCTTTTCCTCGCCCAGGTAGCGGGCGACCACGTCCTTGTAGGCTTCGGCCACATCGGTATCGCGCAGGTGGATGGCGGGCAGGCCCTGGTTCGAGGCCTGCAGCACCGCTTCGGACTCGGGGATGACGCCGATCAGCTTGATGCGCAGGATGTCTTCGATGTCGGTCAGGGACAGCATTTCGCCGTCGATGACGCGCTTGGGGTTGTAGCGCGTGAGCAGCAGGTATTCCTTGACCGGCTCGTCGCCCTCGATGGCGCGGCGCGATTTGGCGGCCAGGATGCCCAGGATGCGGTCGGAGTCGCGCACCGAGGACACTTCGGGGTTGGTGACCACCAGGGCGTCGTCGGCGAAGTACGCGGCCATGAGGGCGCCGGTCTCGATGCCGGCGGGCGAGTCGCACACGATGTAGTCGAAGCCCATTTCCTTGAGGTCTTCGATGACCTTGGCCACGCCTTCCTGGGTGAGGGCGTCCTTGTCGCGGGTTTGCGAGGCCGGCAGGATGAACAGGTTCTCGAGCTGCTTGTCCTTGATGAGCGCCTGCTTGAGCGACGCTTCGCCCTGGATCACGTTGACGAAGTCATACACCACGCGGCGCTCGCAGCCCATGATGAGGTCCAGGTTGCGCAGGCCGACGTCGAAGTCGATGACGGCGGTCTTGTGGCCGCGCATGGCCAGTCCGGACGAGAAGCTGGCGCTGGTGGTCGTCTTGCCGACCCCGCCCTTGCCGGAAGTCACCACAACAATACGTGTCATGACCGTTTAACCCTTATGTTCGAATAAATCGCGTTATCGTAAAGCAAAAAGCCGCTGTAAGGCTTCTTACAAGATGTAGAAGTCGTGCCACGGCGCAAGCCCGGACTCACTTCTTGAGCGCCTCGATGCGCAGTGTTTCGCCGTCCAGGCGCACCAGCGCCGGCTGGTTGTGCAGGGAGCCGTCGAGCTTGTCTTCGACCACGCGGTAGACGCCCGCCACGGCCAGCAGTTCGGCATCGAGCTGGGTGGTGAAGATACGCGCCGAGGTGTCGCCGCGCGCGCCGGCCATGGCCTTGCCGCGCAGCGGTCCGTACACGTGCACGTTGCCGTCGGCGATCACCTCGGCGCCCTGGCTGACCATGCCGATGACCACCAGGTCGGTATGGCGCGCATAGACCCGCTGGCCCGAGCGCAGCGGCTTGGTGATGACCAGGGCGGTGGCGGGCGCCGGCGCCGGTTCCGCCGCGGCGGCGTCGGGCTGGGCGGCGGCCTCGCCGGCGGGTTCGGCCGGCTGCTGAGGCGCGGGGGCGCGGGTTTCCAGGGCGGCGGCGGGCGTGGCGGGCACCGGCGTGGCCACGTCGTTGGGCGGCGCCGTATCGATCACCGCGGGCGGCCGGGCCGCCGGGGTGGACAGCTCCACCGGCGCCAGGCCGGCCGCCTGGGCGGCCTGCAGATTGGCGCCGGCGGCCACCACGCCGATGGGCGGCAGGTTGTGGCCGCGCAGCGCCGCCAGCAGGGCGGGCCAGTCGATCGGCTCGTCCACGCGACTGGCGTCGACCACCACGGGTTCGTTTTCGAAGAAGCTGCCGGCGTCGGCCATGCGCTGGTCCAGCGCCGCGCTCAGGCGCTCCAGGTCGGCGCTGTGCAGCACCACGCGCACCGCATACAGGGTGGCGCTTTTGAAATCCAGGGCGAGGGAATCGGTAGTCATGGTCGCGGTGAGATCAGGCCGTGGCCCAGGAGTCGCGCAGCGTGACGATGCGGTTGAGCACCGGCGCCTCGGGCGTCGAGTCTTTGCTGTCGACCGTGAAATAGCCCAGGCGCTCGAATTGCCAGGTGGCGCCCGGCTCGGCCACGGTGCCGGGTTCGAGCCAGGCGTCCACCGTCTGGCGCGAGTTCGGGTTCAGGCAGGCCAGGAAATCCTTGTCGCCGGCGTCCGGGTGCGGGTCGGCGAACAGGCGGTCGTACAGGTGCACGCGCGCCGGCACGGCATGCGCCGCGCTGACCCAGGTGATGTTGCCCTTGACCTTGACGCTGTCGGCGCCCGGCGTGCCGCTCTTGGTGTCGGGCAGGTACTCGGCCTGGACTTCGGTGACCCGGCCGGATTCGTCCTTGGTGAAGCCGGTGCAGCGCACCACGTAGCCGTACTTCAGGCGCACGGTATTGCCCGGGTACAGGCGGAAGTATTTCTTGGGCGGGTCTTCGCGGAAGTCGTCGCGCTCGATCCAGAGTTCGCGCGAGAACGGGAATTCGCGCATGCCGGCGGCCGGGTCGTGCGGGTTGCGCGGGGCGCTGCAGCTTTCCTGCCGGCCTTCCGGGTAGTTGGTGATGACCAGCTTGAGCGGGTCCAGCACCGCCACCGAGCGCGGCGTGCCGGGGTCGAGGTCGTCGCGCACGGCCTGCTCCAGCAGGCTGTAGTCGATGCGCGAGTCGGACTTGGAAACCGCGGTGCGGTCGCAGAACAGCCGGATGGCCGAGGGCGTGTAGCCGCGCCGGCGCAGGCCGAACAGGGTGGGCATGCGGGGGTCGTCCCAGCCGTCGACGTAGCCCTCGCGCACCAGTTGCAGCAGCTTGCGCTTGCTGGTGACCACGTAGGTGAGGTTCAGGCGCGCGAATTCGTATTGGCGGGGCAGGGGGCGCGCCAGCTTGCCGAGCTCGGCCAGGCGCGCCAGGATCCAGTCGTAGAAGGGCCGCTGGTCTTCGAATTCCAGCGTGCAGATGCTGTGCGTGATGCCTTCCAGCGCGTCCTCGACCGGGTGCGCCCAGCTATACATGGGGTAGATGCACCATTTGTTGCCGGTGCGATGGTGCGTGGCATGGCGCACCCGGTACATGACCGGGTCGCGCAGGTTGATGTTGGGCGAGGCCATGTCGATCTTGGCGCGCAGCACCAGGCTGCCGTCCGGGTGCTTGCCGTCGCGCATCTCGGCCAGCAGGGCCAGCGATTCGGCGGCCGGGCGGTCGCGCCAGGGCGAGGCCACGCCGGGCTCGGTCAGGGTGCCGCGGTTGGCGCGGATCTGTTCGGCCGATTGCTCGTCGACGTAGGCGTGGCCGGCTTCCACCAGGGCCTGCGCGAACTCGTACATGTAGCCGAAGTAGTCGCTGGCGAAATACAGGTTGTCGTTGCCGTCGGCCTTCCAGTCGAAGCCCAGCCAGTGCACAGCGTCGATGATGGCATCGACGTATTCCTGGTCTTCCTTCTCGGGGTTGGTGTCGTCGAAGCGCAAGTGACACACGCCGCCGTAGTCGCGCGCCAGCCCGAAGTTCACGCAGATGCTCTTGGCGTGGCCGATGTGCAGGTAGCCGTTGGGCTCGGGCGGGAAGCGGGTGCGGATGCGCGCCGGGTCGGGCGCGCCCTGGGCCTGGACGGCCGCCGGGCCGGGGGCGCCGGCCCAGCGCTTGCCCTGGAAGCGGTCGGCCTGCAGGTCATCTTCGATGATGTTGCGCAGGAAATTGCTGGCGGCGGGAGGCGTCGAGGCGGTGGTCATGCTGGGAGCGTGGGAAAAGGCAGCGGCAAAGCGTCAATTTTGCCACGTCCCGGCCCCGACCCCGGGATCGCCCCGTTCCCCACGCCGCCGTAACAGGCTCTACACTACCGGCCATCATGGATACTGTCCCCCTTCTGCTGGCGCGCATCCAGTTCACAGCCAGCCTCAGCTTTCTCGCCCTGTTCATGGCCCTGGCCCTGGCGCTGGCCTGGATGCTGCTGTTTTTCAAGCTGCGCGCGCACGCCACCAGGCTGCCCGGCTGGACCGCCGCCTACCGCTTCTGGGTGCGCATTTTCGCGCTGTCCTTCGTGCTGACTCTGGCGGCGGCCCTGCCGGCCCTGGTCCAGCTGGGCAGCCTGTGGCCCGGCCTGATGGACAAGATCGGCAACGTGGCCGGTCCGTTCATCGGCTTCGGGGTGCTGTCGGTGTTCATCCTGAAATCGTGCTTCCTCGGCGTCATGCTGTTCGGCCAGCGCCGGGTATCGGGCGCGGTGCATACCCTGGCGGTGTTCATGGTGGCGGTGGGGCAGGCGGTGGCGCTGTTCTGGGTGGTGGCGCTGCAGTCGTGGGTGCAGACGCCCGCCGGGGCCACCCTGATCGATGCGCGCTACCAGGTCTACGACTGGCCGGCGGCGATCTTCAACCCCTCGCTGGCCTGGAACCTGGGCCTGATGGTGCTCTGGTCGGCGCTGGCGGCGGCTTTCCTGATGCTGGGGGTGACCGCCCTGCAGGCGCTGCGGCGTCCGCTCGACGAGGGCGAACGCTGCGCCTTCAAGACGGCCCTGGTGGTAGCGACGGCCGCCGCGCTGTTGCAGGCGCCGGTGCTGGACGGGGCCGGCCGCGTCATGGCCGAGCACCAGCCGGCCAAGGCGGCCGCCGCCGCGGGCTACTGGCACAGCGGGCCGCAGCCGCACTGGACGCTGGCCGGCTGGCCGGATGCGCGCGCCCAGGCGAACCGCTACGCGGTGACGCTGGACGGCCTGGGCGCCGACTGGCTGGGCCGCGATCCGCAGGGCCGCTACCAGGGCCTGGACAAATTCTCGGGCATGCGCCCCCCCGTGGCGCTGACGTTCTGGTCGCTGCGCGTGGCGCTGCTGCTGGGCCTGGTCATGCTGCTGGCCGCCTGCGCGACCCTGGCCCTGACGGCGCGGCGCGGGCTCGACCCGGCGCAATTGCCGCCGTGGTGGCTCCGTGTGCTGGTGGGCACCATGTATGCGGGCGGCCTGGCCGTGCTGGCGGGCGGGGTGTTCTCGCTGGTTGGCATGCAGCCCTACGCGGTCAATGGCACCGTGACGCAGACCGAGGTGCTCGGCCCGGCTGGCGCCACTGCGCTGGGGGCCAGCCTGGCCGGCTACGCGGCGCTGTACGTCGTGCTGCTGGTGGCCTTCAACGGCATGCTGTTCCATGCGGCCCGCTACGGGGTGGTGCCGGTACGCAAACCCGGGGGGTCGCCCCAATGATCGACATGCTGGCCGCTTCGCTGGGCGTGAATGCCAACGATCCCACGTTCTGGATCCCGCTGGTCTTCATGCTGCTGCTGTTCCTGCTGATCGCCGGCGGGGTGGTGCTGGACGGCTTCGACCTGGGGGTGGGCATGCTGCTGCCGCTGGCGCCGGCCGACGAGCGCGGCCGCATGATGAGCCTGCTCAGCCCCTGGCGCGACGCCAATGAGTTCTGGCCGCTGCTCGGCATCGGTTTGTTCGCCTCGGCATTTCCGCTGGCCTGGGGCGCCATATTCGGCAAGCTGTATGGGCCGCTGGCATTGATGGCGCTGGGGCTGGTGCTGCGCAGCGTTTCGTTCGAATTCCGCATCCGCGCGCGCGCCGAGCTCAAGGCGCGCTGGATCACCGGTTTCTGGCTCGGCTCGCTGGCCACCGCCTTCGGCCAGGGCATGATCCTGGGCCGCATTGCCACCGGCTACCAGACCGCCGCCGGCTACGGCTGGTTCTCCGTCTTCATGGGTTTCTGCGCGGTCGCCGCCTACGTGTTGCTGGGGGCGGCCTGGCTGGTCATGCGGGTCGACGGCGACCTGCAGCGCCGCGCCGCGCGCTGGGGGCGCCACGCCATCCGCTGGACGGCGGTCGGCATGGCGGCCACCTCGGTCATGCTGGGGCTGGCCAATGCCGGCATATTCTATAAATGGAGCAGTTCCGGCGGGCTGGCGGTGGCCGTGGCGGTGTGGGCCGTGATGCTGGTGTGCTTTTCCAGCGCCGAGATGCTGCTGGCCCGCGTGCCGGGCCGCGCCGAATCCCACAGCTGGCTGCCGTTCGTGCTCTGCGTGGTGCTGTATGTGCTGATGCTGGCGGGGCTGGCCTACAGCCTGTTCCCGTACCTGATCCTGGACGACATGACCCTGTGGGACGCGACCGCCTCGATCGGCTCGATGCGGCTGGTGCTGGCCGGCGCGGTGATCGGCGTGCCGGTGGTGCTGGTCTTCAACCTGCTGGCCTACCGCTCGGTATTCGGCAGGGAGCGTCGCGGCGCCTAGGTTTCCTCAGGCCGCCACGGGCAGGCTGATGCGCACCAGCAGGCCGCCGCCCTCGGCCTGCAGCAAGGCCAGGGTGCCGCCGTGCGCCCGGGCGATCGCCTCGGCCAGGGCCAGGCCCAGGCCGACATTGCCGGTGCGGGTGCGGGCGTCGTCCAGCCGGGCGAACGGCCTGAGCGCCTCGGCGCGCCGTTCGGCGGCGATGCCGGGGCCGTGGTCGGCCACTTCCAGCACGGCCTGCGCGCCTTCGCGGCGCAGCCGCACTTCCACCGGCGGCTTGCCGTGGTGCAGCGCGTTGCCGATCAGGTTGTCCAGCAGCCGGCCCAGCGCCACCGCGTCGCCCTGCACGGTCAGGGCTTCGTCCGGCGCCTCCAGCGTGACCGGGGTGCCGGTGCTTTCCCAGGCGCCCACCCGCTCGGCCAGCCAGTCGGGCAGGGCGAGCGGCGCGTAGCGGTAGGCGGCCGGGTCCGTGCCGCGCACGAAGCCGATGAACTGGTCCACCATGTGCTGCATGTCCTGCAGGTCCTTGCGCAGCCCTTCCTTCAGGGCCGGGTCGTCGGCCATTTCGATGCGCAGCCACATGCGCGACAGCGGCCCCTTCAGGTCGTGCGGCAGGCCGGAGAGCAGGGTGCGCCGCACCGAGTCGGATTCGGCCAGAGCGTCGAGCATGGCGTTGAACCGCTCGCCCAGGGCGCGGGTTTCGTGGGGGCCGGAGGGTTCCACCCGTTGCGGCTGACCGGCAGCCAGGCGGTCGGCCGCGTCCGCCAGCCGGGTCAGGGGCCGGGTGATGTGCCAGGAGAAGCCTGCCGCCAGCAGCAGCACCAGGCCCAGCCCGCCCAGCCAGAACGCGATCAGCGGCGTGGCTACCGGCGGGTCGAGGCGGTCGAGCGGGATCACCAGCCATTCGCGCAGGCGGGGCGCGTCCTCGGTGTCCGGGTTGCGCGCCAGCGAAATGAAGATCTCGGGCCGCGGGCCGTGCGACAGCGCCACCCGGGTGCCGTCGTTGAGCCGGTCGTTCAGCTCGCGGATCGGCCCGCGCAGGTCGCGCCGGATGTCGTCGGGCGGGGGGGCGTGCATGCGGCGGAAGCGCTCGCGCCGCGCCTCTTCGTCCTCGTCGCGGCCCGCCCCGGGCGGCCGGCGCTCGAAGCGCTGCAGGCGGGCCTCGGCCGGCAGGGTGCGCGACCACAGCCGCCATTGGTTCTGCGAGGCATTGCGCACGAACTCGGCGCGCTCTTCGGTCGGAATCTGCGATACGGCGGCGCGCAGGGTGCGGATGGTGGTGGCGATGTAGCCGATGGCCACGTCCTCGAGGAACTTCTGGCGGTAGTACGAGACGGTGGCCAGCGTGGCGGCCTGCGCCAGCAGCACCGCGCCCAGCACGAGCAGGACCAGGCGCGCCCGCAGCGAGCGGGGCAGCAGGAAGCGGGTGAGGCGCTGCACGTCAGCCCTTAGGGGGAGAACCGGTAGCCGATGCCCCAGACGGTCTGGATCCAGCGCGGTTGCTTGGGGTCGTCCTCGATGGCGCGCCGCAGGCGCAGGATGGCGATGTCGATGGCGCGGTCGTTGCGCTCGCCGCCGTCGTCGTCGCGGGCCAGCGCCAGCAGGCGCTCGCGCGAAAGGGGCTTGCCGGCGTTGCGCACCAGCGCTTCCAGCAGGTTGATTTCGCCGCCGGTGAGCTTGACCGGTTCGCCCTCGCGCAGCAACTGGCGCATGGCCGGATCGAACACGAACGGCCCGAAGGCCACCGGCGCGTCCTTGGTCAGGGCCGAGGGGCCGCGCTTGCGGCGCAGCACGGCTTCGATGCGGGCCAGCAGCTCGCGCGGGTCGAACGGCTTGCCCAGGTAGTCGTCGGCGCCCGCCTCCAGGCCGATGATGCGGTCGACGGCTTCGTCGCGCGCGGTGAGCAGGATGACGGGAATGTCTTCGCCCTGTTCGCGCAGGCGGCGGCAGGCATCGGCGCCGTCGCCGCCGGGCAGCATGCGGTCCAGTACGAGCAGGTCGGGCGCATAGCGGGCGATGCGCGCCGGCAAGTCGCTGGCGTCGGGCGCCAGCAGCGTGTCGTAGCCATGCCGGTTGAGGTAGTCGGCCAGCAGTTGCCGCAAGGCCGGGTCGTCGTCGACGACCAGCAGCTTGGTATGTGGGGTGTCCATGGTCGCCATAGTGGCCGCGGATCGGTCGGGGGACAAGGGGCGGGAAATGGATTGAAATATACCGTGATGGCTAGTCGTTTCACTAAAATAGCCATCGATTCCCATGCGCTCGCTTAACAACGTTTACAGATGTCCCGCCTCCCGGTCTTTACACTGATTCGTGTCATGACCACGCGCGAATTCCCGCGCAAGCGAGTAGCCCGTCCCCTTTTTGCGGCGGCGCTGGCCGGCAATATGGCCCTCGGCGCTTGCGCCCCTCTCGACACGCCCCCGCCGGCCGCCGTGGCCACGGAAGAGGTCACGGCGGCCGCCGCCGCGCCGGCGACGCCGGCGGGCCAGGCACGCGCCGGCTGGCAGCGCGCCGATGTCGAACGCGCCGCCCAGTTCGGGATCTCCGTCCTGGCGCCGGCCCAGCCCATTCCGGTGACGCCCGCCACCCTCGCGCCATCGCGCGAGCTGGACTTCGACCCCGCGCCGTGCGGCTTGCGGCCCGCGGAAGGACTGACCGACGCCTCGGTGCAGTCCGGCGCCGAGGCGCCGGCGGACCCGGCTCCGCTGCCGATCCAGTGCGCCAACGTGTTTCCCGACGTCCCGCCCGTGGCGGCGCAGAATTATTCGTTCGGACTGGAGACCCTCGACCCGGTGCCGGGCGGGTCGGTCATGGTGGTGACGGGCGTGGCCCAGCCGACCAGCCCATGGTTTTCCTCGGTAGGCTCGCAACAGGGCTTCGCGTACAGCGGCGGGCGCTGGATCTACCGCGACACGGCCGGGCCGACGGTCGCGCTGGGCAACCTGACCGCCAACGCGCCGATCTGGGGCAGCACCGTGCCGATCGGCGGGCTGCAGGTCTCGGACTGGCACGGCGGCGCGCAGGCGGTGCCGGAGGGGCGGCTGGCCTACTCGTCGGCGCTGGGCAAGATCAACTACACCGACGCCTCGGCGACTTCCGGGGCCATCGATTACGGCGTGACCGCCGGCAGCGGCACGCTGCGCTACGGCGTGACGCCCCAGCTGACGCTCGAAAGCCAGATGCAGAGCGCGCCCTCGCTTTCCACGCGCGGGCTCGGCACCACTTATTCCGCCGGCGCGCTGGGCACCTTCCAGGCGGGCGCCACCCACAGCACCTTCGACCATATCAATGCCTGGCGCTATCGCTTCGGCTACAACGTCAACCTCATGGAGTCCGTCAGCCTGGCGGTGACCAACGAGCAGACCGACGCCGGTTTCGGCGACCTGTCCTTGTACCGCGACGGCGCCGCGGCGAATGCGCAGATGCGCAACACCGTGGCGGCCGGCGTGCCGCTGCACGGCTGGGGCACTCTGAGCGGCACCTATAGCGGGCTGCGCGAGAACGGCGAACCGGTCGAGCAGCGCTTCGGGCTGCAGCACAGCATGCAGGTGGCGCCCAGCGTCCGTCTGGCGGTGGGCGCCGACCGGGACGTGATTTCCGGCGACTACGAAATGCGCGCCGGCGTGACCATGCCGGTCGACGCCTTCATGCGCGGGCGCTGGCTGCCGTGGTAGTGGCGCCGCGGGCACGCCCGGCTGGCCGCGGCGCAATTGAGGCTTAAAATCCCCGCCATGACGCATTCCGCTACTCCCCATGTCTGACCCCCGCGCCCAGGAAGTCCTGCAGCGCGTCTTCGGCTACGAATCCTTTCGCGGCGACCAGCAGGCCATCGTCGATCACGTCATCGGCGGCGGCGACGCGCTGGTGCTGATGCCCACCGGCGGCGGCAAGTCGCTGTGCTACCAGGTGCCCGCCCTGGTGCGCGCCGGCACCGGCGTGGTGGTGTCGCCGCTGATTGCCCTGATGCAGGACCAGGTCGACGCGCTGACCGAACTGGGCGTGCGCGCGGCCTTCCTCAATTCCACCCAGGACTGGCGCGTGGCGCGCGATGTCGAGCAGGCGTTCCTGGCGGGCGAGCTCGACCTGTTGTACGTGGCGCCCGAACGCCTGCTGACCGACCGCTGCTTGCAGTTGCTGGAGCGCGGCCGGATCGCCCTGTTTGCCATCGACGAAGCGCACTGTGTGTCGCAGTGGGGGCACGACTTCCGGCCCGAGTACCTGGGGCTGTCGATGCTGCACGAGCGCTGGCCCGATGTGCCGCGCATCGCCCTGACCGCCACGGCCACCGCCGCCACCCGCGTGGAGATCGCCCAGCGCCTGGCGCTGGACGAGGCGCAGCATTTCGTGGCCAGCTTTGACCGTCCCAATATCCGCTACCGCATCGTCGAGAAGAACGAGGTGCGGCGCCAACTGCTGGACCTCATCCGTACCGAGCACGAGGGCGATTCCGGCGTGGTGTACTGCCTGTCGCGCGCCCGCGTCGAGGAAACCGCCGACTTCCTGTGCCAGAACGGCATCAATGCGCTGCCGTACCATGCCGGGCTCAGCACCGCGGTGCGGGCGGCCAACCAGTCGCGTTTCCTGCGCGAGGACGGCATCGTCATGGTGGCCACCATCGCCTTCGGCATGGGCATCGACAAGCCCGACGTGCGCTTCGTGGCCCATATCGACCTGCCCAAGTCCGTGGAAGGCTATTACCAGGAAACCGGCCGCGCCGGCCGCGACGGCCTGCCGGCCACCGCCTGGCTGGCGTACGGCCTGCAGGACGTGGTGCAGCAGCGCCGCATGATCGACGAATCGCCGGGCGACGAGGCCTATCGCCGCCGCCTGGGCCAGCAGCTCGACGCCATGCTGGGCCTGTGCGAAACGGTGGAATGCCGGCGCGTGCGCCTGCTGGCGTACTTTGGCCAGACCATCACCGCCTGCGGCAATTGCGATGTCTGCCTGGAGCCGCCGCAGGCCTGGGACGGCACCGTGGCGGCGCAGAAAGTGCTGTCGGCGGTGTATCGCCTGTGGAAGGAACGCGGCCAGCGCTACGGCGCGGGCCATATCATCGACATCCTGCGCGGCAAGGTCACCGACCGCACGCGCCAGCACGGGCACGAGACGCTCAGCGTGTTCGGCGTGGGCGCGGACCTGTCCGAGAACGCCTGGCGCGGCGTGCTGCGGCAATTGCTGGCGCAAGGGCTGCTGGCCGTCGATCACGAAGGCTATGGCACGCTGGCGCTGACGGAAGGCAGCCGGGCGGTGCTCAAGGGCGAGCGCCAGCTGATGCTGCGGCGCGAGCCGGAACGCAAGGCGCGCGGCGCCAAGTCGGGCGGCCGCGCGCGCGCCGCCGCCGTGGACCTGCCGGCCGAGGTCCAGCCGCTGTTCGAGGCGCTGCGCAACTGGCGCGGCGAAGTCGCCAAGAGCCACGGCGTGCCGGCCTACGTGATCTTCCATGACGCCACGCTGCGCGAGATCGCGCTGGCGCGGCCGGCGTCGATGGACGAACTCGGCCACATCAACGGCGTGGGCGTGCGCAAGCTCGAGGCCTACGGCGAAGACATCCTGCGGCTGGTGGCGTAAGCGGCAAGCCGCGTGATCTGGGCGAGGCGCCATGCACCAGCGGTGCGGGCAGGGCTTCCGGTGAAGTGTCAGACACCTGCGGTGTCTGACACCCGTGCTATCCGGAGTGCCCGGCGCCCATTCTGCCGGGGCGCCGCTTCCATCATTTGCCGAACAGGTCGCCGCTGCCCGATGGCGGCGCCAGGCCCAGGTGGCGCCAGGTGGTCTGGGTGGCCATGCGGCCGCGCGGCGTGCGCTGCAGGTAGCCGTGCTGGATCAGGTAGGGCTCGATGACGTCTTCGATGGTGTCGCGTTCTTCGCCGATGGCCGCCGCCAGGCTGTCCACCCCCACGGGGCCGCCGTCGAACTTGTGGATGATGGCTTCCAGCAGCTTGCGGTCCATCAGGTCGAGCCCCTGCGGGTCGACTTCCAGCATGGCCAGCGCCCGGCCGGCCGAATCGGCGTCGATGGTGCCCTGCGATTTCACTTCGGCGTAGTCGCGCACCCGCCGCAGCAGGCGGTTGGCGATGCGCGGGGTGCCGCGCGCGCGGCGCGCCACTTCGGCGGCGCCGTCCGGCGTGATGGCGGCATTGAGCAGCCCGGCGCTGCGCGTGACGATGCGCGCCAGGTCGTCGGCGTTGTAGAACTCCAGCCGCGACACGATGCCGAAGCGGTCGCGCAGCGGGTTGGTCAGCATGCCGGCGCGCGTGGTGGCGCCCACCAGGGTGAACGGCTGCAGGTCCAGCTTGACACTGCGCGCCGCCGGGCCTTCGCCGATCAGGATGTCGATCTGGAAATCTTCCAGCGCGGGGTAGAGGATTTCCTCGACCACCGGCGACAGGCGGTGGATCTCGTCGATGAACAGGACGTCGTTTTTCTCGAGATTGGTCAGCAGCGCCGCCAGGTCGCCCGGGCGTTCCAGCACCGGGCCGGACGTCTGGCGCAACTGCACGCCCATTTCGTGGGCGATGATGTGGGCCAGCGTGGTCTTGCCCAGCCCCGGCGGGCCGAACAGCAGCACGTGGTCGAGCGCTTCGCCGCGCTTGCGGGCGGCGGCGATGAAGATCTCGAGCTGTTCGCGGGCGCGCTGCTGGCCGACGTATTCCTGCAGCGCCTTGGGGCGCAGGGCGCGTTCGATGGATTCTTCGTTGGGCGACACCGGTTGCGGCGTCACCAGCCGGGGGGCGTCGGGCAGGGAGGAAAGCGAGTCGGACTGGATGGCCATGATTCAGAGCGGGGCAGGCCGCGGAAGGCCGGCGCGGTTGGATCGTACACCACGCAGGGTACACCACGCGGCGGTCCGGCGGGGAGTGCGGCGGGCCCGGCGCGCGGCAAGTGGCGATATCATGCACCGGTTCGCCATACCGCTTCCAAGGATATCCATGTCTGCCGCACTGCCCACCTATGAAGATGTCGTCCGCGCCAGCGAAGTGCTGGCCGGCGTGGCGCACCGCACGCCGGTGCTCACTTCGTCCACCGCCGACGCCCGCACGGGCGCCCGGGTATTCTTCAAGTGCGAGAACTTCCAGCGCATGGGCGCCTTCAAGTTCCGCGGCGGCTACAACGCCATTGCGCGGCTGACGCCGGGGCAGCGCGCCGCGGGCGTGGTGACGTTCTCGTCGGGCAACCATGCCCAGGCCATCGCGCTGGCCGCCCGCCTGCTGGGCGTGCGGGCCACCATCATCATGCCGCACGACGCCCCGGCGGCCAAGCGCGCCGCCACGGAAGGCTACGGCGGGCAGGTGGTCACCTACGACCGCTATACCGACGACCGCGAAGCCGTGGCGCGGCGCATCCAGGCCGAGACCGGCGCCACCCTGATCCCGCCGTACGACCATCGCGACGTGATCGCCGGCCAGGGCACGGCCGCCAAGGAACTGTTCGAGGAGGTCGGCCCGCTGGATGCGCTGTTCGTCTGCCTGGGCGGCGGCGGCCTGCTGGCCGGCTCGGCGCTGGCGGCCGAGGCGCTGAGTCCGGGCTGCCAGGTCTATGGCGTCGAACCCGAGGCCGGCAACGACGGCCAGCAGTCGCTGCGCAAGGGCGAGATCGTGCGCATCGCCACGCCCAAGTCGCTGGCCGACGGCGCCGTCACGACGCACCTGGGCGAGCTGACGTTTCCCGTGATCCAACGCCTGGTGAGCGACATCGTCACGGTTACCGACGCGCAGCTGGTCGACACCATGAAGTTCTTCGCCGAACGCATGAAGATCGTGGTCGAGCCCACCGGCTGCCTGTCCACCGCGGCCGTGCTGCAGCACGTGGTGGCTATGCCGGGCAAGCGGGTCGGGGTCATCATCAGCGGCGGCAACGTCGACCTGGCGGCGTACGCGCGCTTGCTGGCCGCCTGAGCTCCGCGCCGGCTTGCGGCTGGCCGCCGCGCAGGGCAGAATGACCCTACTGGCTTGGCAGAAGAGGGGCAGCGGCAATGCGTATCCTGCTCATCGGCGGTACCGGCTTCATCGGCCGGCATGCGGCGGCGCGGCTGGCGGCGCGCGGCCATTTCCTCATCGTGCCCACGCGCAATTACGGCCGCGGGCGCGACCTGCTGCCGCTGCCCACGGTCACGCTGGCCGAGGCCGACGTACACGACGACGCCGAGCTCGACCGCCTGCTGCGCGAATGCGACGCGGTCATCAACCTGGCCGGCATCCTGCATGGCGGCAGCGGCCGCCCGTACGGGGCGGGCTTCGCCCGCGTCCATGTGCAATTGCCGCAGCGCATCGCGCAGGCGTGCCGCCGCAACGGCGTGCGCCGCATGCTGCACATCAGCGCCCTGGGCGCCGATCCGCAGGGGCCCAGCATGTACCTGCGCTCCAAGGGCGACGGCGAAGCCGCCGTGCGGGCGGCCTTCGCCGACTGGCCCGAGGGCGCTTGCACCATCTTCCGCCCTTCGGTCGTGTTCGGGCCGGACGACCACCTCACCACGCTGTTCGCGCGGCTGGCGCGCTGGCTGCCCGTCGTGCCGCTGGCGGGCGCGGGCGCGCGCATGCAGCCGGTCTACGTGGGCGACGTGGCCGCGGCGCTGGAGACGGCGCTGACCAATCCCCATACCGCCGGCAAAGCCTATGGCCTGTGCGGCCCGCAGGTGCATACGCTGGCCGACATCGTGCGCCTGTGCGCCGCCTGGAGCGGCCATCCCCGGCCGGTGTGCGCCCTGCCCACGGGGGTGGCCAGGTTGCAGGCGCTGTTCTTCGAGTGCCTGCCGGGCACGCCGCTGATTTCACGCGACAACCTGGCGTCACTGACCGTCGACAACGTGTGCGCCGGGCCGCTGGCGCCTGAATTGGGGCTCACTCCCGTGGCCATGGAGGCGATCGTGCCGGGCTACCTGAAGTCCGCGCCGGCCTGAGTCCGGCCAGGCTATCGGCCGTCCTCCGGCCCGCCCGCGGCCGTGCCGCCCGTGCCCAGCGGCACCAGGCGGGCCTGTACTTCGCGCACCACCACTTCCAATTGCGCCGCCAGGGCCTGGGCGGCCGGCGACAGGCTGCGATCGCGCCGATGCAGCAGGCCGATGTCGCGGTGCGCCGAGGCATCGCACAGCGCCGCGCATTGCAGCCCGGCCAGGTTCAGTTCCGGCAACGCCAGCCGCGGCAGCACGCTGACGCCCAGGCCCTGGCGCACCATGCCGGCCGCGGTGCCCATGTTGGTGACGTCGTAGACCGGCGCCGCCGCGCCCGCGCCGGCGTCTTCGCGCAGGGCGCGGTCGAACTGCTGCCGCGCGTTCGATCCCTGCGACAGCAGGATCAGGTCGTAGCGCAGGACATCGCGCCAGCGCACCGCCGGCAGGCCGGCCAGCGCATGGCCCGCCGGATAGACCGCGCAGAAGCAATCCGCCACCAGCGGATGGAAGCGCAGGTCCGGGGCCGGTTCGGTCTGCGCCGCCAGGGCGAACTCGATCTGGTTGGTGCGCAGCATGGCCAGCAATTCGTCGTTGTGCGCTTCCACTACGCGCACCGTCAGCGCCGGATGCAGCTGGCGCAGCCGTCCCACCGCCGGCGGCGCCAGGGTCAGCGCGGTAGAGGGCAGGGCGCCCAGCACGATGGTGCCGCGCCGCACCGCCGCCAGGTCGGCCAGGCTGCGATAGGCCTCTTCCAGGTCGGCGATGGGGCGTTGCGCGCGCGCGTGCAGTTCCTGGCCCGCCGATGTCAGGCTGATGCTGCGCGTGGTGCGCTCGAACAGCCGCAGCCCCAGCACTTCCTCCAGGTCGCGGATCAGCGCGGTGAAGGACGGCTGCGTGACGCCCAGGCGGTCGGCGGCGTGCGTAAAGGACCCGGTTTCCACGGCCAGCAGGAAGGCCTTGATGGGCCGGTACTTGATATTCATAGCCATAAGCTAATAATAGCTAATAAATATCGATTTGATCGTAATAATGTCCTGGCTGAAGATGCGGGCTCGACGAATTTCCGGAGCAGCAGCAGTCATGGATGCCCCTCATCCCACCCCGTTCCGCCTGGGCGCCCAATGGCGCACCGGTGGCGCGGGCGATCCCGTCATCACCTCCATTGACCCGGCCGACGGCAGCGTCGCCGGCATCGTGGTGCGCGCCACGCCCGCCGATGTCGACCAGGCGGTATCGCTGGCCTGGGACGCGTTCCGCCGGCAGCCGTGGCGCAAGCTGCGGCCCGACCAGCGCGCCGCCACTCTGTATGAAATCGGCCGCCGCCTGCTGGCCGAGCGCGAGCCGCTGGCGCGGCTGCAGATGCGCGACAGCGGCAAGCCCTGGAAAGAATGCCTGCACATGGTCGACAGCGCGGCCGGGCACTTCCGCTATTACGCCGCGGTATGCGAAACGTGGCAGAACGAGCTGACCTCGCCGCGCGGCGAGTACTTCTCGATGGCGCTGGCTGAACCGTTCGGCGTGATCGCCGCCATTACGCCATGGAACTCGCCGATCATGAACGAGGCGCAGAAAGCCGCGCCGGCCCTGGCGGCCGGCAACGCGGTGCTGCTCAAGCCTTCGGAGGAAACCCCGCAGTTGGCCCTGGAGCTGGCGCGCATTTGCACTGAAGCCGGCCTGCCGGAAGGCCTGCTGATCGTCCTGCCCGGACATGGCGAGGACGTGGGCGCCGCCCTGGTCGGCCATCCCGGCGTGCGCATGGTGTCGTTCACCGGCGGCACCGAGACCGGCCGCGCCATCGGCGCCGTCGCCGGCCGGCGCCTGATCCCGGCGGGGCTGGAGCTGGGCGGCAAGTCGCCGCACATCGTGTTCGAGGACGCCGACCTGGACCGCGCCGTGGCGGGCGTCATGTCGGGCATCTTCGGATCGGCCGGGCAGAGCTGCGTGGCGGGCTCGCGGCTGTTCGTGCAGAAGTCGGTCTATGCGCGCGTCATGGACGCGCTGGTGGCGCGCACGCGCGAATTGCGCGTCGGCCTGCCGCACGACCCGGCGACGCAGATGGGGCCGCTAGTGTCGCGCGCCCACCGGGACAAGGTGGCCGGCTATGTCGACATCGCGCGCGGCGAAGGCGGCAAAGTGCTGGTCGGCGGCGCCATGCCCGCGGACCCGGCCCTGGCGCGCGGCTGGTTCTACCTGCCCACCATCATCGACGGCCTGGACAACCGCGCGCGCGCCTGCCAGGAAGAGATTTTCGGGCCCGTGCTGGTCGCCCTGCCGTTCGACGACGAGGACGACGTGGTCGCGCAGGCCAACGACACCGCCTTCGGCCTGGCGGCCGGCATGTGGACCGCGGACTACGCGCGCGCCTGGCGGGTCGCGCGGGAGATCGAGGCCGGCTCGGTCTGGATCAATACCTACAAGCAGTCGCACATCGCCACGCCGTTCGGCGGGTTCAAGGACAGCGGCCTGGGCCGCGAGAAGGGCCTGCACGGCCTGCGCCTGTACAGCCAGGTCAAGAGCGTGTACTGGGGCCTGCATCAACAACCTATGGGACTTTGAAGTCATGACGCAAGAAGCGAGCAACGCGGCGCTGCCCCTGGCGGGCGCGCGCATCCTGATCGCCGGCGCCGCCAGCCTGGTGGGCTCGCACACCGCCGAAGCCCTGCTCGAGGCCGGCGTGCGCGAAGTGGTGCTGCTGGACAACTTCGCCTTCGGCACGCCGGAGGCCATCGCCCACTTGCAGGACGACGCGCGCGTGAAGGTAGTACGCGGCGACCTGATGCGCCTGCCCGACCTGCTGGCGGCCACCGAGGGCGTGGACGGAGTATTGCACCTGGCCGCCTACATGACGCTGGGCTTCGCCCAGACGCCCTGGCAAGCGGTGGACGTCAATGTCCGCGGCGCGCAGAACATGCTGGAAGCCTGCCGCGCCAACCGGGTGCGCAAACTGGTGTTCGCCTCGTCCAACGCGGTGTACGGCTACGGCGCGGGCATCGCCGGGGCGCTGGTCGAGAACGGCCCGTTCCATTCGACCGGCGCGCCGCCGGCGGCCATTCTGTACGGCGCCTCGAAGATCATGGGCGAGCAGCTGTGCCGCCAGTACTTCCAGAAATTCGGCCTGGACTATGTGGTGCTGCGCTATTCCACGGTGTATGGCGAGCGCCAGCATTACCGCGCGGCGAATTCGCTGTACATCATGGACACCTATGACCGCGTGCGCAAGGGCGAGCGCCCCGTGCTGCCGGGCGACGGCACCGACACCAAGCACTTCGTGCATGTGTCCGACGTGGCGCGCGCCAACGTGGCGGCGTTCGAGAGCGCGGCGACCGACATCGCGGTGAATGTGTCGGGCCCCGCCCCCATCACCACCGGCGAACTGGTGCGGCTGGTGCTGGACTACTGCGGCAGCGATCTCGAGCCCGAGGTGCGGCCGGACCCGCCCGGCACGGTGCGGCTGACTTCCGGCGGCGCCTTCCATATCCCCCACGACCTGGCGGGGCAGTTGATCGGCTGGCAGCCGCGCGTCGCGATGCGCGAAGGCGTGGCGCGCCTGCTGGCCTGGCGCGAGGCGCAAGAGGCCGGCGCGCGCGGCTGAAGCGCGCGCCGCAATATCCGTGCGGCGCGCTGTGCGGCGCCGCGCGGGATCAGGGTTTTTCTGTCAATCCAATAAGGTGGAGACACATATGTTCAAGTTGCGCAATCTGTTCGCGGGCCTGGCGGTCGGCCTGGCAAGCCTGGGCGCGGCCGCGCCGGCCTGGGCCTGGCCCGACCGGCCCGTCGAGCTGATCGTCGGCTTCGCGCCCGGCGGCGGCACCGACCTCACCGCCCGCGCGCTGGCGGTGTTCCTGGAAAAGGAACTGGGCGGCAGCGTGGTGGTGGTCAACAAGCCCGGTGCGTCCAGCGCGATCGCGCTGTCGTATGTGGCGCGCGCCAAGCCGGACGGCTACACGCTGGCCATGACCAACATGCCCGGCCTGGTGTCGCTGCCGATCGAGCGCCAGCCCGGTTTCGCGGCGGACGATTTCACCTATCTGGCGAACCTGGTGCGCGATCCCAGCGCCTTCAGCGTGGCCATGGACAGTCCTTACCGGACACTCGGCGAATTGGTCGCGGCGGCCCGGGAAAAGCCCGGCCTGATCAGCTACGGCTCGACCGGCGTCGGCACCGACGACCATCTTGCCATGGTGCTGTTCCAGGGGCTGACCGGCACGACGCTGAACCACGTGCCGTATAACGGCGCCGGCCCGCTGCGCACCGCGGTGCTGGGCGGGCACACCGTGATAGGCGGGATCAACCTGGGCGAGGCCATGCCGTATCACGGCCAGAACATGCGCATCCTGGCCCAGGCCAGCGCGCAGCGCTCGCCGCTGGCGCCCGACGTGCCGACCTTCAAGGAGCAGGGCGTGGACCTGGTGTTCGCGTCCGAGCGCGGCATTGTCGCGCCCAGGGGCTTGCCGCCGGACATCGAACAGAAGCTCGCCGGCGCGCTCGAGCGGGTGGCCGCCGATCCGGCGTTCCGCCGGCAGATGGCGCAGCAATTCACCGAAATGGATTACCTGCCTGGTCCCGCCTGGCGGGCGCGGCTGCAGCAGGACGACGCGCGCCTGCGCGCCATCTGGGCCAGGACGCCCTGGGTGGAATAAGGCCGGCGCCGGCCGCGCGGCTAGCGCACCAGCGCCTTCAGCGCCAGGCGGATGCCGTCCGATACGCCGGTGCCCTCGGGGAGGGTCTTGAGGGCGGCTTGCGATTCCTTGTCGGAATAGCCCAGCGCCAGCAGGGCGTTGAGGATGTCGGCCTGGCTGTCGGGCACGGCATGGGCGCTGGCGCCGATGTCCGCGCCCAGCTTGCCGCGCATTTCCAGCAGCAGCCGTTCGGCGGTTTTCTTGCCGATGCCCGGCACGCGGGTCAGGCGGCCCGACTCTTGCAGCGTGATGGCTTGCGCCAGGTCGCCCACCGACAGGCCCGACAGCACCGCCAGCGCGGTGCGCGCGCCGATGCCGCTGACCTTGATCAGTTCGCGGAATGCCCCGCGCTCGGCGGCGGTGGCGAAGCCATACAGGATGTGCGCGTCCTCGCGCACCGCCAGGTGCGTGTGCAGCGTGACTTTCGCGCCGGTTTCGGGCAGGGCGTAGAGGGTGCTCATGGGCACCTCGATGTCATAGCCCAGGCCGTTGACGTCCACGCAGATGGTGGGCGGCAGTTTCTCGATCAGGGTTCCGGTGATGCGTCCGATCATGGTGCGGGTGCCAGGCAGAAAGTGAATGGCGCGCCGCGCGCGCCTGCCCGCATTCTATACGGTGCGGCGCTTCTTTCAGAGGGAACGGGCCCTAGCCCACCAGCCGGCCGCCGCGCAGCCGGGCGCCCGCGCCGGCGGGCAGCGCGGCGGTCAGGTTGCCGAGCCGCGCCTGCAGCGGCCCCACGTGGGCATGGCAGATGGCGCAGGCCAGCGCGTCGGCCGAGTCGGGCGCCGGGGTGCCATCCAGCGACAGCAGGCGCTGTACCATCATCTGCACTTGCTCCTTGGCCGCGCGGCCGGTGCCCACGACGGCTTTCTTGATCTGCAGCGCGGTGTATTCATGCACGGCCAGCTGGCTGTCGGCCAGCGCGCACAGGGCGGCGCCGCGCGCCTGCCCGAGCAGCAGGGTGGAGGCGGGGTTGGTGTTGAGGAAGACGATCTCCAGCGCGGCCACATCGGGGCGGGTATCGCGCGCGACCTGGCGGAGATTGTCCAGGATGACCTTCAGGCGCTCCGGCAGCGCCAGCGCCGGCGGCACCACGATGGTGCCGCTGGCGACGTAGCGCAGGCGCATGCCTTCGGCATCGATCACACCGAAGCCGGTGCGGCGCAGGCCGGGGTCGATGCCGAGGACGCGCATCAGTGGCGGAAGTGGCGGGTGCCGGTCAGCACCATGGCGATGCCGTGCTCGTCGGCGGCCGCGATGACTTCGTCGTCGCGCACGCTGCCGCCCGGCTGGATCACGCAGGTGGCGCCGGCCGCCACCACGACATCCAGCCCGTCGCGGAACGGGAAGAACGCATCCGAGGCGACCGCCGAACCCTGCAGCGACAGGCCGGCATTCTCGGCCTTGATGGATGCAATGCGGGCCGAGTCGACGCGGCTCATCTGGCCCGCGCCCACGCCCAGCGTCATGCCGCCGCCGGCGAACACGATGGCGTTGGACTTGACGTACTTGGCGACCTTCCAGGCGAACGCCAGGTCGTTCATTTCCTGTTCGGTGGGCTGCCGCTTGGTCACGACCTTGAGCGCGTCGCGCGGCACGTTGTAGGCGTCCGGCGTCTGCACCAGCCAGCCGCCGCCCACGCGCTTGATGTCGAAGTCGTTGTGGCCGGCGCCGGCGGGCACTTCCAGCACGCGCACGTTCTTCTTGGCCGCCAGGATGGCCAGCGCGGCGCCGTCGTAGGCCGGCGCCAGCAGCACTTCCAGGAACTGGCCGCTGACCGCTTCGGCGGTGGCCGCGTCCACCGGCCGGTTGAAGGCGATGATGCCGCCGAAGGCCGAGGTCGGGTCGGTCTTGAAAGCCTGCCGGTAGGCCTCGAGCGTGGTCTGCGCGACCGCCACGCCGCAGGGGTTGGCGTGCTTGACGATGACGCAGGCGGGAGTGTCGAAGCTGCGCGCGCATTCCCAGGCGGCGTCGGCGTCGGCGATGTTGTTGTACGACAGTTCCTTGCCCTGCAGCTGGCGGTAATTGCCCAGCAGGCCGGCGGGCCGGTGGCTGTCTACATAGAAGGCGGCTTTCTGGTGCGGGTTCTCGCCGTAGCGCAGGGCCTGCGCCTGGTGCACCTGCAGCGTCAGCGTGCCGGGCCAGTCGTGGCGGGCGGGCGCGGCGTCCTGCGCCGGGGCCGGCTCGGCCAGGCTGGTCAGGTAGCCGGCGATCGCGCCGTCGTAGGCGGCGGTGTGGGCGTAGGTCTTGGCGGCCAGCTCCAGCCGCAGCGCATACGAGGTGGAGCCGTCCTGGTCCAGTTCGGCCAGCACGCGGGAGTAGTCGGCCGGGTCGATCACGACCGTCACGCCGCCCGCTTCGGTGCCGTGGTTCTTCGCGGCGGCGCGCAGCATGGCGGGGCCGCCGATGTCGATGTTCTCCACCGCGTCGGCGAAGCTGCAGCCGGGCCGGGCGATCGTTTCACGGAACGGATACAGGTTCACCACCAGCATGTCGATGCGGTCGATGCCATGCTGCTTGATGGTGTCCAGGTGCTCGGCGCTGTCGCGGCGCGCCAGCAGGCCGCCGTGGATCTTGGGGTGCAGCGTCTTGACGCGGCCGTCGAGGATCTCCGGCGAGCCGGTATGGGCCGCGACCTCGGTCACGGCCAGGCCGGCCTCGGACAGCAGGCGCGCGGTGCCGCCGGTGGACAGCAGGCGCACGCCGCGCGCGGCCAGGGCGCGGGCGAATTCGACGATGCCGGTCTTGTCGGACACCGAGAGCAGGGCAGTTTCGATTTTCATGGTTGGACAGCGGAGATGAAGGAAAGCGGTCGGGACGCGCCGCGCGCGCTCAGGGCTGGATGTTGTGCGCCTGGAGCTTCTTGCGCAGCGTGTTGCGGGTGATGCCCAGCATTTCGGACGCCCGGGACTGGTTTCCGCCGGCCCGCTCGAGGGCCACCTCGAGCACCGGGCGTTCGACGCAGCGCATCACCATTTCCCACATGTCGTGGGGCTCGGAGTCGCCCAAGTCTTCGAAATAGCGCTCCAGGCTGGCGCGCACGCAGTCTTCCAGGACATCTTTCTTGCTCATGTGTACAGATATTTATAGTTAGTGGTGGACGGCGGCGGATCACGCCGCCAACAGGGGCTGCGCGCGGGGGGCCGGGGATGCCGGGCCGCCGCGCGCCAGGTCGTCGAACCAGTCGGCCACGGTCTGCCACTGGTCGCGGGTATTGTCGATGCGGTTCATGCGGTCGCGGAACGGGTCCGCGCCCGGCAGGCCCTCCACGTACCACCCGATGTGCTTGCGCGCCGAGCGCACGCCGGTGTGCTCGCCGTAGAAGCGGTAGTGATCGTCGAGGTGCTCGAGCAGCAGGTCGCGCATTTCTTCGTAGGAAGGGGGCGCCAGCGTCTCGCCCGTGCGCAGGTAGTGGTCGATTTCGCGGAAGATCCAGGGGCGGCCCTGGGCCGCCCGGCCGATCATCACGGCATCGGCGCCAGTGTAATCGAGGACGTGCCGGGCCTTGGCGGGCGTGTCGATGTCGCCGTTGGCGATGACGGGGATGGACAGCTCCGCCTTGACGGCGCGGATGGTGTCGTACTCGGCCTGGCCGGTGTACAGATCGGCGCGGGTGCGGCCGTGCAGGGCCAGGGCGGCGATGCCGGCGTCCTCGGCCCGCCGGGCCACGCGCAGGGCGTTGCGGTGCTCGCGGTCCCAGCCGGTGCGGGTCTTGAGGGTGACCGGCACGCCCAGCGGCGCGCAGGCGGCCACCACCGCGTCGAGGATGCGGGCGACCAGGTCCTCGTCGCGCAGCAGCGCCGAACCGGATGCCAGGTTGCAGACCTTCTTGACCGGGCAGCCCATGTTGATGTCGATGATGCGCGCGCCGCGCGCGGCGTTGAAGGCGGCCGCCTCGGCCATCATGGCCGGGTCCGCGCCGGCGATCTGCACCGCCACCGGGGCGATCTCGCCGTCGTGGTTCAAGCGGCGCGCCGTCTTGACGCTGTCCCACAGGCGCGGGTTGCTGGCCGCCATTTCGGACACCGCATAGCCCGCGCCCAGCCGCTTGCACAATTGGCGGAACGGACGGTCGGTCACCCCCGCCATGGGGGCGACCAGCACGTTGTTGGGAAGGGTCCAGGGGCCGATGCGCATGGGCGGATTTTACCCGCCTTCATGTGGCCCCTATTGATTGCGGGGCCGGGCGCCGGGTGCCGGACTAGGCGCGCAGCCCCTGCAGCAGGTGGCGCGCGAGCGGCGCGCGCAGCGGCGCGGCCAGGTCCAGGGCCAGCAGCGCCAGGCCGCAGGCATGCTCGACCGGCGCCAGGCCGGTGGCGAAGGCGCGCGGCATCAGGTCGGTCAGGCCGGCGGTGATCCAGCGGTCGGCGCGGCGCGCGCGGGCGAATCCGGCCAGCGCGGGCGCCGGGTCGGCGGCCGGGTCGGACAGCCAGTCGGCCAGGCCTTGCGCCAGGCGGGCGGCATCGCGCAGCCCCAGGTTCAGGCCCTGGCCGGCCACCGGGTGCAAGGTCTGCGCGGCATTGCCGATCGCCGCCAGGCGGCCCTGGGCCAACATGCGCCGCGCGCTGAGGGCCAGCGGGAAGACGTGGCGCGGCGCCTGGCTCGACAAGCGTCCCAGCCGCGCGCCGAACGCCGCGCTCAGGGCGGCGGAGAAGGCGGCATTGTCCAGTTGCGCCAGCCGGGCGGCGCGCTCGGGCGCGCAGCACCACACTACCGAATACGCCTGCGGCTGCTGCGGATGCGGCAGCAGCGCCAGCGGCCCCTCGGCGGTGAAGCGTTCCCAGGCCCAGCCCGGACGGGGCAGCGCGGCATGGGCGCTGGTGATGACCGCGTGCTGGCCGTATTCGCGGCGCACGTCATTGGCGCCGCTGCCGTCGGACAGCACCGCCACGCAGCAACGCAGCTCGGCGTCGCCCTGCCGCACGGTGATGCCGGCGCCGTCCTGGCCGTGCACTTGCGCCGGCGGGCCCTGCAGCACCGTCACCCCGCTGGCGGCCACACGGGCTTCGAGGGCGGCGTGCAGCTCGGCGTACGAGACGACGCTGCCCAGGCGCGCGACCTGGAAGTCGTCGCAGCGGATCACCGTGCTGCCCAGCCGGCCACGCTGCGAGACGTGCACATTGCGGATGTCGGCGGCGCGGTGCGGCCAGGTTTGCAGCGATTCGAGCAGCACGCGGCTGCCATGGTTCAGCGCCAGCACGCGCGGATCCGCGGCCGGCACGCCGGCCGCCGCCGCGCCGTCGGCGCGGGCGGGCGGCGCGCCGGCCAGCAGGGCGATGCGCTGCGGCCGGCGCGCGTGGCGCGCCAGCAGCAGCGCCAGCACGCGGCCGACCGGGCCGGCGCCCAGAATGGCGATGTCGTAGGCAGGCTGGGTCATGACAGAATTCTACCGTCCACTACAATCGCAGGCGTCCGACGCCCGCTGGCGTTCCGCCACGAAATCATTGCCGTTCCCGATATGTCGTCAGCTCCGTCCGCCGCCTCCGCTTCCTCTCCGTCCCGTCCGCGCAGCAAGGTGGCGCTGGGCCTGCTGGCCTGCCTGTTCGGCTGGCTCGGCGCGCATTGGTGGTATCTGGGCCGCCGCCATGCCTGGCTGGTCACCCTGGCCGCCGTCGCCTGCCTGGCGGCGGCCACGCAGTTCCCGGTCTGGTACGACAACCCGGCGTTCTTCCTGGTGTTCATCCCGATGATCGACGGCTTCATCGAGGGCGTGGTGTTCAGCCTGATGCCGGACGAAAAATTCGACCGGCTCTACAACCCGGGCCGCGGCCGGGTGACGCACACAGGCTGGGGGCCGGTGCTGGTGGCCATCCTTGGCACCCTGGTTGGCGCGATCGCCGGCATGTTCGCCATCGCCATGGTGGTGGTGTACACCTGGACGGCCCTGGGCTGGCTGGACGGCTACGTGTTCTAGCGGCGCGTCGCTTCCGCCGCGGCTCATTCCCGCATCAGGGCCTCGATTTCGCGCGCCTGCACCGGCACGCCGCGCGTCATCAGTTCGCAGCCCTCGGCCGTGACCAGCGCATCGTCCTCGATGCGGATGCCGATGTCCCAGAACCGGCGCGGCACGTCGTCGGCCTCGCGCACATAGATGCCGGGTTCGATGGTCAGCACCATGCCGGGCGCCAGCGCGCGCCACGGCCGTTCCGCGCCGGGCGCGGATTCGCCGTTGCGGTAGTCGCCCACGTCGTGCACATCCAGGCCCAGCCAATGGCCGGTGCGGTGCATGTAGAAGCGCGTGTACGCGCCGGATTCGAGCACGCCATCCAGGCTGCCCTGCAGCAGGCCCTCGTCCAGCATGCCCTGCGCCAGCACGCGGATCGCGGCCTCGTGCGCGTCGTTCCAGCTGCGGCCCGGCGCCGTGGCCTGTACCGCGGCCTCCTGGGCCGCCGCCACCAGGTCGTACAGCGCGCGCTGCGGCCCATTGAAACGGCCGTTGGCGGGGAAGGTGCGGGTAATGTCGGCGGCATAGCTGTCGTACTCGCAGCCGGCGTCGATCAGCACCAGCTCGCCGTCGCGCAGCACCGCGTCGCCCGCCGCGTAGTGCAGCACGCAGGCATTGGCGCCGGTGGCCACGATGCTGGGGTAGGCGGGCGCCTGCGCGCCATGGCGGCGGAATTCATACAGCAACTCGGCTTCCAGCTCGTATTCGTGCATGCCGGGACGCGCCGCCCGCATGGCGCGCGCATGGGCGCCCGCCGAAATGCGGGCGGCTTGGCGCATGGCGGCGATTTCGCCGGCATCCTTCACCAGCCGCATGTCCGCCAGCAGCGGACGCAGGTCCTGGACGCGCGCCGGCGGCCGACGCCGGCCGCGTCCCTGTTGCTCTGCCTCGGCCTGCCAGCGGCGCAGCCTGCGTTCGACATGCCCGCCCGCCGCGAACGAACGGTATAGCGCCGGCTGGTCCAGCAGCAGGGCGGGCAGCATGTCGTCCAGCTCGTCGATGGCATGCGCTTCGTCGAAGCCGTAACGCTCCAGCGCCGCCTCAGGGCCGCAGCGATAGCCTTCCCAGATTTCCTGCTCGGGGTGCTTGGCGCGGCAGAACAGAATGGCGCGATCGGATGCCCCCGCCACCAGCACCAGCCACGCCTCGGGCTCGGTAAAGCCGGTCAGGTAGAAAAAATCGCTGTCATGGCGATAGGGGTATTCGGTATCGCGATTGCGCACGGCGTGCGGCGCGGTCGCCAGGATGGCGATGCCGCCGCCGGCCGCGCGCAACTGCTCGGACAGGCGCCGGCGGCGGTCGGCGTAGGGGGCGATATCGACGGGCGGCAGGCTCATGGCGGGGGGCGGTCGAGGCGGGCAACAGCGCCTACTTTACCGCGCCCGGGCGCTGGCGGGATGGTCGGCCGCCTGCTACAATCCGCGCCACTGTCATTGGGGAGTAGCCATCCTTTGAATCCCCAAAGGAGTCAGCGTCAACAGACTTGGCGGTTTCGTACCCCATGGCGCTGACGGTTTCCGTGCAGTGGGCCGCGCCCACCGTACGGTCCAGCCAGGCGAGACCTTTGGCCACGATGCGTTCACCCCTGCCGGGCGAGCCGCGTCGTCGTGCCATTGGTGTCTGCTCGTCCGGCTGCGTCCCATGTTTCTCACCCTGTTCCTGTTCTTCCTGTCGGCGCTGGTCATCTACTTCGCCTGCGAGTATTTCGTCAACGGCATCGAGTGGGTCGGCCACCGCTTCCAGCTGGGCGCCACCGCCACCGGCACCGTCCTGGCGGCCTTCGGCACGGCCCTGCCCGAAAGCGCGGTCACGTTCATGGCGGTGGTGTTCGGCACGACACCCGAGCAGAAAGACATCGGGGTGGGCGCCGCCATGGGCGGCCCGCTGGTGCTGGCGACTCTGGCCTATGCCGTGGTGGGGCTGGCCCTGTGGCGCGGCGGGCGCAGCGCGGCGCGCATCAATGCCGACCAGCAGCGCCTGGCGCGCGACCAGGCCTGGTTCATGGGCGTATTCGTGGTCAAGGTCGTCCTGGGGCTGGTGGCCTTTGCCTGGAAGCCCTGGCTGGGATTCGTGTTCCTGGGCGTCTATGCGCTGTATGTGCGGCGCGAGCTGGCCAATGACGAAGCCTGCCTGGACTGCGACGACCTCGAACCGCTCAAGCTGCGCCCGCGCGATCCCGATCCGACCATGGCCTGGGCCTGTATCCAGACGGCGCTGGCGCTGGTGGTGATCGCCGCCGCCTCGCACGTGTTCGTGCGCCAGATAGAACTGCTGGGCATCGCCTTCGGGGCCTCGCCGCACGTGGCCGCGCTGTTGCTGGCGCCGGTCGCCACCGAGCTGCCGGAAATCATGAATGCGCTGATCTGGGTGCGGCAAGGCAAGGAGCGCCTGGCGCTGGCGAACATTTCCGGCGCCATGATGATCCAGGCCACCATACCCAGCGCCCTGGGCATCTTCCTGACTCCCTGGCTGCTCGACGGCCCGTTGCTGGCGGCCGGCCTGTTCACACTGCTGTCGATCGCGCTGCTGTGGCTGCGCTTCCGGCGCGCCGGCATGAGCGTGCCCGTGCTGTCCACCGTGGGCGGGTTCTACGGCCTGTTCGCGCTGTACCTGGGCTGGCATTTCGTGCGCTGACGGCGGGCGCCATGTTGCGCAAATGCGCGCAAGAATGGGGAAAACCCTTGCCCGAGGCCGGAAATCCACGTAAAATCATCATGTTTACATCATTCGGAGTTGTTCTGTGAATACCGATTCCGGCGACAGTAGTCGATCTTGCATCGACGTCGCTGCCTGACAGGATCTCCGCAGAATCTCCTTCTGCCGCATCCTGCCAGTGCAGGGTGCGGTATCCGGTGGCAGGTCCTCTGCCGCCAGTTCCCGCAAAAAACCGCCTGAACCGTAGCTGTGCCGTCGCAGCCGTGCGTGCTCGCGCGCTTGTCGCGCCCGTTCGTGCCGCTGCGTGGGCTCGCGCGTATTCGTACGAGCGCTCCCCGTTTCATTGGGAGGTTGCCATGCGTTTCTTCGACCTGTTCATGCGCCGTGCCGGCGTGGACCGCCCCGTCGCGCCCAATCGCCGCCATGGCACTTCGCGCCTGACCATCGTCTGCCCGCGCGATGCGCTCGGCGCGGTGCGCAAGCAGATCTGCCTCGATTTCGGCGCCGCCGGCCTCGATGTGGCGCAATTCCAGATCGACTCCAGCCGCGACGCCGATTTCGCCTCGGCCTGCATCACGGTCAATTGTCCGCCCGAGCTGCGGCCCGAGCTCATGTCCCAGGCCCGCCGCCTGCGCGCCAACCCCGCCGTGCGCCACGTGCACTTCGGCGCCGCCGCCCGCGCCGCCGCCTGATGGCGCGCCGGGCGCGCCAGTCATCTACAATGCCGTATCGGCCATGGCATGCGCCATGTCCGTGTATTGATTAAGTTTTTCTGGGTTTCGGCATGGATCTCGGCTGGCTGGTTCCGTGGGAGTTCTCCCCCACCCTGGTGGCCGCCTTCGTGGCGGCCATCGTGCTGTTCGTGCGCGGCCAGCGCGTGCACCGGGTCAATGGCGCGCGCCAGTTCCTGTTCTGGGCCGGCATGGTGCTCTTGTACCTGTCGCTGCATACGCGGGTCGACTACTACGCCGAGCGCATGTTCTTCATCCACCGCATCCAGCACCTGGTGCTGCACCACCTGGGGCCGCTGCTGGTCATGGCGGCGTTTCCGGGCTCGGTGATGCGCGCCGGCCTGCCCATGCGCTGGCGGGTGCGGCTGCGCGATTTCCTTCGCACGTCCGCCGGCCGGGCAGTGGTGGCCGTGCTGACCAACAAGGTTTTCGTGCCGGCGCTGTTCGTGTTCCTGGTGCTGGTCTGGCTGATCCCGTCGGTGCAGTTCTATTCCATGCTCGACTGGCGGCTGTACCGGCTGATGAACTGGTCGGTGGTGATCAGCGGCTTCATGTACTGGAACCTCATTCTCGACCGTCGGCCCAGCCCGCCGGCCGCCATGAGCCCGGGCGGCAGGGTGCTGTCGCCCATCCTGACCATGGCGCCGCAGATGGTCGCCGGCGCGGTCATCGCCTTCACCGAATCCGATATCTATCCGCTGTTCGAGCTGTGCGGCCGCGCCATCGCCATGTCGGCCCAGACCGACCAGACCATCGGCGGCCTGACCATGTGGATCCCCGCCGCCATGGTCGAGGTCTTCGGCCTGCTGGTGGCGCTGGGCACGCTGATGCGCCTGTCGGGCAAGGGCCGCCTGCGGCCCGAAGACCGCGAGGCGCGCGCCCGGGCGCGCGAGCGCGAGAAAAGCCGCGTCGACGGGGCGGTGGCCAGCTCCTGACCCGCGCCCCGGCGGGCGGCCTTATTCGGCCACCAGGCCGTGGTACTTGCGGCCCAGCGCCACCGTGGCCTGGAACATCCCCGCCTTGCTGCCGCAGTCATAGCGCTGGCCTTCGTAGCGGTGCGCGAACACCGGCCGGTCCCGCATCAGGGCGGCGATGCCGTCGGTCAGCTGGATTTCATTGCCGGCCCCGATGCGCGTGCCGCGCAGGTGGTCGAAGATGGCCGGTTCCAGCACATAGCGGCCCACCACCGCCAGGGTGGACGGCGCCTCTTCGGGCGAGGGCTTTTCGACGATATGGGTGATGCGGGCGGTGCGCTCATTGATGGGCTGGGCCGCCACGATCCCGTACTTGCGCGTGTCTTCGCGCGGCACGTCCTGCACGCCCAGCACGCTGGCATCCTGGGCGTAGGCGGCCTCCACCAGTTGCTTGAGCACCGGGGCGTCGGCGTCGATCAGGTCGTCGGCCAGCAGCACGGCGAAGGGTTCGTCGCCGACCGCCGGGGCGGCGGTCAGGACGGCGTGGCCCAGGCCCAGCGGCGCGGCCTGGCGAATATAAAGACAGTTGACGTGGGCGGGCAGGATGTCCCGCACCATGGCCAGCAACTCGTGCTTGCCCTTGCTTTCCAGGTCCGCCTCCAGTTCGGGGGCGGAATCGAAGTGGTCTTCGATGGCGCGCTTGTTGCGGCCGGTGACGAAAATCAGGTCGGTGATGCCGGCCGCCACCGCCTCTTCGACGGCGTACTGGATCAGCGGCTTGTCGACCACGGGCAGCATTTCCTTGGGCATGGCCTTGGTGGCCGGCAGAAAACGGGTGCCCATTCCTGCGACAGGAAAAACGGCTTTGCGGACTGGGCGCATGAGAACCTCGGTGGAAATTGGGTAAAACGAGCAAACTTTTTGCTTGCGGTCGCTATCATATTGCCATGAACCGCAGGCATACGACATCCAGGTATTTTCTCGCGAAACGCGGCCTGGCCGGCGCCTTGTGCCTGGCGCTGGCCCTGCCCGCCGCGCCGGCCCTGGCCCAGCCCTCCGGGCTGCCCTCGATGGGCGCGGCCTCGTCGGCCGATCTCTCGCCAGCGCTGGAACGCCAGTTGGGCGAGGCCATCATGGCCCAGGGGCGGCGCGATCCCACCTACATCAACGATCCGGAACTGAGCCAGTATTTGACCACCATGGGGCGCAAGCTGGCCGCCTATGCGCCCGGCGGCGTGCCCGATGTCGAGATGTTCGGCGTGCGCGACCCCGAAATCAACGCGTTCGCCATGCCCGGCGGGTTCATCGGCGTCAACAGCGGCCTGATCGTCTCGTCCGGCAGCGAGTCCGAGCTGGCGGCCGTGCTGGCCCACGAAATCGGCCACGTCGTGCAGCGCCACATCGCGCGCGGCATGACCCAGCAAAGCCAGACCGGCGTCGTCATGATGGCCAGCATGGCCGCGGCGCTGCTGGCCGCCCTGGCCGGCGGCGGCGGCAACCTGGCCATGGGGGTGGCGGCCTTCGGCCAGGCCGCCGCCATCAACCGGCAGCTGGGTTTTTCCCGCGACGCCGAGCGCGAGGCCGACCGCGCCGGTTTCCAGATGCTGACCAAGGCCGGCTACGACCCCGAAGGCATGGTGCGCATGTTCTCCCGCCTGATGGGCGCCGCGCGCCTGAACGAAGGCATGGGCGGCGGCGCCTGGGCCAGCACCCACCCCTTGTCCATCGAACGGATGTCCGACATCCAGAATCGCACCCGCAGCATGTCCGCGGCCCGCCATGTCGACAGCGACGACTTCTGGTACGTGCGCGCCAAGATGCGGGTGGTGCAGGGGCGCGACGCGGTCAGCCTGCGCACGGCCGGCCAGCAGCTGCAGGACGAGGCGCGTTCGCTGAGCGGCGTGCGGCAGTCGGCCGCCTACTATGGGCTGGCCCTGCAGGCGTTCCAGCGCAATAGCCTCGATGAAGCGCAGTCGTTCCTCGACCAGGCCAGCGCGGGCGGGCGCAGCTCGCCGCAATTGGCCCGGCTGGCCGTGGACCTGGCTGCCGCGCGCAAGGACGCCGCCGGGGCGCTGCAGCTGGCCGCCGCCGCGATCAAGCGCTGGCCGCAGCAGCGCGCGCTCGGCATCGCCTACGCGCAAGCGCTGCAGGGAGCCGGCCGGCATGCCGAGGCCCAGGCGTATCTGCGCGACCGCATCAAACAGTGGGGCGAGGACGAGCCCGGCCTCTACCAGATGCTGGCGCAGAGCGAAGAGCGTAACGGCCAGCCGGTGCAGGCGCGCCGCGACATGGCCCGCTACTACGTGCTGACGGGCGCCTATGCGGCCGCCGAGTCGCAGTTGCAGCAGGCGCGCGGCATGTCCAGCGATTTCTACGAGCAATCGCAGATCGACGTGCAAATCAAGGAGGTCAAGGACAAGCTGGCGGCCGAGCGCGACCTGCTGGAGCGCTTCAAGTCGGGCTGAACCCGCGGCGGCCCGGCCCCGCGCGGGCGGACGCCGGCCCTTACAGGCCGGTCTCGAAGAAGCGGCCCAGCCGCTGCGGCAGCCAGCCCAGGTGGGCCGGGAAGGGGCCGGTGGGAAAGCCCGCGTGCCCGCCTTCGGCCGGCTGGTGCAACAGCACGTGTTCCGAGCATTCGCGCGGCAGCGGCAGGGCGCTTTCGGGCAGGAACGGGTCGTTGCGCGCGTTCAGCACCAGCGTGGGAACCGCGATGCCGGTCAGCCACGGCTTGCTGGAGGCTCGGGTCCAGTAGTCCAGCGCGTTGCGGAAGCCGTGCATGGGCGCCGTGTAGGCGTCGTCGAAATCGCGCAGGTCGCGCGCGTGGGCGATGCGCATGACATCGATGGCGCCGGGGAAGCGGCGGGCTTTCTCCAGCACCTTGTGCTTCATGGTCTTGAGGAAATGCGCGCTGTAGACCCGGCGGTTGAAGAAACCGTGCGACAGCGCATTGCCGCCGGCGACCAGGTCGAGCGGCACCGATACGCCGGCGCAGGCGGCCAGCCACGACACGCCGCTGCCCTGTTCGCCCAGGTATTTCAACAGCGCGTTGCCGCCCAGCGAGACGCCCACCGCGTGCCAGCGCGCGTGCGGGATGCGGGCCCGCACGGTGTCCAGCATGAAGCCGACCTCGGCGGAGTCGCCCGAGTAATAGGCGCGCGCCAGCCGGTTGGGCGCGCCCGAGCAGCCGCGGAAGTGGGCCACGGCGACGATCCAGCCGCGCGCCCGGAAGTGGTGGGCGATGGACTGGGCGTAGCGGCTCAGGCTGCCGCCTTCCAGGCCGTGCAGCAGCAGCAGGGCGGGGGTGTCCGGCGTCTGCGGCAGCGACGGCCAGTCGGCGGGGGTGATCCAGCGGGCGGCGGCCGTCTTGCCGGCCACCACGGGCGTGGCGTTGTCGATGGGTTGGCCGTCGGCGCTTTTGTGGGGGAACAGCCCGGGCCCGGTCCAGTCGATATCGATGAAGTCGGTATCCGGCGTGTCGACCCGTTCGCGCACGAAGGCGATGCGGTGATGCTGCGCCACGAAGGCGGCATAGATCGTCTGGCTGTGCCGGTCGGGCAGCCAGGGGGGAACGGGGCAGGGCGAGGTATCGAGTCGGGCGGCGGCCAAGCGTTCTACCCGCGTCAGTGCAGCCGGTCGGGGACGTCGTGCAGATCCAGTACCCCGGCGTCGGCGGGCGCCGGCGACGCATGATGCACGACCATGCGCCAGCCCGTGGGCCCCTTGTGATAGATGTTGGTGGCGTAGCAGTTGGCGTACTGCGTGCCGCCATGCGTACGCGCGGCGACCTGCTCGACCAGGGTGTGGACCGAGCACATCATGCTTTGCATGATCAGCGGCCGCAGCGGGCGGATGTGCAGCGGGCCGGCCGCCAGGATCTGCTGCCACGATTCGAATACCGCCGTATGGCCGACCGCGCGCAGCCCGCCCGGATGGATGCAGACGACTTCCTCGTCGTCGGCCCAGACCTGTCGCAGGCGGTCGGTGTCGGCTTGCTCGAGCGCTTCGTAGAACGCTTGCTCGGCTTCTTCTGGCGTGGCGAACATGGCGGCGCGGGCGGGCTCAGTGGCCGTGGACCACGGTGCCGGGCTTGAGGCGGTATTCGGCGCCGCAATAGGCGCAGCGGGCCGAGCCGGTGCGGGTGACGTCGAGGAAGACGCGGGGATGCATGCTCCAGAGCGGCGCCTTGGGGCCCGGGCAGTAGACGGGCAGGTCTTCGGCGCCGACTTCGATGGTTTCATGCGCGGGCGTGGCGGACGCGGCGGGGGCGGCGGCAGTCATGGTGTTTCCTGGATAGAGCGAACGGGATATGGGACAAGGAAAGCGGCGATGCGTTCACACCGGGGTCAGCCAGTGCGCATACTTGGGGTTGCGCCCGCTGACCAGGTCGAAGAACGCCGCCTGCAGTTTTTCGGTGACCGGCCCGCGCCGGCCCGCGCCGATGCGGCGGTTGTCGACTTCGCGGATGGGCGTGACCTCGGCGGCGGTGCCGGTGAAGAAGGCTTCGTCGGCGATGTAGATGTCGTCGCGCGTCAGGCGCTTGGTGACCACCTGCAGCCCCAGGTCGGCCGCCAGCGCGTGCACGGTGGAGCGGGTGATACCGGTGAGGGCGGAGGCGATCTCGGGTTCGCAGACCACGCCGTCCTTGACGATGAAGATGTTCTCGCCGGCGCCTTCGGCCACGAAGCCCTCGGTGTCGAGCAGCAGGGCCTCGTCGTAGCCGTCCTGCAGGGCCTCGGCGTTGGCGATGATGGAGTTGGCGTAGGTGGTGGCCACCTTGGCGCGCGGCATGGTCACGTTGACGTGCTGGCGGGCGTACGACGACACCTTGACGCGGATGCCCTGCGCCAGGGCCTCTTCGCCCAGGTAGGCGCCCCAGGGCCAGGCGGCGATGGCCACGTGGACCTTGGCGCCCTTGGGCGACACGCCCATCTTTTCCGCGCCGTAGAACACCAGCGGGCGCAGGTAGCAGGATTCGAGCCGGTTGGCCCGCACGACCTCGCATTGCGCCGCGTTGAGCGTGTCGGGGTCGAACGGCATGGGGATCTGGTAGATGTGGGCGGAATTGCACAGCCGCCGGGTGTGGTCCTGCAGGCGGAAGATGGCCGTGCCCGCGTCGGTCTTGTAGGCGCGCACCCCTTCGAACACCGACAGGCCGTAGTGCAGCGAGTGGGTCAGCACGTGGGTCGTGGCCTCGCGCCACGGGACGAGTTTGCCGTCGTACCAGATGAAGCCGTCACGGTCCGCCATCGACATGATGTTCCCCCCTTCTTAGAGGCGCTTATTGTATCAAGCGGCGAGGGTACAATGCCGCTGTCTATGCGCCGAAGCACTGGGCTGAGCCCGCTCGGCGCCGCGCCGGGCAAGCTGGCGTGCGTGTGTTTGTCTTCCCGATGAGTTCCATGCCGTCCAGTCTCATTTGCCAGGGGGCGCCCGGTGCCCCCTGAGTCTGTCGCAGTGCCCGCCGAGGATCCCGCGCTGGTCCGGCAGGAACGCCTCGCGGCGTTCCGCTCGGGGGTGCAGGCCATCGTCCCGGCCCTGATCGCCACCGGCACCTGGGGCCTGGTCACCGGGGTGGCCATGGTCAAGTCCGGCCTGACGGAGTCCATGGCGCTGGCCATGACCCTGCTGCTGTATGCCGGCTCGGCCCAGCTGACCTCGCTGCCGCTCATCGCCAGCGGCGCGCCGCTCTGGCTCATCTTCATGGCCGGCTGCGTGGTCAACCTGCGCTTCATCATTTTCGGCGCCGCCCTGCATCCGTATTTCCGCCACCTGTCCTGGCCGCGGCGCCTGGGGCTGGGCTATTTCACCACCGACATGGGTTTCGTGCTGTTCATGCCCCGCTTCGGCGACGCCGCCGAGCGCGGCACGCGCGAGCAGCTGTGGTACTTCATGGGCACCATCGCGCCCGGCTGGGTGGTCTGGCAGGCGTCGTCGATCGTCGGTATCTACCTGGGCACGCTGGTGCCCGCCACCTGGTCGCTGGACTTCGCCGCCGTGCTGGCGCTGCTGGCCATCACGGTGCCGCTGGCCAATTCCAAGCCGATGCTGGTCTCCATGCTGGCGGCCGGCCTGACCGCCTGGGTCGGCCAGCTCCTGCCGCTGCGCCTGGGGCTGGCGGCCGCGGTCATCGTCGGCATCCTGGCCGGCATCTGGGCCGAACGCCATTTCCACAAGGCGCGCGCATGACGCTCTGGCCTTCCGAGATCTACGTCTATTCCGCCATTCTGCTGCTGGCCCTGTGCAGCGTGCTGACGCGCGCCGGCTTCATGCTGTTCGGCGATTACCTGCCGCTGCCCGACGGCGTGCGCCGCGCCCTGCGCTACGCGCCGGCGGCGGCCCTGACGGCCATCATCGTGCCCGACCTGCTGCCCTGGAAAGCCGGTGCCGGGCCGGCTTTTGACTACCGGCTGGTGGCCGCCGCCATCGGCGTGGTGGTGTTCCTGCGCACCCGCAGCGCAGTGCTGGTCATCGTCGCCGGCATGGCCGTGCTCTGGGTGCTGCGCTGGCTGGCGGGCTGATCCGGCCCCCGTCGCCCGGCCGCGCAGCGGACGCCGTTCGCGGCGCGGCGGCCGGCTGCGCTAAAATAAAGTTATCCACAGCAATCCGGGCTTGGCAGCATTCTCGTTTTGTTCTTTTTCATCGCCCCGGCATCTGCCCATCCTGATGACTGATTCTATCGCTCCCGCAGCCACCTCCACCGACGCGCCCACCCAGACCTTCGCCGACTTCGGACTGCATCCCCAACTGCTCCAGTCGGTCGCCGCCACCGGATACACCACTCCCACGCCGATCCAGGCCCAGGCCCTGCCGGTCGTGATGGCCGGGCGCGACGTCATGGGCGCGGCGCAGACAGGCACCGGCAAGACCGCGGCGTTCACGCTGCCCATTCTGCATCGCCTGATGCCGCTGGCCAACACCAGCGCGTCGCCGGCGCGGCACCCGGTGCGGGCGCTCATCCTGACCCCCACGCGCGAACTGGCCGACCAGGTCTACGAAAGCGTCAAGCGCTACAGCAAGCACACCCCGCTGCGCTCGGCGGTGGTGTTCGGCGGGGTGGACATCGGCCCCCAGAAGGAAGCGCTGCGGCGGGGCTGCGAGATCCTGGTGGCCACGCCGGGCCGCCTGCTCGACCACGTCGAGCAGAAGACGGTCAACCTGGGCCAGGTCGGCATCCTGGTGCTGGACGAGGCCGACCGCATGCTCGACATGGGGTTCCTGCCCGACCTGGACCGCATCGTCCGGTTGTTGCCGGCCCAGCGCCAGGGGCTGTTGTTCTCGGCCACGTTCAGCAACGAGATCCGCAAGCTCGGCCGCTCGTACCTGAACCAGCCGGTCGAGATCGAGGTCGCCGCGCGCAACGCCACGGCCGACACGGTCACCCAGATCGCCTACCAGATGCCCAGCGACGCCAAGCGCGCCGCGGTGGTGCACCTGGTCAAGTCGCGCGGCCTGAAGCAGGTCATCGTGTTCTCGAACACCAAGATCGGCACGGCGCGGCTGGCCCGCGAACTCGAGCGCGACGGCGTGCGGGCCGAGTCCATTCACGGCGACAAGAGCCAGGCCGACCGCATGAAGGCCCTCGAAGCCTTCAAGGCGGGCGAGCTCGAAGTGCTGGTGGCCACCGACGTGGCCGCGCGCGGCCTCGATGTGGCCGGCGTGCCCTGCGTCATCAACTACGACCTGCCGCACAACGCCGAGGACTACGTCCACCGCATCGGCCGCACCGGCCGCGCCGGCGCGTCGGGCGAGGCCATCGCGCTGTTCACCGCCGACGAGACGCGCTACCTGCAGGACATCGAGAAACTCACCAAGCGCCCGGTGCCGCGCGGCACGCTGGACGTGCCGGCCGACCTGGTGATCCGCAGCCATACCCGCGATTCGCGCGACAGCCGCGGACGCGGGCGCGAGCGCGACCGCCGCGGCGGCTCGTCCTATGCGTCGGCGCCGCGCCAGCCGGCCGACGACTTCTTCTACAAGCCCTACGAGCCGGCCGCGCCGGCCCAGAAAACCGAAGACGCCCAGGAAACGCGCCCGGCCACGCCGAAGCGCCAGGTGGCGGTGCTGTTGGGCGGCAGCCGCAAGCCCTGAAGCGGGCCTAGGCCGCCAGCAGGGCGGGCACGTCCGGCAGCTGGGTGGCCACCGCGGGGCTGTCGGGCCCCAGGCTTTCGAGCAGGCGCTCCAGGTGCCCGATGTGCGGCAGCATCGGGCCATAGAACACTACCCGCCCGCCGACCTGCACCAGCAGGGTGGGGAAGTTTTCTACGTCTTCGTCGCCCAGCAGATCGGGGTGGTCTTCGATGTCGATCCACGCATAGACGCGGCCGGGCTGGCTGTCGGCCAGCGCGGCCAGCCGGGGGCGATATTGTCCGCAGGTGTCGCACCAGGCCGCGCAGAAGCACGCGACCAGCCAGGTGTCGGGGTTGGCGCGCAAGGCGGCGCGCAGCGCCGGGGTGTCGGAACCGGGAACGAGCAGGGGCATGGCGTCAAATCGCAACGTGTTTGAGACTATGATACCCGGCATGTCCACTGACCGGTTCGCCTCATGATTCCTCCGCGCCCCGACCACGCGACCGCTTCCCCCGCCCGCGCCGCCGCCATCGGCGCCGCCGGCGTTGCCCAGGCGTTCAAGCGCGCCCTGGTGTCGCAGTGCCATCCCAACATGCTGTTCGCCGTGCTGCTGCCGTTCCTGATCGCGCTGCTGGGCGCCATCCTGCTGGTCTGGCTGTTCTGGACGCCGCTGACCGACTGGCTCAACGCCCAGGCCTCGCAATGGCAAGTCGTCAACGATTTCGACGCCTGGCTGGTCGGCATCGGCCTGTTCTCCATCAAGCTCTATTTCATCCCCGTGCTCGCCGCGGCCATCCTGCTGCCCGTGTCGGGCATCCTGGGCCTGGCCATCGCCGCGGTATTCGTCATGCCGCTGGTGCTGCGCCACGTCGGCGCGCGCGAATATGCCGGCGTGTCGCGGCAGGGCCGCAATGCCACCGCCTATAGCGTCTGGAACGCCATCTGGGTCACCGCCGCATTCGCGGCCGGCTGGGTGCTGACCCTGCCGTTCTGGCTGATCCCGCCCATGGCGGTGATCCTGTCGATCTTCTGGTGGGCCTTCGCGTTCTCGCGCATGATGCGGGTCGACGCCATCGTCGAGCACGCCAGCCCCGAGGAACGCCGCATCCTGCTCGAGCGCCACAATACCGGCTTCTGGATCATCGGGCTGATCTGCTCGCTCTTGAACCTGCTGCCGCCGGCCTGGATCATCCTGCCGGTGTATGCCGGCCTGGTCTATGCGCACTACGGCCTCGAGGCGCTGCGGCGGCTCCGGCAAGAACGCCTCATCGAAGCCTGAATTTCGCCAACCGGAACCGCCATGGCTGACGTAACCGCCTCCCGCCGCATCGGCCTCATCATCGTGGGCGACGAGATCCTGTCCGGGCGCCGCCAGGACAAGCACTTCGCCAAGATCGTCGAGTTGCTCGCCGCGCGCGGCCTGCGCCTGGGCTGGGCCGAATTCCTGCCCGACGACCGCGACGTGCTCACCGCCGCGTATCGCCGCAGCTTCGCCTCGGGCGACATCGTGCTGTCGTGCGGCGGCATCGGCGCCACTCCCGACGACCATACCCGCCAGGCGGCCGCGGCGGCGCTGGGCGTGCCGCTCGAGCTGCATCCCGAGGCGGAACAGGCCATCACCCTGCGCGTGTCCGAAATGGCGGCCAAGGGCCAGGGCACGGCCGACATGTCCAGCGCCGAGAACCAGCAGCGCCTGCAGATGGGCATGTTCCCGGCCGGCTGTGAGATCGTCCCCAACACCTACAACCGCATTCCGGGCTTCTACATCCGCGACCATACCTTCGTGCCGGGCTTCCCGATCATGGCCTGGCCGATGCTGGAATGGACGCTCGACACCCGCTACCGGGACTTGCACCACCGCGTGGCGCATGCCGAGCATTCGTTCCTGGCGTTCGGCATCCCCGAATCGCGCATCGCCCCCGTCATGGACACCCTGCAGCAGCGTTGGCCGGCCGTGCGGGCCTTCAGCCTGCCCAGCGTGGGCGAAGACGGCAGGCCGGCCCATATCGAACTGGGCGTGAAGGGCGAGCCGGAAGCGGCGGCCGAGGCCCTGGCCTTCCTGCAGGCGGAAGTGCCGCGCCTGGGCGGGCGCCTGGCGCCCTAGCGCACGGCGCGGCGACGGGCCGGCCTTGCGGGCGGGCTTGCCAAAACGCCGGCAAGATTTCACAATACGGGAAGTCGCCCCATGGTGCGCTGCGGCATCCGTCGCGGCGCGCGGCGGGCGGCACGTAACCGCCCGTCGATCCTCCATGACTTCCACCATGTCAGCTATTGCGCCGGGCTCGGACAGCGAGCATGCACCGGGCCAGTCTCCCATTGCCATCCAGGTCATCGAACGCGCCATGCGCCTGCTCGACGCACTGGCCGCCCAGCCCGACCCCGTCACGCTGAAAGAGCTGTCCGCGACCACCGGCCTGCATGCCTCCACCGCCCACCGCATCCTCAACGACCTGGTCGTGGGGCGCTACGTCGAACGGGTCGACAACGGCCTGTACCAGCTCGGCATGCGCCTGCTCGAACTGGGCTCGCTGGTCAAGGGCCGGCTGAACGTGCGCGAGGCCGCCATTTCCGCCATGCGCTCGCTGCACAAGCTGACCGGCCAGACCATCAACCTGTCGGTGCAGCAGGGCGACGAGATCGTCTACATCGACCGCGCCTGGAGCGAGCGTTCCGGCATGCAGGTGGTGCGCGCCATCGGCGGGCGCGCGCCGCTGCACCTGACCTCCACCGGCAAGCTGTTCCTGTCCACCTACGATACCCGGCAGGTGCGCGCCTATGCGCTGCGCACCGGCCTGGCGGGCCATACCCGCAACAGCCTCACCGAACTCGAGCGCCTCGAACGCGAGCTGGCGCTGGTGCGGCGCCATGGCTACGCGCGCGATAACGAAGAACTCGAGCTGGGCGTGCGCTGCATCGCGGCGGGCATTTTCGACGACACCGGCAAGCTGGTGGCCGGGCTGTCGATCTCGGCCCCCGCCGAACGGCTGCAGGACGAATGGATCCAGGCCCTGGTCGAGACCGCCCGCAATATTTCCGAGGCGCTCGGCTACGAGCCCACGGTGGCGGCCCAGGCCGTCGGCAAGGGCCTGGCGCCGCACGCCGTGCGCACCTGAGCCTGCGCGCATCCGCCGCCAGCGTGGCGCGGCGGATGGCGCCGGCGCAATAAAAAACCCCCGGCGCATGCCGGGGGTTCCAGGGGCCCGAGGGCCGGGATCGTTAGTCTTATTGTTTCGGTACGCCGGCCTTCTTGAACAGCTCGGCCCATTGCGGCACTTGCTGCTGCACCTTGGCGTCCAGCGCCTTGGGATTGGCCTCGTCGTTCAGCACTTCCGCGCCCAGGCCCGCCATGCGTTCCTTGAACTTCGGATCGGCCAGGCCGGCCTGCAGCGCCTTGACCAGCTTGTCCACCACCGGCTGCGGCGTGCCCTTCGGCACCCACATGCCATGCCAGATGCCGACCTGGAAGCCCTTGAAGCCGGATTCGTCCATGGTGGGCAGGTCGGGCAGGGTGGGCACGCGCTTCAGGCTGGTGACGGCGTAGGCCTTCACCTTCTTGGCGTTGATGTGCTGGGTGGTGTTGGTGGTCTGGTCGCACAGCATGTCGACCTGCTTGCCCAGCAGGTCGTTCATGGCGGGGCCCGTACCCTTGTAGGGGATGGTGAGCAGGTCCACGCCCAGGGCGTCGATCAGCATGGTGCCGCACAGGTGGCTGGCGGCGCCGATGCCGGCATTGGCGAGCGAGACCTTGTCCTTGTTGGCCTTGACGTACTCGACCATCTCCTTGATGTTGTTGGGCGGGAAGTCCTCGCGGGCGATGACCGTCATGGGGACATCGACCACCAGGCCGACCGGCTCGAAGCTCTTGGACGGGTCGTAGCCCGGGTCCTTGTACAGGGAGGGAGCCGTGGTGAACCCCAGGTGCATCAGCAATACGGTGTAGCCGTCGGCCTCGGCCCGCCCGACATAGGACGTGCCGATGGTGCCGCCCGCGCCCGCGCGGTTCTCGACCACGACGGTCTGGCCCAGGGTCGGGCGCATGGCCTCGGCCAGCGAGCGGGCCACGTTGTCGGTGGGCCCGCCCGCCGAGAACGGCACCACCATGTTGATGGGCCGTTCCGGGTATTCCGCCTGGGCGGCGCCTGCGGCGAGCAGGGCGCCGGCAGCCAGCAATGCCGAAAGCGTACGGGGGAGGAATGTCATGAGGTCTCCTGTGCCGCGGGGTACGCGGCGGTGTTTTCACTGGGACTGACGAGTCTTTCTTGGAGTGTCATCAGGTGGTCGCCAGTGTAGAAAACAATGCCCTGGCCGTCACCGGGTATTTCCCCCGATTCTGCGGCAGCGCAAAGCTAATTTGTTGCAATGCACCAAAAACCCTTGACAGAGGTATTTCGGTCGGTAAAATAGCCTTTGTGCAGTGCAACAAACGCGCCCGGCGATAGCTTGCAACATCATGCCCGCGCACGTTTACTTTTTCGTCGCCACGCAACGTTATCCGCCGGCCTCGCCGGCGCCAAGCCCCAGGAGCCCCTCATGACCGCCATTCCGCAGCAAGTTCTGGATCGCCAGAAATCCGCCCTGAACACCCTGGTCGCCACCCAGGCCACCCTGTTCGCCGGCTTCGAAAAGCTGGTCGACCTGAACCTGAAGGTCGTCAAGGCCACGCTTGACGAAGTCGCCCAGCAATCGCAGCAGGCGGTCGACGTGAAAGACCCCCAGGAAGCCGCCGCTTTCGCCAGTTCGCTGGTGCAGCCGGGCGCCGAGAAGGCCCTGGCCTACGGCAAGCATGTGTATGACATCGTCGCCGGCGTGCAGGGCGAGCTGGCCAAGCTGGCCGAAGCCCAGATCGCCGAAGGCCAGCAGCAATTGGCCGACGCCGTCGAGCAGTTCTCCAAGAATGCGCCCACCGGCTCGGAAAGCGCCGTCGCGCTGCTGAAGTCCTCGCTGGCCACGGCCAACGGTGCCTACGAATCGCTGACCAAGGCCGCCAAGCAGGCCGCCGAAGTGGCCGAGTCGAACCTGAACGCCGCCGCCAACGCCACCTTCAAGGCCGCCAGCGACGCCGCCGACGCCGCCACCAAGTCGACCCGCAGCCGCCGCGCCGCCGCCTGAGGCCCGCGCGGGGCTGTTGCCGCCGGCCAGACTGTAGTACTGTTGACAAACAGAGCAGAGCTGGAATTAGGCCACCCCTCGGGGTGGCTTTTTTTGGCCCCGCTCCGCCCTGCAACGAAAAAACCTCCCAGTGGGAGGTTTTTTCGTTGCGGAGGCGGGCTTCAGGCGGCTGCGATCGCCCGCACGCATTCGCCGACCAGCGCCGGTCCCCGGTAGATCAGCCCGGTGTACAGCTGTACCGCATTGGCGCCAGCTTCGATCTTTTCCCGGGCCTGGCGGCCGGACATGACGCCGCCCACGCCGATGATGGCGGCGTCCGGCCCCATGCGCTCGCGCAGGCGGGCGATGACGGCCAGCGACAGGGCGTGGACGGGCGCGCCCGATAGCCCGCCGGCCTCGTTGGCATGAGGCAGGCCGGCCACCGCGTCGCGCGCGAGGGTCGTATTGGTGGCGATGACGCCGTCCACGCCATGGCGCGGCAGGATGTCGGCGATGGCGTCGATCTGGTCCTGCGACAGGTCGGGCGCGATCTTGACGGCCAGCGGCACATGGCGCTGGTGGCGGTCCGCCAGCTCGGCGCGCTTGTCGCGCAGGCGCGCCAGCAGGGCGCCGAGTTCGTCGCCGCCCTGCAGCGCGCGCAGGTTCTTGGTGTTGGGCGAGGAGATGTTCACCGTGACATAGTCGGCGTGCGCATACACCCCTTCCAGGCCCAGCAGGTAATCATCGGCGGCGCGCTCGATGGGCGTGTCGGCATTCTTGCCGATGTTCAGGCCCAGGATGCCCCCCTGGGTGCGCCACTGGCTGCGCTGCACATTGGCGATGAAGGCGTCCAGCCCCTGGTTGTTGAAGCCCAGGCGGTTGATCAGCGCCTGGGCGCGCGGCAGGCGGAACATGCGCGGCTTGGGGTTGCCCGGCTGCGCCCGCGGCGTGACCGTGCCCACCTCCACGAAGCCGAACCCGAGGTTGCCCAGCGCGTCGATATGGGCGCCGTTCTTGTCCAGCCCGGCCGCCAGCCCCACGGGGTTGTCCAGCGTCAGCCCCATCAGGGTGGCGGGCGCGCGGGGACGGTCGCGCAGCAGCTTGCGCGTGGCGCCGCAATCGTAGGCGCGCTGCAGGCCGGCCAGCGTGACCTCGTGGGCGGTTTCGGCGTCCATGGCGAACAGCGCCGGACGCGCCAGGGGGTAGGCTTGGAACAGGATCGACATGGGGCGCAATTGTAGCGAGTTTGCGCCGGCCGGGCCGGGTCAGGGCTGGTCCGCCGGCAGTTCCTGCCAGGTGCCGTCCAGGTGCATCTGCAGCGGCCGGAATGCCGATTTGTACGCCATCTTGCGGCTGTCGCGGATCCAGTAGCCGAGGTACAGCCAGGGCAGATTCAGGGTGCGGCACTGCTCGATCTGCCACAGGATGTTGTACGTGCCCAGGCTGCCGCGCGCGGCCGGGTCGTAGAAGGTGTAGACGGACGACAGGCCGTCGTCGAGCACGTCGATGATGGACACCATGGCCAGCGTGCCGTCGGGCTCGCGAAACTCGACCAGGCGCGTGTTGACCCGGCTGGTCAGCAGGAACTGGGCGTATTGGGTGCGGCTGTCCTCGTCCATGCCGCCGCCGGGATGGCGGCCCTGCTGGTAGCGGGTGTAGAGGTCGTAGTGTTCCGGCGACCAGGCCAGCTCGGCCACGAACGCGCGCAGCCCTTGGTGGCCGCGCCAGGCGCGCCGCTGGCTGCGGCTGGGCGCAAAGCGCGCGGTGTCCACGCGCACCGGCACACAGGCCCGGCAGCTGTCGCAATGCGGCCGGTAGGTGAACAGCCCGCTGCGCCGGAAGCCCTGTTCCACCAGTTGGGAATAGGCGCCGGCGTTGATCAGGTGGCCGGGCGCCGCCACCTGCGAGCGCGCCTGGCGGCCGGGCAGGTAGCTGCACGGATAAGGGGCCGTGGAATAGAACTGCAGCGTGGCGAAAGGGAGTTCTTTGAGCTGGCTCATCGGCGGCGCCGCGCGGACGTCGGGCCGGCGGCTAACAGACATGTTAACGCCGAAGCGGGCGGCTCACGAGGACAGCAGCGAGTCCGAGCGCGGATGCAACACCCCGAGGCTGTCCAGGCGCCCCGGCTGCCAGGCCGGGCGCGGCTCGCCCACCGCCGCCCGCACATGCGCCACGAAGCGCTCGCGCGGCACCGGCCGGGCGCCCAGGCTGGCCAGGTGGCGGGTCTGCTGCTGGCAATCGATCCATTCGACGCCGGCGCGGCGCAGGAACGCCACCAGATAGGCCAGCGCGACCTTGGACGCGTCGGGCACGCGGGTGAACATCGATTCGCCGAAGAACATGCGGCCCAGGCTGATGCCGTACAGCCCGCCGGCCAGCTCGCCGTCGATCCAGGTTTCCACGCTATGGGCGGCGCCGGCGGCATGCCAGGCACGATAGGCGCGCCGCATGGCGGCCGTGATCCAGGTGCCCGCTTGGCCGCCGCGCGGCGCCGCGCAATGGGCCACGACCGCCTCGAAGGCCGTGTCCACGCGCACCTGCACGCGCGGCAGCAGGCTGGACTCGTCGCGCGCGATCTGGCGCAGCAGCTTGCGCAGCGAATGCGAAGGCGCGAAATCGGCGCATGCCAGCACCATGCGCGGGTCCGGGCTCCACCAGAGGATCGGTTCGCCCTCGCCGTACCAGGGGAAAATGCCGCTCGAATACGCCAGGGTCAGGCGTTCCAGCGACAAGTCGGCGCCCGCGGCCAGCAGGCCGTCCGGGTCGGTCAGGGCGTGCTCGACCGGCGGGAAGGGCGTGTCGGGGGAAAGCCAGGGCAGCTTCAAGATCAGCGATGCGATTCGAGCGTGTAGTGGTGGGTGCCGAAGCTGCCGCGCCGGCGGTCCTCCAGGAACTGCTTGAGGGTCGTGGCCACCGTGCGGAACGACAAGTCTTCCCAGGGGATGTCGGCCTCGTCGTAGTAGCGGGCTTCCAGGCTTTCCGGGCCCGGGTCGAGCTCCGGGCCCAAGGCCTCGGCCAGGTAGAACAGATGGACCTGCTCGATCTGCGGCACATCGATCACCGTGAACAACTGGCCCAGCGCGATGCGCGCGCCGGATTCTTCCAGCGTTTCGCGGGCCGCCCCCTGCGCGGTGCTTTCGCCCAGTTCCATGAAGCCGGCCGGCAGCGTCCAGGTATCGTAGCGCGGCTCGATGGCGCGCCGGCACAGCAGGATGCGGCCTTCCCAGACCGGCACGGTGCCCACCACCATGCGGGGGTTCTGGTAATGGATGGCGCCGCAATGGTCGCAGATGTCGCGCTCGCGGTTGTCGCCGTCGGGCACCCGCCGGTTGATCGGGGCGCCGCATTGGCTGCAGAAGCGCGCGCGGCGCGGCGCGGGGAAATACTTCGGGGGCGATTGGGCGGTCATGGCGTCGATTCTACCGGCAGTCGGGGCCCCTGGAGCGGGCAGTCGGGGCCGCTCCAGCGGCGCCGCGCGCGCCTCAAGGCTGCGGCATGGCCACGAAGCCGAGCAGCGCCGGGATGTCGGCGCGCGCCACGCTCGCATGCAAGGGGGCGGCGGCCGCCAGCGACGGGTGCGTCACCAGGAGTTCATCCGTGGCGGCCTCCAGCGCATCCGCCAGCGGCCGGCCATCGACGCTGCGCAACTGTTCCAGCAGGGCGGGCAGGTCGCGGCCCTCGACCATGGCCGGCCCCGGCTCCGCCCGGGCATACAGGCGCCCGCTGTCGTCCAGCCACCAGCCGGCCACGGCGCGCAGCGGCAGGCCGGTGTGCGTGACCAGGCTGGCGCCGTCCCCGGCCAGGCGCAGCAGATAGGGCGCCGCGTCCAGGCGCACGTAGACCCGCTGGGGGCCGTTCTGGAAATACCAGCGGCCCTGGCCGTCGCCCTCGTAGTTGCGGCCGATGAAGTCCTGGATCTGCGTATTGCCGATCGATTCGCCCGGCCCGCCGCCGGCGGCATCGCCCTGCGGATGCAGGCGCCAGCGCGCGCGCTCGTCCAGCGAAAGCCAGCCGTAGACCGCGGGAACATCGGGCCAGCGGGCCAGCGCTTGTTTGACGGAAGGGTCCATGGCGACAATATGCGGGAGCGACGGCCCGCGAATCAAGTGTCCGGGCTACTTTCCCGCGTAGCGGGCGAGAATGCGCTGCGCCTTGTACACGTCCACCTTGCGCGAAAACTGGCGCTGGATGGGCTCCGTGGCGCTGGAGATCCATATCTTCGTTTCCGCGTCCAGGTCGAAGTGGCCGGTCGTCTCGATGGCGAAATGAGAGATGGCCTTGCCCTATCTCTCCGGACACATCAGATGGCATGATGATGCCTGGAGAGAAGGACGATGACACGCAGCAGAAGAACTTTCACTGATGAATTCAAGCGCGAAGCGGTTCGCCTGGTTGGGCAG